>Ga0302279_10004333_pt1 | contig 16876 bp, 13 predicted proteins | sample III_Bog_N3_3_FD_194541 | JGI IMG/M metagenome (GOLD analysis project Ga0302279, IMG submission 194541) | Peat permafrost microbial communities from Stordalen Mire near Abisko, Sweden - III_Bog_N3_3 | ecosystem: Environmental > Terrestrial > Soil > Wetlands > Peat | place: Sweden: Abisko...
TGCCGTCGCCGGCGGTGGAGGTGAGGTACTTGCCGGTGGGCGTGTAGGTAAAGCTCACCGTCGCCTCGCCGGGCGTGGCGCGGGTGAGCAGGCGGTTGAGCGAGTCGTAGGTGTAGTTCACCGTGCCGTCGCCGGCGGTGGAGGTTAGGTATTTTCCGGTTGCCGTGTCTCCCCTGTTGCCACTCTCCCCGGACCCTCCGCCGCGGCGGACGAGGGAGCGCGGGCAGCCTCATTGTGGTTAGAACGCCCCCCGACACCGGGGCCGCCCGCCCGCTCATCACGATAAAACTGTGATGAACGGGCACAGCTTCTCATCGCTCATGGATATTCGTTAGGGATGATGACTGGGCCACCTGCCACGATCTGAACACAATGAGATTTTGCTGTCGCAATCTACCCAGGCTCGCCTGAAGGACAAGATTGCCACACACCTCAAATTGGAGATTTCAGATATCAAGAACATCCCAGGTACGTTCGAGATTTACAAAGTATCCGATCCCACACAGCTTCCATTGAAGGGATGACTAGACAACCGGTTTCTCCGGCGGGTAGCCCATCCTTGTTCTTATCTTCGTTCTCCCACCAACGTGGGTGAGCACAAATCTCAATTACCCCTTCCGATGTATTGGAGTTGTTGCGGTAGTTGGTTCCCACGCCGGAACGCTGCACCTTGCGATTCGATCTCGACCGTTCCGAGCTGGCCGGTGGTGTAGTGCCGGGAGCTCGACCACGGCCGGAGCCAGCGGCGTCTCGTCCAAATCTCGCTTGAGCGGACTCAGATACTACGTCCCGGAGGGGCTGAAGCCCGACTCGTTTTAGTGGCGTTTTTCGATATGACTGAAGGCCTATCCTGACACAAGGCGTGCCCATCGAGGAAATTTTCTGCGGGCTAAGGAATCGGGGAAGACATCCCGCGGCGGCTGAAGCCGACGATCGTTGTGGTGCATTGGCGGCACGACTGAAGTCGTGCCCTTTCAAGGCACATCGGCGGCTGGCTGGTCTCATGATGGTTGGTGCGGCGGTTCGTCGCGGCCCTACGGGACGCGGGCGGCTGGGCGGGGCTTTCCCCGGATTGCGTCCGCTAGGGCGGACTCCATCCGGGGCTATTCTCCTCCGCTCCCTACGGGAGGGGCATTGCATGCAGCAGACGCTCGCGGGAGGCTCGCATTGGGTTAGGGCCTTCCCCGGTCCCCAAAAGCGAGCGACTGGGGGCACCCAGTTTATGGGTGTGGCGGGCTCGACTAGCTACTGTTTGTTGACGTCGACGTAGTAGAGGTCGGTGGCTACCTGGAAGTCTTCTTTCGATAGCTGCGTCTGCATCGTCTGCCAGTCGGTGGTGGGGTGGATGATCTGCCAGTGGTCGGGTGTACCTACACGGACGGGCATGGCGAAGTTATCTTCATCGACGGACCACTTATACATGACGGAGCCGTGAGTTATGCCGAAGAGTAACTCGAGGCGTGGTATCTGGGCGTGGCGCAGGTACTGGTTGAAAATGGGAGTCAGGTTCTGGCCGGTGTGCTGGTTGAACCAGGCGACTACGTCTTCGGTCATGATGTTTTGATACTTGAAGTGCTGGTAGAAGTCGTGGAGGAGCGCGAACCATTTGGGGTCGTCGTCGATTACGCTGCGCAGGGTGTTGATCATGAGCGCGCCTTTGAAGTACTGGTCCTCGGTGGGGTCGGCGTTGACGCCTCGCTCGGCGACGATGGGGCGCATGTTCACGATTTTGGGCTTGAGGCCGTTGAGGTATTTGAGGTCGTCGGATTTGCCCCAGCGGTATTCAACGTAGAGGCCTTCGAGGTAGGTGGTCCAGCCTTCGTGAATCCACATGTCGGAGGGGTCGGCGGCGGAGACGCTGTTGCCGAACCACTCGTGGCCGCTCTCGTGAATGATGATGAAGTCGAAGCGGGGGCTGATGCCGACGCCGGTCCAGTCGCGGGCGAGGTAGCCGTTCTGAAAGAGGTTGCCGTAGGCCACGGCGCTTTGGTGCTCCATGCCGGAGTAGGGCACCTGGACGAGCTTGTAGCCGTCTTTCGCGAAGGGATACTCGCCAAAGTAATGCTGATAGGCCTCGATCATGCCTTTGGCCTGGGAGAACTGGACCTTGGCTTTGTCGAGGTCTTCGGGGAGGACGTAGAAGTCGAGGGGCAGGGTGTCGAGTTTGTCGTCGAAGTGGACGTAGTTGCCGATGTTGAGGGCGACGTCGTAGTTGTTGATGCCGTAGCTGACGTGCCAGTCCCAGCGGGTGTAGCCGTCGCCGAGATCGGTCTTGGCGACGAACTTGCCGTTGGAGACATCGACCAGGTTGCTGGGGATGGCGACGCCGATGTCCATGGATTCAACTTCGTCGCGCCACTGATCTTTGTTGGGCCACCACATGCTGGCGCCGGTGCCTTCGCAGGCGGTGTAGATCCAGACGTGGCCGGAGGGATCTTTCTTGAAGGACATGCCGCCGAAGCGGCCGGTCTGTTCGGGGTGGCCGGAGTAAAAAAAGTCAATGGAATATGTCTTGCCGGCCTTGAGGGTTTGCGGGAAGTCGATGAAGACGGCGCCGTTGTCGCGGGTGTATTTGAGGGGCGTGTCGTTGAGGAGGATCTTGTCGATGGAGAGGGTGTCGCGGAGGTCGAGCTGGATGCGGGCGCCGTCCTGAAGCATGCGGAAGCGGATGGTGTTTTTGCCGGTGACGGTCTCACTGTCGGGGTCGACGCGGATGTCGAGGTGGTAGTAGAGGAGGTCGTTGTTGGCGCGGTAGGGGCCGTAGGCGCCGCGGAGCATGTCATAGCGGGTGGGGATGGGGGCGCCGGCGTCGTTGGGGCGGATTTTTGGCTTGGGCGGGGTGGCCGCGGGCGGGGTGTTTTGCGCGGCGGGCTGGTTGGCCGTTTGTGCAGAGAGCGGAATCGCAGATGCGGGAAGGAGAAGCGCGGCGAACACAAGCGGGCGGAAGGAAAAAAGACGCATGGGACATCGTAAACCTGATGGCGAGTGGGTGAGCGATGGATGCGTCTATTCTTATCCAGAAGCCATGACAAATGCGCTGCGCCAATTCGATGTGATTGTTGTGGGCGCGGGAGCGGCTGGGCTGATGTGCGCGGCGACGGCTGGGCAGCGCGGGCGGCGGGTGGCGCTGCTGGAACATGGCGGGCAGGCGGGGCGGAAGATCCTTATCTCCGGCGGCGGACGGTGCAATTTCACCAATATCCACTGCGAGCCGGGGAATTTCATCTCGGAGAATCCGCATTTTGCCAAGTCGGCGCTGGCGGGGTACGGGCCGCGGGACTTTCTGGAACTTGTGGAGCGGTATGGGATCAAGTGGCATGAGAAGACGCTGGGACAGCTTTTCTGCAATGGGTCGGCGCGGGCGATTCTGGAGATGCTGCTGGCCGAGTGCGAGTTGGGTGGCGTGGAACTGGTGCTGAACGCGCGCGAGATTGCGGTGGAAGGCGCGGCGGGCGGCGGGTTTCGGGTGGAGTGCTCGGCGGGGGAGTTTTGGGCGGAGTCGCTGGTGGTGGCGACGGGCGGATTGTCGATTCCGAAGATGGGGGCGACGGGGTTGGCGTATGAGCTGGCCGGGAAGTTTGGGCTGGCGGTTGTTGCGCCGCGTCCGGGGCTGGTTGCGCTGTTGCTGGGCGGCGATGAGGCGGGGTGGACGGAGCTGGCGGGCGTGGCGGCGGAGGTGGTGGCCTGGGCGGAGCCGGCGGAGAAAAACCGTTCCTCAGGGGCTAAAGCCCACGACGATTTTGCGGGATCGATCGTCGGGGTTAAAACCCCGACCTACCGTCCGGTGCCCCCGACCTACCGTCCGGTGCCGTTCAGAGAGAAGATGCTGGTGACGCATCGGGGATTGAGCGGGCCGGGGGTGTTGCAGGCGTCTTCGTATTGGCGGCCGGGGGATGAGCTTCTGCTGGATCTTGCGCCGGATGCGAAGGTGCTGGCGGCGCTGAAGGAGCCGAAGGCGCGGCGTGATCTGACCGCGCTTCGCCAGGCGCTCAGGGAGGTTTTGCCGCAGCGGCTGGCGGGGTATCTGGCAGAGAACTACGCGCCTGCGGGGTGGTCGAATGCGGCGCTGGATGAGTATGAGCGGAGGCTGCACCGGTTCTCTCTGCATCCGGTGGGGACAGAGGGTTTTGAGAAGGCCGAAGTGACGGCGGGCGGCGTGGATACCGATGAGTTGCAGGCGCGGACGATGGAGGCGCGGACGACGCCGGGGCTCTACTTTATTGGCGAGGCTGTGGATGTGACGGGATGGCTGGGGGGATTCAACTTCCAGTGGGCGTGGGCGTCGGCGGTGGCGGCGGGGAGAAAAGCTTGAGGGACCAGGGACTAAGGGACTAGGGGACTAGGGACTAAGGGACTAGGGACTAAGGGACTAGGGACTAAGGGACTAGGGACTAGGAGGCTGTTCCGGCGATTGGGACTCGGATTGAGGTTGGGCGATGCGCCTTACGACTTCGTAGAGGACGGATGGGCCGGGGCCGGAGACGCGGTTTCCGGGATGGGCGTTGGCTTTCATCCAGGCGAAGAGGAAGACGAGCGGAATCCAGCCGCGGACGTCGTGTTCGAGCTCGGCGCCGATCTGGTTGAGAGCGGGGAAGAGCTTGACCGGGAGACGAACGGGGGAGATTTTCAGCACGCCGGGATCGGAGCAGTTCGCGGCGGGCGAGGTGACCAGGTATTCGCGGCAGATGAGCGGGCGGATGGGGTGGATGGAGCAGGACTCATCGACCAGGAACGGGCAGGGGATGCGCTGGTAGAGATAGTCAATGCACATCTGCTGGTTGACTTCTGTGTCGTTGCGCCAGTCTTCCTGGCCCATATTGACCAGGCGATCGAGGATGCCGCTGGCGGAAAGAGCGAGCAGCGTCTGGTGAAAGCGATTGGCGAGTTGCTGCTGGGCGGTTTCCGGTTGGGAGTGAATCCAGTCAGCGAGTGCTTCCGCCTCAAAGATGCTGATGGGGACGAGTTGCCGGCAGCATGCGCCGCAGCCGGCTTTGCAGGAGACGGGGTGGCCGGCTTCCTCATTAGCCGCCGCTACGGAATGAATGATTGAGTCGTCGAGGGCTTGAAGGACGGGAAGGATCTGGGTGAGGGTGGTGTGGCCGGCGGGGACGATCGCCGTGGCGGTGATGACGCCTTCAGCAACGCCGAGGCTGAACTCGACAGAGACGGTTTCCGGCGGCGCGATGGGCAGCTCGTCCATAGAGAACGAATTGTAGCGGAGACTTGTGCGCCCAGGATAATGAAAATCCGCGGAACTATGGTTGCGGCTGCGGGGGCGCAATTGGAGCGTATTGAGCGGGCGCGCCTTGAGCGGGAGCAGCTTGCGGGGCCGGTGGAGCGCCGGGCCTGGCGGGCGGTGTGAGGACGAAGCCTTTGCGGATGAGCGCGAAGCCCTGCTGCGGGAGTTCGGCTTGAAGGAGCTGATTTTGCGGGCCGGAGAACAGGTCGGTTACGGCGCCGGAGATGGTGGCCTTGAGGTGATGGACGGTGATCGGCTTGCCGTCGAGTGCGCCTTGCTCGTCGGCGTAGGTGGCGAGCTGGATGGGAGCGATGGAGCCGGTTCCCTTGGGGACGATGGCCCAGAGGCCGGCGTTGTTGCGGGCTGCGGCGAGGGCAAGCAGGGTGTCGAGAGCGCCGGGATCGAAGTCGGGCAGGAAGACGGCGGCGGCGTGCTGGGCCAGTCGCGTGGTGGTGCTGTGGCCGCCGGCGGAGATGTTGAGCAGGAGCTGCGCGGCGTCGGGCGCGGCGGTCACGTTGACGGCGGAGCTGTTCACCGTGGCGCTCAACTGGACGTGCAGGAGGGCGTTGGCGGCGCTGAGCTGCTGAGAGCTGGTGAGGTCGTAATTGAGGCCCTGCATGGCGACCTTGACCGTGGTCGCGTTCAAGTGGCCATTTGGATTGGAGGTGACGTTGACGGTGGCCGTGCCGACGGAGTGGCCGTGCTGGGCGATGATGAAGCTGCCGGCCTGGGCGGAGGCGATTTGGGCGGACGAGATGGCCGGAGAGGTCACGGCGAGAACAGCAAGCAGCGGAAACAGGACGAATTTGCGCAAGACAGTCTCCATCCTTCTAAGTGCTTAGACACGGAATTGCGGGAAAGAGTTGCTGAAGTTCAGTTATCAGTGGTCAGTTGTCAGCCGCGCGTTCCATCCGATCCCCTGCCTTCAAATGGCTGGATGAGGACGGAACTTCCTGGGTTGGCGATCAACTGATCACTGACAACTGACCACTGTTTTTCAGCCTTTGGCGGTGGCGAAGCGCTTGTTGACTTCGTGCCAGTTGACGACGTTCCACCAGGCTTCAAGGTACTTGGGGCGCTGGTTCTGGTATTTCAGGTAGTAGGCGTGCTCCCAGACGTCGTTGCCGAGGATGGGATAGAGGCCCTGGGTGAGGGGCGAGTCCTGGTTGGCGGTGGTGACGACCTTGAGCTTGCCGGCGGCGAAGACGAGCCAGCCCCAGCCGGAACCGAATTGCTTGGCGGTGGTTTCGTTGAAAAGCTTCTTGAAGGCTTCAAAGTCGCCGAAGTCGGCGGTGATCTGCGCGGCGATGGGGCCGGTGGGCGCGCCGCCTACACCGTCGGAGCCGACGGGTCCCATGAGGCTCCAGAAGGCGGTGTGGTTGGAGTGGCCGCCGCCGTTGTTGCGGACTGCGCCGCGGATGTCTTCAGGGACCTGGGAGAGGTCGCGGACCAGGTCGTCCACGGATTTGGCGGCGAGGTCGGGGTGGCTGGCCAGGGCGGCATTGACGTTGGTGATGTAGGCCTGGTGGTGCTTGTCGTGATGCAGGTGCATGGTTTCTGCGTCGATGTAGGGCTCAAGGGCGGCGTAGTCGTAGGGCAAAGGTGCTAGTTCGTAAGCCATCGGGGAATTCTCCTTGGTATTGAATTGTACTGTTGGGTTTGAGCCTTTTGCTGTGTAGGAGGTCAAAAGCAAAAGGGTTAAATCCAAATTTCACACGCTTTTGCGTGAACGTATGGTTGGATGCGGGAAGCGACGGGGACGTTGCGGTGAATTGCGGCACCACGCTATGGCTGCGGTGAATTCGCGTTCGCTTTCCCTTGGTCACCTTTAGTTTTTGCACATTTCCACCGCTTTTGTCCGAACCATGGGCCAGGGCGCTAGGCGATCTCCTGCCAACGGAAGTATCTCCGATCATGTTTGGGGCATCCAAGAGACAGTTGGTTTGTCAGGTTGGTTTGCTAGCGCTCAGCTTCGAGGGTTTGAGGAGGAACTGCGCCGGGGGCTTGGTGCAGGCGAACAAAGAACGAAGTCCTCCTGCTTTCCGCTTTTGGTACCGAAGTGTGGGAATACGAATACTTTTCCTTGACGATATTGTCTAAGGAGTGAAAACTCGTACTACACAGTTCAAATCTCCCATACGGGAAGTCGCTAACCAACCATACATCCGGGTGCGACATGAAATTGAGAAAAATGTTGAAAGTCAGTATAGCCGTCGAGGTAGAGAGAGACGGGGATTCGTTCTATGCGCACTGCCCCGGATTAAAGGGGCTACATGTTGATGGAGCTACAGAAGAGGAGGCCGTCCAAAATGCAATGATGGCAGCGTCTCTTTATGTTGACTCTATTCTCCGGCATAACGACCCGCTGCCAATTGGCACGTATTTTTCCGCTGAGGAGCATTTTGTGCGACCGTCAACGGAAAGACGATCTCTGTCAAGGAACGTAGAGGTACCATGGCCTTCAGCGGAAGTGTGTGGAGTCAGTTAAAGAATAAAACGGCAGATGACATTATCGCCGCTTTGAAAAAGAATGGTTGGACTTTGGAACCGGATTGCAAAGGGGCCATTCAGGTGTATAGAAACGAAAACGGGAGCCGGGTGGGTATCCACTACCACCCAAAGAAGACGTTTGGCCCCAAGCTTCTCCAAGGCCTACTGGACGATATTGGATGGACCGAAGCGGAAATGAAGAAGCTAAAGCTGATTAAATAGACGTACTTATATCCCTCGTCCAAATCATCTGACGTACCACAAATCCCTCGTCCTGCCGGCTGGTTTCTTTTTGCGGTCGCGATCCTGTGTCGTTGGATGGATGTTTGGAGAGTCTTCCGTCGAACGAAACTTTCTCATCCCGCGAAACATCGATAAGATGGACGGCGACGCGCGGCTTCCCCTTTTTCTGCGCTTCCAGGTTCTGCGTTTTAGGTCCTGCGCTTTCGGGTTCCCAAAAATTGGAAATAAAAAATTTGAAATGCGGTGTTGAACGATGAGCGACAAGTCTCTGTACCGATGGCTTGAGCAGCAGGGCGAGGCGTTTGGCGGGCCGGGCATGGAGCCGCGCTGGACTTCAAGCGTGAAGGACGCGGTGGGCACGGCCTATGCCGCGTCGAGCCGCATCTGGTTCACCTGCTCGCACGGCATTTTGAACGAGGTGTATCACCCCACGATTGATCGGGCTCAGATCAGGGACATGGAGTTCCTGGTGACGGATGGGGAGACGTTTGTTCACGAAGAGAAGCGCGACCTGACGACGACTTTCGAGTACATTCACCCGGAGGCTCTGGGGGTGCGGTATGTGAACCGCGATCCCGAGGGCCGGTACACGCTGACCAAGGAGATCATCAGCGATCCGCATCACGCGGTGGTGCTGCAGCACGTGAAGCTGGAGGGCAATGCGGACCTGCTGCCGCGGCTGAAGGTGTACGCGTTGCTGGCGCCGCACCTGGACGGCGGCGGGGCGGGCAACTCGGCGCGAGCAGTGGATTTTGCGGGGAACAAGGCGCTGCTGGCGTGGAAGAACGAGTGGTCGCTGGCAATGGGGGCGAACTGCGGGTTCTCGAAGGTGAGTTGCGGGTTTGTGGGATCGAGCGACGGCTGGCGGGACCTGATGGACAACTTCAGGATGGACTGGGAGTTTGGGTCGGCATTGAATGGGAACATTGCGCTGATGGGGGAGTTGGATTTGCAGGGCGCGACGGAGTTTACGCTGGCGTTTGGGATTGGGGAGGGGCATCATACGGCGGCGCAGAAGACGATGGGAGCGCTGGCCAACGCATTCGAGGAGAGCAAGAACCGGTACATCACGCAGTGGAAGCGTGCGGCGAATCCGGAGTGGCTGGCGGCCAAGGCCGGCGATGGCGGCAAGCTGATGCGGGCCAGCCACAACGTGCTGCTGGCGCACGAGGACAAGACGTATTCCGGGGCGTTTGTGGCGTCGGCGTCGATTCCGTGGGGCCAGGTGAAGGGCGACGACGACCTGGGCGGCTACCACCTGGTGTGGACGCGGGACATGGTGCAGACGGCGACCGCTCTGCTGGCGTGCGGGCGTGCGGAGACGGCGCGGCGGGCGCTGGTTTACCTGGCCTGTACACAGGAGCCGGACGGCGGTTTTGCGCAGAACTTCTGGATTGATGGAACTCCGTATTGGACCGGGCAGCAACTGGACGAGGTGGCGTTTCCGCTGATGCTGGCGTGGCGGCTGTGGAAGGCCGATGCGCTGGGCGAGCTGAAGATTTTCCCGTTTGTGGAGCGGGCGGCGGGGTACCTGGTGCGGCAGGCGCCGATTACGCACCAGGAACGGTGGGAAGAGAATGCGGGCTACTCGCCTTCTACGCTGGCAGCGGTGATTGGCGGGCTGATTTGCGCGGCGGAGATTGTGCGCGCCCACGACTCAGTGGAACTGGCGGTGTTTCTGGAGGAGTTCGCCGACTGGATTGAAGGCCACCTGGAAGACTGGACGGTGACCAACGACGGGGTGCTGCTTCCGCAAATCAAGCGGCACTACATGCGTATCCGTCCACCGGAGAGCGGCGAGGCGTATGCGTGCGAAAGCTGCGGGACAGAGATGGTTCACCTGAACAACCGGCCGCCGGGCACGCAGACGGAGTTTGAGGCGCGCGCGATTGTGGACGCCGGTTTTCTGGAACTGGTGCGGTATGGGGTGAGACGGGCGGACGATCCGCTGATGGCGGATTCCCTGGCGGTGGTGGACGCGGTGCTGAAGCGCGACCTGCCGCAGGGGCCGGGCTGGCTGCGTTACAACGGGGACGGCTACGGAAACAAGGCGGACGGCGGGCCATTTCAGGGATGGGGTCAGGGGCGCGTGTGGCCGCTGTTGACCGGCGAGCGGGCGCACTATGAGCTGGCCGCGGGCACGGACATCTCCGAGTTGATCAAGACGTATGAGCGGTTTGCTACCTGCGGGCAGATGATGCCGGAGCAGGTTTGGGACGATGTGAATGTAGCGGACGCCAGCATGAAGCTCGGACAGCCGGCAGGGTCGGCGGTGCCGCTGGTGTGGGCGCATGCGGAGTATTTGAAACTGCTGCGATCGGCGATGGACGGCAAGGTGTTTGACCGCATCGAACCGGTGTACGAGCGCTACTGCGAGCCGGAGGGCCGGAAGAAGAAGGGGACCGATCTTGAGATCTATAGCCGCAGGCGGCCGATTCAGAGGATTCAGGCCGGCAGTACGCTGCGCATTCTGGATGAGAAGCGGTTTGAAGTGACATGGACGGCGGATGGATGGCAGACGAAACACGTGACAGCCGGCCACAGCCTGGGCAGCGCGGGATTCAGCGCGGAGATTGTTGCGGGAGCGGAGAGCAGCGGGATTTCGTTTACCTTGCGTTGGACAGGGCAGGACGGGGTGGGGCAGGACAGCTGGCTTGGATACAATGTGGACGTGAAGGTTGATGCGGAGTAACGGTATTTAAGTCAGGCAGGGAGTTAGTGTCCTCCCACCCATCGAGAATCCACCCCAGCGACGCTGGATGGATGGGGCACCCTGCCAGTAAGAAACAAAAGACCCGAGGGCCGATGGTTGGGCTTTGTGGTTTCCCACCCACTCCGCGGAAAGAAGCGGAATGGATGGGGCACGGAGCATTTTTGAGGAACGGCGAAACAACGGGATTTAACTGCGCATCGAATGCGTGAGGAAAGGAATTTTTGTAATCATGGCGCCAACTCTTGCGGATCTCTCTCTTGATGAACTGTCCATCGATACACTGCGGCTGCTTGCGGTGGACGCTGTGGAAAAGGCCAATAGCGGCCACCCCGGCGCTCCGCTGGGCTGCGCGCCGATTGCGTACCTGCTGTTTCACAAGCTGATGAAGCACAATCCGTCGCACTCGAAGTGGGTGGATCGGGACCGTTTTGTGCTGTCGAACGGTCACGCTTCGGCGCTGTTGTATTCGACGCTGTTTCTCACCGGCTACGACGTGACGCTGGACGATCTGAAGAGCTTCCGCCAGTGGAACTCGCGGACCCCCGGGCACCCGGAGCGCGGCCACACGGACGGCGTGGAAGTGACCACCGGGCCGCTGGGGCAGGGAATTGCCATGGCCGTGGGATTGGCCATTGCCGAGAAGCACCTGGCCGCGATCTACAACAAGCCGGGATTTGAGATTGTGGATCACCACACGTACGCGCTCCTGGGTGACGGCGACCTGATGGAAGGCGTGAGCCACGAGGCCGCTTCACTGGCCGGAACGCTGGCGCTGGGCAAGTTGACGTTTATCTACGACGACAATTTGATTTCGTTGGACGGCCCGACGGAACTGAGCTACACCGAAGACGCGCTGGAGCGGTTTGAGGCTTACCACTGGCATGTGCAGCGAGTCCACGACGGCAATGACCTGGTAGCGATTGAAGCAGCGATTGCAGCGGCCAAGGCGGAGACCAGCCGGCCGTCGATTATCGCGGTGCGTACGGTGATTGGCTATGGGAGCCCCAAGGCGGGGACGAACAAGGTGCATGGCGAGGCGCTGGGCGCGGCCGATACCGCGGCGACCAAGAAGTTTTTTGGCTTCCCCGAGGACCAGAGCTTTTACGTTCCGGATGCGGCGCTGGAGAACTGGCGCAAGGCTGTCGATCGCGGGGCAAGTTTTGAAGAGGACTGGAACGCGCTGTTTGAGGGCTATCGCGCGGCCAATCCCCAGGCGGCGGAGGAGTTTGAGCGGACGCAGAAGGGCGAACTGAAGGCAGGATGGGAGAAGAAGATTCCGAGCTTCCCGGCAGGCAAGCCGGTGGCGACGCGCAACGCCGGCAACGTGGTGATGAACGCGATTGCCGATGTGGTTCCGGAACTGTTTGGCGGCGCGGCGGATCTGACTTCTTCGACAAAGACGATCTTCAAGCCGGGCGCGAATTTTCATGTGGATCCTAAAGGCCGCAACGTGTTTTTTGGGGTGCGCGAGTTTGGCATGTGCGCGGCGGTGAACGGGATGGCGGCGCACGGCGGGCTGATTCCATTTGGTTCGACGTTCTTTGTGTTCTCGGATTACGCCAAGCCGGCGATTCGGCTGGCGGCGCTCATGCAGATCCACTCGCTGTTTGTGTTCACGCACGATTCGATCGGGCTGGGCGAGGATGGACCGACCCATCAGCCGGTGGAACAGTTGACGATGCTGCGTGCGATTCCGGGGCTGACGGATTTCCGTCCCGCGGACGCGAACGAGACGGCGGCGGCGTGGCGGCTGGCTATTGAACGCAAGGGGCCGAGCTTCTTTGCGCTTAGCAGACAAGACCTGCCGGTGATCGATGCGGGTTCGGTGGACATTTACGGCGGCGTGAGCAAGGGCGCGTATGTGCTGGAAGATGCGGCCGACCCGCAGTTGGTTCTGATCGGCACCGGCTCTGAGGTTGCGGTGGTGACGGAGGCGGCAAAGCAACTGGCGGCGGAGGGGATTCGCGCGCGGGTGGTGAGCTTCCCGAGCTGGAAGATTTTTGAAGAGCAGACGGCGGAGTACAAGGCCAGCGTGCTGCCGGCGGGCGTGCCGAAGCTGGCGGTGGAAGCGGGCGCGACGCTGGGCTGGTGGAAGTATGTGGGCCTGGACGGCGACGTGATTGGCGTTGACCGCTTTGGCGCCTCCGCGCCGGGGCCCGTGGTGCTGGAGAAGCTGGGAATCAGCGTGGTGAATGTGGCGGCACGGGCGAAGAAGCTGGTGAAGTAGAGACAGGGATCAGGGTCAGGGATCAAAAACTGCGGTTAGATTTAACGCATCACTGCCGCACTCGTCTCAACAGCGACGGGAACTCGGGCGAAATCGATTCTTGGGATTTGGATGACTGATCCCTGACCCCCGATCCCTGAAACCTAGCTCCGAAGGAGTGGATTGTGAAGCTTGTTATCGGTGCTGACCATGCGGGGTTTCCTCTGAAGGAGGAGGTTCGCGACTACCTGGCCAAGGCCGGCCATGAAGTTGTGGACCTCGGGGCTTACACAGGCGACCAGCCGGACGACTATCCGGACTTTGCTGAAAAAGTGGGGGCGGCGATCAAAGAGGGAATTGCGCCGCGCGGGATTCTGATCTGCGGGTCGGGCGTGGGGGTGTGCGTGGCGGCCAACAAGATTCCCGGGATTCGCGCGGGGATGTGTCATGATACTTATTCTTCGCACCAGGGGGTGGAGCACGACGACATGAATGTCATCGTGTTCGGAGCGCGCATCATTGGCTCGGCGCTGGCGTACGAGTGTGTGAATGCGTTCATTGGCGCGAAGTTCATTTCCAACGAACCGCGGTTTACGCGGCGGTACGAGAAGGTGCTGGCCATCGAGGCGAAGTATCAGTGCGGGGATGGGTCGGGGAGCAAGGCGTAGGCGCTGGTTGTTGATTTTCGACGAAAAGACAACCGCAGATCCTTCGACTCACCACCCCCGAACTCCACCCCGCAGACGAAGACCTGTCTGCGGGGACCCCGGGAACTGAAAGACGCCTGGGGCCCCTTTCGCTCAGGATGACAGCTTCATTTTTGGGTATGAACCTTCCAGAATCACTGTCTCGATTTTGATAGGAAATGCATGGAAACGCACTTGAGGGGCGAATGCTTCCCTTTGACGTAATTCTTTTTGATGTGGGCGGGGTGCTGCTCACCAACGGCTGGGACCACGGCGAGCGCGCGCGGGTGATTGCGCAATTCGACCTGGATCTGGCGGCGTTTGAGGCCAGGCACATGGCGCCGTACGATGCCTGGGAACGCAGCGTGATTCCGCTCAAGGCCTACCTGAACGCGACTGTCTTCTATGAGCCGCGCAAGTTTTCGCAAGGCGAATTTTTTGCGGCCATGTGCGCTCAGTCGCATGAGTTGCCGAATGGGGCGCTGGGCGTACTGGCTGAGCTTGCGGGAGCGGGCAAGTACCTGGTGGGCGCGCTGAATAACGAGGCGCGGGAGACCAACGAGTACCGATTTGAGAAGTTTGGCATACGCAAGCTGATGGATGTGTCGTTGAGTTCGTGCTACCTGGGGCTGCGCAAGCCGGAGCTGGCGATCTATAAGCGGGCGCTCGATATTCTCGGCAGGCCGGCGGAGCGGGTTTTGTTTATTGATGACCGGGCGGAGAATGTGGCGGCGGCCGTCGGTGCGGGGATGAAGGGGATTGTGTTCAAGGGAGCGGATGCGTTGAAGCCTGAGTTAGAGAGATTGGGAGTTTTATAGATTTAGGGAGCCTCCATAGTTGGAGTACCCACTCAAAAAATGCCGTTTTTCGACGTTTCCAGCACCGAAACAGGCCTTTCTTGCTGCAAATGGGCCATCCGCCGCCCGGCTTTTGGGGTGCCCACCACAATAGTTAAGGTGTCGACTTAGTCGGGCAGGACGTTAGGCGGTTCCCAAGGGTTGTGTAAGTTGCGCCTGGGCTCTCTCGGCAGTACAAATCTTTGATATTCGACCACAACGGAGTTAGGTCGTCCGAAACCGTCCCTAACAGGCTATCTCCGCTTCCTTTTGCTCCTCTTATCGCTGCTCCGAGTTCGAGCATCCATGCGAAGGCCTTCTGCCCTAACGGCCAGTTCTCTGCACAATCCGGAGACTTGGCGTCGATGATGCATTGAACAGTCCCACGCGACGCGACGTCGTCTATAGGTGGGAGAGCGATGCTCCTTGAGGTAGCGAAGGTCTGGATGTTGTGAATCCCATTTCCTGCGTGAATCCAAAGCTCCTCTTGGTTTTCCTCTGATGGCTGACTACGGACTGGTGATGGAGGGGGTTGTGACTCAACTGCATTAAGCCGGGGGGCATCCGAGATTGGGAAAGCATGAACCTTGCCCACAATATCGTCCAGCAGTCGCTCTTTGATGTGGATTGCGGCCAAGCGGGCGCCGAGGTTGTACCCGAGGGTGTTTGCTCCGTCGCCGCCCTGCCGGTACGATTCGGAGCGGTATGCTGACCCGAGCTGCTTCCCGCTCTCGTCATAGGCGCCTGCGAACAGACCTAGGGTCGTGTCCGTGTAGGGCAGGTTGGTTTCCTGGGTAGTCGTTGCGGTCGAGGTTACGGTTCCTTGGTAGGTATATTCCCATGACGAGCCACTGTAATTTGTAACTGTGCCATTGCCTGAGACCGGACTTGTTGTTGTATTTGTACTCGTATGGTAGGACGGGTAAAGGCCATTGAAGGCGCTGGAGTTGGTTGAGAGCACGATCAGGAACTGGTCGGCAGTCGCATTCGCGTATGACCCATTTTGTGAAAAGCAGACATTTGGGAACTTCTTCTCGGCCTTTTCAAACCACTTGGGAGACACGTTGGGCAGTCGATAGACCAAGTTCCCGCGCTCTGCCACTGCAAAGGTTACGACCTTCGCGCAGTTGTTTTGTGGAATCTGCGCGTTGGCAGGCAGTAAAATCAGGGGTACAAGCAAGGAGAGGTGAGTTCTCAAGGGGTCCTCCTTTCGGGACGGGATCGCTGCTCAATTTCTGCGTTGCCACGAATTCTAGCACCAACCTCTGTTGTGCGGTCGTCGTCTCGTCCAGCAATTTCGGTTTTCCGCCCCTTTCGTATTTGGTCATTCTATATTCCGTTTGCCTTTGATGTTGATCGAGGTGCATGATTCAAATGCCCAGAAGCCTGACCGCGTTGATTGCCAAATCCTTTGCCGATGAGTTGCGTACCGCACGCGAGGCGGCGCAAAGGAATGTGGAGGATTTTGATCAGATCATTCATTCCGTGGAGCGCTTCGGGAGCTTTCTCCACGGTTGCGTCGATTGCTTAGGCGCGTATCGGCCTTTGATATGTAAGGAAGCTCGCAAATCTCCATTAGCGGAGGAGGTTCCCGTGCTTTGCCCTGAATTCCAGACCCCCTTCGAGCGTCTGTACGATCTCGTAAAGGACGCTAGGAACGATGCAATGCACCAGGGAGCATTTGCGCGTAGGCTCACCGAACATTCAATTCAGCTTTCTTTGGTTTTGGAGGACGCTTTGCGGAGGGGCTTCGAAATGAGTACGGTTCAGGAGTACATGGTTCGAAATCCAACTTGCGGGGAACTCTGGCATCCCCTAAGCTTTCTTCGCCAAACCATGTTGGTGAATGCCTTCTCGTACCTGCCGGTTAATGATGGTGGTAGGTGGTGCCTTATTTCCGACCTCGACGTCGCTGCCTACTTGGGTCAGGCATCCTCAAACAACGACAGAAAGAGGCGTTTGGCTGAAATGCTGCGCGACGCGGACGGCATCACATATCGGGACGAGAAGCACCGGGCGAGATGCTTGCCTGCGAACACTTCGCTGGAGCAGGCGCTGAGGGACTTTGACGGGGATCCAAGGCCCGTTCTAATCAGCCGCGAGGGAGTCAGCCCGCTCGAAATCCTTGGAATCCTAGCTCCGGCTGATCTTCTTTAGCTTGAATTTGGAGTCTTTCTCGAAATCCCAGGTCCCAAAAGCGGAACCTGGAACACACAGATTCTGTGCAGGCGAAAACTCAAGCGTTGTAGGTGGTGGAGGAGACGCGGCCGCCGCGGCCGGTCCAGTTGGTGTGGAAGAATTTTCCTCGGGGCTGGTCGGTGCGCTCGTAGGTGTGTGCGCCGAAGAAATCGCGCTGGGCCTGGAGCAGGTTCGCCGGCAAACGGCCGGCGCGGTAGCCATCGTAAAAGGCCAGTGCTGTGGAGAAGGCCGGGGTGGGCACGCCCAGTTCAATGGCATGGATCT
>Ga0302279_10004334_pt1 | contig 16874 bp, 20 predicted proteins | sample III_Bog_N3_3_FD_194541 | JGI IMG/M metagenome (GOLD analysis project Ga0302279, IMG submission 194541) | Peat permafrost microbial communities from Stordalen Mire near Abisko, Sweden - III_Bog_N3_3 | ecosystem: Environmental > Terrestrial > Soil > Wetlands > Peat | place: Sweden: Abisko...
GTCAGGGGCGGGGTGTAGCGGAGGGAGGGGGGGACGTGAAGGGAGGCAGGCGTTGAGCGCGCGGCCTTGCGCCCCCTCCGTCAGCCCGCAACGCCAACGCGGGCCGCCACCTCCCCCGCGCTTCGCGCATAAGAGGAGCAGAGTCCTCCTTCCCCGTCCCTCTTAACGGGGGAGGTGGCAGGCGGCGAAGCCGGCTGACGGAGGGGGCGCAAAGCGGCGGGCTGTTTTTGAGATGAAGTCGCCCTAGCCCTTCAGGCGGGGCCGGCCCATGAAATCGCGCTTGCCGAGGGGGACGCCCTTGGAGCGGAGGATGTCGTAGGCGGTGGTGGCGTGGAAATAGAAGTTGGGCAGGGAGAAGGAGAGGAAGAAGTTCTCGGTGGTGAAGGGCAGCTTGAACTCGCCAAAGGCGAAGGTGACGTCGCCGCCGGCCAGAGCGTTGACATCCTCCGGCTTGAGGGCCGCGAGCGCGGCGCGGGCGTCGGCGACGACCTTCTGCAGGGCGGGGTAGTCTGCGGGCATGGTCATGGAGGGCGGCCCGAAAAGGCCCGTCTTCGCGCCTTCGATGGCGCCGATGGAATGGTGCCACACCGAGGCGATCTGGAAGCTCAAGGGCGCCATGTCCTCGAAGAGGCGGGTGGCGACCAGCTCGGCCGGATCGACGCCCTGGTCCTGGCAGTGGGCGAGACCGCGATCCAGAAAACCGGCGACGCCGCCGAGCGTCTGTTCGTAGGTTCCGACGGTGAGATCATAGAGTGAGATGGTCATGGCGGTTCTTCCCTGAAGCTTGATCTTGTTCCGCGCAGGGGTAGTGGCGTTAGACCGGGCGGGCAAGGGCGCGCTGACGAATCTGAAGGAGACCTCTGTGGTGATCGATCGAAGACTGATCCTGACCGCCGCCGGCCTTGGCGTCGTCCTGGCCGCCGCGCCCGCGCGTGCGGCGCCGCCGGCGACTTATACCGTGCTGTTCCACACGCCTGGACCGGCGTGGAAGCCCGGCGTCGGGTTTCGAGATCAGCCGGGGATCGGCGATCACGTGGCTTATCTGGGCACGCTGCAGGCGAAGGGTCTGGTGGTCATGGGCGGCCCCTTCCTCGATAACAGCGGCGGCATGCAGATTCTGAGCACGGCCTCGGAAGCCGAGGCGCTGACCCTGGGCGAGGCCGATCCGGCCGTGAAGGCGGGCCTTCTGCGCGTGGCGGTGAGGCCCTGGCTGGCGGCGTTCTCGCGGTAAGGGCCGCGAAGGCGTCCGTTTAGCCCGGCTTTTTGAAGCGGAAGGCGAACTGGTCGGTCATCCCCTTGATCGCCGGATCGAACACATTCGCCGTGTGTGGATCGGACGGATTGCGCAGGGCCTGGGATTCCCCGTCGAAGACGAAGCCGGCGCTCTCGATTTCCTTGCGCGCGGCGGCGGGATCGATGCGGTGCAGGGCGTCGGCAGTGGCGGTCACAGGTGCGCCCGGCAGGGCGACGTGGTCGCTCACGATCAGAGTTCCACCCGGTTTGAGGGCGGCGAACCAGACCTTGTCGAGCGCGACCGGATCGACGTGAACCTGGGTCAGGTGCAGATCGTGATAGTTCTGCGATGTCCAGATGAGGTCTAGCGGCGGCACGTCTTTCATGGATGTGGGATCAAGCCCGACCACGGTGACATTGGCGTAGGCCGGATCGGCCGCGATGGTGGCGGCCGCTTCGCGGTACTTGCCCGCCGGGGCCCCGGCGTACACGTGACCCTTGGGCCCGACGACCTTGCTGATCAGCCGCGTGAAATATCCTCCGCCCGGCAAAACCTCCAGGACAACCTCGCCGGGTTTCAGGCCGGCGAAGGCCAGCATCTCCGCCGGCTTGCGCGCGGCGTCCCGCGCCGTATCGGCGGCGGGCCGGCCGGGATCGGCCACTGCGGCGGCCACGGGCGCCGGCGTGGCGGCAAAGGCGGGAGCGGCGAGGACGAGAGCCGCCGCGGCGGTTATGGACAGGAAAAGGGGATGGCGGGTCATTTGGCATTTCCTCGAAGGAAAGACGTCTTTTGCGGAGGAGATTACAACACCTTGGGTCGAATGGAACGCTGCCCGCTTTATTCCAGAAGCCGGTTTGCGGCGACGAGCAGATCGTCACAAAGAGTCCCGGCGCCGGCAAGGGCGCCGGTGGCGTAGGCGCCGTTGATGAGTAAGGCGAGCTGGCCGGCGACGCGCTGCGGGGCGGCGACTCCGATACGGGCGGCGATGGCCGTCAGACGGCGTTGCATTTCGCTCTTGTTGTCCCGTGCGATGACGCGGCCCGGACAGTCATCGTCGGGAAACTCCGTCATCAGATTGAGGAAAGGGCAGCCGCGATAGGCGGGGTGTCCGATCCGCCTTGCGATCCCCGACAGCAGCGCGTCCAGCAGGGCGCGCGGATCGTCCGAGTGTTGCGCCGTCAGGCGGTCCCACCACGACCAGAACAGGCGATCCTGTTCGGCGGCGAAGGCGGCGATCAGCGCGTCTTTTGACTCGAAGATCCGATAAAGGCTTGTCTTGGATACGCCAGAGCGCTCGACAATGGTGTCCACGCCGACCGCGCGAACGCCTTCGCGGTAAAACAGGTCGCTCGCGGTCGAGAGGATTCGCTCGCGCGCGCTCACCTCGTCTTTTCGCGGCGCGCCGCGCCTAGCTTGGTGCGTCGTCTCCATTGCGCCTTCCTTGGGAATCAAACCTCTCTTGACAAAGTAACAGACCTGTCTGTATCATACAAGTGACTTACAGGTCTGTTACTTTAAGGAGACGGCGATGCGTGCGATCCAGGCCGAGAGCTTCTCGGGATATGGCGGACTTCGGCTTATCGAAGCGCCCAAACCTCCGCCTGCAAAGGACAGGGTGCTGGTCCGAGTGACCGCGGCGGGCGTGACGCCCCTCGACCACACCATCCTTACGGGCGGCCTGCCGCGGACCCGGGCGCCGCTCGTGCTCGGCGACGAGGGCGCGGGTATCCTCGAGGAGGCGGGCGAGAGCGGCCTGCCGGTGGGAAGCCGCGTGATGTTCGCCGGACCGTATGGGTCTTGGGAGAATGGCGGCTGGCAGGACTGGCTTTGGGTGAGGCCCGAGGACCTGGCGCTCGTGCCCGATCGGATCGACGATGTGGTCGCCGCAAGTCTGCCGGTGGCCTATCTGACCGCCCAGATCACGCTCACGCTAGCCGGGTTCAAACCGGGCAAGACCGTGCTGGCGCCGGCGATCGGCGGGTCGGTCGGCAATGCGGCCTATCAGCTCGCGCGGGCGCAAGGGGCCGGCAAGGTGATTTCCACGGCGGGCAGTGCGGCTAAGGCCGCCAGGGCGCGCGAACTCGGCTTCGAAAATGTCATCGACCTGACGACCGAGGATCTCGCTGAGGGCGTGCGCCGGATCACCGACGGAAAGGGAGTCGATATCGTCATCGACGCCATCGGCGGCGAGGTGACCAGCAGCGCTCTGAGCAGCCTGAGCCTCGGCGGCGTCCTGATCACGCTCGGATACTCCGCCGGGCGCAAGACGCTGATCGACGTGACCGATCTGATCTGGAAGGGCGCGCGGATGGCCGGATTTGCGCTCGCGGCCCAGCCGCCGCTCACTATCGCCTCCGCCTGGGCGGCCATCCTGCCGCTTATCGATGCCGGGTCGGTCAAGCCGATCGTCGCGCGAACCTATCCCCTCGAGCACGCGTCCGAGGCGTTGCGGCATCTCATCGAGGACCGCCCGTTCGGGAAGGTCGTGCTGACGATGAACGGTTGATCGCCATGTCCGTTGAGACGTCAGGGTCGGCGACCCGTCCGTTCTACCGACCCGCCGCCCTGACATGGCTGGTTTGGGTCATGCGGCTCAATGCCATCCTCTATCTGAGCTTTTTCGCGTTCGCCCTGGTGGGCACGCTTTTTGAAGTGCTGGGCCTGTTGTCCGCCGGCGCTGTGGGTCCATGGGTCATATGTCGCGTCCGCTGGGGCCAGGGCGGTCAGGCCTATGAGATGATGATCAGCGCGCTGTACCTAGTGTGGGGCGTCTTCCTTTTGATTGCCTCCAGGGCGCCGCTGCGGAACCGGAGTTTCCTCGACTTCACCATCGCGGCCAATGTCGCCCACTTCGGAACGATGTTTCTTGAGGCGGTGCTCATGCCAAACGAGACTTCGCACCTCACCGGCGATGTCCTGATCTTCCCGGCGGTTCTCGTCCTCCTGATTGCCGCCTGGGCGCCGCTGCGGCGATACGCGGCGTAGAACCGTCAGTTAGCCGTACCGCGCCTCAACCTCCGCTGCGAAGACCACCTCCGGCAGAAGCCGGCCTCCGGCGATATGGACTTCGGTGATGGCGCCGGCGGCGTCCCGGACGAGACGCGCGGTTTCGCCGTAGCTGGCGAAGGCGCCGGCCTCGGCGATGCGGGCCTGGTCGGGGCCGGTGAGGGTGAGCTCAGGGACCTTCTGCACCGGATTGGCCAAGGCGGGGTTGGCCAGAAGCACCTTATCCCCGACAGGCAGGAGCTGGGTGGCGCCCCAGAGGCCCCACCAGAGGCCGTTCCACTCGGCCAAGGCCGAGGCGGGCGGGCCCTCGGTCTGGAAACGTTTGAGGATGGCCACGGCGCCCTCAAGCCAAATGTGGGAAGGGCCGTCCACGGCGTTGGTGAGGCAGGAGATGGCGAGATCCCGCTCCGGGATCACGGCGGTGCGGGTGATGTAGCCGGGAAAGCCGCCGCTGTGGCCAAAGGCGCTCCAGCCATCGAGATCGTCGGTGATGATCCCCAGACCGTAGCTGCGCGGGATGGGGGAGAAGGCGTCTTTCCACTGCGGCCGGGTCATCTCGCGGCGGCTTGCCACCGAGAGAAAGCTGGTCGCGGCGCCCGGCGAGAGCTGGGTGAAGAATTTGGCGAGTTCGGCCGCCGTGCTCACGAAGCCGGTGGCGGCGGCCAGGGCGTGGGTGGACTGATCGCCAGGGATGACCGGGCGGCGGCCCAGCAGGGTCTTGCCGCCGTGACCGTGGGCGAGGGGCGCGCCGGCGGGCAGGGGGACATCCGGCGTGGTTTCGGTGAGGCCTGCGGCGGCGACGATCTCGCGCGCCATCCACACGCCCCAGGGCTCGCAGGTGATCGCCTCGATGATCAGGCCCGCCAAGCCGAAGCCGTGGTTGGAGTATTTGAGGCGGGTGTTGGCCGGGATGATCGGAGCGGCCGCGAGCTCGGCGCGCAGGGCCGCCTCATTCAGGAACGGCGCGCGCTGCGCCCAGTAGGCGCTGTCCGGCCCATCGCGCACGATGCCGGCGGTGTGGGAGAGAAGCTGGGCGATGGTGGCGGCGGCGATCTCCGGATGCAGCCCCTGAACATAGTGGCCGGCCGTGTCGTCCAGCCTGAGCCGTCCCTGCTCCCGCAGCTTGAGAATGGCCGCGGCGGTGAAGGACTTGGAGTGGGAGGCGACGCGGAAGCGGTGGCGCGGGGTGAGAAGTTCGCCGGCGCCGAGGTCGGCGTGGCCGAAGGCGGCCTCCAGAACGATCTCGCCCTTCCAGGCCACGGCGATGGCGCAGCCGGGCTGTTCGGCAGCCCGCATCTGGAAGGCCAGCCACTGAGGGATGAATGCCAGGGCGGGGGCGAGCCAGGCGGGCTTTGCGTTGCTCATCCGGGAGTCAGGCTGGCGCGGCGGCCATCGTGGCTGGTGACGACGCCGGTGATCAGGGCGCCTGGGGCCGCCTCCCCCTCCAGGACGATCTCGGTGAAGTCCTCGGCGCGGGCGGCGCCGGACTTTTCCACCAACACGGTGAGGGTGCGGCCGATCTGGCGGTCCAGGTGGCGGATGAGGGCGGCTTCGCCCGCTGCGCGCAGGCGCTGGGCGCGGGACTTGATCACGGCGCCGGGGACCTGGGGCATGCGCGCGGCGGGCGTGCCGGGGCGCGGGCTGTAGGGAAAGACGTGCAGGAAGGCGAGGCCGGCCTCCTCGACGAAGGCCAGGGTGTTTTCGAAGGCCGCGTCGCTCTCGGTGGGAAAGCCGGCGATGAAGTCGGCGCCGAGCGCAACATCGGGCCTGGCGGCGCGGACGGCGGCGATGAGGTCCAGGGCCTGGGCGCGGGAATGGCGGCGCTTCATGCGCTTGAGGATCAGGTCGTCGCCGGACTGCAGGGAGAGATGCAGATAAGGCGTGAGCCGCGGCTCGGCGGCCAGGAGGGCCATGAGATCGGCGTCAATCTCGGCGGCGTCGATGGAGGAGAGGCGCAGGCGCGGAAGCTCCGGCGCGCCGGCCAGGATGCGTGCGGTCAGGGCGCCCAGGCTGGGCCGGCCGGGCATATCGGCGCCCCAGCTAGTGAGATCGACCCCGGTGAGCACCACCTCACGCACGCCCCGGTCGACGAGGGCGCGGACCTGATCGATCACCCCGTCGGCCGGGACGGAGCGGGCGTTTCCGCGGCCATAGGGGATGACGCAGAAGGTGCAGCGGTGATCGCACCCGTTCTGGATCTCGACGTAGGCCCGCGCGCGGTAATCCGGGGACGCAAAACTCAATTCGACGCCTTTTGCGCCCGGACGCTTGCTGGATGGGACTTGAGTATTGTGTCCCCGGATTGCCATGATGTCGTTCACCCGGACGCGCCGAGCGGTCTCCAGAAGGGCGCCGGGGGCGGACTTTTCGGCGTTGCCGAGGACGAGATCCACCTCGTCCATGGCGGCGAAGGCGGCCGGATCGATCTGGGCGGCGCAGCCGGTGACGATGAGCCGCGCGCCCGGCCGCTCGCGCCGCGCCTTGCGGATCGCCTGGCGCGCCTGGCGCACCGCCTCGCCGGTGACGGCGCAGGTATTGAACACCACCGCATCGGTGAGGCCGTCGTGGGCGGCGCGGTCGGCGATGGCCTGGGACTCCACGGCGTTCAGCCGGCAGCCGAAGGTGACGACCTCCACAGAGGGACGCGCTTCAACCTGCGCGGGAATGAGCGAGCCGTCGGCCATGCGGGGCTGTTAGCAGATCGGGGGCTTGGGGGCGAACCCGGGCGTGGGGCGAGGTCCCTTGGCGCACAGCGGCGAGGATTGTGTATTCTCCACTTCAACAACCAGAAACCCGAGGGACGAACGCATGACCAGCCTGGTGCTTCGCGAGGATCGTGATGGGGTGGCGCATCTGACTCTGAACCGGCCCGACAAGCTCAATGCGCTCAATGTGGCGCTGTTCGAGGCGCTGGAGGGACATGTGGCGGATATCGAGCGGGCGCCGGTGGGGGCGGTGGTGTTGCGCGGGGCCGGGCGATGCTTTTCGGCAGGGCATGATCTGGGGGATATCGCCTCCGGCGAGAAGCTGCCGCGGCCCAACTATCAGGCCCATGTGATCGAGCGGCTGGCCGATCTGCCGCTGCCGGTGATCAGCGCGGTGCATGGTCATTGCTATACCGGCGCGCTGGAGCTGGCCCTGGTGGGCGACATCATCCTGGCTGCGGAATCGGCCAAGTTCGGCGACACACACGCCAAATGGGCGCTGACGCCGGTGTGGGGGCTCAGCCAGCGGCTGCCGCGCCGGGTGGGGACCTACAAGGCGCGGGAGATGATGTTCACCTGCCGCACCTATTCGGGGAGGCAAGCCGAGGCCATGGGTCTGGCCAATGTGTGCGTGGCCGACGACGTGTTCGATACCGCCATCGACGCCCTCACCGCCGAGATTCTGGCCAATTCGTCCTTCAGCCATGCGGCCAACAAGCGGCTGCTGACGGCCACCGACGGCCTGCCCCAGAGCGCGGGGCTGGCGCATGAAATCTACCATGGCGAGGGACGCGGTCCGGACATGGAGGCGCGCATCGGCGCCTTCACGAAAAAGGCCAAGGCGTAGGATTGGCGTCGCCCATCGGAAATCTGCGCACAGCCGTCGTCGCGCTCGCCCTTTGCGCCGTCTGCGCCTGTGCGGTCGGCAAGCCTGTGGACCTTCCCTTCGATTTCAGCCGCGGCGCGATCGGACTGGATGTGACGGTGAGGGGAACGCCCCTGTATGTCATTCTGGACACCGGTGTGGATCCCTCGGTGATCGACATCGCCCGGGCCAGGGATCTGGCTCTGGCGATCGACCGCGACAAAGGCGGCGAAGGGTCCGGCGTGGGCGGTGGGAAGGCGCCGATGGCCTATCCGACGACGATAAACGGCCTGGCCATCGGCGGCGCCGCTTACAGCCCGTTCAGCGCCCTGACGTCCGATCTGGGCGTGCTCTCGGCGCGCTATGGCCGCAGGCTGGACGGCGTGCTGGGCTACAGCTTCATTCGCGACAAGACCCTGCTGATCGACAACCCGCGTCAGCGCCTGATCATAGCCGACGATGCGAAGGAGACGGCCGCGTCACTCCGTTCCTGCCACACGCGCTGGAGCATGCCGTTGACATTTCTGGGCGACGACAACACGCCCGTCTTCGCCGCCTTTCGATTTGGCGGGGCGTCCGGTCCGGCCACGCTCGATACGGGATCGAACGGCGCCGTCACCATCTTTCCCCGCGCCCTGGATCTGGCCGGCGTCCGAAGCGCGCTGACAGCGCGAGGCGCAGCGACCCACACCGGCTTCCGCGGAGACGAGCGCTCGACGACCTATGTGTTTGGCCAGCCGGTGGGGTTTGGGCCGTTTCTCCTGCCCGCCGGTCAGGTTCTGACCCTGGGCAAGCCGGCGGACGGCGGCGACACGCGCGTCGCCAATATCGGAAACAAGGTGTTCGCGGCCCTGAAGCTGAAGATCCTGCTGGACTACCGGGCCGGGCGGATCGGCTTCTACGGACAATGCGACAGCGCCTGATTGCCGGGGGGGCTGGAGGAGCCGCGGAGCCTCTAGGCGGGCGCCCTTCCGGCAAGGCGCAGGGTCTCGGCGATCCGCGTTTTCTGCGGCTCCGTGGAGCGGGCGTAGGAGATGAAGATCTCAGGCACGTCGGCGTGTGGCGGACCTAGTCGTCAAATCCCACGAAGACCGCAGCCTCCTCCACCGACTTGCGGCGGGAGACCACCGGATTGGCCGGGAAGCTCTCGTCCGGCCAGCCCATGGCGACGCAGATCATGATCACCTGATCGTCGGCGATGCCGGCGTGCTCGCGCACCACGGGCGACTGCATGATGCCCTGGCTGTTGATCACGCAGCCCAGGCCCCGCGACCAGGCCGCGTTAACCAGGGCGTTGGTCACCGCGCCGCAATCGAAGGGACCGATATCGCCCCCCTCTATCGACCGATCGAAGGTGATGACGATCGAGACCGGCGCATCGAACTGGCGAAAGCCTCGCATGACCCAGTCCTTTCGCTTCTCCTGGTCGTGGCGCTCGATGCCCATGGCGCCGAAAAGCTGTTTGGCGATCTCGATCTGCCGCTCGCGATGCGCGCCGGCGTATTCGCCGTGACCGCGAAATTCCCGCGAGGACGGGACGCCCGCGAGATTGCGCTCGGTGTTGCCCGCGCGGATGCGATCGAGCGGCGCGCCGGCCACCACATAGAAATTCCACGGCTGGGTGTTGAGCGAGGAGGGCGCCCGCATGGCGATCTCGATGATCTCCTTGATCAGGGCCTTTGGCACAGGCTCCGGCGTGAAGCCGCGGATGCTGCGGCGCCCGAGGACGACCTCATCGAAAGTGGGGGATGATGATGACGTCATTCGCTTCCTCTCCGGGGCGCTCCGGCGCGGGCTGGTTACAGCATTCGCGGGGCCGGCGGAACCTCGAGCCCTTGGCGCCGGGCGGCAGCGGCCGCTAAGGTCAAGCTTGGGCTCAAGTCGAGGGGCGCTGGCGGGGAACGGGATGAAATACTGGTTCGACACGGAATATATCGAACACCCCTGTACGATCGATCTGATCAGCATCGGGATGGTGGCCGAGGATGGTCGCGAGTTCTACGCCGAGAGCAATGAGGTCGACTGGTCGAAAGCCAACCGCTGGACCCTGGAAACGGTGCGGCCCCAGCTGGAAGGCCCGGGCATGCCGCGCGAGCAGATCGGCAACGCCCTGCGACGGTTCACGCACGGTGACGCCGATCCCGTGTTCTGGGGCTATTTCCCCGCCTATGACTGGGTGCTGTTCACCTGGCTGTTCGGCGGCCTGAACGAACTGCCGTTCCACTTTCCACACCTGTGCCTGGACACCAAGCAGTGGGCGATCGAACTGGGCGACCCCGAACTGCCGCATCAGACCGGGTCGCCGCACAACGCGCTGTCGGACGCGATCTGGACACGGGACGTCTGGACCTTTCTTGCCGGCATCGATCCCGCGGCCGGAGAGCGTCGCGCCGAGGGAGGCAAACATCCCAGGCAAGGCGCGGGCTAGACGCTGCGCCTGGGCGCGTCAGCGGGTGCTTGCCGTGACCGACGGGGGTATGACAAAGCAGGACCGCTGAGAGCCGCCACCCTGACAAGTGATTCATGACCACGCCCGACGTCGTTCGACCGGTGACCACCCCCAAGGATCGCAAGGCCTTCGCCGAGCTGGCCTGGCGGCTCTATGCCAAGGATCCCAACTGGGTCGCGCCGCTGAAGGACGAAATCTACGGCCTGCTGGATCCGAAGAAGAATCCCTGGTTCGGCCACGCCGAGGCTCAGTTCTTTATCTGCGAGCGGGCCGGCCAGGTGATCGGCCGGATCTCGGCCCAGGTGGACAGCCTGTTGCGCGACATTCCAGCCAGCCAGGGCGGCGGCCCCGGCATCGGCCATTTCGGTATGTTCGAGGCTGCGGACGAGGCCGCAGCATCGGCCCTCTTCGCCGCGGCGGAGTCCTGGCTGCGCGATCATGGCGCTACCCGTGTCATGGGCCCCTTCAGCCTTTCAGTGTGGGACGAGCCCGGACTGCTGGTTTATGGGCATGATCATCCGCCCACGGTGATGATGGGCCATCATCTGGCCGAGTACGGAGCGTGGGTGGAGGCGGCGGGGTATCGCGGCGTCAAGGACCTGCATACCTACGCCTTGCCCATCGTGGACGGGTTTCCGCCCCTGGTGCAGCGGATCGTGGCCTCTGGCGAGCGCAACAAACGCGTGCGCATCCGAAAGGTCGACAAGTCGAAGTTCGATCAGGAAGCCTCCCTGATCCTGCACATTCTCAACGACGCCTGGTCGGGCAACTGGGGCTACGTGCCCCTCACGGACGCGGAAATCGCCTACGCCGGCAAGAAGCTCAAGCCTATCGTTTTCGAGGACCTGATCCGCGTGGCCGAGCTGGATGGGGAGCCGGTGGGCTTCATGATGGTGCTGCCCAATCTCAACGAGCTCACGGCCGATCTCAACGGCTCTCTCTATCCCTTCGGCTGGGCCAAGCTGCTGTGGCGGCTGCGCAAGCCGCGGGCGGTGACCATGCGGGTGCCGCTGATGGGAGTGCTTCGGAAGCTTCAGGGCACGCGCCTGGCGAGCCAGCTGGCCTTCATGATGATCGAATTCATCCGGCGGGACGCCGTGCGTCACTATGGCGCCCAGCGCGGCGAGATCGGCTGGATCCTGGAGGACAACCAGGGGATGGTCTCCATTGCCGAAACCATCGAGAGCCAGATCAACAAGACCTATCGCATCTATGAGAAGGCGCTTTAGACCCGCTCGCATGCGCCTTGCGCCGGCCATTGTTCTCGGTGTGGCGCTGTCGGCCTGGGGAGTCGAGGTGCGGCCGGCCGGCGCCCTTTCGGTGAGCTCCGCCGCGATCGACGCGGCGGGCCGGATCGATCCGCGCTACAGCAGCTACGGCGCGAACCTGTCTCCGCCGCTTCGCTGGACGGCGGCGACGGGGGCGAAGGTCTATGTGGTCACGGTGCGTGATCCGGACGCCCCCTCGCCCAGACCCTTCGTGCACTGGCTGATCTGGAACCTGCCGGCGAGTCCGCAGTGGCTCGCGCCGGGCGCGGCCGCCGCGCCGCCGTCGGGCGCCGCCCAGGGACGTAACGACGCCGGAACGATCGGATACTTCGGACCAAGGCCGCCCGGCGGCGTGCACCACTATCACCTGGCGGTGTTCGCCCTGGATGCGCGTCTGAATGTGGCGCCCGGGGTCGGCGACGCGGCGCTGGAAAAGGCGATGAGAGGCCACGTCCTGGCCTCGGGCGAGATTGTCGGGACCTTTGCGGCGCCTCGCTGAGGCGGGGTTGTCGCAGAGGAGCGGTGAGTCAGGTCCGCTCTGCGACGAAGGCGGCGAATGCGTCCCTGTATTCGGGGCGCCAGCGGGAGAGGGCGGGCCGGTTCTCGATGATGTCGCCGGCGGTCCAGGCCATGCGGGCGTTGTCGAGGGCGCGCGGCGTGTCGTTGTCGGGGCACAGGATGTAGAAGTCTCCCGCGGCCAGCCGCTCCAGCATGAAATCGATCACCTGATCGGGGGTCCAGGCCCCCGGCGGCTTTTCGGCGACCCGCCGGCGGGTCATGCCGGTGAAGGTGAGGCCAGGAATGAGCAGATGGGCCGTGACTTGGCAGTCCGGCGTCTGGCTGAGGGTATAGGACAGGCCCTCCGCGAGCGCCTTGATGGCCGCCTTGCTGACATTATAGGCGGTGTCGCCGGGCGGCATGGTGATGCCCTGTTTCGAGCCGGTATTGATGATCATGGCCGGGCGTCTCTGAGCGATCATGCCCGCGGTGAAAGCCTGGACGCCGTGAAGGACGCCGCCGAAGTTCACCGCCAGCAGCCGCGCCCAGCGATCGGGATGCTCGAAGGCATGGCCGCCGCCGCCGACGCCGGCGTTGTTCATCAGCACCGCCACATCGCCGAAGCGGCCGAAGGCCAGGGCGCGCAGGGCATCGACCTGATCGGGGTCGGCGACGTCTGTCGCGGCGGCGACGATGACGGCGCCCTCTCTGGCCCGGGCGCGTACGGCGGCGAGAGCCGCTTCCAGCGCCGGTCCGGGCAGATCGGCCAGGACGACATTGAGGCCCATGGAGGCGAAGCGTCCGGCCGCCGCCAGACCGATCCCGCTGGAGGCCCCGGTGATGACCGCGGCACGGCCAGGCTCAAGGACAGCGTCGAGGGTCAATCGGCAACCTCCTCGTCCGGCTGATGGATCGGCTCATGGTCGCTATCGCCAGAGTCGTGAGCGAGGGCCTCGGGCAGGCGGCCGGTGAACTCCACCTCCACAGGCCCGGTCATGAGAACATGATCGTCCTCCTCCCGCCACTCGACGGTCAGGGCGCCGCCATCCACGTCCACCGTGACCTTGCGGCCGGCGAGGCCTCGGCGATGGGCGGCGACGACCGCGGCGCAGGCGCCCGTGCCGCAGGCCCGCGTAAGGCCCGCGCCCCGCTCCCAGACCCTCAGTCGCATATGGTCCGGCGTCGTGACCTGGGCGAACCCGACATTGACCCTTTGCGGGAAGCGCCTGTGGGTCTCGAACCAGGGACCGAGCGCCGCCACCGGAACGGCCTCCGCGTCGGTGACGAAGAAGACAACGTGCGGATTGCCCATGGAGACCGCGCCCGGGCCCCCCACGGCGCCCTCCACGTGCAGATCGAGCTCCAGGGTGTCCATGGGCCCTGAGAGGGGAATGTCCTTCCAGTCGAGCATGGGCGGTCCCATGTCGACGGTAACGGCGTGTTCGCCGGCGCGGCTTGCCTCTATGACCCGATCGCCCACCTCCATTCGCACCTCATCGCGGCCGGAGGCCTGCATGAGGAGCCAGGCGACGCAGCGTTCGGCGTTGCCGCAGCGCTCGACCTCACCGCCGTCGGCGTTCCACAGGCGCACCCGGGCGTCGGCGTGATCCGAAGGCTCCAGGGCGACGAGCTGATCGCAACCGATGCCGGTGAACCGATCGGCGATCGCGCGAACCTCCTCAGCGCCAGGGCTGAAGGGTTCGGATCCGGCGTCGACCACGACGAAGTCGTTGCCCAGCCCGTTCATCTTGAGGAAGGGACGGCCCATAGGGCGTGGATATAGCGCACCGGGCCGCCGACCGCACGGCTGGATTGCGCGGACTTGACGCGCGACGGAAGGCGTGTTGCAATATGCAAGAATTCTTGCGGATAAAGGCATGACGACGCTTGAAAATCCCCGCCGCGAGCGCTTCGCCCAGGCGCTGGCGCGCGGCATGACCCAGGCGGCGGCCTATGCCGAGGCCGGCTATACGGGGGGCCGGGACGGCGCCTCGCGCCTGGCTGTGAGGGCGGAGATCAGGGCGCGAGTGGCCGAATTGCTCGAGAGAATGGCGCCAGGCGGGGCGGTGAACATCCCGCTCGTGGTCGATGATCTCATGCGGGTGGCCCGCAAGCTGGAGGACCTTGGCACCTCGGCCGGCCTGAGCGGCGCCCGTGCCGCACTCGTGGCGGCCGTGAAGATGAACGCCCTGGTTCCCAAGGTCGTCGAGGCGGAGGAGATTTCTGCACCCGAAATGGATCACGAGACCTGGATGCGAACTTTCAGTCCCGGCTATCTCGGCAACGGCCGCTGGGCGGATGGCCATGTGTCAGCCTGCCTGGAAAACCTCGGCGAGTAGTCGGCCCTCGACTGCCCGCGTCGAGCCGGCGCGCCAGGCCACAACGATCTCGCGACTGGCATGATCGGCATCAAGTGGACGGACGGTGACCTGGGCTGCGTTGGCCAGACCCGCCTCCACCGCCATGGCCGGCAGGAAGGAGACGCCAAGGCCGGAACTGACCATCTGGACCAGAGTAGCCAGGGAGGTGGCGGCGAAGCCTTCATCGCGGGCGTGGCGCGCGGAGCCCATGCCGCAGGCCGTCAGGGCGTGGTCGCGCAGGCAGTGACCATCCTCCAGCAGGATCAGCTCTTCCGCTACGAGGCGCTCGGGCGCGACGCGGGCGGCGCGGCTGAGGGGATGGTCGGCGGGGAAGGCGGCCATGAGCTCGTCATCCTCCACGTGGGCGAAGTCCAGACCCGTCATATCGTAGGGGACCGCCACCAAAGCGCCGTCCAGGGCACCGGAGCGCACATCCGCCACAAGGCGGTGGGTCAGATCCTCGCGCAGAAAGAGGCGCAGCTTCGGGAACCGGGCGCGCAGCACAGGCAGGGCGGCGGGCAGGATGAAGGGCGCCACTGTGGGAATGACGCCCAGGCGGAAACGTCCGCCCAGAGGCTCGCCCGCTCCCTGGGCCTCGCGCACCAGATCCTCTGTCTGGGTCAGGATAGCCCCGGCCCGGGAGACCGCCTCCTCGCCCGCGGCGGTGAGGATCACCCCAGAGCGATTGCGATCCACCAGGGCGGCGCCGAGGATCTTCTCCAGTTCCTGTATGCCGGCCGAGAGGGTCGGCTGTGTCACATGCGCGGCGTCGGCCGCCCGGCTGAAAGAGCCATGATGGGCAAGAAGCTTGAGATACTGGAGCTGGCGGAGGGTAGGGAGCATACCGCTCATATAGCCCGCATCAATCGAGTGTTAAACGGCCATCGAGCCAATCTTGGAGAGTGTAACGCGCTGCTACTTAGGCTTGCCTGTCTCCACATAGTGTTTGAGCCGCAGGAGCTGGTCGCCCAGAACAGCGTTCACCGGGCCCGAAAACTGGCCAAGGCCCCCGGGCGCGTGGCCGCCGACATCGTAGGTAAGGGTCACAGCCGTTGAGTCTCCCGCCGGTTTCAGGTCCCAGGTCATGTGCCCCGCGACGCCGTACAACTGCAACGGTCCAAGGGCGCCCTCCATCCGGATCACCTTTGGCGGCCGGGCATAGATAACTGTCATGTGCATGACCCCGCCGTCAGCGCCCAGCGGCTCCAGAAGCGCCCCGCCGGGCTTGAGGGTCAGGGTAAGTCTGGAAGAGTCATTGTCGTAGGTGTGCTCTGGATCCCACCATGCGCCGATCCGCCCGATGGCGTCCCACACCTTGGCCGGCGGCGCGGCGATGGTCTGGATCTCACGGACCATGAAGCCGTTGGCCTGACTGTCCACCGTGTCGGCGCGGGCGACGCCGCAGAGGGTGAGGCCGGCAAGCAGGGCGGGGAACAGAAAACGCCTCATGGTGGGAAGACCTTTCGGATCAAGCCGCTTCGAAGTGGAGGGGCGCGCCCCAGAACCGCTCAACCAGGCCGTTCTGGGCGCCGGGGGCGCCGGTGGTCAGAAAGCGCCGGGCGCCGCCGTGGCCGGGATCATACTCCGGATGTCGCTCCAGATAGAGGGCGATGGCGTCGGCCGTGGCGTCCGGCTGATGGATGAGCGGCACGCCGGAGGGCAGGGCGGCGCGGAAGAGGTCGGCGATGATCTCATAGTGGGTGCAGCCAAGAATCGCGCGGTCGGGGGTGCGTCCAATTCTGCGCGTCAGGGCCTCGACATGCGTCTGCACGGCCGCCCGGAGCATCGTCTCGTCGATGCCGGTCTCGATATCCCGCGCCAGGTGGTCGCAGGCTTCGGAGAACACCGCCACGTCGCCACGACGCTTGTCGATCTCAATCTCATAGACCCGGGAGGCCGTGGTCGCCGGAGTTGAGAAGATTCCCAGGACATCCACCTGCTCGACCTTGTCGCCGCCCCTGTCCGCCTCATGGCTCCACGGGAGGCCCGTGGCCGCCTCGATGGTGGGGACAATGATGCCCAGGACATTGGCCGGACGATCCAGGCGCCGGCGATAGGCGGGCAGCCAGGTCTGCTGCAGGCGCCGCAGGGCCACCGAGGCGGCGGTGTTGCAAGCCAGGATGACCAGATCGCAGCCGGACTCGAACAGGCGCTCGCAGCCGGCGCGGGTGAGCTCGACGATCTCCTCGCCGCCGCGCCCGCCGTATGGGGTGTTGGCCTGATCGGCCAGATAGACGAAGTCTGCGTCCGGCAGTCGGCCCACCAGCGCCTTGTGGACGCTAAGTCCCCCGACTCCTGAATCAAACACCCCGATCGCCATCGACGCCCTTTAGACGCGAAGGCGCCAAACGCAAAGAGCCCGGCCTTTCGGCCGGGCTCTGAACGTTGGAGTTGGGATTTTGTCCGCGATCAGAACTGAACGTGGATGGTGTCCCGACGGTTGAGGGGTTCCTTGACGCCGTCCGCGGTGGGCACGGCCGGATCGGACT
>Ga0302279_10004336_pt1 | contig 16873 bp, 16 predicted proteins | sample III_Bog_N3_3_FD_194541 | JGI IMG/M metagenome (GOLD analysis project Ga0302279, IMG submission 194541) | Peat permafrost microbial communities from Stordalen Mire near Abisko, Sweden - III_Bog_N3_3 | ecosystem: Environmental > Terrestrial > Soil > Wetlands > Peat | place: Sweden: Abisko...
CGGGCAGGCTGTGCAGACACCATTCGACGGAGGGTACTACGCCCGGCCGGCCGCCTGAAGGGGCCAGGACCCGCTCGCTCTTTGGGGCGTTCCCCGCGGTCCACCTGCGCCGGCGCCCGAGGGCCCACACGGGAGCCCGCACCATCGAATGGACGGGATCACCGACCCGCCGCGCCGCGCCGCGGCACCATAGAGGAAGTGCCAGCCTGTCGGTCCGTCGCCCGCCGGGCGAGCGCCCGCCGTCCCCGACATGAGCCGCCGTATCCGTCGAGGAAAGACAAGCGATGAAGAACGTGGCTATCAAGGTCATCGATCGGCTGTTCCTCGTGGTGTACGGCACCGCGGACCCAAGCGACGAGGAGTGGGACGCCTACCTCGGCCTGGTGAAGCACCACGGCATCGACCGCACCATGCAGCTCATCTGTACCGACGGAGGCGAGCCCTCCGCCCCGCAGCGCAAGGTCCTCAACGAGGTGCTCGGCGGCCGCACCGTCCCTGTCGCGGTCGTCTCCAGCAGCGTCCGGGTGCGCGGGACGGTGACCGCGCTCTCCTGGTTCAACCGCAAGATCAGAGCCTTCCCTCCCACCGCCCTGCGCGAGGCCATCGCCTATCTGGAGATCCCCGCCAGCCGGATCGACCTCATCGAGCGCGAGCTGGAAAAGCTCCGCCTCGAGCTCGGGCAGGGGCGCCGGGCGTCGGCGTGAGCGCCGGCACTACGCCAGGCGCCAGAGATAGATGTGCTGGGAGCTCCAGTAGGCGTGCCCCACGGGGCCGTCCCCGGTCCACAGATCGACGTGTCCCTGCCCGCTGTAGCCGGGGATGCCGACGAACGCGACCACGCCGGTGATCCCCTGGGCGTCGTCGGGGGAGGCGTCGTCGGCGCTCTGCGCCGGCCACGATCGCGTCGCGCTCCCCCACTGGTCGCGGAGGAAGTCGGCGACGTCGCGCGCCCCGCGGGAGACGCCGTGGGGACAGAGCAGGGCGCGGTAGCCGTACGGCCCGAGGAGGAAGGAGCGGCCGTTGCCGGCGCCGCGGGTGATCGCGGCTATCGCGTCGCGGTCGGCGGCGAGGCCGCTGGCCAGGAGCAGCGCCTCGCCCATGCGGATGGCGCAGGTGTTGACGTTGACGGGATCCCTGGTGTGGATCGCCGGGCAGTCGTGGACGCTCTCGGGGTCGGTGCTGTACGCGGCGACCAGGGCGTCGAACGCGGGCTGGGGAAAGCGCGGCGAGGGCATGCCGCGAAGGTAGCTTGATTGCAGGGGCGCCGTCGTCGCCTATGCTCCGGCCGTGCTCCTCCCGACCGCCCTCAGCATCGCCGGCCTCGACCCCTCCGGGGGGGCGGGCCTCGCGGCCGATCTGCGCTCCTTCGGCGCGGCGGGCGTCTGGGGCGCCGCCGTGTGCGCGGCGCTCACGGTGCAGTCGACGAGGGGGGTGCGGGCCGTCCGCGCGGTGCCGTCCGCGCTGGTGCTCGAGCAGGCGCGCGAGGTGCTCGCCGACGCCCGCGTCCGCGCCGTCAAGACCGGCGCCCTCGGCTCCGCGGCCAACGTCCGCGCCGTGATTGCGCTCCTCGGCGAGCACCCCGGCCTGCCCTGGGTGGTCGATCCGGTGATGATCCCCTCGCGCCGCCGAGCCGTCCCGGTTGCAGCCGGCGCCGGGCTGCACGGGCGCGCCGTCGGCCCGCTGCGCGCGCTCGCGGCGGTCGCCACGCTGGTCACGCCCAACCTCGCCGAGGCGGCCGCCCTGCTCGGCTCGCCCGTCCCCGACGACGAGGCGCCCGCCGCCGCCGCCGCGCTGGTGGCCGCCGGAGCGCAGGCGGCGCTGGTCAAGGGTGGCCATGGCCAGGGGCCGGAGGCCATCGACTGGCTCGCGCTGCGGGGCGGGCGGCTCGTTCGCCTGGCGCGGCCGCGGCGGGCGATCCCGGCGGTGCACGGCGCCGGCTGCACGCTGGCCTCGCTGATCGCGGGGCGCCTCGCGGCGCGCGACCGCAGGGGTGCCGTGCGCGCCGAGGATCTGGTGGAGGCCGCCCGCTGGGCGCGCGCCCGCCTCGATCGAGCGCTCGCGGCGCCGCTCACGGTGGGCGCGGGGCTCCGGGTAATGGATGTACGCTGGCGCCGGTCGTAACACGGACGGGAGAGACGCTTGGTCAACCGGTTGGGAAGATGGAGACGGCGCGGGCCGGGGCCGCGCATGGTCGCGGCGGCTGCGTGCGCGCTCTCTCTCGGCGCGGTGCCGGTCGCTGCCCAGACGACCCCCAGCCCGCCGCCCGCCGCGCGCCCGGCCCTCGCCCGGGTCGCCGACGCGCTGGCGCAGTCCCTGGCCCAGGCGCCGCTGCGGGCCCTCGTCGTCGCCGCGCCGCTCGCGGGGGATGGGTCCGCGCCGCGCGGGGCCCAGCTCGCCGCCGCGATCGCCATGCAGGTGGCGGGCCGGCGCGGGTCGGGATCGCACGCGCGCGCCGAGCCCCTGGCGCTCCAGGCGGCCCGCGAGGCGGCGCGGAGCGACAGCGTCCTCGTCTACGTCACCGTGGAGGTCGTCGCCGGCAAGCTGCGGGCGACGGCCGACGTCTACCCGGTCCCGCGCAACGTCTGGGCGCGCCTCCGCAACCCCGAGCCCGGCCCCGTCGCCCACGCCTTCGCCGAGGCGCCCCTCGACGCCGAGGTGCGCACCTACCTGGCGCCGGTGCCGCTGGTCACCGCCACCGTCGAGCGCGCCCGGAACTTCGAGGGCGACGTGATCGCGCTGGCCTGCGGCGACGTCGATCAGGACGGCGCCCCGGAGGTGGTCGCGGTGAGCCGGCGCCGGGTGAGCACGGTGCGCCTGCGCGGTGGCCGCGTGCAGATCCTCAACTCCCGCGCCTGGACCGATCTGGCCGGCGTCGCGCCCGCGCCGCTCCGCGAGCCCATCGGCTTCGCCTCCATCGTGAGCGCGGCCGGCGGCGGATTCGTCGACGTCGGCCTCACCGACCGCGCGCGCAGCCTGCGCCTGGACGGGGCGCTGCGCACCCTCGCCTCCTTCCCTGGCCTGGCGGTGCCCGACGGCGGCGCCTCGGCCTGTACGCGCATCGCCAGCCTGGTGGTGACCGGGCCGCTCGGCCCCTGTCACCCCGGCGACCCGGCGCCGCTCGCGCCCAGCGTCGGGGGGCAGTACGACGCCTTCGCCTCGGCCCGCCTCGTCTCCGCCCGCGGCAAGCCCTACACCGTGTGGGCGGGGCGCGAGCGGGGCGCCCTCGAGGTGCGCGACGACGAGGGCAACAAGGCCGGCCTCGACGGCATCGGCGCCCAGCTCGCCGTGGGCGATCTCGATCAGGACGGCGAGCCCGAGATCCTCGCCAGCCTCGACACCATGAACCCCCTCGAGGACGCGGTGGTGGTGCGCTCGTGGGCCCGCGGCGCCGCCATCCCGCTCGGCGCCGGCTCTTCGACGCGCCTTCACGAGGTGCTCCGCATCCCCGCGCCCGCGGGCGTCCACGCCATCGCGGTGTGCCCGCCGGACGGCGCCGGCGTCGCTCCCTTCGTGGTGGCGACCGCGGACGAGCTCTGGGTGGTGCGCTGATGAGGATCGATCGCCGCGCGCTGCTCGGCGGCCTCGGCGCGCTGCTCGGCGCCCGGGTCACCTCGGCGATGGGGCGCACGCCGCTCGGCGGCCGCGTCGCCCTCCACGTCCCCTGGCCCACCGGCGCCCTCGATCCGCACGATCTCCGCGACCCCATGGCCGCCCTCTTCGGCGCGGCGGTCGTCGATCCGATCTACGCGCTCGACTCGCTCGGCGCGCCCTATCCCACCCTGGCGGCCGGCCTCCCGGGGCGCGAGGGGGGCGAGACCGTGGTCCACCTCCGCGAGGGCCTGCGCACCGCGCGCCTCGCCGGGCTCGACGCGCACGATCTCGTCTTCTCCGTCGAGCGCGCCCGCGCCCGCGGCGCCTCCGCTCTCCTCGCGGACGTGCCCCGGCCGCTGCTCAAGAAGGGCGATCCCCTGGCCGTGGTCTTCGGCGCCGCCGATCCCGGCCACCTCGCCCGCGCGCTCGCCTCGCCGCTGTGCGCGCTGGTCCCGCGCCGCTTCAGGCCCACCGCGCCCGACGGCACCGGCGCCTTCCGCGCCGACGTCTCGGCGGCGGGGCTCATCCTCACCCGCAACCTCAGCGCCGCGCGCGGCCCCGCCTTCCTCGACGCCATCGAGGTCGCCCCGGCGGAGGACCTCACCACCTCGCTGCGCGCCTTCGAGGCCGAGAGCGACGATCTCGGCTGGCTGGGCATGGGCCTCCACGACGGCCGCAAGGGCGCGGTGCGCTTCGACCTCGGGCGCGCCGCCTGGGTGGTGCTCGTCGTCGGCCCCGACGCCGGCCCGGCCGCGGCGCCCGGCGTCGCCCAGCGCCTCGCCGACGCCCTCCCGCCCGAGCGCCTCGCCCACCTCGGCCTCGGCCCGCTCCCCCCGGCCAGCGGGGATCCGGCCTGGCCCGGCCCCCCGGCCGAGCTGCTGGTCGACGACGCCTCCCCCCACCTGATCGAGGTCGCCCGCGCGGTCGCCCCCGTGCTCTCCAGCCCGGGCCACGAGATCGCCGTGACCGCCGTCCCGCGCGCCGAGATCGCGCGCCGCCGCGCCCGCGGCAAGGCCACGCTCGCCGTCGAGCTGGTGCGCCCGCTCGCCCCCGGGCCCCACCACGCCATGATCGCGCTCGCCACCGCCGAGGATCCCGCCCGCGGCCGCGACGTTGCCCGGACGCCCTACCGCGGCCCCGTCGTCCCGGCGCGCGGGCTCACGGGCCTGCTCCGCGTGGGCGTCCTCGGTGACGTGCGCGTCGCCGGCGGCGTGGTACCGGAGCTGTTCCTGGCCCGGAGCTCGTCCGGCGAGGGCTGGGATCTCGGCGCCTGCTTCCGCCGGCCACCGAAGAAGGGTCCATAGCCAACCCCATGTCGCCTCCCGCCGCGAGCCCCCACGCCCCCCACGAAGCCGCCGTCGCCCACCTCCGCGGCGCGCACGACGGCATGGACGCGCTCATCGGCCGCGTCGGCCCCTGCCGCCTCGGCGGGCCCCGCAGCGCCGGCCTCGGCGAGCAGGAGCTGCTGGTGGCGCTCATGGAGGCCATCGTCAGCCAGCAGCTCTCGCCGAAGGCCGCCGACACCATCTTCGGCCGCGTGCGGGCGCTCGTGGACGGGCCGCTCGCGCCGGCCACGGTGCTCGCCCTCCCCGAGGAGACGCTCCGCGGCGCGGGCCTCTCCGGCGCCAAGACGCGCAGCGTGCGCGACCTCTGCGAGCACGTGCAGCGCGGCGATCTCGCGCTCGAGTCGCTCGCGGGGATGGACGACGACGCGGTCATCGCGTCGCTCACGCGCGTCCGCGGCATCGGGCGCTGGACGGCGGAGATGGTGCTGATGTTCCAGCTGGCGCGGCAGGACGTGCTGCCGGTGGGCGATCTGGGGATCCAGAAGGGCGTGCAGAAGCTCTTCGGGCTGCGCAAGCTGCCCCCCGCCGAGCGGATGGTGAAGCTGACCCGGCCGTTCCGCCCCTACCGCTCCGTGGCGTGCTGGTACCTGTGGCGGCTCAACGACGAGCGCCGAGAATAGGGGAATCCCCGAGGGTATTCTCCGGTGCTTTCCGGGACGTGCTCAGGCGCGCGTCCGCCTACCGTAAGCGCAAATGGACGAGCGGCCCCGCCGTCCCCGGAGGGGAGGAGTCGGACCTGGTCATCGTGCGGAACGTGCCGCGACCTGGCACTCCGATTCGCGTGGAGGGGGAGGTCATGATCATGTCGGGAGAGGGAGGCACTGGGGATAGCAGGGGCCGGCCCGACAGCACCGACTCCTTGCTCGAAGAGCTGCGTCGGGAGCGGACGGCGCGGCTCGCCGCCGAGCGATCGGCCCGGCTGCTCGCCGAGCTCCACCAGCGCGAGGCGGACCGGGCGGCGTGGCTGCTGGCCGTGACGGCCGCCTTCTCGGAGGCGCGCGCCCCCGTCGACGTGGCCAACGCGGTCCTCACCCAGGGCTGCGCGGCCCTCGGCGCGCCGCGCGGGCTGGTGGCCTTGTTGACCGCCGACGGCGCCGCGCTCGAGGTGCTCGGCACGATGGCCCACGCCGACGAGGGGGTGCGGGTCGGCCAGCGCCTCCCCTTGAGCGACGCCGCGCCGCTGACCGATGCGGTCCGCCTGGAGACGGCGCTGTTCCTCGAGAGCACGGCGATCCGCAGCGATCGCTATCCGAACCTCCGCTCCCCCCTGCCGGGCGGCGACCATGCGGTCATCGCCGTCCCGCTCCTGGTGGCCGGCCGCAGCCTCGGGGGCATCTGCTTCAGCTTTGAAGATGGGGGCTCCGCCCCCAGACCCCCGGCGGAGACCTCACCGCGGAGGGGCTCTCACGACGGGGGCGTGCGGCGGTTCGACGCGGCGGAGCGCTCGCTGGTGCTGACGCTCGCCCGGTTATGCGCCCAGGCGCTCGACCGCGCCTGCCTGTACGAGGCCGCCGCGCACGCCCGCGCCGAGGCCGAGGCCGCCAACCGGGCCAAGGACGACTTCCTCTCGACCCTCAGCCACGAGCTGCGCACGCCCCTCATGTCCATCCTCGGCTGGGCCAACATCCTCCGCACCCGCAAGCTGGAGCCGGAGGCGGTGGCGCGCGCCCTGGCCACCATCGAGCGCAGCGCCCGGACCCAGTCCCAGCTCGTCGAGGACATCCTCGACGTGAGCCGCATCGTGGCGCAGAAGCTCCGGCTCGAGATCGGCACGGTCGATCCCGCCGCCATCGTGCGCGCCGCCATCGAGGTGGTGCGGCCCTCGGCGGACGCGAAGCAGGTCTCCATCGAGACCAGCATCGACGAGGACATCGGGGTCATGCGCGCCGATCCGGGCCGGCTCCAGCAGATCGCCTGGAACCTGCTGGCCAACGCCGTCAAGTTCACCCCCAAGGGCGGCCGGGTCGAGGTGCGCCTGTCCCTCGGCGACGACAGCCTCCGGCTCCGCGTCATCGACTCGGGCGAGGGGATCGAGCCCGAGTTCCTCCCCCACGTCTTCGAGCGGTTCCGTCAGGCGGACGGCAGCGGCACCCGCTCCCACGGCGGGCTCGGCCTCGGCCTGGCGATCGCCAGGCACCTGGTCGAGCTCCACGACGGCACCATCACCGCCGAGAGCCGGGGCCTCGGGCGCGGCGCCACGTTCACCGTCACGCTGCCCATCCCCCCGTCCACCGAGGGCGAGCCCCGGAGCTCCTGGGTGGCCGATCGCCTGACGCCCCTGGCGGCGCGCCTCGACGGCGTCCGGATCGTGGTCGTCGACGACGAGCCCGACGCGCTCGAGCTCATCGCCGCCATCCTGCGCGCCCAGGGAGCGACCGTCACGGTCGCCGCCTCCGCCCCCGAGGCCCTGCGCGCCATCGAGCTTTCGCCGCCCGACGTGCTCGTCTCCGACATCGGGCTGCCCCACCTGGATGGGTACGCCCTGTTGCAGAAGGTGCGCGCCATGGAGTCGCCGCAGCGGCGGCAGATCCCCGCGCTGGCGCTGACGGCGTACGCGGGCGCGCACGACGCCCGGATGGCCGAGCGCGCCGGCTTCCAGCGGCACCTGGCCAAGCCGTTCACGCCGCTGCGGCTCATCGACGAGGTGTGGCTGCTCGCGGGGCTGCACGAGGTCGGGGGTCGCTTCACGTCGTGACGCGGTGGCATCGCTGCCCGCCGGAGCTCCGGACGATCGTCACTCCCGACCCCGGGGTGCGGACGACGGCGCCCCTCACCGCGCCTCGGCCTCACACTTCGGCTCTGGCCACGGCTTCGGGGTGTCGTGCGTCAGCGTCCAGCCGAAATAAGCAAAGTCCACCAGCAGCACCAGCCCCCCCGCGTGGGCGAGCGCGAGGACGAACGTCGCCCGGCGGAGCCTCCGCGCCAGCGGCCCCCGCGCGCCGGCGAGGTAGGTGATCCCCCCGCCCGCCGCCGCCGCGAGCAGCGCCGCCGCCGTCAGCCCGTACCAGCCCATCGCCAGCCCGGCCGGCTTGCGCGCGAGCTCCCAGGTGTGATCGAAGGGGTGGTACCAGAACACCGGCAACCGCCCCACCGCCGCGCCCAGGTAGGCCAGGCCGAAGATGGCCCGCGCCGCCAGGAAGGCGGCGAACACGCGCGCCGACGCGTCCGGCGTCCGGGGGTCGCTCATCCGACCCCGTGGGCCGAGACCACCAGCAGCCCGGCGACGACGTTGAACCAGACGACGGCGCAGACGATCAAGCTCATCACCGCGTAGACCCGGACCAGCGCCGGCGTCTCGGTCGGGCGGAGCGTGAACGCGAGGGCGCCCAGCGCGACGGCGACGACCAGGGTGAGCGAGGCGTAGGTCTCCTTGAGGTCGAAGAGGCCGGAGAACTCCGGCGCGAAGCGGTCCAGATAGTAGCCGCGCACGTGGACGCGGTAGCTGGGGTAGAGCATCGCGCCGAGGGCGAAGGTGAGCACGTAGGCCACGCTCACCACCTTGGCGTAGGTCTTCTCCAGCTTCTCGCGGCCGAAGCGCCCGCGCAGGTAGTGGCGCATCTGCAGCGCGTGGTGCGTCGAGGCGCCGATGAGCACGATGCTGCCGCCGGCGTGGAGCACCAGGAGGAGCCGCCGCACGCCGTAGAAGAGGACGCCGCCGCCGGGCGCGCAGGGGGCCATCAGGGGCTCGACGCCAGCACGCGAGGGCACTCGGGATCGGGCCCGAACGAGCCGGCGCGGCTCGAGACGATCTGGCAGCCGCCGCGGCACACCGAGAACAGCGGGCACGAGCGGCACGGCTCGGCGGGCGCGGCGTGGTAGGCGCGGAGGCGGGCGAGGCCGGCGTCTCGATCCCAGGTCGCAGCGAGATCGCGCGCCGGCTCGGCCGGGGCGGCGCTCCGCGCGAGCGTGATCGGCGCGGGCTCGCGCGTGGTGAGGGAGAAGAACGAGCAGGCCGCCGCGGCGCCGCGGACGGTGAGCGCGCCCAGGTGCCGCCCGGCCTCGCAGCCGAAGACCCCGAGCGCGGCGAGCGCCCGGGCCGCGTCGGGGACGGCGGCGAGGAGCGCCTCCGACAGCAGCGGCACCATCGCGCAGTCGATGCGGACGCGCAGGCGGGTGGCCACCAGCGCCTCGATGGCGGGCCAGAGAGCGCGCACCTGCGAGGGCTCGAGCCTGCGCTCGGCGTAGCCGTCGTCGTCGGCGCGGCCGGCGGGCTTGTAGCGGAGGAGCTGGATCTCCCCGGCGCCGAGCTCGGCGGCGCGCGCCGCGGTGGCGGCCAGGCCGGGGAACGAGGCGCGGGTGAGCACGACGTTGACCCCCACGGGGATGCCCGCGGCCGCGAGGAGGGCGATGGCGCGCTCGGCGTGGGCCGCGGCGTCGAAGCCGCGCACCGCCTCGTAGCCGCCGTCGACGCCGTCGTGGCTGACGTTGATCTGGGCGAAGGCGCCGAGCTCCGCGGCGCGGGCGGCGGTGAGGCCGAGGCCGCTGGTGGTCATCACCGGGACCAGGCCGAGGCGGCGCGCCTCGGCGGCGAGCGGGCCGAGATCGCCGCGGGTGAGGGGCTCGCCGCCGCCGAAGGCGACCGTGGAGACGCCGGCCGCGCGCGCCTCGACGAGCCGCGCCACCAGCGCCTCGAAGGGGGGCTCGTAGCCGTCCGGCCGGGCGTCCAGGTAGCAGCCGGTGCAGGGCGCCGGGCAGCGCGAGGTGACCGCCATGTGGAGCTCGAGCGGGCGGGTGGCCTGGCCGGCGCCTCCGCCGTGGCCTCCGCCATGAGCGACGCCCAGCCGCCCCGCGAGGGCCGGGTCCACCGCCACCAGCGTCGCGTCGTCGAGGCGGATCCAGGCGCCGAAGGGCTCCGGGCGCGACCAGGGGATCCGCTCCATGGGCGAGGTCTAGTTGTTGAACAGGAAGTTCGCCACGTCGCCGTCGCGGAAGACGTAGGCGCGGCCCTCGACCCGGAGCTTTCCTGCCCCGCGGATGGCCGCCTCGGTCTTGAGCTCGACGAGGTCCCCGACGCCGTAGACCTCGGCGCGGATGAACCCCTTCTCGAAGTCGGTGTGGATGACGCCGGCCGCCTCGGGCGCGGTGGATCCCTTGCGGATGGTCCAGGCGCGGATCTCCTTGGGCCCGGCGGTGAAGTAGCTCTGCAGGCCGAGGAGGCGGTACGCCTCGTGCGCGAGCGTCGCCAGGGCGGGCTCGGTCATGCCGAGGCCCTCGAGCATCTCCTGCTTGTCGGCGGGGTCGAGCTCGGCCAGCTCCGACTCGAGCTTGCTGCACACGGCGACCACGCCGCTCCCCTCGGCGGCGGCGTGGGCGCGCACCTTGGCGGCGAGCGGGCCCGTGCCGTGGACGTCGCGCTCGTCGACGTTGGCGATGTAGAGCACCTTGCTGGCGGTGATCATCCCCAGCGAGCGCACGTAGCGCCACTGCTCGGGGTCGAGGTCGAGCCCGCGGATGGGCTTGCCGGCCGAGAGCGCCTCGAAGCAGCGCTCCATGACCGCGATCTTGGGGAGCAGCTCCTTGTCGCCCTTGGACTGCTTGCGCGCCTTGTCGAGGGTGCCCTCGAGCGAGCCGAGGTCGGCGAGCATCAGCTCGGTGTCGATGGTGGCGATGTCGCGCAGCGGGTCGACCCCGCCGTCGACGTGGACCACGTCGGTCGACTCGAAGCAGCGCACCACGTGGAGGATGGCGTCGACCTGGCGGATGTGGCTGAGGAACTTGTTGCCCAGCCCCTCGCCGGTGCTCGCGCCGCGGACCAGCCCGGCGATGTCGACGATGCGCACCGTGGCCGGGATGATCTTCTCGCTCTTGATGAAGTGAGCGAGCTGGCCGAGCCGCGCGTCGGGCACGGGGACGATGCCGACGTTGGGCTCGATGGTGCAGAACGGGTAGTTCTGCGCCTCGGCCTTGGCGGCGGTGAGGGCGTTGAAGAGCGTGCTCTTGCCAACGTTGGGCAGACCGACGATTCCGACTTCGAGGCTCATGAGGGCCGCGCGTCTAGCACGGGGCCCCGCCCACTACCGCAAAGAAAGCCGCACAAAAGCGAACGGGCTCCAGCAGGCCGTGAGGGGCGGCCTGGGAGCCCTCTATCGAGAAAAGCAAATAAGAAGAAAAGAAGGGAGGGTCGTGCGAAGGAGGGGACTTGAACCCCTACGGTGTTACCCGCTAGCACCTCAAGCTAGTGCGTCTGCCAATTCCGCCACCTTCGCGTTCCGGCGTTCGGGCGACGCAAAGTACCTTTACCACTGAGGATGTCAAGACTTTCGACCGTAACGGCCGGTGACGTGCCGGTGACGTCCGCGTGCGAGCATCGCCTCCGTGCTCACGGCGCGCTTCGGCCGACTCCGGGACTGGGCCCTCTTCGCGGCTGCCGCGCTCGCGCCGGCGGTGGCGGTGGGGGGGCTCGGGCTCCGCGCGCTCGCCAACGAGGAGGCGGGGGCTCGGCGCGAGGTGGCGCTGGGGCTGGTCGCGGCGGCGGACCGCGCGGCGCGGGACATCGAGCGTGGCGTGGCCCGCGCCGCGGGGGAGCTCGAGGGGATCGCGGTCGACGCTGATCCGGGCAAGGCGGCGGTGGCGCTCGGTCGGGTGGCGCCCTCGTTCGCAGTGCCGGTGCTGCTCGCGCCGGACCGGACGCTGCTGGTGCCGGCGCCCGGGCCCTCGCCGCGGGGGCCCCGGGAGCCGGGGGGCGCGACGACGGCGGCGCGTTGCCGGGAGCGGGCCGGCGTGCTGGCGCGGACGGCGGTCGGGGAGGGAGCCGAGGTCGCCGCGGCGCGCCGCGAGGTGCTGGCGGCCTGTCCGGAGGTCACCACGGCCTCGGGGCGCTTCCTGTGGCCGGTGGTGGCGCTCGACCCGAGGGGCCATGGCGAGGTCGCGGACGACGTGGTGGCGGCCTGGATCGAGGACCACGCGGCGCTGCTCGCCGAGCCCGAGCGGGAGGCGACGCGGCTCGACGCCGAGCGGGTGCTCGCGGGCGCGGCGCGGGACCGGGCGGTGCGGGCGCTGTCCACGTCGTGGTCGCGCCGGGGAGCGCTGGTGGCGGCGCTGGCGGTCCCGGGGGCAGCCGCGGCGCACCCGGCGACCGCGGCTCGGAGCTCGCTCTCGACGTGGCGTGCCGGCGGCTCCTCGGGCGCGCTGCGCCTGCTCGACGACGGGCGGCTGGCCGGGTTCGTCGTCGACAAGGGATCGCTCGACGATGCGCTCGCCGCGGGGGCCCTCGCCGTCCCTGCGGGGATGCGGGCCGTGGTGGTGGTCGGCCCCGAGGCGCGCCCGGTGGAGGCCGCCGACCGCCTGGTCGCCGTCGCGGTCGTCGCGCCCGAGCTCGCCCTCCGCGTGGTCCCCTCCGACGCCTCGGCCGTGGCCCGCCACGCCGCGCGGAGCCGCCGTCTCCTCGCCGCGCTCGGCGGGTTCGCCACCCTCGCCGCCTTCGGCCTGGCGGCACTGCTCTTCGCCCGCATGCGGGCGGCGCGCCGCTCGAGCGCGCTGCGCACCGACTTCGTCGCCGCCGTCTCCCACGAGCTGCGCACGCCCATCACCTCCATGCGGATGCTCGCCGAGCTGCTCGAGGAGGGCCGCGTCGAGCCCGACGAGCAGGCCGAGGTCTTCGGGGCCCTGGCGCGCGAGTCGCGAAGGCTCGGCGAGACCGTGGATCGGCTCCTCGGCTTCAGCCGCATGGCCGCGGGGCGCCACGCCCTCGAGCGCGTCGAGGCCCGGGTAGCGGACGTGGTCGCGGCCTCGATCGACACCTTCGAGGAGCGCCACCCCGAGCTGCCCCGGGTGGAGCGCGCGCTCGACGAGGGCGCCACCGCCCCCGTCGACGCCGGGCAGATCCGGCTCGCCGTCGACAACCTCCTCGCCAACGCCTGCAAGTACGCGCCGCAGGGCGCCCCCTACCGGGTGAGCGTGGAGCGCGACCGCGGCGGCGTGGCGGTGACCGTGAAGGACCGCGGCCCCGGCATCGCGCGCCGCGATCACGCCCGGATCTTCGAGCCCTTCGAGCGCGCCGACGACCGGCTCAGCCGCGCCACCGAGGGCAGCGGCATCGGCCTGTCTCTGGTGCGGCACGTCGCCCACGCCCACGGCGGGCGCGCCTCCGTCGCCAGCGAGCCCGGGCGCGGCGCGGCCTTCACCCTGTGGATCCCGGCGACCGAGGAGCACCCGCGATGACCGTCCGAGCACCCCAGGGCAGGCAAGAGGTCGTGCTGATCATCGAGGACGATCCGACGCTGCGGCTCGGCCTCACCAAGACGCTGCGCTCGGCGGGCTTCCGCGTCGAGGTGGCCAGGACCGGGAGCGAGGGGCTGGAGGCGGCGCTCTCGCTGCGGCCCGACCTGGTCCTCTGCGACGTGATGCTGCCCGGCCTCAACGGCTTCGAGATCTGCGAGGAGCTGCGCCGCCACGATCAGGACCTCCCCCTGGTGATGGTGACCGCCAAGGGCGAGGAGCAGGACCGGGTGCGCGGGCTGCGTCTCGGGGCCGACGACTACATCGTCAAGCCGTTCGGCATCGCCGAGCTGCTGGCGCGGGTCGACGCGGCGCTGCGCCGGCGGCGGCTCGTCGCCCGGGACAGCGCGGTGGTGCGCTTCGGCGAGGTGACCGTCGACTTCCAGGCGCACACGGTGACGCGGGCGGGCGCGGCGGTGGAGACGACCGCGCTGGAGCTCAAGCTGCTCCGCTACTTCGTCGAGCACGAGGGGGTGCTCCTGCCGCGGCAGCGCATCCTCGATGCCGTCTGGGGCTCGGACTACTTCGGCACCGATCGCACCGTCGACAACTTCGTCAACCGGCTGCGCGCCAAGCTGGAGGTCGACCCGCGGGCGCCGCAGCACCTCGTCACCCTCCGCGGCGCCGGCTACCGCTTCAGCCGCGCGCCCGCCCCGGAGACCGAACGGTGACCTGGCGGAGACCGGGCCAACACCGCGCGTGCGCACGCTCTCGGGGTACGACGCCGCCGCCCGCGGCGCCGCCGCCCGGAGGAGAGAACACCCCATGAGCCCCACCCGTTTCCCCGCCCTCGCCCTGGTCCTGGCTGTCACCGTCGGAGGCGCGATCGGCTGCGCGCCCGCCCCGAGCTCGTCCGATGCGGAGGAGTCGGCGCCCGCGGCCGCCCCCGCCGCGCAGGGCCTCGCGCTCCGCCTCGAGCAGGCCGCGCGCAGCGTCGACGTGGGCCGCGACGCCCCCGCCGCGACCCGAGCGCTCCAGGGCGTCCTCGCCGATCCGGCGAGCACCCTCGAGCAGCGGGACCAGGCCCGGCTCTCGCTGAGCCAGGCGCTCGAGGCCGCCGGCGACCAGGAGGCGGCCCTCACCACCCTCGAGGCGCTCCTCGCCGAGCACCCCGAGGGCCCCACCTCCCCCGCCGAGGAGACGGCCGAGGCGCGGCTGCGCAAGCTGCTCACCGGCAGCGAGGCCTCCCCCCAGCCCCGGCCCCTGGACACGCGGCCCGTGGCCCCCTTCGCCCACGCGCTGGCGCGGTACTTCCCGGCGCCGAGCGCGGGCAGCGCCGGCCTGGAGGTGCGGCTGCTCGCCTTCGGGGGCGACGCCGAGGCCAGCGATCGCCTCGGCACCTTCGCCGTCGATCGCGCCGTGCGCGAGGAGCGCCGGCAAGCGTGCCCGCTCTGCGACGATCACCTGGCCATCCGCGGGCACTCCAGCCGCTCGGGATCGTGGGTGGGCCTCCCCCACAGCCGCGCCCGCCTCGCCGGCGCGGTGGTGGTCTACTACTTCGACCTCGGCGACGGCCGCATCCCCGCGCGCTACGACGCGGAGCTGCCGCTGCCCAGCGCCGACATCGCGGCGCGCCTCGCCCACGGGGAAGGGCTCGTCGCCGCGCGCGAGCGCCCCGGCGCCCCGCCCGTGCTGCTCCTCGCCGCCCCGCGCGCGACGCAGCTCGCCGAGGTCGAGGAGGCCCTCTCGCGGATGACGGCGGTCCCCACCGAGCCCACCGCGGTGCCGCTCTCCTCGGGGCTCAAGCCGGAGGAGATCCAGAAGGTCGTGCGCGGCTCGTTCGGCCGGTACCGCGCCTGCTACGAGGCGGTGCTGGCGCGAAACCCCGCCGCCGCGGGCACGGCGCGGATGCATTTCGCCATCCGCGGCGACGGCTCGGTGCAGGGGGTCTCGACGGAGGGCGGCGACGGCCTCTCCCAGGAGCCCGCCTTCGAGGAGTGCATGAGCGCCGCGACGATCACCCTGGTGTTCCCGGCCAATCACGCGGCCACGCCGACCAAGGTGACCTATCCGGTGGTGTTCTCCCCCAACCCGTGACGCGGCGCGCTGGCCCGGCGCGCAAGGCCGCCCCCCCGGGCGCGCATCCACCGCGCTCCCCTGCGCAATTTCTTCGCCTTTCCAGCTCATTCACGGCGTTTGCCGCGGTGCGTTGTGATTGGTCCAACCCATGCTAAGGTCGGCTGCTCGGAGGCCGATATGATCCAGGTTCACGCAGCTCACCTTCTCTCGGGCGCCCTTCTGATGTCGGTGCTGGCGCTGGCTTCCACCGCCGCCGCCCAGTGCAACGAGCCCGCGGATTGCCGCGCCGGGAGCGTCTGCAAGGACGGGCAGTGCGTCGCCGCTCGCTGCTCCACCGACGCCGAGTGCGCCGACCACGGCACCTGCGACGGCGGCGCGTGCAAGGCGATGGCGCCGCCGGCCGCGAAGGCAGCGCCGCTCGAGGCGTCCCGTCCGCTCGCTCCCGCCCCGCCCGGCGATCTCTACCGGACCGAGCGCCGGCTCATGCCGGAGCTCTACGTCGTCGGTCCGGCGATGCTGGCGGCGACCTGGCTCACCACCATCGCCGTCACCGCCGGGGTCACCCCCTCGCACGACGTCGGTCGGGCCACCGCCTACGCGGCGATCCCGGTGGTGGGGCCGTGGGTGATGCTGGGCTCGGGGTTCAACTCGATGAGCTACACCCCGGCGCTCATCACCTCCGGCATCGGCCAGGCGGCGTTCCTGGGCATGACCCTGGCGGGGCTCACCGTCCGACACGACGTCAAGGTGCCGGTGGTGGGCACGGAGGGCGGCGTCCGGGTCATGTTCGTGCCCTCGGCGGGCGGCGCTGCCGCGATCGGGACGTTCTGAAGGAGAGGGAAAGTCTTCACCTCGGGTGGGCCCGGCACGCCCATCGACGAGGGGACGGCGTTCCGAGGGCGGGTCGCGGAGCTTCAGCCCCCGTCGCCGATCGCCTGGAGGAGCCGCGCGCGAGTCACCCGCTGGTTGCGCCGGTAGAACGCACTCTCCTCCTCGCGTCCCGCGAGGAGATCGTCGCTCTGCGCCGCGAGCCAGGTGACGAAGGCCTCGCGCGTGGCGAAGACCTGGGTCGGCTCGGGGTCGGGATACCCGTCGTAGCAGGCGCCGTACACGTACCCGTCCGTCACCTTGGCGAGCCCCATGCCGCAGTAGTCGCGGTGGTCGTTGGCCACGCGCACCCCGCGGTCGAGCGCGCCGACCACCTTCTCGGCGAGCTCCCGGCCGTACGGCGTCGGATCGTCGACGCCCGTCCTCGCCGCCACGCATTGGGCCAGCAGCTCCGCCGTGATGATCTCGATGGTGTCGGCGCAGCTCGGGCGCACGAAGGCGTCGAGCGTCCGCGGGCTCTGGACCGCGAGCCACGCGGCGAAGGCGTCGCCGTCCGGCGTGCCGAACACCTCCCGCCGCGCGTTCTTGAGGAGCTCGTAGACGAAGCGCTCCCCCTTCTTGGCCATCCAGTGCGAGCACCAGCCGTCGAGCACGCTGCCGCCGTCCGCCAGCAGCGCCGTGACCTGGGTGGCGAGTGGCAGGCCGAAGGGCTCGGCCACGAGCGGCACGTCGTTCGACCTCGACATGAGGGTACCCTACCTCGCCCGGAACGGCTGCGAACGAAATTGGCTCACCGAGGGACCGCGCCTGGGTCGGAGGGCCATCGTCGGCGTGGGAGGGCCATCGTCGGCGTGGGAGGACCATCGTCGGTG
>Ga0302279_10004338_pt1 | contig 16871 bp, 14 predicted proteins | sample III_Bog_N3_3_FD_194541 | JGI IMG/M metagenome (GOLD analysis project Ga0302279, IMG submission 194541) | Peat permafrost microbial communities from Stordalen Mire near Abisko, Sweden - III_Bog_N3_3 | ecosystem: Environmental > Terrestrial > Soil > Wetlands > Peat | place: Sweden: Abisko...
TCACGTGAAGGTCCTCGTTCGTGGCGAAGATGCAGCGTTCGTCGGCACGAGGCTGCGCGCGGTGCCGGGCGTCGGTCGAGTGATGGAAGCCAAGGGGGCCGAAGGGGCGCGGCTCGTGACGTCGTTCGACGAGGCTTCGCCATGAAGGTTCGGGCGCCCGGGAAGCTACTCATCGCGGGGGCGTACGCCGTGCTCGACGGGGCTTCGGCGCTCGTGCTCGCCGTCGATCGCTACGCCATCGCCGATGGCGATGTGCGCGCCGCGAATCCGACTCCGGAGGTCCTTGCCGCGATCAAGGCAGAGGAGGCCCCCGAGGTCGACGCGTCGGCTCTGCGAGATGGCCCTCACAAGCTCGGGCTCGGTTCGAGCGCGGCCATGCTCGTGGCGTCGCTGGGCGTCGCCTACGCGCGCGCCGGTCGAGACATTCTCGATCGCGAGGTCCGTGACGCGCTCTTTGCGGAGGGGCGGCGAGCGCACGCGACCGTACAAAGGGGTGGGAGCGGGGTCGACGTCGCGGCGAGCGTCTACGGAGGCGTGCTGGACTACGCGATCGCGAGCGACGGTGCGCCGCTCGTGCGCGACGCGGCTCTCCCCTCGGGGGTGGTGTTGAAGGTTTTCTGGTGTGGGGAGCCCGCGAGCACGTCGGCGATGCGAGCACGCGTCGACGACCTCCGCGCTCGCAATGCGGGTGCGTATCGCGCCCGCCTGGACGGCATCGCGTCGGCATCGCGCGAGGCCCTCGCAGCCGGTGCGCGGGGCGATGCGGGCGCGTTCCTTTCCGCCATACGCGACGGTGCAGATGCGCTCCTCGCGCTGGGACACGACGCCGACGCTCCGATTTTCCCGGCGTCCACGATCGGGCTCACCCGCCTCGCGCTCGACGAGGACGCTGCATTCGTCCCCTCCGGCGCCGGCGGTGGCGACGTCTTCGTTCACGTCGGAAGGGGCCCGGCCTCGACGCGCTTCGTCGACGCCGCCGCGGTCGCGGGTCTTTTTCCGGTCACCATGCTCCTCGACTCCGAAGGGGTTCGTGTTCTTCCCTGACGACGTTTGTTCGTCTGGCCGCTCTACGCCTCGTATTCGTTCGCTTCGCAGCTCCGTTCTTGAAAGGAAGTACCTTCATGGCCCGCACCTCTCGTTTCCCCGGCTTCTACAAGATCACGGTCGCCGAGCGCCGCCTCCTCGTCAGCGAGGCCACCGGTACGTCGCCGGCCGACATGGAGAAGGCGCTGCACCACGGTGGGCTCGAGGCGGAGACGGCCGACAAGTTCGTCGAGAACGTCCTCGGTACGTACGCACTGCCCTACGGCGTCTGCCTCAACGTCCGGGTGAACCATCACGACTATGTCGTCCCGATGGTCGTCGAGGAGCCAAGCGTCGTGGCGGCGGCGTCGAGCGCGGCCAAGATGATCCGGGCCGGCGGAGGCTTCGAGGCCGAGGTCGACGCGCCGATCATGACGAGCCAGGTGCAGCTCACCCACGTCGTCGACATCCCGGCGGCCCTCGCCAGCATTCTCCTCTACAAGAACGAGATCCTCGATCTCGCGGACCGTGCCATCCCGGGGCTCGTGACCCGGGGCGGCGGCGCTCGAGGGCTCGACGTGCGTCAGCTCGGCACGGACGAAGACCGGATGGTCGTCGTGCACATCCACGTCGATTGCCGCGACGCTATGGGGGCGAACCTCGTCAACACTGTCGCCGAAGCGGTCGCGGATCGCCTCGCGGCTCTCGCAAACGGTAAGGTCGGGCTGCGAATCCTGACGAACCTGTGCGACAAGCGCCTCGTCCGCGTGACGTGCCGCGTACCCGCCGCCGAGCTCGCGACGGAAACGATGAGCGGCGAGGAGGTCATCGACGGGATCGTCAACGCGTCGCGCTTCGCCGAGCTCGACCCGTATCGCGCCGCAACACACAACAAGGGCGTGATGAACGGCATCGACGCCGTGACCATCGCGACGGGAAACGACTGGCGCGCGGTCGAAGCAGGGGCGCACGCCTTCGCGGCCCGCAGCGGGCAGTATTCGCCGCTCGTCGTTTGGCGCCGCGGCGAAGCCACCGACGGCGGCGAGGGGGTCCTCATCGGCAAGCTCGAGATGCCCATGGCGCTCGGCACGGTCGGCGGCACGCTCCGCGTACACCCTGCGGCGCGCCTCTCGCTCCAGATGCTCGGGGTGAGCGGAGCAGGGGACCTCGCGCAGATCGCTGCCTCGGTCGGGCTTGCGAACAACCTCTCCGCCGTGCGTGCGCTCGCGACCGACGGGATCCAGCGCGGTCACATGGCGCTCCACGCGAGGAGCGTCGCCGTCGCGGCCGGCGCGGTCGGCGGGATGGTCGAACGCGTCGCGCAGATGATCGTGGAAGCGCGCGACGTCACGCTCGAGGCTGCCAAGCGAGCGCTCGTCGTAGCTCGAGCGGCGACCGAGTCCGCGGCGGCGTCCGGCGAGTGAGCGCGGAGTGAGACCCAGGCAACTTCCGTGACCAACCCGCCTCGGCGTTGTACGATTCGCCCGTGTCGCGTGAACCTCGGGTCATGCCCGCAGCGGACGATCCGCACGCGGATGTCGCCGCTGCGCTCCACGACGTCTCGAACGCGCTGACGATCATCCTCGGCTGGGTCTCGGAGGCGCGCACGGAGGCGGAGAACCCGCTCACCGTGCGGCACGCGCTCCAGGTGATCGAGGAGCAAGCGAGGATCGCGCGCGGCGTGGCACGCCTCGCCATCGGGGCCGCGCCGGCCGACGTGGACCTCGAGGAGCCTCTGGACGAGGTCGTCGGCGGCGCCGTGGCGGCTCTGTCGCTCGAGGCGTCGAGCGCAGGGGTCAACATCAAGACCGAGACGCGCGGCGCCCTCGCCCGGGTCGCGCGTGCATCGGACGTTCGGCAGGTGGTCACCAACCTGCTCCTCAACGCCCTCGCGTTCTCGCCGCGTGGGTCGCACGTCTCGGTCGAGCTCGACGCCGGTCCCCTTGCTGCGAGCGTCGTGATTCGGGACGAGGGGCCCGGCATCCCCGAGGAACGCCGCGCCCGGCTGTTCGACGGCGAGTCGACCCGCGAGGGGGGCGCTGGCATCGGCCTGCGTCACGCACGTTCTCTCGCCCGCGCGGCTGGAGGGAGCCTCGAGCTTACGCCTTCTTCGGTCGGCGCATCGTTTCGGCTCTCATGGCCGCGCGCCCGATCGCGGTCGATTCTCCCCCCGCCATCCCGGAGCGTGGCCGTGCTCGAGGGGACGCGCGTGCTCCTGGTCGAGGACGACGAGCACGTAAGCATGCTCGTCGCCACGGCCCTGGGAGCCCGCGGAGCGCTCGTAACGGTCGCGCGCAATCGGGATGAGCTCACGAAGGCCCTCTCGGCCGGAGCCCACGACGCCGCGCTCATCGATCTCTCGCCCATCGCGGCCGACGTTCGAGGCGCGGTAGACGCGTTGCGGCGCTCGTCCCCCCGTGCGGCGCTGGTCTTCATCAGCGGCAGCAGCGTAGGCCTCCCGGACGCGCTCGTCGGCGAGGGGGTCCTTTGGGTCAGGAAGCCGTTCGAGGTCGGCGAGATCGTCGCCGCGGTCCTTTCTGCGCGCGCGAGAACGTCGGACGAGTGAATAGTGGCGCAAGTCGCCGTTGCGCGCGCGCCTTTTCGTTGACGGATGCCCCGCGTCCAGGTACCTCCTTTCGCCCGGTCACGCGAAGGTGGCGGAATTGGCAGACGCACTAGCTTGAGGTGCTAGCGCCGTAATTGGCATAGGGGTTCAAGTCCCCTCCTTCGCACCGTAGTCTCGAAACGCCTCGAATCGCGCACCCCCCAGCCCGGCTGGGGCCGGCCGTTTGCGGCGCGTTCCGACCGTACGACGCACCACGTCAAGCGTTCAGCGGTTCACGATTGACGTCGGGCGCAGGCGTCGGTAACGGTCCGGTCGCGTTGATGGCTCCCGCCTCACTAACCACTTCATGAAGTCCTCCCTCCCGACGATTCGCGGCGCCCGCAGCATCGGAGCGGTCGCTTGAGCATCGGCTCCCGCCGAGCGGTGCTCCCCTTCTGGGGTGCGGGCGCGGGCGCAGGCGCGGGATGGGCCGCGGGAGCCCTCATGGCGCTGTCTGCCACGGGATGCGTGAACAAGGGGACGGTGGCGTCCAGCGCGGCCGACCCGGAGCGCCAGAGCATCGACGAGTTCAACCTCGGGCTCGACGCGGTGAACCACAGCAACTTCCGCGAGGCGCTTACCCACGCGCTGCGGGCGATGAAGTTCGACGAGAAGAACGCCCACGCGACGTACCTGGCGTCGGTCGTGTACCTCGGCTTCTGCAATGGCCTTCGCGGCTTCGGGGACCCGGATTGCCGGCTGCCGGACGCCGAGAAGTACGCACGGCTCACGGTGAAGCTCGCCCCCGCGTACGCGGACGCCAAGAACCTGCTCGGCGAGATCCTCATCAACGAGCAGAAGTACCCCGAAGCCATCGCGGTGCTCCGTCCGCTCACGACGGACCCGTCGTATGGCTCGATTCATCTTGCCTGGGCCAATCTCGGCTGGGCGCAGCTCAAAGGCGGCGACCTCGACGGCGGCATCGTCTCTCTTAGGAACGCGGTGACCCAACCGGGCTTCTGCGTTGGCTTCTATCGACTCGGAATAGCTTACGAAATGAAGGGCGACCTGGCCGCCGCAGACGTCAACCTCAGCAACGCTGTGGGGGGCGAGTGCGCGAACTTCCAGGACGCTTTCGAAGAGAGAGCGAAGGTGCGCCTCAAGCTCGGCCAGGCCGGGCCCGCGCGCGCCGATTTCGAACGCTGCAAGGCGATCAGCCCCGACAGTTTGACGGGCCTTCGCTGCACGCAGGCGTTAGTAGGGGCCACACCTTGACTCAAGAGAGCGTCGGCAGTTTCTTGCGCAGTGAGCGCGAGCACCGGAGGATGAGCCTCGCGGAGGTCTCGCGGGTGACGCGTATTCCCGCCAGCTCGCTGGCTTCGATCGAGAGCGACCGCTTCGACGAGCTCCCGGGGGAGGTCTTCGTCCGCGGGTTCCTGAAGTCGTACGCCCAGGCGGTCGGCATTCTTCCGGCCGAGGTTCTGGCTCGTTACACGGCCAACGGTCGTGTCGCCTTCGTCGCGCCCATGCCTCTGTCGTCCCCCGTCCAGTCGGCGCGCGGAGCCCAGCAAGGCCGGCGCTTCGGGGTTGCGATCGCGTTCGTGCTCCTCCTCATCCTCTTCACCCTCGCCCTGTCGATCGTCCTGAAGCCGCGCGGACGCGACGTGCCGCCGGAGCTCTCGCGAAACGGCTCTGCAGAGCCTGTGAATTCGACCGCGCGCGTCCTCGCCTGAGGGCGTTTCAGACTCCTGCGCTCCTCCTCCGTACGGTCACGTACGGGGAGAGTGACCTCATCGTCACGCTCTTCACGGCCTCGCTCGGCAAGATCGGGGCTCGCATGCGAGCCGGCCGGCGCTCGTCGAAGCGCTCCTCGGGCGGAATCGAGCCTTTTCACACCCTCGAGGTCTCCGTCGAGGACCGCGGCGGCGACCTTCTGTCGATCAAGGAGACCCGCTTCATCACCGTTCGAGAAACCCTCGTCGGCGACCTCGACTCCATGGACGCGGGAGGAACGGCCCTTCGGTGGGCGCGCCACCTGTTGCCGACGCGGCACGCCGACCCGTTCGCGTGGACGACGCTGGTTCGCTTCCTCGATGCGCTGAACGCGCCTACGTCTGCGTCTCCGTCGCATGCCGCGCCGCGCGGGCTGCTCGCGATGGCCGGGTTCGCGCTGCTTTCGAGCGCGGGCTACGCGTTGGAGCTGTCGCACTGCGTGATCTGCGGTCGCGCGTGCCCGGACGGCGCACCGGCCTACGTGAACGCGGCCCGTGGCGGGCTTGTCTGCCGGAGCTGCGGGGGGGGGGGGCGCCTCCTCGACGGCCCCACGAGAGAGCTGGCCGCGCGCGCCCAGCACACCGACCCGGCGTCGTCCTCGAACGCATCGTCGACTGACGCGTTGACGGTCCCGGACTGGCTCACCGCTACCCAGGCCGAGGATCTTCTCTCGATCCTGTCCGTCGCTATGGCCGCCCACACAGACCTGGACCCGTCCAAGTAGCGTACGTTACAAGCGGGCATGGCGTCCGACCGCAGGTTCCAGTGTGTGGCGGTCCGTTCTCCGCGCGGTGCCACCACGACCGAGATCGACTGGGCCGACGGCCACAAGGGGACGTATCCGCACGACATCCTGCGCGGTTACTGCCCGTGTGCGGGCTGCCAGGGGCACACCGGCACCATCAAGTTCATCGAGAGCAGCGCCACGCAGCGCGACCTCGAGGACCTGGAGGTGGTCGGCAACTACGCCCTGCGGCTCCAGTGGTTCGATGGCCACGGGACCGGCCTCTACTCGTACCGATACCTGCGCGCCCTCTGCCAGTGTGACGTGTGTCGATCCGTGGCCGCGGCGGGGGCGCCCGCCGCTGCGCCAGAAGGCGCCGCCGTCGATCATCCGGACCTCCCGCGCGTTTAGAGGTCATGGATTCGGGCGGCGATCCGGGCGGCAGCAGCGGCAACGCGAGCGCGAGCGCGAACGTCGACGGAGAGGCGCAGGCGCGCGCGCACCAGGAGCGGTCGAAGCTCGTTCGACGTGCCGGGATCGTCGGGCTGGGAACGCTCGCATCGCGCCTGCTAGGGCTCGCGCGCGACATGGCGCTCGCCGCGGTCTTCGGACGCACCGAGACGGACGCATTCTTCGTCGCGTTCACGATCCCCAACGCGCTCCGCCAGCTGCTCGCGGAGGGGGCTGTCTCGAGCGCGATCGTCCCGGTGCTCTCGAAGACGATCGCCGAGGACGGGGACGTGGAGGCGCGTCGATTCTTTGCGCGCGTGCGCGGCGCGTCCATTCTCGCGTTGACCGTAGTCACCGTGGCCGGCGTCTGCGCCGCGCGGCCGCTCACGGACATCTTCGCCCACGGCTACGAAGCCAATCCGGCCGAGTTCGACCGGACGGCCCACATGACGGCGCTCGTCTTCCCTTACCTGTTCTTCATGGGGACTGCGGCGCTCGGCATGGCGGCGCTCAACGCTGAGCGAAAGTTCGCCGTCGCGGCGTTCGCCCCCGGCCTCCTCAACGTCGCGTTTCTGGTCGCCGCCTTCGCGTTTCCGTCGGTTCTGGAGGCCCACGGCGTCGACCGCGCTATGGCGATGCCGCTCGGAGCGCTACTCGGGGGCGTGCTTCAGGTCGTCGCGCAATGGCCGTCCCTCCGCCGACTCGGATACTTGAGCCGTCCCATCCTCGACCTCGGTGACCGGAAGATCCGCGACGTCGGCCGGCGCATGCTCCCGATGATGTTCGGCATCGGCGTCTACTACGTCGATCTCATCGTCTCGCGTCGGTTCCTGTCGGAGCTTGGACCGGGGGCGCAGAGCTACTTCTCCTGGGCCATGCGACTCTGCGACTTCCCGCAGGGGATCTTCGTGATGGCTCTGTCCACGGCGGCCCTGCCGACCCTCGCGACCTTCGCCGCGAAAGGGGACATGCGAGAGCTGGCGCGCACCTACGCCCATGGGATGTCGCTCGCGCTGTTCGTGGCGGTGCCTGCGAGCATCGGGCTAATCGTGCTCGGTGAGCCGCTCGTGGTGATGCTCTTTCAGCGAGGGAAGTTCGACGCCATGGCCGCCGCGGAGACCGCGCGCGCGCTCCTCTGGCAGGGGGGAGCCATCTGGACCGTCGCGGCCGTTCGCCAGACCGTCCCGGTGTTTTATGCGCTCGGTGACACGCGAACCCCGGTGATCGTCAGCGCGCTCGATCTGCTCGCGTTCATCGTCCTGGCCGTGACCTTGAAGGGGCCGCTCGGGCACGTGGGAATCAGCGTGGCCGTCGCCGGTTCAAGCTTCGTCCAGATGGCGCTCCTCGTCGCGGCGCTGCGCAAGAAGCTCGGCTTCATCGGCGCGGGGCAGATTCTTGCGTCCACGTCCCGAACCCTGGCGGCCTCCCTGGTCGCGGGCGCCGGAGGGTGGGGGACCGCGCGGCTGCTCGCCCCTCTGCAGCAGGGGGGAGGCTTCGCACGGCTCGTCCCGGGGGTCAGCGCTCTCGTGGTTTTCGGCGCGCTCTTCGTGCTGGCGGCCTGGGGCGTTCGATCGCCAGAGCTCGAATCCCTTGTGCGATCGGTCCGGCGCAGGCTAGCTCGCTCCTAATGCAAACGCCGGCCAACGCTCCCGCGACCCATTCGAAGCCTTTGGCGCGCCCGGTGCGCATCGCGTCGGCGGAGTTCGAAGCAGGCGCCACGCGGCTCGAATCGCTCCCGACGCCGAGCATTCCCGAGATCGCGTTCGCCGGTCGGTCCAACGTCGGCAAGTCGAGCCTCATGAACGCGCTCGTCCAGCGCAACGGCCTCGTCCGCACCAGCAGCACGCCCGGCTGCACCCGCGCCCTCAACCTGTTCGCGATCGGGCTCGACGACGGCAGCAGCTACCGGATGGTCGATTTGCCGGGCTACGGCTACGCCAAGCTGTCGAAGACGGAGAAGGCGCGGTGGGGCGCCATGATCGAGAACTACCTTCGCGGGCGAGCCACGCTGCGCGCGGTCGTCTTGCTTGTCGACATAAGGCGCGGCTTCGAAGAGGACGACGGACAGCTCGCCGAGTTCGTGACGACCTGCCGCACCGGGGCCGGGGAGACGCCGCTCGAGTGCATCCTCGTCGCCACCAAGCTCGACAAGCTCCCCCTCAACAAGCGAAAGCCTGCGCTCGCGGCGTTCCGTCGCGACACCGGACTCCAGCCGATTGGCTTCAGCGCCGTCACGGGCGAAGGGCGCGACGCGCTCTGGGCGCACATTCGCGAAGCGACCGCGTAGCTCTCGAGAGAGCTCTCAGCCGTACGCGCGGAGCATCGAGAACACCACGACTCCGGTGATGGAGACGTAGAGCCAGACCGGGAACGTGTAGCGCGAGATCTTCTTGTGCTGCGGGAAGCGCCCCGCGAGCGAGAAGAAGAAGCTCGTGAAGATGAGCGGCAGCGCCACGGCCGAGAGGCCCACGTGTGAGATGAGCACGAAGAAGTAGAGCGGTCGCACGGCGCCCACTCCGGCGAACTTCGTGTCGCCGTGGACCGAGTGGTAGACGATGTACGAGACGAGGAAGAGCGCCGAGGCCCCGAGCGCCCCGAGCATGTAGCGAGCGTGCGCGGGGAGGTCGCGGCGCTTGATGGCGGCGTATGCGAGGAGGAGGAGCACTGCGCTCGTTCCGTTCAGCGTCGCGTTGAGCAGGGGGAGCAGCCCGACCCACTCGGGAGCCGACTCCGCGCGGCCGTGGCCGTAGATGACGACGACCAGGAGCGCTAGCGCGGCGAGGCTGGCAACGAGGATGACGCGGACCGCCTGCTGGGTGCTCACGCCTTTCAGGGCATCGAGCTGGACGGCGGTGTGAAGGGGTTGTGTCATGCGTAGGCGCTTCGTAGGGCTTCGGTCGGGTCCGCGCAAGCGTCTCGCGGTCGGAGCGTCCCGCGCCGGGGGGCAGCGGGGGCGCGCGAAGGTCTTGCGACGGCGGCCAGGCTCGACTAATCGAGGACGGACGTTGGGGCGCATAACTCAGCGGTAGAGTGCGTCCTTCACACGGACGAAGTCGCAGGTTCAAATCCTGCTGCGCCCACCCGGTGACCGCCGTCTTCCGCCGATACTGGCGCGATCGCGTCGTCGGGAATCGTCTCCGTACAGGAGTACGGTTCCTCATCCGCTCCTAGCGCTCGCTTGGTCTCGACGAAAGCCGACGGCCACCGGGCTCGTGTGCAACGGGCGCGGGATCTCGAGGAGGTACCGGGCGATCTCAAGTACATCGCGCGGGATCTCGCGGAGGTACCGAACGATTGGAACGACGTCGTGCGGGATCGCGAGAGGGTACCGGTCGACCTCGGTGAGATCGCGCAGCATCTCGCGGAGTTGCCGGTCGACCTCGGTGAGATCGCGCGGGATGTCGAGGAGGTCGCGGGCGACCAGAACGACATCGCGTGGGATTTTGACGAGGTGGCCGCCGTTCGGCGGTCAGTCAGGCAACGGCTGCCAAAGCTCGAGCCGGTTTCCGTCGCAGTCCTTGATCCAGGCGAAGCGGCCGTACTCGGAGTCATCGCGGTGGGGGTCGATCCAGACCCCGGCAGCGGCGAGCTTCGTGAGCAGGGCGTCGATATCGTCCACGCGGAAGTTGATCATCGCGGCCTGCTCCCCCTCTCCGAAGTAGGCCGTGTCCTTGGGGAAGGCCTTCCACTGCGTGGATCCCGTCCCTGCCGGGACCTCGTCGGTCCACTGGAAGCTCGCGCCGCCCCACGAGGCGATCGTCACCCCGAGATGCTCCGCGTACCAACGCTCAAGCGCCTTGGGGTCGCTGGAGCGGATGAAGACTCCGCCGATGCCGGTCACGCGCGCCATCTCAAATCAGGCCTCCCATGCCCTCCGTAGCACGTCTCGCCCGGGATGCGCGAGCGCCCGCCGCCGCGCCGATCAGACGGACCGAGAGAATTCCCCGCGCCCTCATTCCGGTGCGCGCACCAGAATCAGGTCTTGCGTCCGATCGTGGGGGATTACGACCGCGACATGCGCGAGCACCGTCATGCCGAGAAGCCCCTGGTAGCCTTCCATCTTCTCGCGCGATTCGACCGCCATAGGTCCGAAGCGAAGGCCGCCTACGACGACGGTACGATCCAGGACGGTCTTCGTTACGACGTTCACCCCGCTCACCGAGATGCCGCCGCTGCCAGTCGGTCCGTTCGACTCTCCTGCGTATGACTCGAGGAACTCCGTCTTGCTTCCTCCCGTATCCAATTCGGCCAGCACCGGGGGCTTCGTGTCGAGGGACGCTTCGAGGAATATTTTACGCGCCTCCGTTCCGGGTCTCGGGGCAACGGCTTGTCGCGGTTGGCCTGCGTGGGTCCGATCGAGCCACGCTGTGACGGCGCTGCGATCACCCTGCAAGATGACGATCTCATGGCGCGGAAAATCGAGGACTGTCGTTGCCAAGAAGAAGGTCTGCGGGCTGAGAAAGCCTCCGATTCCGAGCTGCTCGAAAACGGGTGGAGCGGCGACCACGACGGCATCCGTCAATGTACGGCTCACTGCGCCGACGCTCAGACTAAGCGATGCGATCGGCCGCGCATCGATGGTCTCGTTCGCGTGTCCGGTCCCTGTCGTTGCGGTCGTACCTACGGCAATCGCATGTGCGGCAGCAAAGCTTGACGTGACTACGTTGTGGGACGACCCGGTGTCGACGATGAGGAGAGTCTCGACACCATTTACGGTAGCGTGGACGAGAGGCACTGGAAACCGCCTGCCGCCGACTTCGACGACGAGAGGGATTGTCTCCGGCACCTCGATGGGGTTCCCCTTGTCTTGCGCCGCTGCGGCGGGTGGCGAGGCTCGAACCGTCAACGCGGGAGCCCGCGCGCAACCGAGCAACGCGGACGCAAGGAGTAGGAATCGTGCTCGGTGACGGACCCTCATTGGGGCGATGTTATTGGTGTAACCTTCGGATTCAAAATTCTTCCGACGGCGGCGCCTTCGACCTCACCTCGTATGAATTCTCCGTTCACAGACCATCCTCTCGACGCCTTCATCATCGCCGAGACGTCGGTCGCACTGACGCTCACGGCCGTTCTTTTTCATCGCCGCGCGCGCCCTAGTTTCGCGTCTTCACTTCTCCTCGCCGCGGTGTGGCTCGCCGCCGGTCAGCCCGCCTTGCTGCGGTCGATCCGAGAGCTCGGAATCCCATCGTTTCCCATGCTGGGTAAGGGAGGGTGGCCCATATTCCTCCTCGACATCGCCGGGGCGCTTTGCGCCTTGGGAGCGCTCGCCACGGGCCGGCGTCGGGTGGCTGCGGTCGGGGTGCTCGTTGCGGCAGCCCTCCATGGCGTGGACCGCTACATCCAAAACTCGACGGGGGACCTTGCCGCGCTCCACGTGGCCTTCGTTGGCCTGCTCATCGGGCTGTGCTGTCGCGAGGAAGCGCACGCCGTCGCTTCGCCCCGGCCTTCGCTCTCGTACCGTTGGGACGACGCCCTGCTGGCCGTGCTCGGAACGACGCTCGGGGTCGTCGTGTGCTGGGGGGTTCTCGATGGGCTGATCGATAGCGCCGACGAGTGGGCGTACACGGTGCAGGCCGCGATCTTCGCCAAGGGTCGCGTCTTCGCGCCGTTGCCTCAGTGCAGCGCCGCGTTCGAGAACTTCTGGGTGTTCCACGCCGGAAATCGCGAGTTTTCGGAGTACACGCCCGGGTGGTCAATGTTCGTAGCGCCGTTCATGACCCTCGGGGTCGTCTGGCTTGCAGGCCCGGCGAGCCTCGGGCTTCTCGGAGCGGCTGTGGCCCGCCTGACGAGGCGTGTCGTCCGGGACGCGGGCTACCGAGCTATGGACGTGCGCGCCGCTGGGGTCGTAGCGGGGCTCGCGGTGATGCTTGGGTCATCGATGTTGCTCAACGGCGGGTCTCGCTACTGTCATCTCTTCGTGAGCGCGTGCTTCGCGCTCGCGCTCGAATCGGTGCTCGCCGTCGGCTCGGTCGATGAGCGCTCCAAGGTCGCGCACGGCGCGCGGCTAGGCCTCGCTTCGGCATGGCTGCTGTCGACCCGACCGGCGGACGGGGCGACGCTCGGCGTCGGACTATTCGTTCTCTATGCGATCGCGCTCGTCCGCGGGCGAATCCCTCGGCAATCGGTCCTCGCGAGCGTCGCGACGTTCGCGACCCTCGGCGGCATCGTGCTTGTCGTTCTGCGCCTTCAGCTCGGGCGATGGTTCATGACCGGCTACGCGCTCAACCCGATCCTTCGACCGTGGAACGACGTGACGACGTTCAGCATTCCGAACGCGGACGAGTTCAGCTGGAGCGTGCCGCTTGCAACAGGAGCTTTCTGCTGGTGGCCGTGCGCGCCCTCGGTTGCATTCGCGGGGCTTGCGAGTCTCGGGCGCGGAGCACGTCTTGCCAAGTGGGGCATCGTGCTGTGCTTCGTGCCTTTCCTGATGTTTTACATGCTCATCGAGGTGGGCCGAGGGAGCGACTGGGGTTACGGACCGCGCTACCAACTGCCTCTGGTGGTGCCGATGGCGATCGGCGTCGGTGCCGTACTCGGCCCGCTAGTGACGATGGCACGACGTGGCTACGCGCTCGGAAAGCTCTATCCCGCCGCCCCGCTGGCGCTGGCGCTCTCGGCTTGGATCATCGGGATCGTCCGAATCGCGCCTCTGATGTTCCCCTACGCTAGAGCGGTCGTCGAGGTGCACGATACGCTCGCGCTCGCGCTCCGCTCGGCCCCGATCGACGACGCTATCGTGCTCGCATCAGGGCCCATCGGCGGGGTGAACCCGCTCGACGTCACCGAGAACCTCCCCCTCATGCTGTATCCGGAGCAGCGGATCTTCGTCGCGAACGAGGTAGACGCCGGCACTCTCGCTTGCTTGCGCGCACACTACCCAGCACGAAGAATCTTCCGCGTAGTCGAGGGGCCGCCGATCGGGTTCGCGCCGCTCTAGAGCCGCTGTCGATTCCATGGATCGGCCCGAGTGGACAGGCTCGGCTCACAACCCTCGATCTTGCAATGCCTCTCGCTCCTCCCCGACGGCGGCGAGCGCCGAGAGGACGAGATCGAAGTGCTCCTCCATGACGTCGAAATAGTCCTCTGTCGGCAGAACCATGGCACGCGTATGGGCGGCCGCGTGCACCTCCGGCGGCGCCCCGTTGCCTATCGAGCCGGTGCCCCCGACGAGATCGCCTGCACCGAAGCGCGCGCTCACCGCCGCCTCGTTCCACGTCGCGCGCACCTCGCCCGAGGCCACGACCACGAGCTGCCCCTTCATCTCGCCTGGCTCGAATAGAATACCGTCTGCCGCGGAGAACCGCGTGCTTCCGAGCTGCGCCAGCTCCGCGAGCGCCTGGGTTCCGGCGCGCGAGAAGGCTGCGACGCCCTGCAGCTGGATGATGCGATCGAGTACGTGGAGCTCCCCGGCCGGCTTCGGCTTCGACGAGGGGGGCTCTGGAAAGCCACCGAGCGGAGGCGGGCGAAGGCGCATGCGGTACACTTCCGTCGCGAGTCGCGAGATGACTCCCTGCGCGAACTCGAAATCGTCCTCGAGGAAATCCAGCCAGGCCTCCGAGCGTAGCCGGAGCAGGCGCGTCGGCCTCGTAGCGACGGCCGTATGTGCGCGCGTGCGGCCCATCATCGCGTCGAGAATTCCGACGGCCGAGCGCTCTCCGAGGTGCAAGGGGGGCGCGCTCGGTTCGCTCGGGCGGGTCCGGACGACGCCTCCCGTCACAAGGAAGAAGAAGTGCTCCGCGCGCTCCCCGGCGTGAAAGAGAGACTCATCGGTGTCGAGCGTTACCTCCTCCATCTGCCGAACCATGCGGTGCATGACGGGGCCAAGCTGAACGTTTCCGCCCACGAGGCTCGCGAGGAACAGCTCGCGACCGATGAGATCGACCGAGCTCTCAGCCAACAGCTACCTCGTCCGTCTCGAGCGACTTGCCGAAGAGCATCTGGCTCGTTGCGTCGAAAGAGGGGGATCGCTTTCGCAGACGCAGGACGGCGCCTCGCAGCCCTTGATCGTTGAGCGCGAGCGCGTGCCGGGCGGCGAGCGCGACGAGGACCTCATCGTTGTCGTCGAGGAGCTTCATGAGCACCTCTGCGTGGGTCGTGGGCAGACCGGGCAGCTCCTCGCGCGCCCAGCGGACGCGGTCCACGTCGCTCGCGTCGTCGACGACGATGCGGAGCAGCCGTCGAAGCCGTTGCTGATCGTGGCGAGTAAGGAGCACGTCGAGGAACTCCCCCGCGTTCGCGCGGAGCGTTCTGTCCATCGACCGCGCGGCGTTGTGCACGCTCTCGATGTTCTCCCGGGTGTGCGCGATCTGGAGGAGACGAAAGGCGCGCTCCATCGATTGATTGAGCTTATCGAAGAGCAATCGATCGAGAACGACCTTTGCGGCGTCCGGCGCTTCTCCGTCGTGTGCCGGGTCGTGGGCGAGGGCCACACGAAACGCGAGCAGGCGCATGTATTCGTCGAGGTTTCGCTCGGCCTCGAGGTCGATCTTGGAGCGATCGACCTTCAGATTGGATCGCGCGACGATCTGCCCGAGAGCGCGCAAGAGCTTGTAGCGGATCATCCCGTGTCGTTCGTGAAGCAGGTGGTCGACCAGGATCTCGGCGGCGCGCTGCGAACCGAAACGGGAGATCGTCCGCGGCCCGTGGAGCCTGAGTCGACGGTCCGCGCCTTCATCGCGCATGAGCGCGTCGAGGGCATCGAGCGCCGGCTCTCCGATCGCTACGAGCGCATCGCGAATGGCGTCCCTGCCGTTTCGGACGGCGAGGCGTTTGATGCACGCGTCGATGAGCCGCGGGCTCTTGAGGACGCTCACTGCGCGGGCGAAGTGAACGACAGCCTCGTTGTCGCTGTCGAGCTCCGGAAGCCCGGCGAGCACGATGAGCAAGTTGATGGCGCGCGGGTCCGGGGCGTCGGAAACCACGTCGAGGAGAGCGCGCCGTGACGTGCGACCGTCGTCGCCCGAGCGTTGCAGGACCGCCGCCACCAAGGGGTCCGTCAGAAGATCCGCCGCCTGCTGGCGCGCTCGAAAGAACGCGACATAGGCTTGTACGCCCGGGCTTGGATGCTTTGCGGCCCGCTCGAGCGCGTCAACTCTCCCTGCGCGCGCAAGGGCGCTCACGGCGGCTGCCGCGACGGCGTCGTCCAGGTGCCCGACGAGCCTCTCGGCGAGAGGGACCCAGTCGGTGCGCTTACTCTCCGCGAACAACGTCAATGCCCGCACGAGGACGGTCGGGGAGTCGTGGTACAGGACGAGCGCCGGGATGAGCGCCATTCTGTGGTGCTCATTCAGCACTGTCATGGCTGCGACGACCGTGACGGGGTCGGTGCTGCCCATCGCCTCCACCAGCGCCTCAGCGGACGTCATGTCGAGCTCGTGCACGTGGTCGCTCGTGTCGAGGTTCCCGTCGGTGAGCGTGCGCCGAAAGAGATCGAGATACGGGCTTCGTGCGCTGACGGCCAGCACGAACCACCCGGCGCAGAGCACGACGATGATCGCCGCGAGGATCCGCGGTGTCGCGAGAGATCGAACCGCGAGATAGTAGAGCAGACCGGCGGTCATCGCCTGAACGATGCGGCTCAGCGCGCTGTCGATGAAGACCTTCGCCTCCTGGCGCGCACCGAGAGGGATGGGCAGATAGAGAAGCTCCGTCGCGACGCGGTTGAGTGAGTAGCGCAGAGCGCCGTCGAAGGTTTTCAGGCAGAGGACCACGACGAATACGCCCTGTACGAGCAACGCCGCGACGCCGCCGCCGAGAAGGAGAAGCGGCGTCACGGCGACGGCTCCGATGACGCCGACGCGGCGGATGAGCCGGCCGGCGATGAGCACCTGGACCACCAGCGAGACGGCGTTCATGACCGCGTAGTAGCGGGCGAAGAAGTACCCGAGCGATTCGACCGGGACGTTGCGCGCCGCCGCCGACTTGAAGAGGTAGTCGACGACGAGGACCGCGGACGTCGAAAGGCAAACGAGCGCGGCGATGCGACCGAGGAAGGGATTGTCGCGAAGCGGTAGGCTGCGCGGGAGCTTCGCAACGGACGCGTTGGCCGGAGGTGATGGCTCGAGCACCGCGGCCTTCTTGGCGATGGACGCGACCACCACCGCGGCTACGAGGAAGACCGCGCCGGCCATCGGCAGGAGATCCGCCACCGGAAAGGCGTGGACGACGAGCGCGGCCGAGCCGGCTCCGGCGACTCCGCCGGCGACACCCCCCGAAGCGATCGCGCTGAAAAGTCGACGCGCCTGGGCGACCGTGAAGCGATCGCCGGCGAGCAACCAGAACTGGGGCGCGAGCATCGCCCCCTCGACCCCGCTGAGCAGGTAGAGCACGAGCGCGATTCGGGGAGTCGGGGGCGCG
>Ga0302279_10004342_pt1 | contig 16855 bp, 13 predicted proteins | sample III_Bog_N3_3_FD_194541 | JGI IMG/M metagenome (GOLD analysis project Ga0302279, IMG submission 194541) | Peat permafrost microbial communities from Stordalen Mire near Abisko, Sweden - III_Bog_N3_3 | ecosystem: Environmental > Terrestrial > Soil > Wetlands > Peat | place: Sweden: Abisko...
GCCCGCTACCGGGCGACCCTCGGGCAGATCCAGGACATCGGGTGGGTCGAGACACGGCTCTTCAAGGAGCAGGTGCGCGAGGCCGTGCGACAGACGATCGTAGCCCCGCTCGCCGCGTTAGGTATCGTCGTTCCCCTGGCCGACGTGGAGAGCCTGCTCGCCTGAGCTTTCCCGCGACACTCCAGCCGCGAAACCTCACCCCCCGGCCCCCTCTCCGCCAGGTGGAGAGGGGGAGCAGAGCGAGAGACAATGAGCTCCCAGTGCCCTGCCGAAATCGCGCCACCTCATGATCCCTCCTCGGCCACGGACGGCTTCCTGTTGCTGCTTTCGCGCGGCGGTCTCCCCCTCTCCGCCTGGCCGCCTGGCGGAGAGGGGGCCGGGGGGTGAGGTTCCGCGGGTGTTTTGGGGCCGGCCGTACTCGGGTGGAGCGCGTGCTCGTCCACGCGCCCTGAACGGAGGCTCCCAGGCTCCCTTCAGCCGCGCTTCACGTCAAGCTGGCACCAGCAATGCGGCTCGCCGTCGCGGTGATCTAGTTGACGAGCTTCTTCTTCGCGGTGTCCATCGCGGCAAGCAGCGACGACGGGTCGCGCTCGTCGTAGAAGAAGCGCGAGCGGGCTCGCGGCGCGTGGATGTCTCCGTCGAGCGTGCCGTCGGGCGCGAGGAAGAACGTTCGCGGGATGTAGCTCCCGTCGACGACGTACCTGGACGCGATGGCCTCGTTCGCGTCGGCGTCGAGGTGGACCATCACGAAGCTCCGCGCGCTCGTGACCACGCGGGGGTCATCGAAGACGTGGCTGAAGTTCTTGCAGTGCGGACACCACGTCGTGGACAGGATGAGGCACACGGGTTTGTTCTCGTCCTTCGCCTGGCGGAGGCCAGCTTCGTAAGGCTGCCAGGCGATCTGCGCGGGGTTCCACCCTTCGCCGGACGGGACGGCCGCGGCGGGAGGCGCGGCGGTGGTCGCCGCAGTCGCCGTCGTCGTCAGGCTCACCGCGCCCGCGTCTCCGTCCGTCCCACCGCTGGTACCCATCGGACAGCCGGCGAGCGCGAGCAGCGCGAGGGAGAGCCGCGGGACAACGCATTGCCAGGAGCGACGAGGGAATCGCACCCGCGAGAGTTCGGACGTCATGGAGCAGGACTCGCTCCCAACGATAGATTCAGTGACCTCCGGCGTCGATGCGCATCTCACTCGCCGGGGGGCGCCGACACGGACATGGAGCGATCCCGATGGCGCGCGATGGCACAAGAGCGCCAGCCAAACCGCGTCGGATTGCGAGATTTCGCGGTGTTGGCGGTGGTGTGAGCCGTGCTACTGCAACCGTCCATGCGCGTGCTGCGAGCCCTTCTTCCTGCCGTGACTCTCATTCTCGCCGCGCTCCTCGGACAGGCGTGCAGCGGAGGGACCCCGGGACCGAACGCGGCGCTGGATGGCGGCGGGGACGCAACACCGGGGGACGCGGGAGGGCCAGACGTTGGACCCCAGGACACGGGCATCTCGGACAGCGGCGTTGCGGACGGCGCGCCGGCGGACTCGGGTTGCATGGGGGCGTCTCCGAGCTTCGCGAACGACGTGACCCCCATCCTCGGCAACTGCGGCGCCTCGGAGTACTGCCACGGGGGGCTGTTGCAACCGTGGCCTTACAGCTCCCTCGTCAACGTCCCATCGTCAAACGGCTGCGACGCGGGGGTCCTCGTGCTGCCCGGGAGCATCGAGGACAGCTACCTGATGCACAAGCTCACGGGTGTCGGGATGTGCCCGGGGACCTCGCAGATGCCCAAGGACGAGCCCCCGCTGCCGGAGAGCCAGATTACGCTCGTCGCCGACTGGATCTGCGCTGGCGCCCTGAACAACTGAGCTGCTGTGGTGCCCGGGCGGCGGGAGCCACCGTTCACGCTAGAATGTGCGGCGTGGGCGAGGACGTTCCCCCCGGCAGAAGCTCCGCGGTCAACAGGCGCCCGAGGAAGGCCTCCGCCCCTCGGCACACACGGCGACCCACGGCGCGGTGGCTCGACCTCGAGCGCGGACGCATCGCGGAGCGGCGCGTGCTTGCCGCCTGCCTCTCGGAGCGCCGGCCGCCCTGGCTCCTCAGCGCGCGCCACGCGTCTCGCGCCGAGGACCGCGCCGGGATCGATATCGTCCTCGAGACGGACGTGGGCAGGCTCTACCTCCAGGTGAAGAGCTCGACGCGAGGGATGCTTGGCTTCCTGGAGAAGAAGCGGAGGAGGCCGCGGATCGCCGTCGTGGTCGTCAGGCGGGACGACCGGGACGACGTCGTGCTTCGGCGCGTGGCGGCTTCCGTCGGAGCCGTGCGGCAGCTCTACCGGGACGGGGTGCGCTGACCCGCGAGAGTTCGGACGTCATGGAGCAGGACTCGCTCCCAACGACAGATTCAGTGACCTCCGGCGTCGATGCGCATCTCACTCGTGCCAGAGCGTCGCGACTTCCCGGTCACGATGCCAGCGATGGCGACCGCGCGCTCACCGGGCCTGGATGTGGCACTGGCCGACCCCGGACTGCGAGGTCCAGGTCTTGTCGTACTTGCCGGACGTGAGCGTCCAGCCGTTGCCGCCGGCGCAGAGGCCGATGACCTCGAACGGGGTCAGCGTTGTGTTGGTGGTGTCGGTGCTGCCCCAGGAGCCGAACGTGCAGGGGCACTGTTCGACCACGGTGTCCTGGACCGGCGTGCTCACTCCCGCGCCCTCGAGTCCGACGTCGAGCGTGCCGTCGGAGTTGACCATGACCGACCCCATGATCGGCATCGTGGCCGCGAGCGGCATGGCGGTCTCGCTCAATGTGCACGTGGCGGTGGTCCCGGTGTCGGAGCAGGTCCGCTGCTCCGAGGTCATGGTCGAGATGCCGGCCCAGCTGAGCTTCGCGGTTCCGCTGAACGCCATCGCGACGCCGGGGTAGCCGGACACAGCGGTGGCGGTGGCCTGGAAGGTGATCGTCATCGTCGACCCGTCCCAGCCGGGGGAGCTCGCGACCCCGGTGATGGTGCTGACGGTGCACCCGTTCTTCGGGTCGGCCTTCCACGCGATGCACGCGTTGATCAGGTTCGCCAGGGCCACGGTCTTCGCCGCAGCGACGGGCAGGTTGATGAAGGCGGCCAGCGCCTCGAGGGCGGCCGCCGGGACCTCGGCGCCTGCGAGCGCGGCGACGGCCCCGCTGACCGCCGCGGAGTTCGCGATGGCGCCCCCGACCGTGGTGACGATGTTGTACGCGGTGTTCGTGCTCTCGTAGGCGTCGACCGCTGCCTTGAGCGTCCCCCCGTTTCCCGTCGCCGAGATGACGTTGCCGAGGATGTTGCCGACGTCAGCGCCAAGCTTTTGCCCGAGCGCCTGGAGCACGTTGCCGTAGATCCCGTAATACTGAAGGAGCTGGTCGAGCGAGGCGCGGCAGTCGTCGCTGCACTGAAACGGGTAGTGCATCGTGTGGACGATGTGGCGGTGGTCCGAGGGGCCCGCGTCGTCCGCGAGGTCGCACCCGTTGAAGAGCGCCGGATAGAGACCAGGGACCTGCGCGCCGAAGAGGTTCGCCTGCGTGGGATCGGCGAGTGCCGCCTCGACAACGGCCTGCGTCTCCGGGTCGAGGCCTCCGTTGGCGACCGTCTGGATCGCGAGCGCCCACATGAACGCGGTCTCGTTGAGCTCGGCCGTCGTGGGCTGGTGGGCCTGCCACGCGGCGACGAGATCCATGGCGCCGATGCTCGCCGGGCCCGGGCAGTCGACGCTGTCGGGGAGGCCGCCGTCCGCGGCGACGTCCGTGACCCCACCGTCGGTGTCGGTCACGGGCTGCGCGCCGGCGCCGGACGGCTGTCCGCTGCACGCCCCGAGCGAGGCGGCGAGGACGACCCACGCGGCAGCACGGAAGAACTGGACGATCGACCTCGGCGCAATGCGCGGAGCGGTTCCCATCGGATTCGTCGATTCCACTCGCATGACTGGTCTCTCTTTCGCGCGTGGTGTCGTCTCAGCAAGCGATGTGCCCGCAGGTGCCGCGCCCGTCGCCGATGCCCGTCAACTGGCCAACAACGCGGAACCACAGGGGATCCGACGCTTCCGGCGCCCTTACGCGTTCCCCGCCCCGAGCGCCCGCAGCGATCCACGAGCTCGGATCTAGACGTCCATCTCCGTCCGGGTGACACGGATGCGCCACCGCTTGCGATCTTGGCCATCCTTCGCTGGACGACGAAGCTTCTGGACCGGCGGCGTCCGCGCGGCGCCAGATCAGCCCCGCGAGATCCAAACATGCTCGGCGGCCATCGCAGGTAACCTCGCGAGGGGCTCGTCTTGCCCTTGCGTTGACGGTCGACCGAGCCGAGGAGGGCAGCCACGTGGCTGACAGCAACGTCTGGATTAAGGCAGCGTTTCAAGCGGCCAGCAACGCGCAGGCCCGCACCGCATGGGGAAGATGGGGTAAGGGACGTTACGCGGCGCTGAAGACGATCGACGCGCTCCTCGATCAGTACCACTCCGCGAGCGACGCCAACGCGGCCGACGACTGCGTACGGCACCTCATGCGCATCTCGGATGTCGTGACCAGCATCCTCGCCGACAGAGCACGAACAGGGCGGACGGGAGCGCTCACGACGCTGCGGACCCAGGTGGAGACACGGCTCGAGACGTTGATCCCCGCCTGGGCTGGCGCGAGGTACCTGCAACCCGACCCGCAGCGACGAGAGCTCGCTCGGGCCGTCTTCGCGCGCGCCACGGCCATGGCTCGCTCCCCTCGAGCCGCAGCCGTCCGGGACGCCATGACCGCGGCCGCGGCGCGGCTCCGGGCCGTCGATCCGCTGGTTGCTCTGCGGACGGCCCCTCCACCCACGCCTCGAGTCGCCGAGCGGCGCGGCGGGGCACGCGCCGCCTCCGCCCAGGTGGGCGTGATGGAGGCACGGCGCAAGCTCGCGCGGCGCGCCTTTCCCGATGTCCGGCCAATTCACGACACTTCGCTGGGGAACATCGCTGCGCTGCTACCTCGCTTCAGGCGAGATGCCGGGAGGATTGATCCGGCAGATCTGCGAGCGACCTGCGAGTTCGGCTACGCCACGCCGCCTTTCTTGCTCTGGCTGATCAAGAATCGAATGATCCTGGCCGGCGCGATCGACGCGTCTCGAACGGAGGTCGATTTCCTCTCGAGCGGCGGCTCGAGCACGATCAGCATCTTCCGCGCCCGTGAAACGGGCGGCGCGGGTCGGTCGTTCATCATCAAGGAGATCGGAGAGAAGGCGATCCGCCATGATGTCCCGTACCCGCTTCCGCGAGGCGTTCGTATGTACCAGGCGCTCGATAGCCTCACGAACGACTGGGCGCTCCGAGGATACGGAGAGCGGGACGGCGTCCATGAGCTCTACAAGGACGAGCGCGTCTTCGTTCAGCTCGTCTCTCGGTCCGAGGTAGGTCTCATGGGGAGGCTCTCCTGCGCGGAGGGTGTCAAGGTCCAGATCAGCGTCGAACAGGAATTCGTCTCGTACGACGCGGAGTCGAACGGACGCACGTTTCGCCATCTGCTGTCGATCCTCAACACGGCGCGAGGGGGCTCGTTCTCGGAGATTCTCGACAAGCCGAACGCCGTCGCGGAGCAGACCGCGGCCGCCCGCGCGATCGGAGTCGCCATCGGCGCCGTCCATCGGAAGTACGCGCAGGCGCCCGGAGCGCGCGAGTATGGGCTCGTGACGTACGTGCACGGCGACTTCTTCCCGCCCAATGTCTTCTTTGACGAAAAGGCGGGCCTCGTGTCGCTCATCGATGTCGCTGGAATGGGGCTCTCCATCGCGGGCGGTGGCTCGAGCATGTTCGTGGACGTCAAGCGCATGGCGGGGCAACTGCACGGCGGCGTCCTCGAGGCGTTCTTCGCAGGCTATGCGCAGAACTTTTCGGGTCGCCGGGACTACACGATCGCCGAGATCCGAACGCTCTGTCAGAATCCCTTGATCCCCGCGCAACTCCTCCTATCCGACGACCCGGCCTGGGTGTCCGGTCCCGCGGTGGACGCACCCGAGGACGGCTGAGCACCCTCGATCGCGCGTGCAGCCGGCTCCCCCTCTCCGCCTGGCGGAGAGGGGGCTGGGGGGTGAGGTCTCGCGCGTGGCGTCGATCGCGCGTGGCGTCGATCGCGCGTGGCGCCGCCCACCCGAAACCCGGAAGCCAATGAAGTCAGGCCCGCCGGGTCCGAGCGAACCCCGCAGCTCGCTCTACAGCTGCGTCTCGCCAACCACCCGCGCCGCAACCACCCGCCGCGGAGCCACCCCGATATTCTCCGGCGAACACCCCCCACCAAACGTGAGCGGCGTGAGCGGCGCGGGCAGGGGCCCCTGCGACGGATCCCCCGTCGGCGACACCGACAGCCGCCCGCTACACACCTTCCCCCGGTGCTCGATGCCCACGTTCGGCATCTCCTTCATGGCCACGCTCTCGGTGCCCACCTGCCCGGCGGAAGCATGCACCCCGCCACCGAGCGAGCCGACGGACCGCCCGTCCGCGAGCCTCTCGACCGCCTCGACGCGTACGCTCACGCGAAGACCGCGCCCGTTCTCGGGCAGCCGCACGGGCCTCGCGGCGACGAGGCGCGCCACGGGGTCGCGCAGGCGGTCCCACGACGCGCCGTCACCTCCGGACTCCACGAGATCGACCCGCACGACCCCCGCGTGGTCCAGCGTCACCTCGAAGAGCGCCGAGCCGAGGAGCCCTGGCTCGGACCGCACGGCCTCCTCGATGGCGGAGCGCACCGGTCCGCCGCGTCCGAGGCCGAGCTGGTTGTCGCGCTCCGTCGTGGCTGCGAAGAGGCGCTTCGCGACGTCGCGCTCGGTCGTGCCGGCTCCCGCCTGCGACGCGTCGGGGATGGGGACCTGGTAGCGGCGGGCGCCCAGCGAGAGATCGACCGAGCCGGGCCGCGTGACCGAGAAGGACCAGCCCTCTCCGCCATCATGATCGAGGACGCGGGGCACCTCGGCGGGCGCGCTCGCCGCCGCGCTCCCGGCGCTGTCGCCGACCTCGGTGGCCAGACCGTGCGGGGCCGAGCCTCCGGGACGCACGCCTCCCGGCAGCGCTGCCCGCGCGCCCGCAGAGCCGATCCCGTGCGGCTCGGCCGCGACCGCGGCGGGCTCCGGAGGCTCGACCTCCACCGCGAGCTCACCGACGTCACGGGACTCGGGGTCACGCAGGGCCCGCGCTCCGTGCCCGACGCGATCGCCGCGTACGAGCATGACCACGACCAGGTGAACGCCGACCGCGACGAGCGCCGCGTTGCGTTCCCGCCGGGACGGTTGCCCCTCGGGTGCTTCCCTGCGGCCGGCGCGGAGAGGCGGGAACGGAGCGGGCCCGGGCACCCGCACATCGTGACACGGGAAGGCAGGTCTGGGGACCCTCGAGCTACCGAGCCGCGCGGCTTCGCTTTTCTCCCGAGACGCACCCTTGAGCCACGGCGTCGTGCTTCGCGGGCTCCTACCCGAAGCGGCAGGCGCCCACCCACGAATGGCATCAGGCCGCGCGGCCCCGCTCACTCCGAGTAGATGGCAACATTGTCGATGAACACCTTGCACGCCGCGGTCCCGTTCCCCTGCTCGGTCGCGCCAACCGACACGACCGGGGGGCTTCCCCCCGTGGTCGTAACGAGGGTCTGCATCGCGAGGATTCCGGCGTCCGCGTCGTCGGCGCTGCCGGCGGGGAGGGTAGCCACGGCGCCGGACACGCTGTTGGTCGCCGCCACGTACTTTGCGTCGAGGTGGACTCGGACCCACTGGCCGCTGAGCAGCCCGGAATCGGCGATGGGGTAGTACTGCGTTCCGGTGATGAAGGAGGCGAAGATGACCAGCGCAGGCTGGTCGTTGAGGGTCGCAAACGCCACGTAGTTGCCTCCGCCCGAGCCGAACGTAGCTTGCGCGATGAGTGACGCCGGCTGTGGCTGGCTGCCCTCGCACTGGTTCAGCGGAACCTTCATGTCGAAGGCCACGCGAACGGACACGGACTGCGCCTGCCAGCTGAGGACCTCCGGCGTGTTGGAAAAGCCGCTGTATGGCTCGACCGCATGAAGGGCGTTCGGGAGACTGCTACCCCCGGCAACGATGGCGAGCGTGCCGCCGTCGGCCATCACGACCGCGCTCCATGGCGCGCCCTCACCGCCACCGAGCACCTCCCCCGGCTGGTCGAAATCGTCGCAGAAGTCCGCCGACGGCGCGACGCACCCGCACCAGGTCAACGTGCAACCCGCATCCGCCGCATCCGCCGCGTCCGCCGCATCCGCCGCGTCCGCCCCGGCCTCCCGGACGTCATCGGGCGCGTCCGCGCTCCCGTCGCTTGCGTCCCCTCCGCCATCTCCTGGAGCGCCCGTATCGAGCGTCGCGTCCCCGCCGCCATCGAGCGGAAGGGCCGAGTCGAGGGTCGCGTCCACGCCGACGTCGCCGGCGTCGAGCGTCGCGTCGGCGTCCTCGGGCCCATCGGTCGAAGCGTCGGTTGCTGAGGTGTCCGCGAGGGCGTCGCTGGCGGCGCCGTCGACCGCGGAGTCGTCGACCGTGGAGTCGTCGACCGCGGAAGTGTCCACGGCAACGTCGGCGATCGTGCTGTCCGCGGCGTCCGTGGCCGGGGCGTCACCGGCCTCGGGGCCCGGCGCGTCGACGGGCGGCGAGGTGCTGTCGGCGCCGCCGTCCCCACCGTCCATGGCGTCGGCAGGCTCGCCGCTGTCGGACTCGTCCGCTGCGTCCGGGTAAGGAAAGTCGCCGATGCCCACGACGAGCCCGCACCCCACCGTGCTCGCCAGTAGCCCCAGCGTGAAGAGGAGGCGCCGGGCCGTCACCAGAACCCCTCCGCCACGAGCCCCGCCGTGGAGCCACCCACGAGGGGCGCTATCCGCACCCCGGCCGCTTGCGTGGACCGCCCGGGTGACAGGAGCAGCAGGACCGCGCCGGCCGCAACCCCGACTCCGCCCGCGATGAAGCCCGCGGTCGAAACGGTCGCCGACGTCGACGCGATGCTCTTTTCGCGGGTCGCGTCGTTACGCGCGGTCGTGTTGGCGCCGCAGGCCGTCGGGCAGTCGCTCTTCGCCGAGCTCCACTGCGAGAACGCCGCCGCTCCGAACGCTGCGCCCACGCCTATCCCGACGATCCCGGCCCCGCCCACGACGTAGGCGATCACGTGGCGGCGTGAGCCCCCAGCCTCCGCCGGGGCCGGCTCGGGCGCGGGCCTCGTGGCCGCGGGAAGCACGGGCGTCGCCGGTACGGCGGGAGCTTCGGGGGGCGGGCTGCCGATGACGACGCGCTCGCGACGCCCCTTGTCACCCTCGCGGATGAGCAGCGTGCGCGCCACCGGCGGCTGGCCGCTCACCGTGAGCTGGAACGCGTGCTCGCCCGGATCGATCGTGATCGCGCTCCCGTCCAGCTTGCTCGTGAGCGGCGCTCCGTCCATCACGATGGTCACGTTCGAGAGGTCGGCGCCCTCCGCGTCTTTGACCTCGAAGACCACGCTCGGGAGCTGCGCGTTCACCTCCTCGGCCCGCCGCGCGCACTCCTCGCGAAGCTGCGACGGGCACGAGGTCGAGGCGCAGGTCACGAGCGCCCCCCGCGCCGCCTGGAGCTTGCCGTGCGCGCGAAGCGATAGCCCTTGCTCGTAACGCGCGTTGCACTCCACCTTCGTGGGGCCGTCTGCGCTCGCGGAGCGCGCGACGAGGCCGAGGGCGAGGAGCGGGACGAGCTGCGCGAGGGCACGCGCGAGGCGGGGATTCATTCGAGGCACTCGATCTTGAAGTGCTTGTTTCCCTGCGCGTCCAGCGTGTACGGCGGCGTACAGCGGGCGCCGGGGTCGGGCGGGCGATGCGGGCTCGTCGCGGGCAACGGGGGCCGCACCGGATCGTGCCGGGGAGGGGCGGCGGAGGAGCTTGGCGGCGCGGCGGGAGGCGTGCTCGAAGCCGGGACCGCCGGCGCGGGAGGGATGACGGCCGGCGGCGGCTCTGCCGGCGCCGAGGCAAGCACCGTCGGAGCGGACGGCGGCGGCAGCGCAGCCTGGCCGTCCGCCGGGCGTGCCGCGGGCGCTCGGAGGAAGAGGGCCAGGACCACCGCCGCGAGGCCCGCCGCGCCCACGCCGCCCACGATCGCGAGGGTCGTGCTCCGCGGGCTCGAGGAGCCGCGCGCGTGCCGGTCGCTCGAGACAGGCGCGTGGGTGCCTGCTCCGGGTCGTGGCGGCGGCACGGCCGGCCCGTTCGACACCGCAGCCGAGGCTCCGTCCGGGAGCGTGGGCGCCACCGCGTGCAACGTCGGCGCGAAGGACAGCGGCGCGGGAGGCGGGCGCTCGGTGTCCTCGAGCACCCGGCTCGCGAGAGACGTCGCCACGCCCATCACGTCCGCGAGCCCGGTGACCAGGTCCGCTGCCGACGCAAAGGGCTGAGCCCCCTCGGCGGACGTCGCCCGCGCAAACCACGCGTTGAATCCCGGAGGAAGCGCCGTACCGTTGCGCCGGCGGGCGCGCGCCTCGGGGGGCTCGACGATGCCCTTCGTGAGCCGGAAGAGGAGCGTGAACACGGTCTCGGCCGCCGCGGCTTCCTCCTCCCAGTAGGCCTCTCCCGCGAGAACGGAGTACGCGATGTGCGCCAGGGCATACAGGTCCGCGGACGCGGACGCCGGCTTCTCGCCCGTCACCTGCTCGGGAGCCATGTAGAGCGGCGTGCCCATGTTCTGGGTCTGACGCGCGGCCATCGCGCTGTCCGCGACCACCTTGGCGATCCCGAAGTCGAGCACCTTGAGCTTGGGTGTGCCGTCGTCCCGGTAGGTGACGAAAAGGTTCTCGGGCTTCAGGTCGCGGTGGACGATCCCGGCCGCGTGCGTGCGGTCCAGCGCGAGCGCCGCCTGCGAGAGCAGGGTCATGGCCTCCGTCGTGGGGAGCAGCTTCTTCGCCATGAGCGCCGCGAGGTCTTGCCCGCGCAGCAGCTCCATCACGATGTACGGAGTACCCGTGGCCTCGTCGATCCCCGCGTCGAGGGTCTCGACGATGTGCTCGCTCTCGATCCCCGACGCCACGGTGGCCTCGAGCTTGAAGCGCGCCCGCAAGCCTTCGTTCGCGACGATGGCGGGCAGCATGACCTTCAGGGCCCGCCTGCGGTTCGTCTCCAGGTGCAGCGCCTCGTACACCGCCCCCATGCCGCCCACGCTGATGCAGCGGAGAACCTGGTAGCGACCGTTGAATACCGTTCCCGGTTCGAGGGCCTGGAGGACCTGGGGCTGAGGCTCGTTCACCGCGTCGCTACCAGGCTACCGACGTCGCGCCGCCGAGGCGAGGCCAACCCGCAGGGCGGCCCGAGAACGGTGTACGTTCAAGCTCCATGCACGTGGAGCGAGCCCGCATGCAATCCCCGTGGCGTCACCTCCTGGCGGCCGGGGCCATCTGTCTCGGTGCAGCCTGCGGCCATGGCTCAGGCCCAGGCCTGAGCCCCGACGCCGCGGACACCGGATCGGACGCTGGCCCTGGCAACGACGGCGCACCTCCGGAGGACAGCGCGTCCGGGGACGGACCCAGCCTGGACGCAGGCGGCGACTCCGCGGACGCCACCACGACCGCGGACGTGGGCGGGGAGGCTGGGGAGGCAGGGGAGGATGCGCCGACCGACGCGCCGGCCGATGCACGCGAGTCGGGCACCGACGCCGCGGTCTCCGGGGGCGTACGCATCGGAATGAACCCCGGTGAGGGCTATACGACGGCGGACATCGCGACGTGGAGCACGTACATCACCCAGCTCCACGCCACGGCGGTCCGCCTCTTCTTTCCAATCTACACCTGGACGCCGAGCGGCCCCGACGACGCCGCACACTATTACTGGCCGGACAACGTCACGGAGATTCAGAAGGAGATCGAGGGCTACACCGCGCAAGGCTTCCGCGTCACGGTCACCATGGCCGCCGGCCCGTGCAGCAGCACGCAGGTCTGTCCTGGTCTCCCGGCACCGACGGGCCAGACTCGCTCCGACGGGTCTCCCGCGAACCAGTTCGACGAGTTTCTGCAGACGTTCGTGGCTGCGATCGGAATGGCCGACTTCGCGAAGATATCGGCCGTCGAGGTGTGGAACGAGTGGGACAATGCCGGCAACGGCCACCCGTACGGGTACGCGAACGGCAGCGGGTGGGCCCAGTACACGGCCACGCAGTACGTCGACGATCTTCTTCACGCCGGCTACGTGACGTTGAAAGGCTACAATCCGAACGTCGAGATCATCGCCGGGGCGGTCATCACCGGCCGGGAAGCGGACATCGCGGCGCTCGCCGCAGCCGGCGCGGGGCAGTGGGCCGATGCCTTCTCGTACCACCCGTACTACAGCACGATCGCGAACCTCACCGCGGGCCTGCAGACGGCGAAGAGCGGCGTGCCTGCGGGCAAGGGGCTCACCCTGACCGAGTGGGGATGCAACGCGGGCAGCATCGACGCGCCCGCGACCTCGGGCAGCGCTTCCACGCTGACCGCGTCCTTCGCCGTCCTCCGCGCCGCAGGGCTCGAGGAGGCGGACTACTACGTCTTGAACAGCGCGGAGTTCGCGCCGGCGGACCAGGCTGCGTACGGGCTGGTCTCCGCAATCCTGACCGGATCCGGGCCAAACTTGCAGGTGTCGTCGGCGGCGGCGCAGGCGCCTCTGTTCAACGCCTTCGAGGTCGGCGCGCAATAGGGCTTCAAATTTCTTCGGAAAGTTTGATTTGCTTCGCCAGGTCGGGGCGCAGCGCCGACGTCAGTGAGCGAAGCCGCTCGCTCTTCGAAGCCACGCAGGCCGAACGCCGCGGCGTACGGCGCTGCCTGTGGCTCCTCCGGCGCGCGGCGATCTCACGATCTTCTGGCGAACGGCAGCCCCACCCCGCGGGCGTCTTCGCAGGCCTCAGCCGCCTTGCCGAGCGGCCCCGACGGCGCGCGCGGTTGATGACGTCCGGGCCAAGTAGCGGCCGCCCCAAAACCGTCACGGGACCGCCAGCGGGCCGCCAAATCTCTCTCCTAGGGTCCCGGCGTGCATGACGTGGGCACACGACGGCGGATCCGAGAGGCTGGGATGAGGGCAGGCAGCGCGATGAAGTTGGCGTGGCCCTTTGCGGCCCTCTCCGGGCTGGTCCTCCCCGCGCTCGGGATGGCGATGGCAACCTCCTGCTCCGACGAGCCCCTCGCGGACCCTGTCGACGCGAGCAAAGCGCCGCCGGTGCAGGACGCAGGCGGGCCCCCTGTCCTCCCCGCGGGCTCGCCGCTCACCAAGGTGAACCACGTGGTGGTCGTCTACCTCGAGAACCACAGCTTCGACAATCTCTTCGGCAGCTGGCCCGGGGCAGAGGGACTGGCGAACGTGTCGATTCCGCAGATTGACCGCAACGGCAACCCCTTCGGGAGCCTTCCGCAGTATGGCCCGTACCCCACCGAGGTGGAGTCGCTCGCCGACGCGTCAGTCCCCAACAACGGGCCGTTCGACCTCACGAATTACTTTCAGGAGAACGCCTTCATCAACGATCTGCTGCACCGCTTCTACCAGGAGCAGGCCCAGATCAACGGCGGCAACATGGACTCCTACGCGCTCTGGAACGACGAGAGCGCGGGGCAAAGCATGGGCTTCTGGCCCACGTCGACGCTGCCGGTCGCCCAGTGGATGCAGGCCCACCCCGCCAACGTCACGTTGTGCGATCACTTCTTCCACGCGGCCTTCGGCGGCTCGTTCCTCAACCACTTCTGGCTGATCGCCGCCCAGAGCCCCATCTTTCCCGGCGCCCCCTCGAGCATCGTCGCCACCCCGGACGCCTTCGGCGTGCTGCAAGGGGTCGCCGACACGACCGCCGTGCCGCCCGGCGCCGTCTACACGGCGAGCGTGGGCGACGGGCAGGTCACCCCCGACGGCTTCGTGGTCAACACGAGCTACTCCGTCAACGAGCCCCACCCTGCGAAGTACGACATGGCGGGCGCGAGCACGAGCGTGCTCATGCCGCAGCAGACCTTCCCGACGATCGGCGACCGGCTCGACACCGCGGGTGTGTCGTGGACATGGTACGCGGGCGGCTGGAACGCGGCGCTCGCCACCGCCGGCGTCTCCAGCGTGGGGACGGCGGCGGGCAGCGACGTCCCCGACACGGGCGCCATCCCCGCAGACATCGGCGCGTACTCCTTCCAGTTCCATCACCAGCCGTTCACCTACTTCGCCAACTGGGGCGGCACGGCGAACAACGGCGGCGTCGGGACGAAGCCGCCCAACGGGAAGTGGGCGCAGGGGCACAACCTCCAAGACGAGCTCGACTTCGTCGCCGCCGCGGCGGGAGGCACTCTCCCCGCGGTCTCCTTCGTCAAGCCGCTCTACGACGAGCACTCGAACTACACGACCGAGACGGAGAGCCAGAATCACACGGTCGACCTCATCAACGATGTCGTGTCGAGCCCCAACTGGAAGGACACCGTCCTCATCATCACGTACGACGAGAACGGCGGCTTCTGGGACCACGTCCCCCCGCCCGCGACGGACAAGTGGGGACCGGGGACGCGCGTGCCGGCGATCATCATCTCCCCGTTCGCGAAGGGAGGCGTGGACAAGACCGTCTACGACACGACGTCGATCCTCCACCTCATCGAGGAGCGCTGGGCTCTGCCGCCGCTCACGACCCGTGACGCCGCCCAGCGAGACCTCGCTGCCAACACCCTCCAGTAGGGTGGAAACGAAGGCACCCCCGCAGGTTCGGCGCAGCGTGGCCACGAAGGCGACCCGCGCGGGCGTCGCCCTCGCGGCTTTGCTCGCGTGCAACGCCGGCAACCCGGGCGCTCCCGCGCCTCGGGAGGAGGCGGGCCCACCGCCCGTCGTCATCCCCGCGCGCCTCGATCTGTCGAAGCGCCCGCCGCCTCCAAGGCTCGAGAACCGCATCGCCTACATCCCGCCGCAGTGCTTCGCGAAGACGCGGGATGCCGCGGGTAGCACGCACAACTCCTGCTACGTGTGCCATACGAAGGCCGTAATCCCCAACTACACGAGCGACGACGACCTCCAGGTCCGCCTGTCGTTTCCGCCGCTGGCGCGCGACAACCCGTGGAAAAACCTCGTCGACCCGCCCTACTTGCACGCGCCGCGCGCGAGTGACGAGGACACGCTCGCCTACGTTCGCCAGAGCAACTACTTCGACAAGGCGGGCGCGATCGCCCTCGCCCGCGCGATGGATGCGCTCCCGCCCGACTGGGACGGCAACGGCAACGGAGCCTGGGACGGGTACCGCCCGGACGCGTGGCTCGCCTTCGACGATCGAGGCTTCGACCACAGGCCGGACGGGTCGCTCTCCGGCTGGCGGGCGTTCGCCTACTACCCGTTGCCCGGGGCGTTCCTGCCGGCCAACGGCTCCTTCGACGACGTCCTCATTCGGCTACCGGAGGCCCTGCGCGAGGACGATCGGGGCACGCCCGACACCGGCATCTACACCGTGAACCTCGCGATCGTGGAGTCGCTCATCCGCCGGACGGACATCGTGATCGATCCGGTCGACGAGGGCGCGCTCGGGGTGGATCTCGATCTCGACGGGAGGCTGGGGCGCGCCACGCGGATCACCTTCGATGACGGCACCGCCACGCGCATGCACTACGTGGGTCGCGGCCGGGCCGAGGAGGCGAGCGGCAAGCTGCCCATCCTGCCGGGTATGTTCCCGCTCGGCACGGAGCTCTTTCACACCGTTCGCTACCTCGACGTCGGTCCGGACGGAGTGCCCAGGATGTCCGCGCGCATGAAGGAGGTGCGCTACGCGAAGAAGGTACGCTGGGAGAGCTACCCGGTCGCCCATGCGCACGCGGTCCGCGACGCGCGCGACACGGAGGAGTCCCCCGATGGGACGCACCTGGTGCACTGGCAGAAGGAGATCGGCACCTTCAGCGACCACGGCTGGATGCTCCAGGGGTTCATCGAGGCCGCGGACGGCTCGCTGCGCCCGCAGACCTACGACGAGATGGCGTACTGCGCCGGGTGCCACGGCGGGATCGGCGCCACGACCGACTCCACCTTCAGCTTCGCGCGCAAGGTCGCGGCAGGCCCTGCGCGGGGATGGTTCCACTGGACGCAGCGAGACCTTCGCGGGTTGCCCGAGCCCAGGCGCCATGACGGCCGCTACGAGTACGAGACCTACCTGAGCACGGCGCTCGAGGGCGGCGATCTGGAGGCGAACCCCGAGATCACCGCGCGTTTCTTCGACCCGCGATCGCTCCCGACGCCCGCCCTGCGGACCGACGAGCTCGCGCGGCTGCGCGACGACGTCTCGAGGCTCCTGCTCCCGAGCGCGCGACGCGCCCTCGATCTCGACCGGGCCTACCGCGCCATCGTCGTGTCGCAGTCGTTCGCCAGGGGACGCGAGGTCGTGCTCACCCCCAACAGCCAAGTCTACGCCCGCGTCCCGCTCGGCGAGCCAACCGGCGTGAGCCTCGCCACGACGGCGGACTGAAGAACCATCGGGTCCCCCGGCAGCATCGTCTTCCGGTCGCGAGACTGGGCCGAAGGAATATGCACCGACGGCAAGTCGATGCGACACGAGGCCTCGCTCAGCAGCTGGCAGTCCCGACGGTCGTTCTTCGTCTTGCGCGAACCGACCCCAAGAGCGGGAACCAGCGTCGCCGGAACGACGCGGACCTCGTGTCCCGACGCAAGCGCCGCGTCCGCCACCATGAAGCTCTCCGCGCACGTCTCCACCACCACCCGGCTCGGTTCCCGAGTCTTCAAGAACTTCGGCAGATCTCGCGTCTGGCATCGCGTCTCGTGCACGATTGCCCCGTCCGCCGAGCGCACACAAATCTGCGATTCCCGTCCGGCCAAATCGATCGCAACATGTTCCATGGCTGGTCTCCTTCGCGTGCGCCTCTGAGCGCGTTATCCCTGAGGCACGGTTTACCGCGACCTCGTTGCGAG
>Ga0302279_10004345_pt1 | contig 16847 bp, 17 predicted proteins | sample III_Bog_N3_3_FD_194541 | JGI IMG/M metagenome (GOLD analysis project Ga0302279, IMG submission 194541) | Peat permafrost microbial communities from Stordalen Mire near Abisko, Sweden - III_Bog_N3_3 | ecosystem: Environmental > Terrestrial > Soil > Wetlands > Peat | place: Sweden: Abisko...
CCCCTGGCGGCGGGCGCGGGCGATATGGTCGAGGATCATGTAGGTGCCGAGCGAACGGCTGACTTCCGACGGCTCGAAGAACGAATACACCATCGACAGCCCGTCGCTGAGCACGTCGGTGAGTGCGACCGCCAGCAACTCCGCGCCGCGGCCGGTGACGCCGTGTCCTTCGGCGCGGCGGCGGTATTCGATGATGCGGGTCTCGACATGGCTGTCTTCCACCATCATCGCGTAATCCAGCACCGTCATGTCGGCCATGCCGCCATGGCGATGGCGCTGGTCGAGATAGGCGCGGAACACCGAATATTGCTCCGAGGTCGGCACCGCGCTGCGCTGCTCGCCGACCACGTCGGCGTTGCGGGCCGTGATCTTGCGGAAATTGCGCGAGGGGCGGAACTCGTTGGCGACGACGCGGACGGAGACACAGGCCCGGCACTGGTCGCAGGCCGGCCGGTAGGCGATCGACTGGCTGCGGCGGAACCCGCCATGGGTCAGCAAATCATTGAGATCGCCGGCCTTGTCCCCGACCAGATGGGTGAACACCTTGCGCTCGTGCCGGCCCGGTAAATACGGGCAAGGCGAGGGCGCCGTCAGGTAGAATTGCGGGGTGTCACGCGAGTGCTGGGTCACGGGATGTCGTCAGTCTCCAAGCGGCGAAGCAGTCGCCAGCATCGCGCCGCGGAGGCTGACGGTCAATCGGTTTGCGGCCTCAATCAGAACGTGCGTGCCGGCTGCACCACCGGGTTGCGGACCGAGCTGTTGATCACCACGGTTCCCAAGATGATGTCGTGCAGCAGCCGGCGGCGGCCGTTGAACAGGCCGACCAGCAGCACCAGCGGCGTCAGGAACGAGATCGAGACCCAGAACACCACCGCGTGCATGGCGCCGAGCACGAAATAGCTAGGCGCGCCGTACCAGGTGCGCAGCTCCAGATCCATCACCCGCATGCCCAGGGTGGCCGAATGCGGCCCGCCCAGCGAAGCGCCGTAGTAGATCAGGGCCCAGATCACCGAGGCCGGCGACACCAGCCAGAACAGCGCCCAGCCCAGCCCCAGCGTGACCACGCCGAACACGGCGATGAACACGCAGGCCAGAATCACCGGAACCGACAGCACCACGAGGTCGATCAGGAACGCGAATACCCGCCGCGTCAGCACGCCGCGAAACAATTCCGGCTGCAGATAGGGGTCGAAAGCGTGCGGCCGCACCCCGTCGCCGTTGCGCCAGGCGCCGTCACTGGAATTACCCGAACCGCTCGCAGACATGATCAGTCCTCCCGACTGTGCGTTCCCGCATTTCGAGACATGGGAACCCGCCGACCGGCCGCAAGGCCCGTCGCGCATTAACACGCCGCAATATTCAGGCGGGCCAAACTTGTCATTCCGGGGCGATGCGAAGCATCGAACCCGGAATCTCGAGATTCCGGGTCTGGTGCTGCGCACCATCCCGGAATGACGACCAAGCCCTAAGCCTCCGCCCTCAGCTTCTCCGCCGCCTGGGGCGCAAAATAGCTCAGGATGCCGTCGGCGCCGGCGCGCTTGAAGGCGAGCAGGCTTTCCATCATGGCGCGCTCGCCGTCGATCCAGCCATTGTTGGCGGCTGCCGTGATCATCGCGTATTCGCCGGACACCTGGTACACGAAGGTCGGCATTGCAAAAGTGTCTTTGACCCGGCGCACGACGTCGAGATAGGGCATGCCCGGCTTCACCATCACCATGTCGGCGCCTTCGGCGATGTCGAGCTCGACCTCGCGCAGCGCCTCGTCGGAATTGGCGCTGTCCATCTGATAGGTGCGCTTGTCGCCGGTCAGCGTCTTGGCCGAGCCGATGGCGTCGCGGAACGGGCCGTAGAAGGCGGAGGCATATTTGGCGGCGTAGGCCATGATCTGCACGTCGAGCAGGCCGCTGGCGTCCAGCCCCTGGCGGATGGCGCCGACGCGGCCGTCCATCATGTCCGACGGCGCGATGATGTCGCAGCCGGCCTCGGCCTGCACCAGCGCCTGGCGCACCAGCACCGCCACCGTCTCGTCGTTGAGGATGCGGCCGTCCTCGATCAGCCCGTCATGGCCGTGGCTGGTGAAGGGATCGAGGGCTACGTCGCAGAGCACGCCGAGACCCGGAAACTCCTTCTTGATCGCGCGCACCGACTGGCAGACCAGATTGTCGGGGTTGGTGGCCTCCGAGCCGTGCTCGTCGCGCAGCGACGGGTCGGTATAGGGGAACAGCGCGATGCAGGGGATGTTCAGCTTCATCGCGCGCTCGGCGTCGCGCACCGCCTGATCGACCGACAGCCGTTCCACGCCCGGCATCGAGGCGACGCTCAGGCGCTTGTTATCGCCGTCGATCACGAACAGCGGCCAGATCAGATCGTTGGTTGTCAGTACGTTTTCCCGCACCAGCCGGCGCGCCCATTCCGCCTTGCGGTTGCGGCGGGGACGGACCGTGAGGTCGAGGGCAGGGGCGGCCTGCGCGGCCTGGTGCCGCGGCGCGTCGCGCATTTCGATCGGTCGCCCGAATTTGATCGCCATCTGATGGTCTCTCCCGGCAGGCTGGTTTCGTAACCCATAGCACCTTGCCCGGCCGGCGTCACCGCGGCCTTGACCTGCCGCAAGCTTCCCGGACGGATCCTGCCGGATTGATTTTGTGGCGCCGAGGGGCCATGACTCGGCAGATGCAGGCCTCTTCCCGGCCCCAAGCCCTAGTTCAAGCCCTAGTTCAAGCCCTAGTTCAAGCCCTAGTTCTCGCCATTCTCGAGCCATGTGCAGCCCTCGGCAGGTCTGATTCTGAATATGTCTGAAACCCAATATGTCTGAAACCCAATCGCGCGACCCGTCACGCGACAACGCCATGTCGGTGGCGGCGATTTCGTCGGAGCGGATCGAATCCGACGACAATGTGTGGACCCGGCGGCTGGTGCTGTTCCTGCGCATCATGGCCGTGCTCTCCGTGATCAAGGGCCTCTACCACTGGGCGCAGGTCACCGGCTTCATCGGCGGCGAGGAAGACGCATTCGAAAACCAGCCGATGGCGTGGCAGACCGCCACCGTTTATTTCGCGGTCATCGAACTCGTGGCCGCGGTGGGGCTTTGGCTCGCGACGCCCTGGGGTGCGGTGGTGTGGCTGACCACCGTGGTGTCGATGGCGGTGATCGAACTGATGTTTCCCGGCATCTACGGCGGCAGCCTGACGGTGGTCGGGGTGGAGGCAGCGATGCTGGCGGGATATCTGGCGCTGGCCTGGATGGCCGCGCGCGAACGGCCGCCATAGCGATCCCCGGGTCGCCATAGCGATCCCCGGGTCGCCATGGCGATCCCCTGGGCAAGGCCCGAATCCGGCCCGGCCGGGGCGTGCTTTACGGAAAGATTTTGGCGGGCATTGCGGTAAGGTTTCGGTCATCCTAACGCTTCGGCCACACCTGTTACGGCAACGTTTCGAATTCGAACGAAGCTGTTCCCATATGCGACAGAGGGCGCCAACGAAGCGTGAACAACGGCCCTGCACCCTCAATGAAAGGTTGCGAAAAGTCCTTGTGCCATAGGCTTAATCCGCGATTCACTGTCTTAAATTCATGATCTCTTTATTGTCTTATTTAAGCTGATCTTCAAACCGCCCCCTTACGTTGAAGCTATCAGACGGGACAAAAGTTTCGTCGAATAAGTCGATAAAAACGACGACAGGGGAAGTGTCATGATCAAAGCCGTTGCAACGGCGGTGGAAGCCGCTGAACGCGCTCCGGGCCAGGCCCCGGTGCAGCCGCTCTATCTCGAAGCCTTGACCTTGGTGGAACGGCTGCATCGCCGCCTGCTCGACGTCATCAAGGATGAATTCGACCGCCGCGGCCGCGCCGACATCAATTCGGTGCAGGCGCTGCTGCTCTACAACATCGGTGACAAGGAACTGACCGCGGGTGAACTGCGCACGCGCGGCTACTACCTCGGCTCCAACGTCTCCTACAATCTGAAGAAGCTGGTCGAGCTCGGCTTCCTCGATCATCAGCGCAGCCGCGTCGATCGCCGCTCGGTCCGTATCCGCCTGACCCTGCAGGGCCAGGAGATCCGCAAGATCGTCGACGCGCTGTACCAGAAGCACGTCAAGACCGTCGAACAGGTAGGCGGCATCTCCAACGACGAATTCGCGACCCTGAACAAGTCGCTGCACCGGCTCGAACGGTTCTGGACCGACCAGATCCTGTACCGTCTCTGAGATTGCTTTCGGCCAAGCCGGCATCCTTAAAAAGACCGGCAGCCAGCTAGACGACAAAAACAAAAACAAGAACAAGAACGAAAAAGAGACTTCCCCAAGCGCATCGGCCCGGATTTTCCGGACCGGTGCGTTTTGTCTTGGGCGGGCCGCTAAAATCCCTTGTTCCGGCATGGAACTTTCCTCAGCCCCCGTGCTTATCCCCCGCGAACGGAAGGGATCGAGGCCATGCTGGTCGAGCGCGGATTGCGGGTCATGAACGTCGAGGTGGTCGGCGACGCCTATGCCATCGCCGCAAACTATCTGCGCCGCACCGGCGCCATCCCCGATAGCCTGGCCACCCAGGATCGTCTGCTCGAAATCATCGTGCAGATGTTTCACGGCGGCGAATTCAACAGAATCAGGCTCGCCAACAAGGCGATCGCGAAATTCGAAGCTGAAGAACTGGTCTGAGCAAAGAGGATCTCATGGAAGCCGCCATCGACCGCATCATGATGACCTACGATCTGCTGCTGAATCGCTCCGCCGCCGCGAGCGCCGAGGCGCGCGTGCGAGTGACGGCCTATCTCGCGAAACTCATGGAGGCCGGCGAGAAGGACACCCATCGCCTCACGGTGTGCGGGCTGACTTACTTGCGCGAACTCGACGGCTCCAGAGATCCGGTGAAGGCCGGGTTTACGGGGCTTTGAGGGCAGGGGCCTTCGCGCTGCGGCCTTTCCGATTCCATCGAATACTCCAAGACAATCGATAGCCCGCCTTCGTGGGTGATGTCGGTTGACCTTGGAGGGCCTGCCCTTCATGGGCGACCTCTGCTACACCTCGGTGATCAACGAAAAGCCCGAGGAAACCCCATGCTGACGCTGCATCATCTCAACGACTCCCGCTCGCAACGGATTCTGTGGCTGCTGGAGGAGTTGGGTACGCCCTACGAGCTCAAGCGCTATCAGCGCGACGCCGTCACCCGGCTGGCGCCACCGGAGCTCACTGCCGTGCATCCGCTCGGCAAGTCGCCCGTCATCACCGATGGCGACATCAAGATCGCCGAATCGGGCGCGATCGTCGATTACCTCATTCGCCGCTACGGCAAGGGAGCGATGATGCCCGCCATCGGCAGCGCCGATTACGAGGCCTATAACGAGTGGCTGCATTATGCCGAAGGCTCGGCAATGCTGCCGCTGATGCTGAACCTCTACGTCTCCCGGCTGAAGGAAGCTGGCGCCCCGCTGCATCCGCGCATCGACAGCGAAATCGCAAATCACCTCGGCTATACCGACGCAGCACTAAAGGGCAGGGAGTTTTTCGTAGGCCAAGCGCTATCCGGCGCCGACGTCCAGATGATCTTCGTCGCCGAAATGGCGAAGGTGTTCGACAAGCTCGCACCCTATCCGGATTTGAGCGCCTGGCTGTCGCGCATGCACGCCCGTCCGGCGTTCCAGCGCAGCATCGAAAAGGGCGGCGCGTACCGGTTCGCGTAGTAGGCCCAGGGCGTGATTCCGGGATGCGCCGCCAGGCGCATCCCGGAATGACGATCGGGAGGAGCCCCGGCTCAAGGCCGGGGCGACGGGCCGGGCTGGAACTCCCTGCATCCCCACCATATCTTGCATAAATATCAGCCATGTACCGCAAGTGCTTGGCCGCCGTCGCCCGATATGGTATCCCCCAAATGCCGCTTTCGATCGCCACACGTGACCGACCGCAATGCCCCTAACTGGCTGCGGCGGTGGAGATATTCGCCGATGACCCCTCCGTCTTCCAGCGCCAGCCCGGCCAACCAGACCGCTTCCGCGCCCGACTCGTTCTTCACCGCCACGCTCGCTCAGGCCGATCCCGATATTGCCGCGGCGATCCGCGGCGAACTCGGCCGCCAGCGCCACGAGATCGAGCTGATCGCGTCGGAAAACATCGTCAGCCGGGCGGTGCTGGAAGCGCAGGGTTCGGTGCTGACCAACAAATATGCCGAGGGCTATCCGGGCAACCGCTATTACGGCGGCTGCGAATGGGTCGACGTGGTGGAGACGCTGGCGATCGACCGCGCCAAGAAACTGTTCGGTGCGGGCTTTGCCAATGTGCAGCCCAATTCCGGCAGCCAGATGAACCAGGCGGTGTTTTTGGCGCTGCTGCAGCCCGGCGATACCTTCATGGGGCTGGATCTGGCCGCCGGCGGCCATCTCACCCATGGCTCGCCCGTCAACATGTCCGGCAAATGGTTCAAGGCCTCGCACTACACGGTGCGGCGCGAGGACCAGATCATCGACATGGATGCGGTGGCGAAGCAGGCTGAAGAGGTGAAACCAAAACTGATCATCGCCGGCGGATCGGCCTATTCGCGCCCCTGGGACTTCAAGCGGTTCCGGGAGATCGCCGACAGCGTCGGCGCCTATTTCCTGGTCGACATGGCGCATTTCGCCGGCCTCGTCGCCGGCGGCGTGCACGCGTCCCCGGTGCCGCACGCCCATGTCACCACCACCACCACGCATAAATCGCTGCGCGGCCCGCGCGGCGGCCTGATCCTCACCAACGACGAGGCGCTGGCCAAGAAGCTGAACTCGGCGATCTTCCCGGGATTGCAGGGCGGCCCGCTGATGCATGTGATCGCGGCGAAAGCGGTGGCGTTCGCCGAAGCGCTGCGCCCGGACTTCAAGATATATGCAAAGAACGTCGTCGAAAATGCGAAGGCGCTGGCCGAAGCGATGCGCTCCCAGGGGTTCGACATCGTCTCCGGCGGCACCGACAACCATCTGATGCTGGTCGACCTGCGGCCCAAGGGGCTGAAGGGCAACGTCTCGGAAAAGGCATTGGTGCGCGCCGCCATCACCTGCAACAAGAACGGCATCCCCTTCGATCCCGAAAAGCCGTTCGTCACCTCGGGGCTGCGGCTGGGCACGCCGGCGGCGACGACGCGCGGTTTCGGCGTCGCCGAATTCCAGCAGGTCGCGGGCCTGATCGCCGAGGTGCTGAACGCGATCGCGCAGTCGCCGGACGGCCGGGCGCCTTTGGTGGAGGCCGCGATCAAGGAACGGGTCAAGACGCTCACCGACCGCTTCCCGATCTACAGTTGAGGTCCTGTTTCAGTATTGTGCAGTGAGGTTTTGACCGGATGCGTTGCCCCAGCTGCAACAGTCTCGATACCCAGGTGAAGGACTCGCGTCCGACCGAGGATTCCGCCGTGATCCGGCGGCGGCGGGTGTGCGTCACCTGCAATTTCCGCTTCACCACCTTCGAGCGCGTGCAGTTGCGCGAACTGACGGTCATCAAGCGCAACGGCCGCAGGGTGCCGTTCGACCGCGACAAGGTGGTGCGCTCGCTGCAGGTCAGCCTGCGCAAGCGGCCGGTCGATCCGGAGCGGGTCGAGAAGATGGTCTCGGCGATCGTGCGCGAGCTCGAAAGCGGTGGCGAGGCGGAGGTTTCATCGGAGGCGATCGGCGAGATCGTGATGGAGCATCTGCGCCAGCTCGACGACGTCGCCTATGTCCGCTTCGCCTCGGTCTACCGCAATTTCCGCGAGGCCAAGGATTTCGAGGCGGTGCTCGGCGAGCTCTCCGGCGACGACGACGCCCGGATCGCGCTGTTACGCAAATGATCTTCCGTATTCTGGAAGACCAGTACGCCGAGAAATCGAAACAATCGAAAGCCGTCGACCAGCGCTTCATGCAGCTGGCGCTGGCGCTCGGTCGGCGCGGGCAGGGGCGCACCTGGCCCAATCCCGCTGTCGGCGCGGTCGTGGTCAGGGATGGCATCATCGTCGGCCGCGGCTGGACCCAGCCCGGCGGCCGTCCCCATGCGGAGCCCGAGGCGCTGGCGCGGGCCGGTGAAGCCGCCCGCGGCGCCACGCTCTATGTGACGCTGGAACCATGCTCGCATTTCGGCAAGTCGCCGCCCTGTGCGGACGCCGTCATCGCCGCCGGCATCGCGCGCGTGGTCAGCGCGATCGAGGACCCCAATCCGGAAGTGGCGGGGCAGGGCCACGCCCGCCTGCGCGCCGCCGGCATCACGGTCGATATCGGGCTCGGTGCGGCGGAGGCCGCGCGCGATCACGCCGGGCATTTCAGGCGCGTCCGCGACAAGCGCCCGCATGTGATCCTGAAACTCGCGGTATCCACCGACGACAGGATCGCGGCCGCAGGCCACCGGCCGGTGGCGATCACGGGCGAAGCCGCCAGGGCGCGGGTGCATCTGCTGCGCGCGCAATGCGACGCCATCCTGGTCGGGATCGGCACCGTGCTGGCGGACGATCCGCTTCTGACCTGCCGGCTGCCGGGCATGGAGGCGCGCTCGCCGGTGCGGGTGGTGCTGGACCGGGCATTGCGGATATCGGGCACCTCGCGGCTGGTTCATTCGGCGCGCGAGACGCCGCTCTGGGTGATGACCTCGAACCTGTCGGAAGCGCCCGCCGCCATGAAACTCGGCGCCGCCGGCGCGCAAGTGATCCGCGTCGCTACCACGACGGCGCCGACAGCGCCCGGACTGGAGCTGTCGGCCGTGCTGCATGCGCTGGCCGAGAAGGGCATCACGCGGCTGCTGGTGGAAGGCGGCGCGCGGGTGGCGTCGTCCTTTTTCGCGGCGGGGCTGATCGACGAAGTCTGGCTGCTGCGCGGCCCCGGCACGATCGGCGCCAACGGCGTGCCCGCGCTCGACGCATTGCCGCTGTCCGCGCTCACGGGGTCGCCGACGTTCAAACCGCGTGCTAGCGAGACCCTGCAAAACGATACTCTCACCGTCTACGAGCGCGCCTAATGTTCACCGGCATTGTCACCGACATCGGCGAGATCACCGCCCTGACGCCGACCGCGCAGGGCCAGTTGCACCGCTTGCGCATCGCCTGCCGCTACGACCGCTCCACCATCGCCGACGGCGCCTCGATCGCCTGCAACGGCGTCTGCCTGACCGTGGTCGGGTCCGGCGTCGCCGACGGCAAGACCTGGTTCGAGGTCGATGCCGCCGCCGAGACGCTGGCCATGACCACGGCGAAGCATTGGATCGCGGGCACCAAACTCAATCTGGAGCGCGCGCTGAAGATCGGTGACGAACTCGGCGGTCACATCGTCGCCGGCCATGCCGACGGCATCGCCACCATCGTCAGCCGCGACGATCTGCCCGACATGGCGCGGTTCGTGTTGCGCACGACGCGCGAACTGGCGCGCTTCATCGCCACCAAGGGGTCGGTGACGCTGGACGGCGTGTCATTGACGGTAAATACCGTCGACGACGTCATGTTTTCGGTGCTGATCATCCCGCACACGCTCGAAGTGACGACGCTTCATTCGTGGCGCGCGGGTTCCGAGGTCAATCTCGAGGTCGATTTGATGGCCCGCTACGCCGCGCGGCTGTCGGAAATGAAGTAGGCTTCAGCGATAAATGTGCCATACGCGGGCTTGACCCGCGTATCCATGCTCTTAAGGAGATGGATTGCCGGGTCGAAGCCCCGGCAATGACAGCTATTTTGGATGAAAAGACGATGGCGGACGCACGGCGCGCGCAGTTGAAGGATCAGACCGACATATCCGGCGCGCGCGCGCTGATCGTCGAGGCACGCTTCTATGACGACATCCAGGATGCGCTGCTGGAAGGCGCGGTCGCCGAACTGAAGGCGGCCGGCGTCGGCCATGACGTGATCACGGTGCCCGGCGCGCTGGAAATTCCGGCCGCGATCGCCATTGCGCTCGATGCCGCCGAAAGTACCGGCAAACCCTATGACGCCGCGATTGCGCTCGGCTGCGTGGTCCGCGGCGACACCATTCATTTCGAGATCGTCTCGATGGAGTCCTCGCGCGCGCTGATGGACCTCGCGGTGGCGAGACGGATGCCGCTCGGCAACGGCATCATCACCGTCAATACCGATGCGCAGGCCTGGGCGCGGGCCCGCGCCAGCGAACTCAACAAGGGCGGCGACGCCGCGCGCGCGGCGTTGGCGATGCTGCGCATCAAACGCCGCCTGACCCGGATCTGATCATGGCCGAGAACAAGAAGAGCCAGGACAAGCCGGCCAAGGGTGCTGCGAAGGGTGGGGAAAAGAAGGCCAACCGGCGCGGCGCGGCGCGGCTCGCGGCCGTGCAGGCGCTCTATCAGATGGACATCGGCGGCGCCGGGATCAACGACATCTTCGCCGAGTTCGAGAGTCACTGGCTCGGCAACGAGGTCGAGGGCGACACCTATTTGCCGGCCGAGGCCGCGTTTTTCCAGGACGTCGTCGCCGGCGTGGTGCGCGACCAGGCGAAACTCGATCCCCTGATCGACGACGCGCTGTCTAAGGGCTGGCCCTTGAAGCGGATCGACGCCATTCTGCGCGCGGTGCTGCGGGCGGGTTCCTACGAGCTCGAGCACCGCAAGGACGTGCCCGGCCGCGTCGTGGTGTCGGAATATGTCGACGTCGCGCATGCCTTCGTCGAGGCCGAGGAGACCGGCATGGTCAATGCGGTGCTCGACCAGATCGCCCGCCAGTTCCGCGCCGACGAGTTTTCGCGGGGGTGATGGTGTGGCCGTCATCGCGAGGAACCTAGACGGCGTCATTCCGGGGCGATGCGAAGCATCGAACTACGATGTGCAATTGCACATCGGAGAATCTCGAGATTCCGGGTCTGGTCCTGCGGACCATCCCGGAATGACGGCTATTACGTTCGCGCGACCCGTTGGCTCGCCATGACGGCTGGGAAGCCATGACCGACCGCAACCACCCCGCCTCCGCCGAAGACTCCCTGATCGCGCGCTATTTCCAGCCGCTGGCGACCGATCCGGGCGCGTTCGGTCTCGGCGACGATGCCGCGATCCTGAAATCGCTGGGCGACGACCTCGTGGTGACCACGGACGCCATTGTCGAGGGTGTGCATTTTCTGCCCGACGACCCCGCCGACAGCATCGCGCGCAAGGCGTTGCGGGTGAACCTGTCCGATCTCGCCGCCAAGGGAGCCACACCGGCCGGCTTCGTGCTGACATTGGCGCTGCGCGGGGCCGACGATGGTTGGCTCGCGCCGTTCGCGCGCGGGCTCGGCGAGGACGCAACCGCGTTCGGCTGTCCGCTGCTCGGCGGCGATACGGTGTCCACCCCGGGCCCGCTGATGATCTCCATAACCGCGTTCGGCCGGGTGCCGGAGGGCAGGATGATCCATCGCCTCGGCGCCAGGCCGGGTGACCGCGTCGTGGTGTCCGGGACGATCGGCGACGCCACCCTCGGGCTCGCGATCCTGAAGGGCGGCGCGGTGGCCGCCGGGCTCGCCGACGACGCGGCCGGCCGGGAGATGCTGGTTGGGCGCTACCGGGTGCCGCAGCCGCGCAGCGCGCTGGCGAAGGCCGTTCGCGAACATGCCAGCGCGGCAATGGATGTCTCCGACGGTCTCGCCGGCGACCTCGCCAAGCTGTGCGCGGCCTCCGGCGTGTCGGCCGTCATCGACGCGACCGGCGTTCCATTGTCGGCGCCGGCGGCAGGACTGCTGGCGCGCGGGACCGTGGGCATCGGGGCGTTGCTGTCCGGCGGCGACGACTACGAGGTTCTGTGCACGGTTCCGGAGAATCGGTATGACGCGTTCGCGCAGGCCGCTCGCCAGGCGGGGGTAGCCGTGACCCCGATCGGGACCGTCATCGCCGGGACATCGGCGCCCAGCTTCCTGGACGGGCAGGGCAGGGAAATACCGCTTTCACGCCTGTCCTACAGCCACTTCTAGGCTGTTCCTGCGAAATACTCGCATTGCAAATACCTGCCGAAATCGGCGTTTTAGGCCATCCGTAGCGTTGCGCCGGCCATGCGATTTTGGCATGGTCCCGCCGATTTAAGGCCGTCCTTTGGGCAGGGCAGGCCTTCTTTTTGTGCGTCCGCCGCTCCCGCGGTGCGGCGTGGGGAAACCAGGGACCTGAGGCAAATTCAATGACAGCATTATGGGCGATTGTGCTCTGCGGAGCGCTTTCCATCGTTTACGCCATCTGGGCGACCTCGTCGGTGATGAAGGCCGATGCGGGCAATCCGCGGATGCAGGAAATCGCGGCCGCCGTGCGCGAAGGCGCGCAGGCCTATCTGAAGCGCCAGTACATGACGATCGGTCTGGTCGGCATCGTGATCTTCGCGCTGCTCGCCTACTTCCTCGGCACGCTGGTGGCGGTGGGCTTCCTGATCGGCTCGGTGCTGTCGGGCGCTGCCGGCTTCATCGGCATGAACGTCTCGGTTCGCGCCAACGTGCGCACCGCGCAGGCCGCGACCGTCTCGCTGGCCGGCGGACTTGAACTGGCCTTCAAGGCCGGTGCGATCACCGGCATGCTGGTCGCCGGTCTCGCCCTGCTCGGCGTCACCATCTACTTCATCTATCTCACCCAGTTCCTGGGCCTCGCCGCCAACAGCCGCACCGTGGTGGACGCGCTGGTGGCGCTCGGCTTCGGTGCTTCCCTGATCTCGATCTTCGCCCGTCTCGGCGGCGGCATCTTCACCAAGGGCGCCGACGTCGGCGGCGATCTCGTCGGCAAGGTCGAGGCCGGCATTCCCGAAGACGATCCGCGCAACCCCGCCACCATCGCCGACAACGTCGGCGACAATGTCGGCGATTGCGCCGGCATGGCCGCCGACCTGTTCGAGACCTACGCGGTGACCGCGGTCGCCACCATGGTTCTGGCCGCGATCTTCTTCGCGACCTCGCCGCTGCTGGTGAACATGATGACGCTGCCGCTCGCGATCGGCGGCGTCTGCATCCTCACCTCGATCGCCGGCACCTTCTTCGTCAAGCTCGGTGCCAGCCAGTCGATCATGGGCGCGCTGTACAAGGGCCTGATCGCCACCGGCATCCTGTCGCTGATCGGCGTCGCCGGCGTGATCAACTATCTGATCGGCTTCGGTCCGCTGGCGGGCGTCAAGTTCACCGGCATGGCGCTGTTCGAATGCGGCGTGGTCGGCCTCGTCGTCACCGGCCTGATCATCTGGATCACCGAATACTACACCGGCACCGAATATCGCCCGGTGAAGTCGATCGCGGCGTCCTCGGTCACCGGTCACGGCACCAACGTGATCCAGGGGCTGGCGATCTCGATGGAATCCACCGCGGGTCCCGCGCTGGTGATCATCGCCGGCATCCTCGTCACCTACAGCCTGGCCGGCCTGTTCGGCATCGCGATCGCCACCACCACCATGCTGGCGCTGGCCGGCATGATCGTGGCGCTCGACGCCTTCGGCCCGGTCACCGACAATGCCGGCGGCATTGCCGAAATGGCCGGCCTGCCCAAGGAAGTCCGCAAGGCCACCGACGCGCTCGACGCGGTCGGCAACACCACCAAGGCGGTCACCAAGGGCTACGCGATCGGCTCCGCCGGTCTCGGCGCGCTGGTGCTGTTCGCGGCCTACAATGAAGACCTCAAATTCTTCATCGCCAACTCCGTCAAGTTCCCGTACTTCCAGGGCGTGGTGCCGGACTTCTCGCTGAACAACCCCTACGTCGTGGTGGGCCTGCTGTTCGGCGGCCTGTTGCCCTATCTGTTCGGCGCCATGGGCATGACCGCTGTCGGCCGCGCCGCCAGCGCGATCGTCGAGGAAGTGCGGCGTCAGTTCCGCGAAAAGCCCGGCATCATGCAGGGCACCGACAAGCCCGACTACGGCAAGGCGGTCGATCTTCTGACCAAGGCGGCGATCAAGGAAATGATCATCCCGTCGCTGCTGCCGGTGCTGTCGCCGATCGTGGTCTACTTCGCGATCTACGTGATCGCGGGCGGCGGCGCCGCCGGCAAGTCGGCGGCGTTCTCGTCCGTCGGCGCGATGCTGCTCGGCGTGATCGTGACCGGCCTGTTCGTCGCGATCTCGATGACCTCGGGCGGCGGCGCCTGGGACAACGCCAAGAAGTACATCGAGGACGGCCATTACGGCGGCAAGGGCTCCGACGCCCACAAGGCCGCGGTGACCGGCGATACCGTCGGCGATCCCTACAAGGATACGGCCGGCCCCGCCGTCAACCCGATGATCAAGATCACCAACATCGTGGCGCTGCTGCTGCTGGCGATCCTGGCGCACTGAGCGCGATAGCCTCCAAGACAAAAACCCCGCGGCTCGCGCCGCGGGTTTTTTCATGGGGAGGCTGACGCCGGAAAGCGGAGGGCAGGGCCTAGAGCCTTTTCCGTTTCGATTGAATCGAAACGGGGCTCCAGATTCTTGATTTTGACGCGTTTTCTTAACGCGAACCGGTTTCCACTTCGCGGGAAAACGCTTTAGTTGAAGCTGAGCAGCTTGAACAGCGGCGTCAGGTAGCTGAGCTCCTGGCCCGAGGTCGGTGTGGTGCGGCTGATGAAGTCGAAGATCCTGCCGTCCTGCAGCCCGTAATTGGCGAGCCGCTGCACCTGCCGGTTCTTGTCGAAATAGATCGCGATCACGCGCTGGTCGACAACGCGCTGGTTCATGAAGGCGACTTTGCGCTCGGAGCGCTGCGAGATGTAATAGAACACCTCGCCGCTGAGGGTGGCGACCGTCGACGGCGTGCCCATCACGATCAGCACCTGGTCCTGGCTGGCCCCGATCGGGATCTGCTCGAGTGCGCCGGGGGGCAGGATGTAGCCCTTCTGGAATTGTTCGCTGGTGCAGCCGGCCAGTGCGGCGCAGACCAGCGCAGCGGCGGCAATCGCGCGGAATCCGGTCCAGCGCGCGACGAGGCCTCGCGCTGAGCCCGCGCGGGAGCGTTTGTGGGTCGGTTCGGTCATTCCGGAACTGGTCCTGTCCCCTTGCATCGCGCGAGGCGTTGACGTACCGGGCAGCACGCTGGATTGCAACAGGTGCGGGCCGTGAGGGCTCGCTTGCGGAACCCACGATGCTTTGGCCGTTCAATCACTTCAGGAAACCCCGGATGCCCGTGCGGGGCACCATTGAGGCCATCTATGGCATGATCGTGACGCAAGCGCGAGAACCCTTGTTTTATCGGGACTTGGGCGTGCCGGACACGGTTAACGGCCGTTTTGACCTGCTGGTGCTGCATTTGTGGATGGTCCTGGCGCGGCTGCGGCCGATGCCGGAAGGGGTGGTGCTGTGCCAGGCGCTGTTCGACCGCTTCTGCGAGGACATGGACGGCAATCTGCGCGAGATGGGGGTGGGCGACCTCACGGTCCCCAAACGCATGCAGGCCTTCGGCGAGGCGTTCTACGGCCGCTCCGCGGCCTACGACATGGCGCTTGCCGACAGCCGGGAGGCGCTGGCGCAGGCCTTGTGCAAGAATATCCTCAACGGCGAGGGCATCGAAAAGGCCCGCGGGCTGGCTTATTACGCCGAGGCGGCGATCGCCGCGCTTTTGGGACTGGACGATGCGGCGATGCGGCGCGCATCATGGCGATTTCCTCATCCGGCACGCGTGGGCATCCAACAATGAATCGACCCGGCCACATCACCGAGCAGCCCGATCCCTGGCGCGTTCCCGTCGCGGTGGACCAGATTCCGGACACCGGCCTGCATCGCGACCTCGAAGCCGGCGCCGCCGAGCGGGCGGCGATCGCCGACGTCGGCGGTCTGCGCGAGATCCTGTCGGCGAGCGCTTCGCTCGACGTCACGCCCGAACGCGGCGGCCGCTTCCACGTGCTGGGGCGGGTGCGGGCGCGGATAGGGCAGACCTGTGTGGTGACGCTGGAGCCGATCGAGAACGAGATCGACGAAGCGATCGATCTGGTGTTCGCGCCGCCGGATCAGATTCCCGTACTGTCCGATCTCGTCGATGACGCCGCCGACAGCGATGCCGAAATTCCCGATCCGCCGGAGCCGATCGAAAACGGCATCATCGATCTCGGCCGGGTCGTGACCGATGCGTTGTTCCTGGGGGTCGATCCCTATCCGCGCCGCAGTGATGCGGTTTTCGAGCCGCCGGTTGCGCCTGAGGATCCCGAGGATCACCCGTTCGCCGCGCTGAAGGGGCTCAAGCTCGACGCAAAACCGCCTGCGCCGGCCAGGCCGAAAAAGCCCTGAGCCGCGCCGAGGCGTGCCATCGGCTCGTATTTCAGTACAGGTGGATGCCGCGCTGGAGTCATAATTCGGCGTAATCCATTGAATTGTTTCGATTTATCGAGTTAAGCCGATTCCCCCTTGCTCCGCGCTCGCCGGCAAAAGACAGCGGTCAAGAGGTTGTGTCGGGACGGGGACACGGTATTGTCGCGGCCCGGCCGGGGCGCAGTTCTGCGCTTCGCCGATCGCCGCTATCCGCGGCGATTTCCAGCCCGCGGCCGAAGCGCTTTCAGACCGCAAGAGATCAGGTTTCCGGGACGTTCATGCCGCAAAAGGTTCGAATCGCGCTTGACGCCATGGGTGGCGATTTCGGCGCATCGGTCGTCATTCCCGGCGCCGCGATCTCGCTCACCCGGCATCCCGACAGCGAGTATCTGCTGTTCGGCGATCGGGCGCTGATCGAGCCCGTGCTCGCCAATCACCCGGCGCTGAAGGCGGTGTCGAAGATCATCCATACCGACGTCGCCGTCAGCATGCACGACAAGCCGAGCCAGGCGCTGCGCCGCGGCCGCAAGACCTCGTCGATGTGGCTGGCGATCGACGCCGTCAAGAAGGGCGAGGCCCACGTCGCCATCTCCGCCGGCAACACCGGGGCGCTGGCGGCGATGGCGCGGTTCTGCCTGCGCATGCTGCCCGGCATCGACCGTCCGGCGCTGGCGGCGATCTGGCCGACGGCGCGCGGCGATTCGGTGGTGCTCGACCTCGGCGCCACC
>Ga0302279_10004347_pt1 | contig 16842 bp, 12 predicted proteins | sample III_Bog_N3_3_FD_194541 | JGI IMG/M metagenome (GOLD analysis project Ga0302279, IMG submission 194541) | Peat permafrost microbial communities from Stordalen Mire near Abisko, Sweden - III_Bog_N3_3 | ecosystem: Environmental > Terrestrial > Soil > Wetlands > Peat | place: Sweden: Abisko...
AGCGACGCCACGATCGCGGCGTTCATTCGTCTCGCGCCTTTGGGGTGAAGTAGGCTCGCGGACCATGCCGCACGTCGCCTTCGTCGCGCCCCGTTTCCTCGAGACCACGAATCGATACCTCGCCGCGTTCGCGTCGCTCGACAACGTCACGGTGAGCGTGATCAGCGAGGACCCGCAGGGGGGTGTCCCGTCGGTGCTGCGACCCCGCGTGGCAGCGCATTATCAGGTGGGAAGCTCACTCGACGCAGCGGAGCTCACCGAAGCGGCCCGGAATCTCTCCCGGCGCGTTGGCCCGATCGACCGCCTTGCCGGAGCCCTCGAGCAGCTGCAAGTCCCCATGGCGCGAGCCCGCGACGCGCTCGACATCGAGGGGATGCGAAATGTCGTGGCGCAGGCGTTCCGCGACAAGGACCGAATGAAGGCGGTGCTTCGTGCGCACGGTGTCCCCGTCGCGCGGAGCGCGCTGGCGGAATCGATCTCGGAGCTTCGGGCGTTCATCGAGTCGGTCGGCTTTCCGGTCATCCTTAAACCGCAGGCGGGCCTCGGCGCACGTGAGACGCATCGCGTGGCGTCCGCGGCCGAGCTCGCCGCGCTCATCGAGGCGGGCGTCGCGCCGTCTCGGGTACGCCCCCTCCAGGTCGAGGAGTTCGTCCAGGCGCGCGAGCATACGTGCGAGACCGTCACCGTCCGCGGCGTGCCCGTCTGGCGCTCCGGAACGCGCTATTTGCCCACTCCGCTGGAGGTCCTCGAGAACCCGTGGATCCAGTATTGCGTCCTGCTTCCTCGCGAGGAGGACGACACAGTCTGGACCGCCTTTCACCCGGTGAACAGCGCGGCGCTGGCGGCCCTCTTCGGTGACGCGGCGTCGACCGCAGCCGGAACGGCGCTCACGCACATGGAGTGGTTCCTCCGCGAAGATGGGACGGCGCTCGTCAACGAGGTCGGTGCTCGCCCGCCGGGGGTGGGGATCATGCCGCTCATGAGCATCGCGCACGAGACCGACTTCTTCCGGGATTGGGCAGCGCTCATGGCCCTGGATCGATTCACGCCCCACAAACGACGGTGGGCGGCGGGCGCCGCCTTCTTCCGCGGCCAAGGAAACGGAACCCACGTCGTGTCGGTCGACGGGGTCGACGCCGCAGCCGCCTCGGTCGGCGACGCGCTCGTCGAGCTGCGTGCGCCGAGGGTCGGGCAACCACGCGGACCGGGCTACGAAGGCGAAGGCTGGGCCTACGTGCGACACGCGACGACCGATGGAGCCAAGCGCGCGCTGCTCGCGCTCATCCAGGGGGTCCAGGTCCGCTACGGCTGACGCCTGTGTCCGGTGGCCCGCGCCCTGGTCGTCGACCGGACACGCCACCGCCGGGGACACGAGCTCTTCTCGGCGGCGTTTGCACTCGACGAGGCGCAACGGACCGCGGCCCATTCGCTGCAGTGGCCTGCCAGGGTGGAGGTCAGCATGCGGTTTTTCAGAACGGTGAGTGCGTTCTTCCGGAAGAGCGGGGTCCTGATGCGCGCGACAGGGTGGGCGACGGTACTTGGGATTCTCGAGACCGTCGGCTCGGAGCGCGGCCGTCGTCTCCTCGCCGTCGTCGCGCTCGTGTGCGGCACGGGCGCTTTCGTGATCGCGCGGCCGCTCCGCTCGATCGCTCCGGGCGAGGTCGGCGTGCGGACCAATCGCGTCACCGGCGGCGTCGCCATCCTGCATGAAGGGTGGGTCTGGGATCTCCCCGCGGTGCACGACCTGCGGCTCTTCCCGGTGCGCGATCAGATCTACCGGCCCGAGGAGAGCGCCCACGCCGACGGCAAGGCGGCGTTCCAGTCGATCGAGGGGCTGTCGATCGGCGTCGACGTTTCGGTTCGCTACGCACTCGATCCGGCTCGTGTCGTGACCGTCGCAGAGGAGCTCCCGAAGGATGTCGGCCGCGAGCTCGTGGAGCCCATTGTCGACGGCGTGCTGCATCGCACCTTCGCCAAGAACACCGTGCGGGAGATCTTCTCCACCAAGCGTGCGGACATTCAGAAGCAGATCGAAGACGAGCTCCGCCCCGCCCTGCTCCCCGACGGAATCATCGTGCGCGCCGTCTTCCTCGGAAACGTCGACCTTCCCAAGGAATATCGCAGCGGGCTCGAGTCGCTGCTCTCGGAGGAGCTGTCGAGCGAGAAGATGCGCTACACGCTGGAAGCGGGCCTCGAGGCCGACGCGGACAAGATCAAGCGCGAGAAGGGCGCCGAGGCGGCGGCCCTCGAGCAGGTGATCGCCGCACGTGCGCAGGAAGAGGCCATGGCTCACGTGCTCCCCTTCAAGGTGAAGGAGATCGAGCAGCGCCGGCTGGAGGCCGAAGCCACGAAGGTTGCGCGCATCAAGCAGGCCGAGGGTGAAGCCGACGCGCGGCGGATCGAGGCCTCCGGGGAAGCCGACTCGCGGAGGAAGCTCGCTGAGGCGGAAGCGTTCCGCATCGACGCCACCGGCAAGGCGGCATCGGCCCAGCTCGAACGCGACTCGGCGCTCATCGCCAAGAACCCCCTGATGATCCAGAAGACGATCGCCGACAAGCTCTCCGACAAGATCCAGGTGATCATCGCTCCGCCCGAGGCGGGGGGATTCTTCGCGGGAGGGCTCATCGGGCAGCAAGGCGGGCAGCATCCGCAGGCAACCCCTGTGTCCGTGACCGGGCGGGAGTGACCTGTGCTCCTCGCGGTGGTGACGATGACCGTCGCGCTGGTGGTCCAGGGCGAGACTCCGCTCCGGGCGACCGCCCACGACGGCGCCCCGAAGCAGACGATCCTGACACCGGGCGACTGGCTCGAAGTGCGCGGACAGCAGCAGGGCTTTCTGCAGGTTTACGACCATCGCCACGAACGTCCCGGGTACGTCCGCCCCGGCATGGTGCGCTCGGCGCCGAGGCTCGGCCCGATCGTCGACTACCTCAAGGATTCCCCGGGTTCCGAGTCGCTCGGCATCGGGTACGTGGCGCTGTACCTGCGGACGGCCCCTCCGCAGGCAGTCGGCCCCGAAGCGTTCGATGCGCTGGGGACGATGGCCGCACGCCTGGGCGAGCGCGCATCCGCACGGGTCGCGAAAGCGGGCGACGCGTCGCTTCCGAGAGAGCTCGAGGTGGCCGAGAGCTATGGCGTGCACTTCGTCAGCTTCGAGCGCGACGGTGCAACCCGTGTTTGCTACGACGGCGAGGCGTTCCGTCGCGTCCTTGCGCTGGGGGGCACGGGTCCGGCTCGCCTCCGCGCCGCGATGGGCTTGACGGACCCGGCGTGTGTCGACCCGCAGGCCGGCTCCACGGCGGCGCTCGCGCTCTTGAAGTGGCGCGCCGACGTGCTCGACGCGGTCGACCCGAGCACCCTGGGAGACGAGGTGCCGGCGTTCGAGCGGGCGCGCCTGCGCTTGCGGCGATCGATCGTCAGCGCGCAGCTCAGTTATTTCGCCGCCCGAACCGGGGACACGACGCTCTCGCACGACCGGAGCCTCGCCGCGAAGCGCGAGCTCATGCTTGCCGACCGCGCCGTCCTGGCCGATGAAGACCGCGCCACCTACGACGAAGCTGCGCTCCGTGCTGCCACCGTTCGCTGGGCCGCGGAGCCAGCGGTCCCCTCGAGCGGAACGGGGCTCGTCATCGAGATCGTCGCGGGACAACCGGGCCAGACGTGCGTCCGTGTCCAGACGCACGCGACCCCCGGCGCCCCACCCTTCGAGCACTGCACGTACGGCGTCGTCTGGCCCTCGTCGGTACGCATCGCGCCGCACGACGCGGCGGTCGCCATGATGGTCCAGCCGCTCGAGGGGTGGAGCGAGCTGCACCTGCTTCACCCCGGGACCGCCGGCTGGGTCGCCGACACGCTCGCTCCCATGACCATCGACCCCGAGCTTGGCTACGTCGAGCTGGCTGGTTTCTCACCCGATGGAGCCCACCTGCTCGTCGCCCGCGAGTCGCGCGCCAGCGGCCCCCTGGGTGCGCCGCACACCCTCGCGCCGTGGATGTGGAAGAGCTTCCAGGTCCTCTCGGTCAGCGACCTGCACGTGGAGCGGGAAGCGCCGGCCCTTGGAAGCCTCCCTGCACCGAAACGGTGGGACACGGCCGACTGGCGGCGGGGGACTCTCGCGCTGCGATGAGTTGTTCTAGTCTCGCCCGACCTTGCCCGACTCGACACGCGCCACGCTCCGCCACGTGCCCGCGCTCGACGGGCTTCGCGGCGTCGCGCTGCTTGGCGTTCTGTTCTTTCACGCCAACAACGCGCTCCCCGGCGGCTTCCTCGGAGTCGATCTCTTCTTCGTCCTGTCCGGCTTCCTGATCACGTCGCTCCTGCTTGCCGAGCACGAGACGAACGGACACATCGGCCTCTCCGCTTTCTGGGTCAGACGCGCTCGCCGGCTCTTTCCGGCGCTCCTGTCGCTCATGCCGGCCATCGCGCTCTACGGCTGGTTCTTCGCCAAGCCCGATGAGCTTCGCGGGCTCCGCGGCGACGCGCTCGCCACGCTGGGCTACGTCGCAAACTGGCGCGCCATCTTCTCGCACAAGAGCTACTGGGAGCTCTTCGCCTCGCCCTCGCCGCTCGAGCACACCTGGAGCCTCTCCATCGAGGAGCAGTTCTACGTCGTCTGGCCCATCGTCGTGACGCTCCTGCTCCGGCGTGGCTCGCGCCGTGCCGTCCTCGGGGTCGCGCTCGTGCTCACGGTAGTCTCGGTCGCAGCGACGCTCGCCCTCTACAATCCAGCAGAGACCTCCCGGGCGTATCTCGGCACGGACACGCGCGCCGCCGGCATCCTCCTCGGCGCCGCCCTCGCGAGCGTGGCGCGACCCGGTAGCGAGGTGACGGGGCGGTCTGCGCGCGTGCTCGACGCCCTCGGCATCATCGCGGCCATCGGCCTCGGCGTGGCGTGGTGGAAGCTCACGGGGCAGACGGCGTTCCTCTATCACGGCGGGCTCTGGCTCACCGAGGTCGCGGGGCTCGTGCTCATCGTCTGCGCCATGAATGGTCGCCGCACTGTGGTCGGCCGCGTCCTCTCGTGGCAACCGCTGACACTCCTGGGCACGATCAGCTACGGCGTCTACCTCTGGCACTGGCCGGTCAACGTCGTGCTCACCTCCGCGCGCCTTCATGTCCGCGGGCTTCCGCTGCACGCGATCCACTTCGCCCTCACGCTGCTCATTGCAGGGGTGTCGTATCGTTTCCTCGAGCAGCCGATCCGGCAGAGGGGCCTGCCCTTCGGGCGTCCTCTCTACATGGTCCCCGCCGCGGTGGCGCTGTCGGTTCTCCTCGTCGTTCGTGCGACGCATGCGCGTCCCCCGGAGCTCGCCGCCCTGCCCCGCCTGGTCGTTCCCCCGCCGGCCATCGAGGCGAGCTCACCGCCACCCCCCCGATTTCAGATCATGGTTCTCGGGGACTCGACGGCGAACTCTCTCGGCTGGGGGCTCCGGGGGCTCCAGCGGCCCGGGGTCACCGTCGAGCTACGCGGTCAGGATGGCTGCACGATGCTTGCCGACCTCTGCGGCGGACCGTTGTGGGCCGCAGAGACCAAGGAGGTTCACCCGGCAGCGACCCTCGTGATGCTCGGTGGCGCGTTCATGCACGGGACTGATTCGAAGGGGGCGTGGGTCAACGCGTGTCACCGACAGTGGGACGAGCGATTTCAGGGTGCGCTTGCACACCGCCTCGAAGACCTGAAGTCACCGGACGGACAGGTGTGGGTGGTCACCATTCCGTACCCGCTGGGAGTCTGGGAAGGAACGGCCACACACAAGCAGACCGATTGCATCAACGCGTCCATCCGCAAGGCCGCCAGCGCGGTCCCCGAGGTGCGCATCCTCGACCTCGCCGAGCACCTCTGCCCGGGGGGCGTGTGCGCGCTCGAGTTCGACGGAAAGGAGATACGCCCCGACGGCGTTCACTATGACATCGAGGGTGCCCACGGCATGTCGAGCTGGGTCCTCGAGCAGATCCAGCTCTGATGCGGCGGGCGCCAAGCCTCGCTACCATCCCCCCATGGCTCGCTCCGTCGCCCATCTCTTCGTCGCGCTCGCGACCCTCGTGCCGCTCGCGTGCGCTCCCGCGGCGGCTCCGCTCGTCAGAGCACCCGAGGTCGCCGCGGCTTCGCCCGCCATCCCAGCGGCGCCTCCGATGCAGGCTCCGCCCGCTCCCGAGGTGGTGCAGGCGAGCGAGGAGGACGCCGCCATCCCGATCTCGTCGTCCGACCCGACCTGGGGGAGCCGCACCGCGCCGGTCACGCTCGTCCTCTTTTCCGATTTCCAGTGCCCGTTCTGCGCGCGGCTCGAGCCCACCCTGGACGACATCAAGGCGAAATACGGCGCCGCGATACGGATTGTCTGGAAGAACAACCCACTTCCCTTCCACCCCAACGCGAAGCCTGCCGCGGAAGCGGGTGCGGGGGTGATGGAGCTGGCCGGGCCTGATGCCTTCTGGCGCTTCCACGATTTCGCGTTCAAGAATCAGTCTGCGCTGTCACCCCAGTCGTACGAGCAATGGGCGACCGCGAGTGGCGTTGATCTCAGCGAGTTCCGCGAGGGGATGGCAGCCCACCGCTGGGCCGAGAAGGTGAATCGGGACCTGGCGGTCGCGGCCAGGGTCGGCGTCAACGGCACGCCGGCGACGTTCGTCAACGGGACGCTCGTCTCCGGATCGCAGCCCATCGACAAGTTCACGGTGATCATCGACGCCGAGCTGACGAAGGCTGCGCTCGCCCTCGACCGAGGCGTGCCGCGCGACCGCGTCTACCTGACCCTCGCCGGCGATAACTTCAACAGCAAGCCTCCCGCCGCGGCCACGCCGGACCGCAAGCCCGACGATTCCGCGACCGTGTTCAAGGTCCCCCTCGGGCGCGCCCCCGCGCGCGGCAAGGCCACGGCGCTCGTCACCCTCATCGAGTTCGCCGACTTCCAGTGCCCGTACTGCGCCCGCGTCGAGCCTACGCTGGAGCAGCTTCGCCACGACTACGGCGACAAGCTAAGGATCGTCTGGCGAGACCAGCCCCTCCCCTTCCATCCACGCGCCGAGCCCGCGGCCGAGATGGCGCGCGAGGCCTACCGTGAGGGGGGCACCGCGATGTTCTGGAAGACACACGACGCGCTCTTCGCCTCGCAACCCAAGCTCGAAGATGCGGACCTGGATGCCATCGCGACGACGGTCGGGCTCGACCTCGCCAAGGTTCACCACGCGATCGAGCAGCATGTGTACAAGACGCAGATCGACGAGGACACGAACCTGGCCAGCGACTTCTCGGCCAGCGGTACCCCTCACTTCTTCATCAACGGACGGCGCCTCGTGGGCGCGCAGCCCGTCGAACGGTTCAAGGCGATCATCGACGAGGAGATTCACCAGGCCGAGACGCTCCTGGCCGCGCACACCTCGGCCGCCCGGCTCTATGACGAGCTGATCAAGGACGGCAAGGGGCCGCCCGAGCCCGAGACGCGCCAGCTCGCGCCGCGCGCCGGCGCTCCCACGAAAGGGAGCGCCTCGGCGCGCGTGGTCATCGAGGAGATTGGCGACTTCCAGTGCCCTTTCTGCAAGCGCGCGGAGGACACGGTAGCCGACGTCCTTCAGCACAACGGGGCCCATGTCCGCCTCGTATGGCGCAACTACCCGCTCCCCATGCATCCGGACGCACCTCTCGCGGCCGAGGCGGCGATGGAGGCCTTCCAGCAGCAGGGCGCCGCAGGCTTCTGGAAGATGCACGATCTCCTCTTCGCCAATCAGCCGTCTGGCGGGACGACCGATGGCCTCAAGCGGCCCGCACTCGACCAGTACGCCCAGCAGCTTGGTCTCGACATGAACCGGTGGGCCGCAGCCCTCGACGGGCATACCCACGCAGCGGAGATCGACGCCGATGTGGCCGCGGCGAAGGCCGCAGGAATCACCGGGACTCCAGCCTTCGTCATCGGGGGCTACTACCTCGGTGGGGCGCAGCCGGCCGCGAAGTTCCAGCGCATCATCGATCGCGTGCTGGCATCCGGCCCGGCGCGACCGGCCTCGGCATCGTCGCCCTCCGCGGCGCATCCGCACTGAGCCTCGCGCATGTTGCGCTCGCGCTGGATCGCGCTGCCGCTCGCCGTGCTCGGGAGCGGCGTGGCGGAGGCCGCCATTCCGTCGCAGCCCACGGTCGTCGGCAGTGACATCACGACCGTGACCCTCGTCAGCCAGACCGAGAGTCACGTCCTCTCGTGGAGCGACGTCTCCTCCACCACCATCGAGCCTGGCACGTGGGAGATGCGCTTCAGCGTCCCCGGCGGAGCCACGGCGCTCTTCATCCCGGTCTGCGCGGGACGCAAGCGCGTATCGGTCGACGGCCCGCCGCAGGCTCTGGGCACGGGCCCTGTCGTGATGGACCTCGCCCCCACCTCGGCAGAGCACCGCGTCGCCATCGAGCTCTCCGTCGGTAGCTACGAGCACCGCGCGACGTGCGGTGAGCCCCCGCGCGCAGGCGTGCGGCGAGAGGGGCGCGTCGACGGGCTCCTCCCGCTGGATTTCGCGAGCCCGCACGCTGCGGCCGGGGGCGGCCACGCGGTCGTCTTCGTGCCCCCCGGTCACGACCCGGGGCGTCCAGGGCCCGTTCTCGTGGGGCTTCATCCGTGGAGCGGCTCGATGTGGACGTACGCCGCGTACGACACCCTGCTCGCCGCGGCACGGGCGGCCGACGTCGTCCTCCTCTTTCCCAGCGGGCTCGGCAATTCGCTCTACACGCGCGCCGCCGAAGACGAGGCGCTCCTCGCGCTCGATGCGGCCGCGTCGACAGTGCGCCTCGACCCGGGCCGCGTCACCCTGTGGGGCGCGTCCATGGGGGGCGCAGGCGCCACCACCATCGGCTTCCACCATCCCGACCGGTTCGCCGCGGTGGTCAGCCTCTTCGGCGACTCGAAGTACGATCTCACCACCTACGTTCATGCGCTGCTCCCGACCGAGCACGCCGCGCACCTGGTCAACGCGCTCGACATCGTCGACAACGCGCGCAACCTCCCGGTCTGGCTCATCCACGGCGAGGACGACCGCGTCTCGCCCCTCCAGCAGAGCGCCATGCTCGCGCGTGCGCTGTCCGCGCTCCACTTCGCCGTCACGTTCGACCGCGTGCCTCAGGCGGGGCACGATGGACGCGTGGTGTCTCGCTTCGCGTCTCGCATCGTCGACCTCGCCGCGCGCGCGCGTCGCGTCGATTCACCCGCGCGTGTCAGCTACTGGAGCGTCGCGGCGGGACAGGACGAGGCCTATGGCGTGAGGCTCACACGGGCTTCCGCTGCGGGGGACGCCTTCTTCGACCTCGAACGCGACGGCGACACAGTTCATCTGCGGCGCGCCAGCAACGTGCGTGCGCTCCGGCTCCCCCGTGGCGCGTTTGGCCTCGCCCCCACCGCCACACCCGACGTCGTACGCGACGACCCTTCGATGCAGGCCATCGCCATCTCGTGGGACCCGCTGCCATGACGCGGGTCGCCCACCGATTCGAGCGCGCAGCCATCGTCCTCACGCCGGTCGTCTCGCTCGCAACCGTCGCGCTCGGCCTCCGCATCGGCGCGGCGACGCGGACCCACGGCGCGCTCGTCTATGGCGCAGCTCCCGGGGCTGGACGCCCGGGGCTCGCGTGTCAGCTCGTCACCATGGCCGACGATACGGGCGTGCGCGAGGCCGTGAGCGTTCCGTCGATGAGCGTCGTCGCAACCTCCGCGGGACACGAGGCCCGGTGGCAGGGCGGCAGCAACCTCGATGGTGTCGCCGAGGTGTGGCTCGGCCTTCCGGACGTGCACTGGGGAGACGCGGTCTCGCTCACCGCGACGACCGCACAAGGGGAGGTGCTCGCGCGCGGCGCGTTCAACTGGCCGCCCGCCCCGGCGCGGGCCCAGATCGAGGAGGCCCCCGTTCGTCCGATGAAGCGCGCAGGGAAGCTGTGGCTCGACGTCTTCGTCAACGCGGGGCGTCTCGCGCCCGGATTCGAGAGCCAGGTGCTGGTGCGCGTGAAGCAGGGGCCAGGTGGCGTGCCCCTTGCGGGCATCGAGCTCACCGCGAACCCGGAGCCGGGTCTCACGGTCCCCGTCACGAGCGCGCGAACGGACACCGAAGGATGGGCCGCCCTCGCGGTCACGGCGGACTATCTGATCGCCAGCTGGACCCTGCAGGCCAAGGCCCCGTCGGGAGAGCCGCGTACCGGCGAATGGATCGGCGCGTTGCCCGTGGCCCCGGGTGGGGCGTTCGTGAGCCTGCCGGCCCTGCTCCCCGCGGGCGAGCCACGTTCGGTCGACGTCCTTCTGACGACCGTGAGCCCCCGCATGTACATCGAGGTCGACGATGCGGCCGGCCGCGACTTTGGCGCGGCGATCGATGTCGAGAAGACTCCGCGCGGCGGGCTCGCACGGATCGAGATCCCTCCCCTCACGGCCGGCAAGTACTGGCTCGTCACCTCGGTCGATGCGCGCGGAGCCACGAGCCTCTCGGGCGGGACGCTCGCCTACCCCTTCGAGGTCGGTGAACCCGGCAAGTCGCCCGTACCCCGTCTCGCCGCGGTGGCTCCGCCCGCGTTCTCACGCTTTCTGGCGGTCGACGGCATGGCGCGACGGCGTGGCCTGGGCGATGCGCGGCGGCGGCGAGGACAGACTCTTGCGCTGGGCTCGCTCATCATCGCCGCGTGCCTCGAGATTCTCCTCGTGCTGCGCGCGTCGCAGCGCGCCAAGCGGCACCTCGCAGCGCTGTCGGAGGCCTCGCTCGAGGCGGGGGGTGGGTCGGTCGCGAGCGACCTCGGTGCCACCGGGCTCGTGGTCTTCGTGCTGGTGTCTCTCCTCGGCTTCGCGCTGGTCGCAGCGCTCCTGCTTGTCCGGACGGGCTAGCACTGCGTGGCGTGGCTCGCCGGAGCCGATCCCCGCACCCAATCCCCGCACCCGCACGCGATCCCCGCACCCGATCCCTCGCCTCGCAAGCACTGCACCTCCCCGGCCCTCCTCCTCGCAAGCAAGGAGGAGGGAGTAAGAGCGGAGTCGCACGGACTTCCTCACGCTCTCCGGAGGGGTGGAGTGGCGTAGCTCGCCCCCCATGGTAGAAAGCCCCGGGAGCGCGTGGTTGACTGGTGTGACCCCCGATCTTCAAAATCGGTGTGAGGCGGCTCCGCCGTCTTCGGCAGGTTCGATTCCTGTGCGCTTCCGCCACGCCTCTCCAGAGGCGGCCGACGTCCCCAGGCCTGCGGTGGAACGTTCATGCCGCGCTTCGTGATCGGCACCGCCGGGCATGTCGACCACGGCAAGACCACGCTCGTCCGCGCGCTCACCGGCATCGACACCGACCGGCTCGCCGAAGAGAAGCGGCGCGGCATCAGCATCGAGCTCGGCTTCGCCCCGTGGCACCTCGCGCCCGACCTCGAGGCCACGATCATCGACGTCCCGGGGCACCAGAAGCTCGTCCACACCATGATCGCCGGGGCGAGCGGCATCGAGCTGGTGCTCCTCGTCGTCGCGGCGAACGAAGGCGTCATGCCGCAGACGCGCGAGCACGCAGGCGTCTCGACGCTGCTCGGCATTCGCCACGCCGTCGTGGTGCTCACCAAGACCGACCTCGTCGATGCCGAGACGGTTGCGCTGGCCGATGCGGAGGCGCGAGAGCTGCTCGCGGGACGGTTCGAGGTGAGCGTCGCGTCCTGGTCGTCCGCCAGGCCCGAGAGCGCGCTCGCGGTGCGCGAGGTCGTCGCCACGCGTCTCCGTCAGATCGTGCGACCTGCGCCGACGGGACCGGCGAGGCTCTGGATTGACCGCGTCTTCCACGTGCGTGGCGCCGGAACGGTCGTGACCGGAACGCTCGCGTCCGGGTCTCTCGCCGTGGGGCAGGATCTTGCGCTGCTCGGGCGAGACGGTCGTCGTCTCACGGTCGCGCGCGCCCTTCGCGTTCATGACGATTCCGTTGGGCACGCGATGGCTCCGACGCGGCTCGCCGTGAACCTTCCCGTCGCTGCCAACGACGTCCGTCGCGGAGATCTCCTCACGACCGACCTCGCGCTGTCGACGACGACCGCGGTGGATGCCGCATTCGAGGGGCCGACCCTTCGCCGCGGCGCATCGCTCTCGCTTCATCTGGGGAGCACGCATGTGCCCGTGCGGGTCACACGCGCCGCACCCCTTGGCGAGACCAGGCAGCTCGTGCGACTGCGTCTGGCCGAGCCTCGTGCGCTCCGAGGGGGCGACCGGTTTCTCCTTCGAGGCGCACGTGTCGACGCCGGGTCACTCGTCGGTGGCGGCACCGTGCTGGACGCCCGGCCGCATCCGCGGTCGCGTGGGGAGGCACGGCGCGAGCTGGCGGATGCGGTCCAGGGCGGCAACGCAAGGTCCGCGCTCTCTGCACTTCTCCGGGAGGAGACGCCACACCCCCTCGACCTGTCGACGCTTCATGCGCGCCTCGCGCTCGAAGCCGCCGACCTTGGGCGAGCGGCGGACGCCGAGGTCGCGCAAGGGGCGCTGGTCTCCCGCAGTGGCGCGTACGTGACGCGTGAAACGCTCTCGGACCTGGCCTCTCTCGCGCGGCGCCTGGTGCACGATCACGCACGTCGCGCCCCGCTCGACCGCGGCCTCCCCCTCGCGACGCTCCACCAGAAGCTCACCGAGCGCGCCGGGCCTCTCGCCGCCGACGCCGCGATCGTCGCCGCGCGTGCACAGAGGTCGCCTCGAGACGAGGAGGGGATTGTCGTGGTGGGCGACATCGTCGTGCCCGCGCATCAGGAAGGGCGCCTCGAGCCGACCCTCGCGCGCGCCATGGTGCTTGCCGGGGACGAGGTCGAGCGTGCCGGGGGGCGCGGCACCTCTGCGGCGCGCATCAGGGAGGTGAGCGCCCTCGGACCCGATGGAACCCGGGCTCTCCTGGCAGCGCTGGAACGCGCGGGCGTTGCGGTCCACGCCGGGGACCTGTGGTTCTCGGCTCTCTTCGTCCAGGATCTCCGCACGCAGCTCATCGCCTACCTGACGTCGAACGGCAGCGTCACCGTCCCCGTGTGGAAGAATCTCGTCGGGCTCCCTCGCAACCAGGCCGTGCTACTGCTCGAGCACTTCGACCGGCTGAACCTCACCCGTCGCGTGGGGGACACCCGGGTTCTCGTGAAGACAGAGTGACGATGACGAGCGACCAGGCCCGCCTCTCGAAGCTGCCGCGAACCGACCGCCTCCTCGCGCACCCGCGCGTGGCGATGGTGACGACACGGGTGGGAGCGACGGTCGCGAAGGCGCTCGTTCGAGAGGCGCTCGCGGCCGCGCGGCGCGAGGTGCATGCAGGGGGGGACGCGCCGGGCGAAGAGGAGGTCGCCGCGCGGGTATGTGCCCTCGTCGATGCGTGGCTCTCGCGTCGCACGGCGCGCGTCATCAACGCGACCGGCGTGGTGCTCCACACGAACCTCGGACGGGCTCCGCTCGGCGAGGCGGCGCGGGCTGCGCTCGGGGCGCCTGGCTACCTGTCGCTCGAGATGGATCTCGTCACCGGAGAGCGCGGGGGCCGCGCGGCCTTCGTCGAGTCGGCCCTGGCCACGCTCACCGGCGCGGAGGCGGCGCTCGTGGTCAACAACAACGCCGCGGCGGTGCTCCTGGCCCTGGGATCGATCGCCGCGGGGCGCGCCGTCATCGTGTCGCGCGGGGAGCTCGTCGAGATCGGCGGGGGCTTTCGCGTGCCCGAGGTCATTGCGCGCTCGGGGGCGAGGCTCGTCGAGGTCGGCACGACGAACCGGACGCGCGTGGCAGACTTCGCGCACGCGCTCGACGAGCACGCCGACGCGGCGGCGATTCTTCGCGTGCACCCGGGGAACTTCAAGCAAACGGGGTTCGTGGAGCGCCCCACGCTGTCCGAGCTCGTGGCGCTGGGAAGGGCGCGGAAGGTTCGCGTCGTCGAGGACCTCGGCGGCGGCGCGCTGGTTCCCCTGCCGGGCCTGTCGGGCGACCCGCTGGTCTCGGAGAGCGTCGCCGCCGGCGCCGACGTGGTCACCTTCAGCACCGACAAGATTCTCGGCGGCCCCCAGGGTGGCGTGCTGGTGGGGACGCGTGACTCCGTGGCGCTGGCACGACGAGACCCTCTGCACCGCGCGCTGCGCCTCGGTCGATTGCCCCTCGTCGCGCTGGAGGTGACGCTCGCCGCGTATCTCGCCGGCGATCTCGACGAGATTCCAAGCGTGGCGATGGTACGCCGCACGCCGGACGAGCTCGAAGCACGGGCCCGGGGCTGGGCGGTGAGCCTTCCCGGAACGGGCGCCGAGGTCGTCGCCGTCGCGTCGGTCGCGGGGGGCGGGACGTACGCCGAGGAGAAGATTCCCTCGTTCGGGCTCGCCCTCAAAGGAGTGGACCCCGACGCCCTCGCCGCGAAGCTTCGCAGAGCCCCGGTCCCGGTGCTGGCGCGCATCGAGGGGGGCGCGGTGGTCCTCGATGCACGCACCGTCCTGCCGGATGAGGACGCGGCGCTCCTCGACACGATTCGCTGTGCGCTCGCGTCGCCCGACCTCGCGCGGGCGATTTCAGGAGGCGACGACGCGGATGTGGCCGGCGACGCCCGCCTCGAGCTCGCCGACGACCGCAGCCGCGGGGACGCCCCGGGAACGTAGCGCCGCGCACAGAGCCTCGACCTGCGCTTCGGGGAGCGCGATCAGGAGACCGCCGGAGGTCTGCGCATCGGAGAGGACGAGCTGCGCGTGCTTGTCGACGACCTCGGCGTAGACGGCCCAGTCCTGGAGAAAGCGCCAGTTGGCGTGCGTGCCGCCGGGCACGATCCCCTCCCGCGCATAGCCCCACGCCGCGGGGAGCACGGGGACCTGGTCGAGCCGGATCCTTGCGCCGCAGCCGCTGGCGGCCGCGAGATTCCGGAGATGTCCGAGGAGGCCGAAGCCGGTGACGTCGGTGCACGCGTGCACGTCGACGGTCGCCATCGCCGCCGCCGCGTCGCGGTTCAAGGTCGACATGAGCCGGATGGCTTCGCGGATTGCGCCTGCGGTGTCGCGGTCCTGCTTGGCCGCAGTGGTGACGATGCCGAGGCCCAGTGGCTTGGTCAGGACGAGGCGGTCCCCCGGCTTGCCGCCCGCGTTCGTCGCGATGCGCGCGGGGTGCACGATGCCGGTGACCGAGAGTCCGTAGATGGGCTCATCGGTCTTGATGGTGTGCCCGCCGACGATGTCGATGCCCGCCTCGCGCGCCTTGTCGGCCCCGCCGCGCAGGATGTCGCCGAGGATGGAGACGTCGAGGCCGGTGTCGGGAAACCCCACGATGTTGAGCGCGCTGATGGGGGTGCCCCCCATGGCGTACACGTCGCTCAGCGCGTTGGCCGCGGCGATGGCGCCAAAATCGTAGGGGTCGTCGACGATGGGGGTGAAGAAGTCGGTCGTCAGGACGAGCGCGCGCTCGTCGTCGAGGCGATAGACCGCGGCATCGTCGGCGCCGCTGCTGCCGACGAGGACGTTGGGGTCGGCTGGCTTCGGGAGATTGCCGAGGAGCGGGAGCAGGTAGCCCGGTGGGTGCTTGGCGGCGCAGCCGGCGCGCTTGGCAGTCTGGGTGAGGCGGACGGGCATGGGGGACCGGAGCATACCCGCCCGGAGCGGCTGTCGATCGATCGTCGGGCGCGAATAAACGGACGCGGCGCGATGTAGTGGGAGCATGACGTCGCGCTGCCGCTGCGAGCCTCCGCGAGCTGTGGCCTCGACCGCGCCGCGGGACTTCACGTGCGACCGGCCACCCATGGGTCCGCTGGTGCTGGTGGTGCTGCTGGTCGACGCGGTGATCGCGGTCGCCGCGGCGGGGACACCGAGCTTCCCGACGGCGCCGTGGTCGCTCGGGTGCGGATGCCGGAGCGCTGGGCCTTCGACGACGACGATGAGCGCGCGGGCGCTCCGTGCCGCGGCCGAGACGTGGCGTGCCGAGCGTGCGGAAGACGAGTGCCCGACCCCGGAACGACTGCTCGCGGACCGGGCGATCGACTCGGCGTCGAAGACCACCGACGCGTGGGATCACCCGTACTTCATCCGATGCGAGGCGGACGAGACGACGGTATCGAGCTGGGGGCCGAACGGGAAGGACGACGGCGGCGAGGGGGACGACATCGTGGTGCCGCCTCGGGCGGGGGCGACGTGGGTGGCGGCGAGCGGGGATGGGTTCTCCGCAAAGGGTTCGCGGGCTACACTCCGGGGGCCGTCGAGGACTTCGGCCGGTGAGGGCAACTGGGAGACGCGCGCCCCGCTTAGAGCGCGCACACCCACTGCGGTCCGCCGTCGCCGATCGGGATGACCTGGCAGTTGCACTGCTGGGACCCGAAGCTCCCGCAGGTGGGCAGCGTGACGGAGCACCCCTGCATGTACGCGGCATCGGGCGGAGCTTCGTCGTACATGCCGCCGTACCTGTGACACTCGGCGGCATCCGCCCCCGCGTCCATCGCCTGCGTGCACGAGTACGCGACGTGCGCCGGCGCGCCGCAGTCGTTCGAGAGCCCCGTGTCGAGCGAAGGGCCCGTGTCGTGCGTATGTGCGGCGTCGTGCGTCGCGCTGCCGTCGTGCTCCGGCGCGCCTCCGGCGTCGCCCGCGCCGGTCACCCGCCCTGCGCAAGCGGCAGAGCCCAGGATCCCGAGCAAGGCCATCAAGAGTCTCATGACCGAAGTTCCTATCACGCCTCCTGGCCTGTCGCCGCGGGGTTCGGCAGCGAGCGGCGCAGCGCGTGCTAATCTACAGCTCCGGGTCCCTCTGGCTCGGTTCCGCAGGCGTGGAGGATGTCATGCGAAGGATTCACAGGCAGGTGCTCTCGGGCGCAGCGGTGGCCGTCTCGTTCGCCGGATCCTTCGCTCTCGGTGAGCGCGACGCGCGGGCGTGCGGAGGCTGCTTTACCCCGAGCGAGTCCGAGT
>Ga0302279_10004351_pt1 | contig 16835 bp, 15 predicted proteins | sample III_Bog_N3_3_FD_194541 | JGI IMG/M metagenome (GOLD analysis project Ga0302279, IMG submission 194541) | Peat permafrost microbial communities from Stordalen Mire near Abisko, Sweden - III_Bog_N3_3 | ecosystem: Environmental > Terrestrial > Soil > Wetlands > Peat | place: Sweden: Abisko...
CCATGTCCCGAACGGCGGAGGTTGTAGACCGATAGGCGGGTTGCAGCCGCTACAGTCGGCAGGTCGGCCTAGTGCCCGAAGTAGCCGCGCTGGTACTCGAAGATGAGCCCGACCACGCTGATTGCAGCAAGCGGAACTGCGATGAAGCAGATCCAGTTGCCGACGGCCAGGCCGGTGAACATCAAGGCCGCAGAGGCGCCAAGCGAGATCGGCCACCAGCTCCACGGGCTGAAGAAGCCCTGCTCGGCCTCACCGTCATCGATCAGAGCGTCATTGCGGTCTTCAGGAAGCTCGCCGCCCTGCGCGCGGTGCAGGCGGTAGACGTAGAACGTGATGAGGGTACAGAGAGCCCCGACAAGGGCGAGAGCGACAACGCCAACCCACTCGATGCGACCGCCCTCGGCAGCATCGCCGTACGTGGTGTCGATCAGCCCCCACAGGATGTAGCCGCCGCAGGCCAGGAAGCAGAAGACCGCCAGGATGAGGAACAGTTTCCAGGTAGCGCCCATCGTTACTTCACCACTCCATCGGCCAGATCGTAAACGAGTGCGTCGGGCGCATCCTTGAGGGGACCGACTCCGACAGGAATCTCGGCCTCGGGATGGTTGAGGTCGAACGCCGGCGACTCAGAACGGATACGCGGAATCGACGTAAAGTTGTGCCGCGGTGGCGGGCAGGATGTCGCCCACTCGAGCGAACGGCCGTAACCCCACGGGTCGTCCGTCGTGACCTTTGGAGCGCGACGGGCCGTGATGTACACGTTGTATAGGAAAGGCAGGATCGAGACACCCAGGATCATGGCCCCGATGGTCGACACCTGGTTCATCCAGGTGACTCCGTCTTGCGGAAGGTAGCTCCAGTACCGCCTCGGCATACCTTCGACACCGATCCAGTGCTGGATCAGGAACGTCGTATGGAAACCGATGAAAAGCAGCCAGAAGTGGATTTTACCGAGCCGCTCATTCAGCATCTTGCCCGTCCACTTGGGCCACCAGAAGTAGAACCCGCTGAACATGGCGAACACGACGGTGCCGAACACGACGTAGTGGAAGTGCGCGACGACGAAGTAGGTGTCGGAGACATGGAAGTCGAGGGGCGGCGATGCCAGGATGACACCCGTAAGGCCACCGAAGGTGAAGGTGATCAGGAAGCCGATCGCCCACATCATCGGGGTTTCGAACGTGACGGATCCGCGCCACATGGTGCCGATCCAGTTGAAGATCTTCACACCGGTCGGTACCGCGATCAGCATCGTCATGAAGGAGAAGAACGGCAGCAGCACCGAACCCGTGACATACATGTGGTGAGCCCACACCGTGACCGAGAGCGCGGCGATGGCGATGGTCGCGTAGATGAGCGTCTTGTAGCCGAAGATCGGCTTTCGGCTGAATACCGGAAGTACCTCGCTGATGATTCCGAAGAATGGCAGCGCGATGATGTACACCTCTGGGTGCCCAAAGAACCAGAACAGGTGCTGCCAGAGCAGCGCCCCGCCGTTGGCGGCATCGAAGACGTGGGCGCCGACGGTGCGGTCCGCGCCGAGCGCGAGAAGCGCGGCGGCAAGCACCGGGAACGCCATGAGCACGAGGATGCCCGTGACCAGGGTGTTCCACGTGAAGATCGGCATGCGGAACATGGTCATGCCTGGTGCGCGCATCGTGATGATCGTGGTGATGAAGTTGACCGCACCGAGGATCGTTCCGAAACCACTGAGGGCGAGACCGAATACCCACAGGTTTCCGCCAAGACCGGGCGTGAAGGTCGTGGAGGTTAGTGGCGCGTAGGCCGTCCAGCCGAAGGATGCGGCGCCCTGCGGGGTGAGGAAGCCACCGACTGCGATGAGCGAGCCGAACAGGAAGAACCAGTAGGCCAGGGCGTTGAGCCTTGGGAACGCCACGTCCGGTGCCCCGATCTGGAGAGGCATGACGACGTTTGCAAAGCCGGCGAACAGTGGCGTCGCGAACATCAGCAGCATGATCGTGCCGTGCATCGTGAACAGTTGGTTGTACTGCTCGGGCGTTCCGACGAGTGCCTCGCCGGGCTCGAATAGCTGGGCGCGGATGACCAGCGCCATGACGCCGCCGAGACAGAAGAACAGGAACGACGTGATCAGGTAGAGGTAACCGATTGTCTTGTGGTCGGTCGAAGTGATCCAGCCGACGATGACGTTGCCCTTGCGTGTGGTCGGCGCACGGTCGATCCCGGCCTGGCGCTCAAGGGCGGTGTAGGACGCTATCGCGGTCATAATGCTTTAACCCTTCGGTGCGCCGGTACCCGGCAGGTTTGTGTTCGCGTTGTAGTTCGCGCCGAGCAGCCCAGGATGAATCTTGCGCTGCGCGGTGATGTACGCCTGGTAGTCGGTATCGGACACGACCTTGACCTGGAACAGCATCAGCGAGTGGTACTGGCCGCACAACTCGGCGCATTTACCCTGGTAGGTGCCGATTTTTTCTGGAACGAAGTACATGTAGTTGGCTTTGCCCGGGATCATGTCTTTCTTGTAAAGGAAGTTCACGATCCAGAAGGAGTGCGCGACGTCGCGCGAGAAAATGGTGATCTGCACGCGCTTGTTGACCGGAAGGTACAGCGTGTTCAGCGGCTGGGTGAGAGCGCCGGTGTTGGCCTCAACCTGGGCCTGGATGCCGGGGCTGTAGACCTTTTCGTTCATGTAGTCGAACGTCCATGCCCAGCGCTGCCCGTACACATCAATCTTGACCTGGGGCGCGGCGGTCGGTGGCGTCTCGATGTTGTTCTGTGTCTTCGCGGTGAAGGCGAAGAAGCCGAGAACGAGGATGAGCGGGACGATCGTGTAGAAGATCTCGATCGGCATGTTGTAGCGAAGCTGAACGGGAAGGCCGGTCTGGCCCTTGCGGCGGCGGTAGACAACGGCGGCCCAGATGATGAGCCCCCAGGTGAGGATGCCGACGCCCAGCAGGACGAGCCACGAGGTGTCCCAGAGACCGACTACCTCGCTCGTGTGGTTGGTCGTATTGAGCGACGTTATGGGCAGGAATCCGAATTCCTGCTGCTGCGAGCAACCCGCAAGTGCAAGGACGACGAGAACCGCGGCCGGAACGACAGCCCAGCGAAAACGGCGGTTACGGAGCACCTGAAACCTCTCGGATCTAGCGGACTGTTTGCACTCCCAAGTCTATAACGCGCGTTCAGAGCCACTCTGCCCAACCGGGCCGCAAACAGAGAAAGATCGGGCCGATTCGTCCCGATCTTTGTAGTCTCTGTGTCCAGAGGCCCTGAGCCTTTGAACTTGCTGGACGCAGGCCCAGCGTGAGTGGGGAGGCTAGTGGAAGCTGTCTCCACACGCGCAGCTACCGGATGCGTTGGGGTTGTCGATCGTGAAGCCCTGCTTCTGGATGGTGTCTTCGAAATCGATCGATGCACCATCAAGGTACGGGACGCTCATCTTGTCGACAACGACCTCGACACCCTCGCCGAACTCGACTGTCGCATCACCATCGAGGATGCGCTCGTCGAAGTAGAGCTGGTAAATGAGGCCGGAGCATCCGCCGGGCTGTACTGCCACACGCAGGCGAAGGTCGTCTCGCCCTTCCTGGGCGAGCAGGCTGCGCACCTTGTCGGCAGCCGCGTCGGTGAGGCCGACTCCGTGTGCCGTCGTGGCGGGCGCCGTCGTTGTGGGCGCGGTCGTTGTGGGCGCGGTCGTTGTGGGCGCTGAGGTGGTGAGTGTGTCAGTCATGAAAGCTCCTTAAAGCAACACCGTGCGAGTTAGCGTGTGCCAGGTTTCAGTCTATGCGCGTGCCTCGAGCTTTGCCAGCAACAGCGCTTCGGTGAGAATAGCGCGCCGGAATACGCCCAGATGCAGTGATTCGTTGGGACTGTGCGCCCGCGAGTCGGGGTCTTCAACGCCGGTGACGAGGATCTCGGCGGCAGGAAACTGTTCGACAAGATCGGCCAGGAACGGGATGGACCCACCGACGGCGGTGTCGACCGGTTCGACACCCCAGGCCTCTTTCATTGCGGCTCGGGCATCCGCCACCGATTGCCCACTCGTGTCGACGAGGAACGGATCACCGAGGTCGACGTCGCTGATTGTGAGGTGGGCACCGAAGGGCGCGTTGGCCCGCAGGTGGTTCTCCAGCGCCGCAAAGGCATCGGCGGCTCTCTGGCCTGGCGCGATTCGCGAACTGAGCACGACGGTCGTCGAGGCCGACAGCGTGTTCGAGGCGTTGATCACGGTAGGCGCGTCGATTCCCGTTACGGTGACCGTCGGCTGTGCCCAGATTCGGGAAAGGATGGTTCCCGTTCCGATCGGACTGACCCCGTCGAGCAGCCCGGTTTCCTCTCTCAGGAGTTCTTCCGAGTAGTCGGGCGTGCTCATCTCATATGAGGTGAGTCCAGGCACCGCGACGGAACCGCTGTCGTCCCACAGTGTGGCGAGCAGTTTGATGGTCGCCAGCATCGAGTCGGGCACTGCTCCCCCGAACATCCCGGAGTGGGATGCGTGATCGAGTGTCGAGACTGTGAGGTGCAGCTTGACGTTGCCGCGGAGGGCGATGGTCAGCGCCGGCGTGGTCGTGTTCCAGTTGTCGGAATCGGCGACGACGATCGCATCCGCCTCGAGCTCGTCGTGATGATCAACCAGGAAATTCTTGAACGAGCGCGAACCGAACTCCTCCTCGCCCTCGATGAACACGGAGAGGCCAAGGTCGAAGTCGGTGCCGAGCACGTCGGTGAACGCCCGGATGGATGCGACGTGCGCGAGCACTCCGGCTTTGTCGTCTGCCGCCCCCCTGCCGTAGAGCCGCTCGCCGCGAACAGTCGGCTCGAACGGCACAGAGTCCCAATCCTCGTCTTTGCCAGGAGGCTGAACGTCGTGGTGAGCGTAGAGAAGAATGGTCGGCTTTCCATTTCTGGCGGGCCGGGAAGCGAGCACCGCAGGCTGCCCCAACCCGTCACCGCCGGCGAGACGGGCCTGCGCGATCTCGACGGTCTCGAAGACGCCGAGGCCCTCCAGCAACGCTTTGACCGCGCCGGCGCTGCGCTGGACCTGCTGCGGATCGAAGCCGTCCCATGACACAGACGGGATGCGGACCAGGTCTGAAAGGTCGGCAATTGCCCTGGGGAACCCGGCCTGGACGGCCTCGGCCAGCTGGTCGGTGAAGCCGGATGAGGTCGAGGGCACTGCCGATTCGGTCATGCGGGTAATCTTAAGCCGACATCGATAGAAGGACATCTCGTGGCCAAGCAGGTACAGAGCGAATCGGAGCGCATCGCCGCCGAGGAACTGGCAGCCAATCCCGTCGCCCCCAAGGGGCACGCGACGCCGACGCGCAAGGAGCGTGAGGCGGCGCGAAAGCGACCACTCGTCGGCGGCAAGACCGCTGAAGCACGTGCGATGTCCAAGGACCAGCAGCGCGCGGCCCGCGAGCGTGCGCGGGTCGGCCTCGCCAATGGTGAAGAGAAGTTCCTTCCCGTTCGCGATCGGGGAGCACAGAAGCGGTTCATCCGTGACTTCATCGACGGCCGGTGGGGTTTTGCCGAGCTGACGATTCCCATTCTCGGTTTGTTCGTGCTGATCGGCCTCGTACTTCCGGGCCTGGCAAACTATGTCAACTACGGACTCTGGGCACTGATCGTGCTCATTGCCATCGATATCGTCGTGCTGTACTTCCAACTCAAACGCGCCCTGGCCGAGAAATTCGGGGAGGCACGGGTCGAGAAGATCGGTTTCTACCACGTGGGGCGGTCCATCCAGCTGCGGCCCATGCGGCTGCCCAAGGCACAGGTCAGGCGCGGCACGCGCCCAAGCTAGAACCCCGGCACACTCTCCCGGCGCGCGTCTCTCGGCGGGAGAAACTTACCCGCGCGCACCCTTGCGGCGGGAGAAACTTCACCGCGGGCACCCTTGCGGCGGGAGAAACTTACGCGGGCGCCCTTGCGGCGGGAGAAACTCCGGTCGAGTTGAGACTTGTTGTCGCGTCAGCAGGCGAGGAGCGACAAGACGTGTCAACTCACGGGGCCGCGGGTGCTCCGGCGGGCGGGCCGGCGGGCGGCCCGGAACGGCCCTGCGAGTACACGGTTGATTGAGCGCGCCCACAGCGGCCCCCGATAGAGAAAACCGGTGTAGCCCTGCACGAGGGTCGCGCCGGCGGCGAGCCTCTGCGAGACATCCGCCCCCGTCTCGACTCCCCCCACCGAGATCACGCAAAATTCCGCGGGAACCACCGCCCGCACCAGTGACAGAACCTCCAGCGAGCGCGCGGCAAGCGGGGCGCCCGACAGGCCCCCGGCGCCAGCGGCGGTGACAACCTCGGCCGGTGAACGCAGCCCGTCACGGGAAAGCGTGGTGTTCGTGGCGATGAGGCCCGCGAGCCCGAGGGAAACGGCCAGCGACGCGATCTTCGCGACCTGGTCATCGGTGAGGTCGGGGGCAATCTTTACCAGCACGGGAACGCCCCCGGCGGCGTCGGACACGGCGCGCAGCAACGGCTCCAGTCGGTCCAGCTCCTGGAGCCCGCGCAGGCCCGGCGTGTTGGGCGAGCTCACATTGACCACGAGGTAATCCGCCACGGGCGCGAGAAGCCGCGTGGACTCCAGGTAGTCGCCGATGGCATCCTCAACGTCCACTACTCGGCTCTTGCCAATGTTTATGCCGATCACGGGTCGGTTCCTGCGGCGCCTGACACGTGCGACCCGGGCTGCGACGGTGGCCGCCCCATGGTTGTTGAACCCCATTCGGTTGATCACCGCCCGATCGGGGATGAGACGAAACAGCCTCGGCCTGTCATTCCCGGGCTGGGCGATAGCCGTCACAGTGCCTATTTCGACGTGTGAAAAACCCAAGGCCCCGAGACCGAGGATGCCGAGGCCCTCCTTGTCGAACCCGGCGGCGACGCCGAACGGACCGGTGAACTCCAACCCGAGCGCCCTGGTTCGCAACCGCCCTGCCGGCCGTGCGAACGCGGTCGCCGCCTGTCGAAACAGCGGTAGCCCGAGCATCCTGATGACCACGAAAGCCAGGCCGTGCGCCCGCTCGGGGTCCAGGTGCCTGAGGACCAGGCGGAAGAGTGCGCGATACATACCGGGTTCAGGCTACCGGCTCGCGAGCCTCGTCAATCCGCGGAAGCGGTGTCGTGCTCGACGCGCAGGAGCGTGATGGCCGTCTCGAAGTCTTCGAGCGACTCGAAGGCCTGGTACACGCTCGCGAAACGAAGGTAGGCAACCTCGTCGAGTTCGCGAAGCGGGGCAAGGATGGCGAGCCCGATATCGTTCGCCTCGACCTGCGATGCCCCGGTCGCGCGAATGGTCTCCTCGACCCTCTGGGCGAGCACCGCCAGGTCGGTGTCGGTGACCGGCCTGCCCTGGCACGCTTTGCGTACCCCGCTGACGATCTTTTCGCGGCTGAACTGCTCGATGACGCCGTTGCGTTTGATGACGGTGAGGCTGGCGGTCTCGGTCGTGGAGAAGCGACGACCGCATTCTGGGCACTGCCGCCGACGTCGAATGGACAGTCCGTCGTCGCTCGTTCGCGAGTCGATTACACGGCTGTCTGGATGTCGGCAGAAGGGGCAGAACATGTCGTAACGAGGATACGCCAGCAGCGGTCGCTACGCCCGGAACCGCGCCTGAGGGCCGGAATCACGATTCGCGCCGGAACCGCGCCTTACGCCCGGAACCGCGCCTCGACCGCGTCGCCGTGAGCAGGCAGGTCTTCTGCGTGGGACAGCGCCACAACCTTCCCCTCGACGGCGGCGAGGGCATCCCGGTCGTAGCGCACAACCTGCTGTGGACGCAGGAACGTGTACGCGCCAAGGCCCGATGCGAACCGAGCCTGCCCACCGGTGGGCAGCACGTGGTTCGAGCCGGCGAGGTAGTCGCCGAGGCTCACGGGCGAGTAGGCCCCGAGGAAGATCGCGCCGGCACTTTCGATGAGGTCGAGCACTGTGCCGGGCTCCTCAGTCTGGATCTCGAGGTGTTCCGGCCCGTAGGCGTTACTGAACGCAGCAGCCGCGACCAGGTCGCTCACCAGCACGATCGCCGACTGCGGTCCATTAAGCGCGGTCGTTACTCGCTCAGTGGAGAACGTGGAGGCGGCAAGCCGCGAGAGGTGCGCCCCGACCGCTGCCGCCAGCTGGGGCGAGGTCGTGACCAGCACAGCTGCCGCCTGCTCATCGTGCTCCGCCTGGCTCACCAGGTCGGCAGCCACCAGCAACGGGTCTGCGCTGTCGTCGGCAATGACCAGGATCTCGGTGGGCCCCGCCTCCGAGTCGATCCCGACATCGCTGCGCACGAGCCGCTTGGCCGCGGCGACGTAGACGTTGCCCGGGCCTGTGATCAGGTCGACAGGGTCGAGCGTGAGGTCGGCCACTCCGTAGGCCAGGGCTCCGATGGCTCCCGCGCCGCCCATCGCGTAAACCTCGTCGATGCCGAGCAGGCCGGCGGCGCCCAGGATCGTGGGGTGCACCCTCCCCCCGAACTGCTTCTGCGGCGGGGAGGCGATGGCCACAGAGCCGACGCCGGCGACGTGCGCAGGAACCACGTTCATCACGACGCTCGAGGGATACACCGCCTTTCCGCCGGGCACATAGAAACCCACCCGGGTGATCGGTTGCCAGCGCTGGATGATTTCAGCGCCCGGTGCGATGCGGGTGACGGTCGGCTCGGGAACCTGGGCCTGGGTGGCCGTCGTGACGCGCTCGATGGCCTCCTCGAGAGCGGCGCGCACATCAGGGTCCAGCCGGTTCACCGCATCCCCGATCTCGCCGGCGTGCACCCGAATCTGGTCGGGGCGCACGCCATCGAACTTCTCCGCCTGGTCGAGCAGCGCCTCGACACCGCGCTCGCGCACATCGGCGATGAGCTCGGCAGCGGCAGCAGATGCCGTGGAAACGTCGACGACGGCGCGAGGAGCGAGGCGGGCGAGCTCGGCCCGGGTCGGCTTGAGGTTGCGAAGGTCAAGGGTCTGCATCATGGCCTGACAATGCTATCCAGCGTTTGGTGTGTGTTCGGTTGGTGGAATAGTCCGCCCACCGGGACACTTGAAGTATCCGTATGAGTACCGACACGAGTGCAGACGAACCCCAGGAAGTCGCGGTCGACGACCTCGACGCCTTCAAGCGCGTATTCCGGCGCCATGCTGCCGGTGTCGCTGCGGTTACGGCGCTCGCACCCGATGGCAGGCCGGTGGGCTTCACCGCCACCTCGCTGGCATCCCTCGCGGCGGTTCCCCCGCTCGCGACCTTCAATATGGCGCAGGTGGCCAGCGCCTGGCCGGCGATGACCGTCGGCAACCACGTCGCCATCCACACTCTGGGGCCGCGCACCCGCCATCTTGCCGAGAAGCTGTCCGGCGACAATTCGCTGCGGTTCGAGGGAGACCACTGGAAGCCGGGGCCCTTTGGGGTTCCGATCCTCGAAGGGGTGACCTCCTGGATGCTGGGGCGCATCATCGAAGTGCACCCGGTCGTCAACAATGCCGTCATCGTGGTCCAGATCGAAACCGGCGCGCTGGGCCCTGAGGATGAGGCGCTGCTTTACCACGAGCGCGCGTATCGCTCCCCCGGCGCGGTCGTGTGACCTGCCCAGGAAGCCCCCTGTCCTGGTGCTAACTCAGGCAGCCCCCTGTCCTGGTGCTAACTCAGGAAGCCCCCTGTCCTGGTGCTAACTCAGGCAGCTGGGCCCGAGCAGCGACTTCAACTCGCCGTAGAGGTCGGCTGAAACGGTCACCGGGTACGGGATCTCGAACATCCGCGCGGTTTCCCCTCGCACGAGCTTGAGCCGCACCTCGTTGTCGCCGGAGTGCCGGATCAGCACATCGTTCAGCGCGCTCACGACGTCGGTAGTCGCACGGAACTCGGGAACCGAGATGACGAGCGGTCCGCTGCCGAGGCTCGCGCCGACATCCGGTGAGAACATGCTCACGGCGTGGAGGTTCATCCCATCGTCGCGCACGCTCACCCGGCCCCGAATGACCACGATTGAGTCGCTCGCCAGCGCAGGCGCGAACTCCTGGTACGTCTTGCCCATGAACATCACCGTGATCTCGCCACCGAAGTCCTCGACGGTGACCATGCCGTACTGGTTGCCGGATTGGCGTGCCGTGCGATGCTGCACACTTGTGAGCAGGCCCGCGATCGTGACGGTCTCGCCGTCACTTGCGGCCTCCCCGCTCAGAAGTTCGGTGATGCTCAGCGAGGCGTGCTTGGCAAGTTGCGACTCGAGGCCGGCCAGTGGATGGTCGGAGACGTAGAGCCCGAGCATCTCCCGCTCGAATGCGAGCTTGTCTTTCTTGGACCACTCCGGACGATCGGGCACGCGCCCCGCATCCTGTGGTTCGTCGAAGAGGCTGTCGAAGTCGAACCCGGCCTGACCCGTTGCCTCGGTGCGCTTGACACTGACAGCGCCCTCGACGGCATCCTCATGAATCTCGAGGAGCGCCCGGCGGGTCGACCCCAGCGAATCGAACGCACCCGCCTTGATGAGCGACTCAACGGTTCGTTTGTTGGCGACAGCGATCGGCACCTTGGCCAGGAAGTCGTAGAACGACTCGAACCGGCCCTTCTCCTCCCGCGCAGAACGGATGCCCTCGACCACGTTGTAGCCGACGTTGCGCACGGCGCCGAGCCCGAACCGGATGTCACCCGGGCCGGCTGCGGCCGAGGGGTCGGTGGACGGAACTGCGGTGAAGTCCACGAACGATTCGTTCACATCCGGGGCGAGCACCTTGATTCCCATGCGCCGGCACTCGTTGAGGTACATTCCGAGCTTGTCCTTGGAGTCCCCGACACTCGTCAGCAGGGCGGCCATGTATTCCGCCGGGTGATTGGCCTTCAGGTACGCCGTCCAGTAGCTCAGGACGCCGTACCCCGCGCTGTGCGCCTTGTTGAAGGCATAGTCGGCGAACGGCATGAGCGTTTCCCAGAGCGTGTCGATGGCCTTGTCGCTGTAGCCGTTGGCCTTCATCCCGGCCTCGAAGCCCTCGCGCTGCTTGTCGAGTACCTTCTTGTCTTTCTTGCCCATCGCCTTGCGCAGGATGTCGGCCTGCCCGAGCGTGTAGCCGGCGACCTTCTGCGCGGCGGCCATCACCTGCTCCTGGTAGACGATGACTCCGTAGGTGACACCGAGGATGTCGCGCAGCGGCTCTTCGAGCTCGGGGTGAATCGCGTCGATCACCTGGAGCCCGTTCTTGCGCAGCGCGTACTTGGTGTGTGACTCCATACCCATGGGCCCCGGCCGGTACAGCGCGATCACGGCAGAGATGTCTTCGAAGTTCGTCGGCTTGAGTTGTCTCAGCAGCGCCCGCATCGGGCCGCCGTCGAGCTGGAAGACGCCGAGGGTGTCACCTCGCGCCAGAAGGTCGTAGGTTTTCTGGTCGGCGTCGAGGTCGAGGTCTTCGATGACCAGCCTCGTGCCCGTGTTCTTCTCGATCATGGTGAGCGCATCCTGGATGATCGTCAGGTTGCGCAGACCGAGGAAGTCCATCTTGATGAGGCCGAGCGACTCAAGTGGTGGCTGGTCGAACTGCGTGATGATCGCGCCATCGTCTTCGCGCTTCATGATCGGCAACACATCGAGCAGTGGCTCAGCGGAGAGGATGACGCCAGCGGCGTGCACGCCCCACTGGCGCTTGAGGTTCTCGATGCCGACGGCCGTCGCGAAGACCTTCGAGGCGTCAGGGTCGGTCTCGACGACCGCGCGGAAGTCGTTGCCCTCCTTGTAGCGCGGCGAGTTCTTGTCCATGATCTCGCCGAGCGAGATGTCTTTGCCCATGATGGGCGGCGGCATCGCCTTGGTCAGCTTCTCCCCCACCGCGTACGGCATACCGAGCACCCGCGCGCTGTCTTTGAGAGCCTGCTTGGCCTTGATGGTGCCGTAGGTGACGATCTGTGCGACCCGGTCGTCACCGTATTTCTCGGTGACGTAGCGGATGACCTCGGGCCGTCGCCGGTCGTCGAAGTCGACATCGACATCCGGCATGCTGACGCGATCGGGGTTCAGGAACCGCTCGAACAGCAGTCCGTGGGCGAGCGGATCAAGCTCGGTGATCCCCATGGCGAATGACGCCATTGACCCCGCGGCGGACCCGCGGCCTGGCCCCACCCGGATGCCCTGCGATTTAGCCCAGCCGATGAAGTCGGCGACCACGAGAAAGTAGCCGGGGAAACCCATTTGCTTGATGACGTCGACCTCGTACTGGGCCCGGGCGAGATGCTCGGCCGAGGGCGCGCCGTTGAACCGGCGTCGCATACCCTCGGCCACGGCTTTCTCGAAGAAGCTCGCCTCGGTCTCGCCCTCGGGCACCGGGAATCGCGGCATCAGGTTTCGGTGCTCGAAACTGACACCGACGCGCTCGGCAATCAGCAGCGTGTTGTCGCAGGCTTCGGGCAGGTCGCGGAAGATGGACCGCATCTGGGCCGCCGACTTGAGGTAGAACTCGTCCGAGTCGAACTTGAACCGGTTCGGGTCATCCAGCGTCGAGGCAGACTGCACACAGAGCAGCGCCGCGTGTGCTCCGGCGTCGCCGGCGTTCGTGTAGTGGAGGTCATTGGATGCGACGAGCGGGAGATTCAACTGTCTGGCGAGGCGCAGCAGGTCGTTCATTGTGCGCTTCTCGATGTCGATTCCGTGGTCCATGATTTCGGCGAAGAAATTGTCTTTGCCGAAAATGTCCCGGAAGTCCGCGGCCGCCTTTAGCGCCTCGTCGTACTGGCCGAGTCGCAGTCGCGTCTGCACCTCACCGCCGACGCACCCGGTCGTCGCTATGACGCCCGTGGAGTAGCGGCTGAGTAACTCGCGGTCCATTCGCGGCTTGAAATAGAAGCCCTCCATCGACGCGAGCGACGAGAGGCGGAACAGGTTGTGCATCCCCTCGTTGTTCTCGGCCAGCAGGGTCATGTGCGTGTAGGCGCCCGAGCCACCCACGTCGTCCGACGACTGGGTGCTGGTGCCCCAGCGGACTCGGGTCTTGTCCCCGCGCGCAGTACCGGGCGTGATGTACGCCTCGGTGCCGATGATGGGCTTGATTCCCGCCGCGGTCGCCTTCTGCCAGAACTCGTAGGCGCCGAACATATTGCCGTGGTCGGTGACCGCGAGGGCGGGCATCCCTGCCGCGGCCGCCGCCTCAACCAGGGGGCCGATCCGCGCCGCTCCGTCAAGCATCGAATACTCGCTGTGCACGTGAAGGTGCACGAAGTTGTCGGCGGACTTTGGCACGGATTCTCTTAACTAGCTTCAGGGCGTCCTCAAGCTTAAGCCCGCCCGGTTACGACTCGCGCAGCACGTCCAACGCGTGTTGAAGATCAGGTGGATAACTCGATTCGAATTCCCGCCAGGTGCCGGTCGACGGGTGCCGGAACCCGAGTCTCATGGCGTGCAGCCACTGCCGCGTCAGGCCGAGACGGGCGCTCAGTGTCGGGTCCGCCCCGTACATCGCATCGCCGACGCAGGGGTGTCGTTGGGCCGCCATGTGCACCCGAATCTGGTGGGTGCGGCCGGTCTCCAGGTGGATCTCCAGCAGCGACGCACCGGGGAAGGCTTCGAGCGTCTCATAGTGCGTGACCGAGTTCTTGCCGTCGGCTGTGATCGCGAATTTCCAGGAGCTGCCGGGGTGGCGGCCAATCGGCGCGTCGATTGTGCCCGCGAGCGGGTCAGGATGCCCCTGCACGACAGCGTGATAGATCTTCGACACCTCACGGTCGTGAAACTGGCGCTTCAGTTCGGTGTACGCGTGCTCGCTCTTGGCGACCACCATCAGGCCGCTGGTGCCCGCATCCAGGCGGTGCACGATACCGGCGCGCTCGGCGGCACCCGACGTCGAAACTCGGACCCCCGCAGCGGCTAGTGCGCCGAGAACGGTCGGCCCATCCCAGCCGACCGACGGATGCGCCGCAACGCCGACGGGCTTGTCGACAATGACGAGATCGTCGTCTTCGTAGACGATCGACAGGTCACTCACCGGTGTGGCCGTCACAGTGACCGGAACACGGGGAGCCCATTCGACTTCGAGCCACGCGTCAGCGACGAGCCGGTCGGACTTGTGGGCAACCCGGCCGTCGATCGTGACGCCCCCCGCTTCGGCAACCTCGGCGGCGAACGTGCGAGAAAAACCGAGCAGCTTCGAGAGTGCGGCATCGAGTCGTTCGCCGGCCAGTCCCTCGGGCACCGGGAAGCTGCGCGATTCCATCGGTTTACTTCGCGGTGTCGACGGCCGACGCGGCTTTCGCCTTGCGCACGCGATGCCCGTCGAGGCGAACCCCGCGGATCGTCAACAGAACGAAGAGGCACATACTCACGACGATGGCGCTGTCCGCGATGTTGAAGATCGCCGGAAAGTCGATCACCTGGATGAAGTCGACCACGTGACCCTCGCCGAAGTGGGGCGGCCGAAGGAGCCGGTCACTGAGGTTACCGAGGGTCCCACCCAGCAACAGCCCGAAGAGGATGCCCCACGAGAAGGAGTGGATGCGACGGGCATACAGGATGATGAAGATCGCGACGGCGGCCGCCACAATTGAGAACAGCCAGGTCATGCCTGTCCCGAGCGAAAATGCGGCGCCCGAATTTTTCACATAGTGGAACTGCAGCACGTTTCCGATGACATCGACCTGCTGGCCTTCGGACAGGTGCATGACGATCAGGAACTTGGTGACCTGGTCGAGCGCAAAGACTCCTGACGCGACGAGGGCCAGTGCGACGAGCACTCGAATACTGAGTGACCTTGCACTGGCCTTCGGCGCGGAATCAGTTGCCGGCAAAGCCCGGGTAGCTGGCGGCAGGCGGCGCGATCTGTGCACCGTAGTTCTGCCCGTCGAAGCCCTGGCCTTCGAATCCCTGTCCGTCAAAACCCTGTCCGTCGAAGCTCGGGGCCGATGCGGCACCCACGGCGGCCTGCACCGGCGCGGCGGCCAACACAGCCGAGGTGGAGTCGAGTTCGCGCAACTGGCCGGAGATGTATTCCTTCAGCTTCGAGCGGTACTCGCGCTCGAAGCTGCGCAGCTCGTCGATGCGACCCTCGAGGACGGTGCGCTCCTGGTCGAGCGCCGAGATCTGGCTGCGGCTCTGGGCCTGCGCCTCTTCGAGGGCGCGGGCGGCGTTGGCCTGGCCCTCTTCAAGAAGACGAGCGGCGGTCGCCTGGCTCTCGTCGATCAGGCGAGCGGCAGCGGTCTGGGCCTCTTCCGTGACGCGGGCGGCCGTCGTCTGGGCCTCCTCAGTCACACGGGCGGCCGTGGCCTGCCCTTCGGCGATCAGCGCGTCGCGCTTCTCGACGCCCTCTCGCACGTGCTCTTCGTGAAGACGTCGCGCAAGCTGCAGCAGGTTGTTGGTGTTGCTCGGGTCGAGGGTCGGCTCCACTGCTCCACCGGCGAATGCCACCGGTGCGGGAGCGGGTGCGGACACCGCGAGTGGCTGCTCGAACGCTGCCGGAGCCGGCTGGGATGCGCTGCGCTGAAGTTCGCTGATGCGCGAGTCGCTGGCGATGAGACGCTGGCGCAGTTCCTCGTTCTCCTGGTTGAGGCGCCGAAGCTCGACGACGACCTCATCGAGAAAGTCATCGACTTCGTCCTGGTCGTAGCCTTCACGGAACTTGGTCGGTTGGAACCGCTTGTTGACAACATCTTCCGGAGTCAAAGCCATCGCCGTCACCTCAATAACTTTCTTTCATTCGGCGTGACCTGCATTTTTGTTCAAAGACAGGTGCACGGAGCGCGATCAATCTGGCGACATCGGAACGCCTTCGCACTGCTGCGAGTCGCTAACGTTAGTCACATTAGCCACGGGTGCGTACTTCAGTCGCACCCCAAGAGTACCGCTTTGTCGTTCCAGCGCTAGGCCTGCACCAGATTTGGGGTCAGTTCTGGAAGAAAGACGCCTCGAGGTCGCCTTCGACAGCTGCGGGGTCGCCACTGACGGCGACATGCGCGGGCGATAGGAGAAAAACCTTGTTGGTGACGCGCTCGATTTTTCCGTAGAGGCCCTGCGACAGTCCGCTCGCGAAGTCGATGAGCCGCTTGGCGTCCGGCTCTGACATCTGGGACAGGTTGATGATGACCGGGATGCCCTCACGGAAGTTCTCGGCGATGACCTGGGCGTCTTTGTAGGCACGCGGGTGCACGGTCAGAATTTCGTTCATGTCGCTTGGACCTGCTCCCTTTGCTGCCGGTCGGCGCAACGGCGTGACCTGTGCTCGAGCCTGCGACTGTTGCGCGTGCTGCACCGGAGCCACCGGCGCGACAGGGGCCTCATCCTCGTAGTCGAATTCCTCGTCGGCAAGACCAAGGTAGACCATGGTTTTGCGAAGTGGATTTGCCAATGTGTGCCTCCCGGACAGGATGTGTAACGTGCGTCACTGTTCGCAAGATTAACCGGCTGCCGGTCGATTACCGGTGATTGCCGTGCCGATCCGCAGGTGTGTCGCGCCTTCGAGAATCGCCTCGCGGAAGTCGCCCGACATTCCCATCGAGAGAGCGTCGGCTGTCGGCGCAAGTCCGCGAAGGCGCTCGGATGCCTCCCGCACCCGCGCAAACGCGGACCGCGGCTCTTCACCGAGGGGTGCGACTGCCATGACGCCGCGGAGCAGCATGCTGGGCGCCGCGAGCACCCGCTCGGCAAGTGCCAACAGGTTGCCTGGGGCCACTCCCCCGCGGGCGGGATCGTCCGTGAGGTTCAGTTGGAGGAAGACCTCGACGGGAATACCCGCCGACTCGATTGCCGATGCCAGCGATTCGCGGTCCACCGAGTGAATGGTGCCGGCGTATTCGAGTACCGCACGCACCTTGTTGCTCTGCAGCTGGCCGATGAAGTGCCACTCGAGGCCAAGGTCACGCAATTCAGCCGCTTTGGGCGCAGCATCCTGGTGCCGGTTC
>Ga0302279_10004356_pt1 | contig 16806 bp, 20 predicted proteins | sample III_Bog_N3_3_FD_194541 | JGI IMG/M metagenome (GOLD analysis project Ga0302279, IMG submission 194541) | Peat permafrost microbial communities from Stordalen Mire near Abisko, Sweden - III_Bog_N3_3 | ecosystem: Environmental > Terrestrial > Soil > Wetlands > Peat | place: Sweden: Abisko...
GTCAGGGAAGGCTGCGCGCACCAGCGCGGGACGCGCAGGTAGAGCGGGAAGGCGGTCCGCTTCCCGGAATGGAGGACGAGGCGGATCGTGTCTGAAAACGGATAGCGGGTCTCCTCGTCCCAGGTGACGGACGCGCCGTCCCCAACCCGGGCCGAGACCGCTCCCGGGGCGTAGATGGCCGCGCAGAGCCCGTTGTCCGAGGTCCCCAGCCAGAGATTCTCGGCAAAATACGGCCAGCCGATGGAAAGGTTGTGCTGGCAGCAGCGGGAGCTGAGGGGATTCATCAGGAGGCACGAGCCGGCATTGTCCAACCCCGGGGAGTGGCTCTTTTCATCGCCCAGGACGAGGTTCGGGGCGGTCAGGTACCGGAACCCGCGAAAGTCCGGCATCACGGCCGCGGGAAAGGTGTTGAACGCGACGTCCTCGCAATGGTCCGCCCAGGACGAATCGCCCGTGATCCGCAGCAGGATCTCATCGGAGAGCATCTGCTCCACGATCCCGCAGGTTTCTATCGCCTGTCTCGGGTCCCCGTGGCCGGGGCGGCAGTTCTCGTCGCCGCCGAACATCCCCCCGGGGACCTGGCCGTAGCGCTGCCGCACAAGGTGGAAGTCGTCATAGGTCGCCTTCAGGTCAGCGGGATCACCGCTTTGCCGGTAATAGGTGGCCGGCTCCCTGAACCCTTGGGCGATGTTGACATTGTGCCAGCTGGGCAGGTCGTCGTGCATCTCCCAGTTCGAGGTCAGGCGATGGAGCTTCCGGCTGAGGTCCAGCAGGAAAGGATCGCCCGTCCGCTCATAGAGCCAGGTGACGCTGTAGAGGTTGTCCCCGCCGCGGATCTTCTGCCAGTAGTGGGTCAGCAGCTTGCTGTCGGGCAGCGCGAGCAGGTACCGGAAATAACGCGTCATGAGCGTGATCACGCGCGGATCGCCCGAGTGCTCGTAGTGGCTTTCCAGGCAGTACAGCACGAGCATGTTCGGCCAGTAGTCGCGGGACCCGTCGTCGTCGAAGTGGCGGTCCGGGCCGAAGTCCCCGTTGGGCCTGGCGCTGCCGATGATCGCCTCGATCCAAACCTTCGTCTCGGCGAGCATCGCCGGGTCGTCGAGGACATAGGCCAGGTCGCCGTATCCCCGCAGCCAGTACGGCACCTCCTCCCATCCGTGGACGCCCTTGCCTTCCCGGCTGAGCCAGGCGTTGTCCCTCTTCTGGAGCCAGTAGCTGATGCCGCCGAGGTGACCGGTGAGGCCCGTGCGCTGGCGCCCCAGGTATTCGAGGAGCCAGCCTTTTGGGCGGATCGACCCGATCGGCAGCTTCACGAAGGGGCTTCGGACCAGCGGAGCCCGGTTTCCGGGATAGTAGGAGTTTCCGCCGGCGTCGTCCGGACGGGCGACGCGGGAGGCGGCGTCATCGCCACGGATGCGCCCGGCTGAAATCAGCGCCAGGGCGGCGACGATGGCAATTGCCCGGTGATGGCCCATGGGGCGTTGAACGGGGTCGATCAGCCGGACGGGATTAGGGCGCGGAAAGGGCGACGACGATCGTCTTTCCCGCGTAGGTCGCCTTGTCCCCGGCCGCGAGCTTCTTGCGCTTGCGCGTTTCCACGGTCCCGTTCAGGAGGACCAGGCCCTGGCTGATCGCGTGCTTGGCCTGCCCGCCGCTTTCGGCCAGGCCTCCGAATTTCAGGAACTGGCAGAGCTCGATCGGTATGCCCGACACGACAACTGGACGGGGGGCACCGGGATCGGGATTGGTCATGTCCGGAGGTTGGCAGACGTTGCCCCCGCAGTAAAGCCGGTGAAAGTCTGGCGCGCCCGGAGGCGCCCCGGGGTCAGCCGTTCGGCGCGGCGTTCCAATCCGCCCTGACGCCGTGAATACCGTTGATCATGAATTGAATGGCGATCGCCGCCAGCAGCAGGCCCATGATGCGGATGGCGATGTTCATCGCAATCGGGCTCAGCCAGTGAGTCCCCCGCGCCGACAACCGGAGGATCCCGTAGGTCGTGAACGCCACGGCCACGATGCTAAGGCCGAGGGCGATGTGCTGGGCCAGACCCCGGGCCTGGTTCTGCAGGAGGATGACGGTCGAGATGGCGCCCGGCCCGGAAAGCATGGGAATGGCCAGCGGCGTCACGGCTATGTCCAGCTTCGCGAGCCCGGCGGTCGTCTCCTCGTTGGTCTCCAGCACCCGCGAGCGCTGTGCCCGGAGCATGTCCATGGCGACCAGGAGCAGCACGATGCTCGCCGCGATCTCGAAGGCCGGCATGGTGATCCCCAGGAACCGGAAGATCCACTGCCCGGCGAACCCGAAAACCAGCAGGACTCCGGTCATGACGAACGACGCTATGCGGGCCATCCGGACCCGGTCCTCGGGCGTGTTGCCGGGCGTCATCGCGAGGAAGGCCGGGATCGTGGCGAGCGGATCGACGATCACAAAGAGCGAACTCGTCGCGAGAAGGACGTATTCGATGAGGGACATGGACGCGCCCGGAAAGGGCGACGGGCAGACTCTAGCGGCGGGGCCCTGGGATCGCTACATCATTCGTGGACGCCGGCCGCCGGAAAAATCCTGCGTTGATCTTGGCCGCGCGCTGTTCCAAATGGCCCTGTGATCGCGTTCACCCCGCCGCTGTCAATCCGCCTGGCCGCCTGCTCGCTCGTGGCCCTGGTCGCCGCAATCTCCCTGCGCGCCGCCGACCCGGCCATCATCAACCTCTGGCCCGAGGGCGTGCCCGGACTCCGGGCGGACGCCGGCCCCGAGAAGGAAATCGCGGACGGCCGGGTGTCGGCTATCAACCATCCGAGCCTGACGGTCTTTGCGCCGGCGGCGGGCAGGGCCAACGGCACCGCCGTCGTCATTTGCCCGGGCGGGAGCTATGTGCGGCTCGCCTTCGATCACGAGGGGCTTGTCCCGGGCCGCTGGTTTGCGCAGCGGGGGGTGTGGGCCTTCGTCCTGAAGTACCGGCTGAAGGAGTACGGGCATCCCGCGCCGCTGAGGGACGTCCTGCGGGCGATCCGGCTCATCCGCTCGCGGGCCGGGGAATTCGGGATCCGTCCGGACCGGATCGGCGTGCTCGGCTTCTCCGCGGGCGGTCACCTGGCGGCGAGCGCCGGAACCTTGTTCGACGCGCCCGAGGGCCGGACGGGCGCGGCGCTGGATTCGGTCAGCGCCCGGCCGGACTTCATGATTCTGGTGTATCCGGTGATCACGATGGAGCCGCCCTATGCCCACCAGGCTTCCCGGATCGCGCTTCTCGGCGCGGCCCCGGCGCCCGGACTGGTGAGCCATCTTTCGCTGGAGAGGCAGGTGAGCGCGGGCACGCCGCCGGCATTCATGGTCCAAACCGAGGAGGACAAGACCGTCCCGATGGAGAACAGCATCCTCTTATATGAGGCGCTGAGGCGCTCGGGTGTCCCGGCCGAACTTCATCTTTACGCGGTGGGAAAGCACGGCTTCGGGATGAGGCCGGGCATGGGCCCGACATCCGAGTGGCCGGACCGGCTTGAGGATTGGATGCGGTTTCACGGATGGCTGCCGGCTCGCGTCCCGGCGGTGAAGCCGGTGTCCGTCGTCCTCGAAACAGACCTCGGCGCGTTCACGGTCGAGGTCGACCTTGCGCGGGCGCCGATAACCGGGGCGAATTTCCTGGGGTATGTGGACCGGGGATTCTTTGACGGGGGAGTCTTCGACCGGTCGGTCCGGCCGGACAACACGCGGAGGCATGACGTGGAAATCCAGGTGATCCAGGCCGAGGAGAATCCCGCGCTGAGCCCGAAGCTCCTGCCGCCGATACCCCTGGAGCGGACCAGCGTGACCGGGCTCAGGCACATTGACGGGGTCATATCGATGTCCCGCGACAAGCCCGACACGGCGCAGGCGGCGTTCTTCATCACGATCGGGTCCCAGCCGGAGCTGGATTTCGGGGGCAGGCGCAACCCGGACGGGCAGGGCTTCGCCGCGTTTGGCCGCGTCGTCGATGGCATGGACGTCATCAGGAGGATCCAGGCCGCGCACACGGCGACAGCGGGGGTGTTCGGGACCGAGACGCTCTCCCCGGCAATCCGCATCGTGAAGGCGCATCGGAAAATCCCGTGATGCCGGAGTGCGCCTCGACCTCACATTGACCGATTGGGTGGTTTGCATCGGGGCCCTGGGCTTTAATGTGCTGCTCGGGCTTTACCTGTCGGTGCGGGCGCGGCGCAGGACGGGCGGCGGCGACTTCTTCCTCGCCGGCCGGGCGTTGAAATGGCCCATCGTCGGCGCCTCGCTCTTTGCAACCAATATCGGCGCCGAGCACATGGTGGGGCTTTCCGGGGACTCCTATCGCTACGGCATCTGCGCGGGAACCGTCGAGCTCACCACCGCCCTGTGCCTGGGATTCGCCGCGGCGGTCCTTCTGCCGTACTACCTGAAGAACAGGGTCTTCACGATCGCCGAATTCCTCGAGATCCGCTTCCGCCCCGCCGCGCGCCTGTGCTTCTCCGGCCTGATGCTCTTCATCTGCGTCGTGACCAAGATGGCCTTCTGCATGTACGCGGGTGCCCTGGTCCTCCAGGCCGTGACGGGATGGGGGATCATGCAAAGCGTCCTGATCATGGGAACGGTGACCGCCGTGATCACGATGATCGGCGGATTCGGCGTGGTCGCCTACACGGACGCCATTCACTCGCCGATCATGATCGCCGGGTCGGCCCTTGTCCTGTTTGTGGGCCTGCACCGGGTGGGCGGGTGGAACGCCCTCTGCGAGGCGGTTAGGCATTCGCCGGTGCCCGGCGGCATGCACATCCACAAGCCGTGGACTGATTCCTCCTATCCTTTCTGGGGCGTCATCCTTGGAGCCGTCTACGGGGGCATTTTCTATTGGGGGATAGACCAGGTGAATGCGCAGCGGATGCTGGGGGCCCGGGACCTCAGGCAGGCGCGGTGGGGAGCCATGTTTGCGGTTCTCCTGAAGCTCACCCCGGTATTCATCTTCGCCCTGCCCGGCGTGATCGCGCTGGCGCTCAATCCCCGCATCGGGGTGGGCGACAGCCGGGCGACCTTCATCTGGATTCTCGACAACCTCCTCCCGAGCGGGATCCGGGGCTACGTCCTCTCGGCGCTGCTGGGGGCCGTGCTGTCGTCGCTCATCGCTGTCATGAACTCGGTGTCAACCCTGGCGGTGCGCGACTTTGCCATGCACTTCCGGCCCGGACTCAGCGGGACCGGGCAGGTGGCGCTGGGCCGGCTGGCGATCGTCGCCGCAATGCTCATGGGATCGGGTGCCGCGGCCGTCATCGCCTGGCAACCCGACGGCATCTACAAGTACCTGCAGACGATTTCGCTCTACCTGGTCATGCCGCTGACCCCGCCGATCGTGTTTGGCATATTGAGCAGGCGGGTGACCTTTGCCGGTGCGGCCGCATCCTTCTTCTCGGGTATCGCCCTGTCCGCGCTGTTCGTGGTCGACACGCTCTTCAGGGACAGGACCTCGGCCGCGCGGCTGTTTCCGCTGCTGCACCACCGGATAACCGAGAATTACACCTATCGAGGCATCTGGGGGACGTGTGCCGTCGCGATCATCCTTTTTGCGGTCTCCGCGTTCACGCGGAAGACGGAGCCGGAGAAGCTGGAAAAGACCACGATCAACTGGGGAGGACGGGTCGCCGCGTTCGAGGGGCTTTCCGACTGGAGGCTCCAACTTGCGGGACTTCTTGCAGTAACCGCGCTGGCCTACGCATGGCTATGGTGAGCCCCATTCGCCCCATGAAGCTGCTCCCCTGGTTGTTCATCGGCCTTGCCGGCGGGCTCCTCGCGAGCGGCGCCACCCTGACGCGCGACATCGAGTACGGCCGCGTCGGCCCGGCGATACTGCGGCTCGACGCAAGCGTTCCCGACGGGGCCGGCCCCTTTCCCGTGGCCATCCTTGTCCACGGCGGGGGCTGGGATCACGGGGACAAGGGCGGAAGCGAGAAACCCGGGAGTTCCGCGGATATAACGCCGTGGTTCGGCATCCTCGACCGGGCGAGGTTCACCTGGTTTTCCATCAACTACCGGATGGCGCCGGCCAACCGATGGCCGGCGTGCCTGGAGGATGCTCAAACCGCCATCCGATGGGTTAAGGTCCACGCCGGGGAGTATCACGGCGATCCGCGGTGCATCATTCTCTTCGGGCACTCCGCGGCCGGCCAGATCGTCTGCCTGGCAGCATTGGAGGCGAAGGACGACACGCGCGTCCAGGGAGTCGTGGGCTGCGCCCCGGTGACGGACTTGGAGCAGGGCTCGGTGATGCACGGCGGAGTCAGTTCCTCGCTCCAGGGGCTCCTCGGGATCAAAGGAGAGCTGACGCCGCGTTCGCGCGTGATTCTTCGCGAGGCCTCGCCCATTCACCACGTTGCCCGAGGGGCGCCGCCCTTCCTGCTGGTCCAGGGAGACGCGGACAAGACGGTTCAACCGGCTCTCACCGAGGCATTCAGGGCCGCGCTCACTTCAGCCGGGGTGCCGTGCGAGGTGATCACGATACCGGGCGGGCCGCATTCGATGATGACCTGGGCCCGGCGCGATCCGTCCTATCCCCAACGCCTTACAAAGTGGCTTCAGGCAATTGGGCGTTCCAGGCCCGAATCGTCCGAATAGGCCGTCGATCCCGCCACGTCCACTTGCTACAATGGCGGTGTGGCACGAACTGCACTTCGCACTCGAACCGGGGGAGAGTCCCTTGACAGCAAATATCAGTCAGACAGTCTGATTGACATGGAAACCACCCTGACTGACTTCCAGCGAAACTTTAGCGCCGCGCGAGCCGCCGCGGACCGGGGCGAGACAATCAAGGTCAAGTCGGGCGAGGCCGTGTACGTGTTCGTCCGGCAAACCGGGCAGCCCGCCCGTCCGTTTTCCGATTTGGAGCATCTCTTCGGCGTCGTCAAGCGGCCCCAGCGCGCCGCATCCCCCCATGAAGCCATTCGAAAGCGCCTTAAGGCGCGCCGTCCTGATTGATGCCGGGCCGCTGGTTGCGGCGATTGACGCGGGGGATACGCACCACGCCTGGGCGCGGAGCACGCTGCCCCGGCTGGCGGGGAGGATGGTGACCTGCGAGGCGGTGGCGGCGGAGGCCGCACACCTGCTCGACAACGATCCGGTGGCGATTGCCGCCCTTCATGGGTTTCTCAGGCGAATCGAAATCGTACCCATCCTTCGCGACGAGCTTGATGCGGTCTTTGGGCGGCTCAAGCGGTTCGCCCCCCGGATGGATCTGGCCGACGGCTGCCTGCTCACCCTTGCCGCCCGGGATCCCGACGCCCTGGTACTCACGACCGACACCCGGGATTTTTCGGCCTATCGCGTTCCCTTCGCGTCGCCCGAGGGGATGTTTGCGGAAACGTGAGGAGTGCCTTGCAGGGTCCCTCCGGTGCGTGCAAGGCTCGCGGGATTCATCCATGAGCCCATCCACAGCCTTTTCCCGCGCTCTCCCTGTGTGGCCCAAGAAATTGACCGGCCGCAAGAACACCTGGGTGAGTTTTCACGCCGGGGTGAAACTGGGCGCCGGCCAGGACGCGGTCCTGCGGATTGCCGCGGCGCAGGCCTATCGGGTCTGGGCGAACGGGCGGATCGTCGGGCGGGGCCCCGCCCGCACCGCCCACCATCACGCCCGCATCGACGCGTGGACGCTGAAGGCGGACGCCGCGGGGACACTTCGGGTGGTCATTGAGGCGATGGCCTACGGGGTCCCCACCTTCTGCTCCACGAATGAGCCGGCGTTTTGCTGCGCCGAGTTGGCGGCGGGGAACGCGGTGCTCGCGTGGACCGCCCCGAAGGGGGGCGGCTTTGCGGCGGAGCATCGGACGGAGCGGGTGCACAAGGTCGAGCGCTACAGCTACCAGCGTGCGTTCCTCGAGGCCTACCGATTCGGGCCCGCGGGATTTGCCTGGCTCGCGGCCGATTATGTCCCGGTCCGGCCGCTGTCGCTGGCGCGGGTCGCGCACCGGCGCACGTGGCTGCCCCGCGGCGTGGCCCTTCCCGACCTGTCCATCGTGAAACCGCTGCCGGGTGCGCTGCGCGGCCGCAAGAAGCCCTTCAGCGCCGCGCTGGCGGCCAAGGCGCCGCGCTGGGGGCATCTTCACGACCCCAAGAAGGCGACAATCGGATTTCGGCAGGAACAGATCGACTGGAGTATTTTTGGAACGCTCGCGGGCACGAGGTTTGTCTCGTCGGGCCGGACTCGGATCGGCCCGGGGAAATCGACGCGGCTCCGGTCCGGGGAATGGATTCGGACCGACCTTCGGGCGGACCTCACGGGGTTCCCGGCCCTGCGCGTGAGCGCGCGGCGCGCAACCCGGCTTGTCGTGCTCTTTGACGAGATCCTGGTGGACGGCCAGGTGAAGTTCAACCGGTCCGGATGCCTGAATGCGATCTGGCTCGAGCTTGAAGCGGGGACATCGCTTGATTTCGAGGCGTTCGAGCCCTACACGCTGCGCTTCCTGCAGGTCCTCGTGTGGACGGGCGATGCGGAGGTCTCCGACCTTCGGCTGCGGCGGTACGCGAGCTCCGTCGGGCTGCGCGGGGCCCCGGCGGGGATCGGGGCGGCGGAGGCCCGGGTCCGGCGGGCGGCCCTCTCGACGTTCCGGCAAAACGCGCTCGACATCTTCATGGACTGCCCGGCGCGGGAACGGGCCGGCTGGCTCTGCGACAGCCTGTTCACCGCGCGGGCGGAGTGGCACCTCACCGGGGACAACGCGATCGAGCGGGACTTCCTGGAGAACTACCTGAGGCCCGCGACCTTCGACGGACTACCGAAGGGGATGGTGCCGATGTGCTATCCGGCCGAGCCGCTGGGCAAGAGCTTCATCCCGAACTGGGCGATGTTCCTGGTCATCCAGCTCGACGAGGCGGCCCGGCTGCGGCGGTTGCCGGCGGCGTGGGATCCGCTCGTGCGGCGCCGGGTCCGCGGGCTCCTTGCCTACTTCCGTCAGTTTGAAAACGGGGACGGGCTTCTGGAGAAACTCAAGAGCTGGGTCTTTGTCGAGTGGTCGAAGGCCAATGAGTTCGTGCAGGACGTCAATTATCCCTCGAACATGCTCTATGCGATGACACTGCGGGCGGCGGCCCGGCTGCTGGGGGACCGCCGGCTCGCGGACCGCGCCAAGGGCGTCGAGGACGCCGTGCGGGCCGCCTCGTGGCGCGACGGCCGCTTCGTGGACAATGCCGTCCGGGATCCGAAGGGCCGGCTCGTCGTGACCGACAATGCGTCGGAGGTCTGCCAGTACTACGCCTTTTTCACCGGCCTCGCCTCGCCGCGGCGGGAGAAGGACCTCTGGGACCGGCTGGTCCGCGCCGACTACGGCGCGCTGCATCCGGCGAATGTGTTTGTCGGCAAGATCATGCGCCTGGAGCTCCTCATCGACAACGGGGAGCACGAGGCGGCCCGCCGGGAGCTCATGAAGAGCTACCTGCCGATGGCCAAGTCCACGGGCACACTCTGGGAGCTCTTCCAGAAAACGGTGAGCTGCAACCACGGCTTCACCTCCTATGTGGCGGTACTGATCGACCGGTTCGTGGAGGCGCGCTAGCCCGGACCCATGAGCAGATCGCAAACGCGCCCGTGAATCCGTGAGCCTGACGGGATGTCTCCGATCGCTGGAATGGGGCCCCGCTCTTGGCGCCCCGCGCGGGGCGCGCGCAATTGACAAGGAGCGGGGCGGATGGCAATTCTCCAGGATCCTACCGGCGCGGCCTTCGGCGTCCTGGAGCCGCTGGTCTGAACCTGCCGCGCGAGCCGGAAGCTCAGGGGCGCCTGAGCCGCCCGAGGATCACCAGGCCGAGGTCGACGACGAAGATCGTGATCACCGCGCTGTCCATGGCGGTCACGCAGGAGCCCGGGGGAAGGAATTGCTCCCCTCCCCAAAGGACGAATGCCAGGCCGAGAAGGACTCCCTTGATTTTCTCAGTCCAACCGGCCGGCGCAGCCAGTTGCAGGCAGATGAAGGAGGCGCCCACCAGTATCAGCGCCAGCGCGCCCGTCCGCAGGTGATGGGCGGTCGGCTGGAAGTGATGCCAGAAGTCGGATGAAAGCAGCAACACCAGCGCGGCGAGCGCGGCTGCGAAGAGCAGGCCGGCCAGGGCGCGTAAGGGTTTTTCGATTGAGGCCATGATCAGGTCGTCGGTGGATTCCCGACCAGGGGATTGACCAATTTCAAGGCGGGAAATCGCGAGAAATCGCGGTCGGCGCTCCAAAGTTCATTGATCCCGTGGCTGAGGCAGATGGCCGCAATGCGAGCGTCGTGGATGCCGCCGCCGGTTGCCCCGGATGATTCGACCAGTCCGCGAAGCCGTCCAAGGTGATCGATCCCCTCTCCAAGGAAGCGGAGGCCGCCCCCGCCGGACAGGGCGTCGAGGAACGCAAACGCCTCCGCGGGCGTCGCGGGAGTCCTGAAAATCCGCGCGTTCGTGACAACCGCGTAGAATTCGTGAACGCAGGGCCAGGGAATCGCCCAGCGCGCATTTCGGGAGGCGATGTCCGTGAGCGCCCGGCGTGCGACCGCGTGGCGCGGCATTTCGGGCCGGTTCGCGTAGACAAGAAGGTTTGTGTCGACGGCGATCACGCGCCGTGGCCCCGGTAGATTTCATCGCGGAACTTTTCCCAGCCCGCGCCCGAAAACTCCGGCATGAGCCCGTCCCCGCCGGACGTGGGGAGGCTGACCGCGCCGGAGGGCTTCTTCTCCCCCTGGCGGAGGACCAGATCCAGGCCTTCCTCGATCAATTCGCGAAGGGTGCGGTTTTCCCGGTGGGCCAAATGCTTGGACCGCTTCAACAGGTCATCGGCAATATCGACGGTTGTCTTAATATGGGTACCCATATCGCTTGTTCTTTGACTGTCAATCTCGGTGTGGGCCTTTGCGGATTTTACCTGTGTGAATAATAGCACGTTCGCTTTCGAAAGGGCCGCCCTGCGCGGCAATCGAAGGGCAAGCGCCCATTTGACGAAACGACCGGATGGCCTTCCTTGGGTGGCAACGACCAACCCCGACACATGAAAATCGTCGTCACTGGAGCGAATCGCGGCATTGGACTTGAGCTCACCCGCCAATACCTGGCCCGGGGCGATTCGGTGGTCGCAGGGGTCCGGGATCCCACGCTGGCGACCCGGCTCACCGCGCTGGGGCAGGCGGCAGGGGGCCGGCTTCGCGTCGCGGCCTGCGATGTGACGCTCGATGCGAGCGTCCGGGCGTTTGCGGCGGGACTTAGGGATCCGGTCGACTTGCTCATCAACAATGCCGGGATCAAGACCGAGAGGGACGAGCTGGCCGACCTCGACCTGGGAAACGCGGCGCGCACGTTTCAGGTCAATGTCCTCGGGGTGCTCAGGGTCACGCTGGCCCTCCTTCCGCTGCTGCGCCGCGCCCCGGCGGCGAAGATCGCCAGCATCAGCTCCGGGCTCGGCTCGATCGAGCGCAACCTCACCGGGGGAATCTACGGCTACCGCATTTCGAAGGCGGCGCTCAACATGGCGTCGCGGTCGCTTGCGCAGGACCTTCGGAAGGACCGGATTGTCGCGGTCGCGCTCACTCCAGGATGGGTGAAGACGGACATGGGCGGGTCCGGTGCGCAGACCGAGGTCTCCGACTCGGCCGCGGGACTGATCAAGGTCATCGACGGGTTGAAGCTGGAGGACAGCGGGAAGTGCATCAGCTTCCTCGGCGAGAGCGTGCCCTGGTGATGAAATGGGGTGGCGTCGCCGGTCGGTCGGCGCCAAGCTTGGAGGATGGCAACCCCATCCGCCGAGAGCTCCAATACCGACTTCCCCTGTCCCTGCGGCAGCGGCCTGGCCTTCGCGGCCTGCTGCGGGCCGATCCTTGCCGGCAGCCGGCAGGCGGCGACCGCCGAGCAGCTCATGCGGGCGCGCTTTACCGCGCACGTGCGGCATGACTTTGAGTTCCTGCACAAGTCGCATCGGCCAACCGCGGCCACGCCCTATGTTCCCGAAGAGGGAACCCCGTCGGTCACCTGGACGAAATTGGTGATCCACTCCCACGAGCCCACCGACAATCCCGACAGGTCCTTCGTCGACTTCACGGCTCACGGCACCGAGGAGGGCGTCGAGAAGGTTCTTCACGAGAAGTCGGAATTCCTGCGGATCAACGGCGCGTGGCTGTACAACCGGGAAATCCGCCTCGGGCCACCGCCGTTCCGGTCGGCCGGCCCCAAGGTGGGACGCAATGACCCATGCCCGTGCGGCAGCGGGAAAAAGTTCAAGCACTGCTGTTTGGGCAAGTCGTAGGACGCCCGGGCACCAAACCTGCTTATAATCGACAACGACGAACCGATAACATAGGCATGTCCCCGATTGGGCGGTGTTGATCGCCCGGCTTCCATCAAGATGTCCTCCCCAGATCCAGTGGTTTCGCGTGAATTACCCGTCGTGCGACGGATCATAGAAGATGAGACCTGGCTCGAGGGCGAGCGGCGCCGTCAGCCGGTGAACCCGAATGATCCGGTGGTGCGCGAGAGGGTCTGCCAGGTCGTCCTTCGGATCGGCCAGCAGCTCCGCGAGTCGCTATCCTGCGACTCGCAGCGGACGGCGGGTTGAGCGCCGGCCCGGCCCCGGCGGCCTTCTGGATTGCCGCGGGCCGCCATTCCCGAAAACCTCGGGCCATGAGGCCCCGAGGATGAACCTGCTGCCCTGGCAATGGATTGCCGCGGCGTTTGCGGCCCTGCTGGTCGGGCTCTCGAAGACCGGCGTCCCGGGGCTGGGGCTGCTCTTTGTCTCCATCTTCGCCAATATCATGCCCCCGAGGGCGGCGACCGGGGTCGTGCTGCCCATGCTGCTGGTCGGCGACGTGATCGCGGTGGGGTGGTACCGCCGGCACGCGCAGTGGAGCCGGATCTGGCGGCTCTTCCCCTGGGCCGCCTGCGGTGTTGTTATGGGTTATTTTGCGCTGGCCCGGATGAGCGACCGGCAGGTCGGCCTGGCGGTCGGCGTGATCGTCGTCGGCCTGGTCGCCCTCCAGGTGCTTAGCAAAAGGGGACTGGCCGGCGCCGACGGCCGGGACATTCCGTGGTGGATGGCTCCGCTCTTCGGCATCCTCGCGGGGTTCACGACGCTGATCTCCAACGCCGCGGGGCCGCTCATGCTGATCTACCTCCTGGCGATGCGGCTGCCGAAGTTGGAATTCATCGGGACGGGGGCGGTCTACTTTCTGCTCCTCAACCTCTTCAAGGTCCCGTTCATGGCCCACCTGGGGCTCATCAACCCGGGCAGCCTGCGGCTAAACCTGGCGCTGGCGCCGGCAGTCCTGGTCGGCGCCTGGGCCGGCCGAAAGGTGCTCGCCGGGATCGACCAGGCAAGGTTCGAGAAACTGATGCTCGGGCTGACGCTCCTCGCCGGGCTGAAGCTTCTCCTCTGACCCCCGCTCCTAGTTCGAGTGGGTGGTGTCCGTGGTCGTCGTCGTCACCGGGGCGGGAACCGTGGTTTGCTCCGTGGTCGTGGTGGTCGAGTGCGTGGGTGCGGGCGTCGACTCGCAGCCGGCCAACGTTGCAAGGGCGGCCGCGGCGAGGATCGGAATGATGAATTTATTCATGGGATTTTTCTTTGGAATGCCGGTCACAATACGCCCATTGGCGGCGGCGCGGTATGGGGTCTTGCCCTAGCCTAGCCCGAATCCAAAGGCGCCTTGATGTCGGCCGGCCTTGGGCCTCTACTTGGATGCCCCCTCCCTCATCCCCACCATGAATCCGATAGACCAGCTTGGCACCGTTGTGCGCCGCCGCGGCCCCCTTGATCGCACCTTGGCCGCCCTTGCGCGCGGGCGGCTCACGGTTGGATTCGTGGGCGGATCGATCACCTCCGCCCAGAAGGGCGCCCGCTGGCCCGCGCCGCTTGTGGGTTGGCTGGCCGACGCCTTTCCAAACGCGCGGATTGTGGTGGAGAATATCGCGATCGGGGCGACCGGCAGCGACCTGGCGGCGCTCCGGGTGCAGTCCGGGATCATCGCCCGGGGCTGCGACCTGGTCTTTGTCGAGTATGCCGCCAACGATTACGGCGAACCAACCGCCCGGCGGACGCGAACCCGGGAGGGGCTCCTGCGCCAGCTCCTGGGGGACGGGACGCGTGACGTGGTCATCACCTACACCTACGTTCCGGAAATGCAGGCGGACATGTTCGCCGGGGTTGTGCCCTCCACGATCGCGGAATTCGAGGCGCTCGCGGAGCGCTACCGGCTCAATTCGGTGTGGATGGCACTGCATGCCCTGAGGGAGGTGGAGCGCGGCCTGATGACCTGGGAGGAGTGGCTGCCCGACGCGATCCACCCGGAGAACCGGGGGAGCCTCAGCTACGCGCAAAGCGTGACCGCGTTCCTGGCCGAGGCCCTCGCACCGGCCGCCGGGTCGGCGGCAACCCCGCCCGCAACGGCGCTGCCCCCGCCGTCGGTCCCGGGCGCCTGGGAAAAGATCCGGCTCCTGCCGCTTTCAATGCCGGAGACCACGGGGCCCTGGACGGTGCAGCGCTGGGAGACCTGCCATGGGATCGACCGGGTTCTGCTCTGCACCGCGCCGGGGGCGGGGCTCAGGTTTTCGTTTTCGGGCAGGGGGCTGGTCCTGGCCTTCGACTTTGGCCGCAGCGCCGGCGAGATCCGCTACCGTGTGGACGGTGGCGAGTGGAGGGCTTCGCAGCGCGACTGCCCGGCCTGGGCCAACGACCTGGGCTGGCTGCGGCCGCTGCTGGTCGACGAGGACCTTGCGCCGGGATCCCACCGGTTCGAGCTGGAGACCCTTCCGGGCGCAACCGCGGCCTGCCGGGGCACCCGGACGGCGCTCGGGCTCATTGGCGTGATAGAGTGACTTATAAGCGCGGCGGCGGCCCGGGGACCGGTTGCCATCCCTGTATTGGGGGCGCAGCGTCGGGTCACCCCGGCATGCGCTTCGAGCTGAACATCGACTATCCGCCGGAGAAGATGGAGATGAGCCGAAGGCGGCTGGAGGCGTGGAAGCGGTACCGGTACGTTGACCGGGTTCCCGTCCAGTACTGCGTTGTTCCGCGCTATTTCGCGCCGCTGCACAAGCTGCGGTACATCGATTTTTTCAAGGACGCGGAGACGCAATTTTACTGGCAGCTTCAGTTCGCCAAGTACCGGTACGAGAACATTCCCGAGGACGCCTGCACGGGGCGCTCCGGGACGACCTTCGGATAAACATGCTCGTGTTCTTCGGCTACCTGGTGCCCCCGAAGGTGGCCGCGGCGAACCTCGGCGGGGCCTCGCGAATGTCGGGCAACCTGAACCCGATGCTCCTGAAGGACGGCGGCTACGCGGCGGTGAAGCAGGCCGCCCGCGAGTGCATCGAGGCGATGGGGCCTTGCGGCGGGTTCATGCTGGCCGACGGGGCGAACGTCTGCCCCGGGACTCCCCTGGCGAGCTTCCGGGCGATCATGGACGCGGCCGAGGAGTGCGGGATGTGCGGGGGACGGCTTCAGCCGGACGCAGCATGAGCGCTTCCACCGGCAACCGGGAGCGACTGGAGGCGGCTCTTCGGGGCGAGCCGGTAACGCATCCGGTCTTCGCCGTCTACGACGGGTTTGTGAAGACCCGGCCGCAGGTGGACTGGCCGCGGCTCTTTGGGCTTGGCCTGGGGCTGATCAGCCACGCCGACGTGATCCGGCACGAGCATCCGAACCTCCGTATCGAGGAGACGACCCGGCGGGTCGATGGGCAGGTGCGCCGGGATGTCCGCTGGATTACCGACGCGGGCGAGCTGCACGAGTGGTACCTCGACGACTGGAAGCAGGAGCACTTCATCAAGACGCCCGGGGACTACCGGATCATGCGCCGGGCCTGGGAGGGCGTGCGGATCGTCCCCGACGGGTCGGCCTATGCCGCCTCCGAGAGGGATGTCGGCGGCAACGGCGTGACGCTGGGAAACATCGCCGGCATGGGCCTGGGTCGGACGCCCCTCATGGTCCTGCAGGTCGACTGGGTCGGGCTCGAGCAGTGGTCGATGGACCTGGCCGACGAGCTCCCCGAGATGCTGGAACTGCTCGAGTTCATGAATGAATTGAAGCTGGAGGAGTTTCGCCAGGCGGTCCTCACGCCGGCCCGCCAGATCAAGCTCTGGGAAAACCTCTCCATCCAGACCCTGGGCCCGGCGCAATACCGGCGCCACCTCGTGCCGCTTTACTCGCGAATCCTGTCGATCCTGGAAAAGGCGGACCGGCGGCTGCTGGTGCACTACGACGGGCAGACCCGTGCGATCGCCGACCAGATCGCCGCGCTGGACTTCGACGGCATCGATTCGCTGACCCCTTCCCCGGAGGGCGACCTGACCATCGCGGAGGCCCGCCGCCAGTGGCCCGACAAAATGCTCTGGTGCCATCCGTCGCTGGGCTGGTACCGGGATGATGGGGACGCCCTGGTCCGCAGGATCAGGGAGATGGCCCGGGATGCCGGGCCGACGCGGTTTTGCCTGATGATCAGCGAGGAGATTCCGCCGGATTGGGAGCGGACGGTGCCGCTCGTCCTCGCGGCGCTCCGGGACGGCTGAACGCGGCGCCGGTTCGGGTTATGCCCCATAGCCGGGGTAGGTCGCCGGTGGTAGATTGGGGCCCTCAACCCAGCCCGCGCATGGACGAACCCCACTTTACAGCCCGCAATGGATCCGGGGCGGAGGGCTGCTCCTACTGGAAGATGATCCATCACAGCCCGTTTTTCTGGATGGCCGCATTTTTCATCCTGCTGGCGATGGTCATCTACGTGGGCACCCAGAATCTTTCCTTCAGGCCCGACCACGGGCGGCAGCAGCCGATGACCGCAGGCGTCCCCTAGAGGGGGGGGGGCACCGTTAGG
>Ga0302279_10004360_pt1 | contig 16797 bp, 19 predicted proteins | sample III_Bog_N3_3_FD_194541 | JGI IMG/M metagenome (GOLD analysis project Ga0302279, IMG submission 194541) | Peat permafrost microbial communities from Stordalen Mire near Abisko, Sweden - III_Bog_N3_3 | ecosystem: Environmental > Terrestrial > Soil > Wetlands > Peat | place: Sweden: Abisko...
CTGGGCGATCGGAAAGAAGATCGGTATTGTCAGGATGGTAAGGGCGCCGGATTCCAGGAACGTGCCGAGAACCAGATCGGTCACCACGATGGCGGTGAACACCATCAGCGGGCCGCCCGGCACGCCGCCGACTGCGGTGGCGATATGTTGCGGGAGCTGAAGCATGGCGCTATAGCGCGCGAACACCGACCCGGTGCCGAAGATCAGCAGCAGCATGGCCGACGTCAGCGCCGCCGAGCGGCCGGCGCGCAGGATCCTGGCGGCATCCAGCCGTCCCCGCATCACCCCGAGCGCAAGCACATAGGCGACCGCGACCGCGCCGGTTTCGGTCGGTGTCACCCATCCGAGATAGATCGACAGGATGATGAAGACGGGCAGCGCGATGATCGGCAACGCGCTCCAGAGTGCCTGCAGCCTTTCCTGCATCGAATGCGAGCGGGCGCGAACCGCGGGACGATGCACCAGCACGACGTAGACCGAGAACATTGCTGTCAGCAGCAATCCGGGAAATACCGTTGCCATGAACAGGCTGCCGATCGACGTCTGGGTCAGGACCCCGTAGATGATCAGCGGCAGGCTGGGCGGCAGCAAAATTCCGAGCGTGCCTCCGCCGGCGATCAGCGCGCCGCGCAGGCTGTCCGGATATCCCTCGCGAGCGAGGGCCGGCAGCGCAATGAGCCCGACCGTGACGGCGGTCACCGGGCTTGATCCGGTAATGCTGGCAAAGATCGCGCAGGTCAAAATCACGGCGACGCCGAGGCCGTTGGGGACCGAGCCGATCCACGCCTTGGCGCAGGCAAACAGCTCGTCGCCGATCTTGGATTCTTCCACCAGCATCGCGGTCAGCACGAACAGCGGAATGGTGACGAGCTCGAAATTGTTGAGGCTCTGCCAGAGGAACGAGGTGAAGTCGACCATCGCGTGCAGCGGGCCGAAGATCAGGGCCAATCCCGCGAACGCGGCCAGCCCGATGGCAACGAAGATCGGAATGCCAAGGGCCATCAGCCCGAACATCACCAGCGTTATCAGGACGAAGGATGAACCCGCAAGCAAGCTCATGACCGCAGGTCCGGAACCCGCGGGGCGATGATGTGGGACAGTCCCTGCAGCAGGATGGCAAGCCCCCCGACAGGGAAGGCCAGCATCGGCCAGAATTGCGGCACCTGCAGCAGTGTGTCCGAACGCAAATCCTGTTCGAACGCGCCGTAGGCCTGCATCGTGCCGGCGATCAGCAGGATCAGTCCGAACAAAGCTTCGAGAACGCCCGAGAGCGTCGCCAGCGGCCTTGCCAGCGCCGGAAACTTCTGCGAAAGCAGCGCGATGCGGAAATGGTGTCCGGTACTCAGGCCATAGCCGGAGGCGGCAAACGCGATCATGATGATCAGATAACCGGTGGTTTCGAATACCCAGACCGGCGGCTGATCGAACTGGTCGGCGATAGTCTCGTACAGCACCGGCAGCGGCAGCAGCAGAATCAGAAGGACGCCGAAATAGCAGATCAACCGTGTTGCCGCCGTCAGGCCGCGCGCGGCACCGGCGCCTTTTGCAGGCTCGCCGGCCTCAGCGCTGGGCATCGAGCACCTTGCGGATCAACTCCTTCGGAAATCGCTCTTCCTGGGTTTTGGCCAGCGGCGCCAGTGCATCGGCGAATTGGTTGTATTCGGCGGTGTCCGGCAGCAGCGTGGTTACCGTCATGCCGTGCTCCTGCATCTGACCGAGTTCCCTGGAGTAGGACGCGATCATGGCCTGCGTCGCGTGACGGCTCGCGGCATAGGCGCTGTCGAGCACGATTTTTTGCAGGTCCGGCGGAAGCGCCTCGAGGGACTTGCGGTTCATGACGTAGCCAGTCAGCAACAGGCCGAACTCGCCGTTGGTGGCCAGCAGATATTTTCCGACCTCGTATTCCTTCAGGCCGATCGCTCCTTCCAGCCCGCCGATCGCCGCCTGAACGGCCCCGCGCTGCAATGCCGGATAAACGTCCGCGACTTCGATGGTCGATGGCGCGCCGCGAAGCGACTGCACGATTTCGGCGGTGAGCCGGTCGAAGACGCGGACCGTCTTGCCCTTGAAATCTTGCGGCGATTTCATCGGCGCTTTGGAGGCCACGACCACCGGCCCGTTGTACAGCGCCGCCAGCAGTCGGACGCCATGACCGGCCATGTCGTCGTCGAGGGCCTTGAACAGCCCGGTGCCCGGGCCGATGACCTTGTCGAAATTTTCCGCGGTCGGCCGAAAGAATACCGTGTTGAGCGCGCCGGCGGTCGGCACGATCGAGGACCAGCTTCCCATCGTCGTCAGGGAAATGTCGACGACCCCTGACTGGATGGCGGTCGGCACTGCGCGCTCGTTGACGAGAGAGCCGGCAGGAAAGGTCTGGACGCTGATGCGTCCGCCGCTGGCCTTCTCGACGGCATCCTTGAAGGTCGCAGTAAAATCGATGACTTGCGCCGCGGTCGGGGCGCCCCAGCTCGCCAGGCGGAGCGTATAATTATCCTCGGATTTGGCGGGCGCGCCGGCGGCGGCGAGGACGGCGCAGGCGCCGATTGTTGCTGCGAGCAATGGTCGCCGTGGGCGCCGCAAATCGGGGTCGGCCCGTGTTTCACCGGCGAAATTGCCGAGGTGGCGCTGGTACGAAGACCAGAAATCCAGACCAGCCATGTTCGCCCTCCCCCGAGGACCCCGCCGCGCCGGCTTGCGTCGACTTTGCTTGGCAGGGAATATGTTATAAGACGTATTAGATACAATATGAGATGACTATGGAAATTGAGTCAATCCCTGCGCTCCATAAATCCTTCGAACTTGAGCGCGGGAACCCGCGTGCGTTGCATGAGCAGCTCAGCGATCGGCTCAAATCGGAGTTGCTCGCGAACTATTCCGCAGGCCAGCAAATCCCGACCGAGGAAGCGATCTGCCAGACCTACGGCCTCAGCCGTGTCACGGTGCGGCGTGCGATCCAGACCCTGGTCGAGCGCGGCCTGCTGATCCGCAGGCAGGGCAAGGGTACTTTTCTCGCCCAGCCCAAGCCGCGCATCACCTACGAGATCGATCGTCTCGGTCCCTTCATGGACGCGTTTGCGAGCTCGAGCGAACCGGTAATCGCCCGCCTGATCGATTTTAGTTGGGCGACCGGCGAAAAGGTGCCGAAATGTTTCGCTAGCTCGAGCAGCGTTCTCGTCTATGAACGCGTCTACGAGACCGCCGAGTCGCCGCACGGTTTCCTGCAGATCACCCTGCCCGGCTTTCTCGGTGAGCGCGTCGGCCGAGCCGACGCCGCGGAGCACGGCGTCTACCAGATCCTGCGGGAAAAGCTCGGCATCGAGCCGTTTCGCGCTTCCTTCAACATCAGCACGGAGCTTCCGGGCGCGACCCTGGCTGCGCGTCTGGCCGTGTCGCCGACCACGCCGCTGCTTTCGTTGGAGCGCATTTCGTACGACGCGCAGGACGTTGCGATCGAGCGCACCGTGCATCACCTGCTGCCCGAAGTGTATCAGCTCAGCGTCAACGTCCACGCCCGGACATTCAGAAGCTGAAATCCGCCATCACGTTCCGAGCCAACCCGTCGGCGGCGGCGACAGGAGTTGCCCGGACGCCTCCGCTGGCGTCTTGCCTAAACCTGCGGTTGACCGGATTAGATGGTGGGCGCACCAGGGCTCGAACCTGGGACCCGATGATTAAGAGTCATCTGCTCTACCAACTGAGCTATGCGCCCGGAAAGCGGCCCGGAAAGCCTTCGCAAGAGGGCGTCGTTTAGCAAAGCGCCCCCTGGATGTCCAGCAAGCCGGCGCGATATTCCGGGGTCATCTGACAAACACCCGGCAATCGAAAAAGCCGCCGGAATCCGGCGGCTTTTCCCTGAGTTTCGCTTCCAGCGGAGCCGGCCCGGTCTAGAGCCGCTCGCCGTCGCCATGGCCGCCATGGTCCCTGCCCGGCCCGCCATCCCGGTCGTAGCCACGATCCCGGTCGAAGCCACGGTCCCGATCGCCGCCGTCGCGATCGCGTTCGAATCGGTGCCGCCAGCCTTCGCCGCCGAAATGGCCGCCCCGGTGCGTCAGCATGGCGAGGCGGCGCTTCTGGCCGTCGTCGAGGGTCTTGTAGAGCGGATCGGCCGCATCCGCGATCTTCTTCAGCGCGGCCGCCGTGGTCGCCATGGTGTCGGCGCGCTCGCGCAGCCGCGCCACCGGATCCTCCGGCTGCTGGGCATCCTTCGGCTGATCCTGCCTGGCGTTCATCCGCGCATTGGCGCGGTCGATCCGCAGCTTGGCAAAATCCCGCACCGCGGACTCGAGCGGCGGCCAGAGTTTTTGCTGGTCGGGCGTCAACTCGAGACCCGCCTTCACGGCCGCGATCCGCGCGTCGGCAAAGGCCGCCCTGTCCTCGGGACTCAACCGCATATGGCCGTGAAACCACGGCCGGTGCTGGGCGTAAACCACGGTCGAACCGGCGAGCGCCAGCGCAGCCACGCCGGCGAGAAGCAGCTTCTTCATGCGAACCTCCGTTGAAACATTGGGTTGAGGATGAGCGCGGTTCGGCGCGCAATCAACTTACAGTTTGGAAAGAGTGCGCCGTCTTACCAAGATGTAATGCGGCGCGGCTGAACAAGGTGAAACCTTCAGATCATGCCGAGCAGCCGCGGCAGCCACAGCGAGATCTCGGGAATGTAGGTGATCAGGCCGAGGAAGATCAGCATCGCGCAGAGCCAGGGCAGCACCGCCACCGTGATTTCGCTGATGCCCATTTTCGCGATGCCGCTGGCGATATAGAGGTTGAGGCCGACCGGCGGATGACACAGCCCGACTTCGGTATTGACGATCATCAGGATGCCGAGGTGAACCGGGTTGATGCCGATATTGGTGGCGAGCGGAAACAGGATCGGCGCCATGATCAGCAGGATCGACGACGGATCCATGACGTTGCCGGCGGCGAGCAGCAGCACGTTGACCACCAGCAGGAACATCCACGGGCTGAAGTGCTTGGTGATGATCCAGGCCGCCATCTCCTGCGGAATCTGCTCATGCGTCATCAGGAACGAGAACAGCACCGCGTTGGTGATGATGTAGAGCAGCATCGAGCTCATGCTGGCCGCCTGCAGCAGCACCTTCGACACCTCGCGCAGCTTCAGTTCCTTGTAGACGAAGACGGTGATGAAGAAGGCATACACCGCGGCCACCGCGGCCGCCTCGGTCGGCGTGAAGATGCCGCCATAAATGCCGCCGAGCACGATCACGATCAGCAGCAGGCCCCAGACGCTCTCGCGAAACGCGGTCCATTGCTGGGCGAGCGTGGCCTTTTTCATGCGCGGATAGCCGTTGCGCCAGGCGATGAACCAGGTGACGAACGCCAGCATCAGCGCCAGCATCACCCCCGGCACGATGCCGGCCATGAACAGCGCCCCGATCGAGGTGTTGGTGGAGACGCCGTACAGCACCAGGATGATCGACGGCGGCACCAGGATGCCGAGCGCGCCGGAGGTCGAGATCACGCCGACGCCGAACCGGCGCGGATAGCCGTGTTCCACCATCGCGGGCATCATGATGGAACCGATCGCGACCACGGTGGCGACGCTCGATCCGGAAATCGCGGCGAACATGGCGCAGGCCGCCACGCCGGCGAGCCCGAGCCCGCCCGGCAGATGGCCGACCAGCGAGGTGGTGAAGGCGATCATGCGGCGCGCCACCCCGCCGCGGGTCAGGAAGGTACCGGCGAGGATGAAGAACGGAATCGCCATGATGCCGAAATTGTCGAGGCCGGAAAACAGTTTCAGGCCGACGCTCTCGATCGGCACTTCCGTCATCGTGAACAGGAAGGTCAGCACGGTGAGGCCGAGCGAGATCGAGATCGGCATGCCGGTCAGCATCAGCGCGAACAGCAATCCGAAGATCAGGGCGGCGCTCATCACGCTTCTCCGAGCGAGATCGGCGCCGTCGGGCTGACTTCGAGGCCGTCGATATTGGTGGCGTCGTGGTGCGGCAGCTCGCCGGTCTTCCAGTAGGCCCAGCACACCTGCAGGAAGCGGAAACTCATCAGATAGGAGCCGAGCGGGATGCAGGCATAGACGATCCAGCTCGGCAATTCCAGGTCGGGCGAGACCTGGTCGGTGCTCATCAGCTCGATGACGAACTTGGCGCCCATGGTGCCGACGACAAAGGTGAAGAAGGCGCCGCCGAACAGGCCGAACAGGATGACGGCCTTCTGCCAGCGCGGATTGAGCTGATTGATCAGCACGTCGACGCCGACATGGATGCCGGTCCGCACCCCGTAGGCCGCGCCGAACTTGGCCATCCAGATGAACATGTAGATGCACAGTTCCTGCGCCCAGGAAATGTGAATGCCGATCAAATAGGGATACAGGAATGGTATGCCGGTGCCGAACCGGTGCAGCACGGAAACGAAGATCAGAATCGTGGCAGCCGCCATCAGCGAGGCGATCAGGATCTCCTCGAGCCGATCAAGGATACGAAGCATCACTCCCCCTCATGCGCCGCCCCAGGACGCCTCGCCGAAAATCCATCGCGGCCGGCGCCGACCGGTCCCCCCGCCCGCGCCGCCGCAATCAAAGCGAGCCGCCGCGGCATGCCCGCCGCAGCTCGCCGACAGTCGCGTTAGTGGGTGGCCCCGCCGGTTTCCTTGACGAACTCGTCGATCAGCGGCTGGCCGACCCGGCTGGCGACGTCCTTGTAGACCGGCTCCATCGCCTTGCGCATGGCGGCGTCCTGCTCCGGCGTCAGGGTGTCGATCTCGGTCTTGCCGGCCTTCCTGATCTCGGCAAGCGCCTCCTCGTTTTCCTTGGCCGACTGGCCGTTGCCGAAGGCGGTGGCTTCCTTCATGGCCTTCTCGAGCTGGCTGCGAATATCGGGGGCAAGCCCGTCCCAGAACTTCTTGTTCACGACCACGACATAGCCGATATAGCCATGGTTGGTCACGGTTGCGAACTTCTGCACCTCGTTCATCTTCTGGGTGTAGATGTTCGACCAGGTATTCTCCTCGCCGTCGACCACGCCGGTCTGCAGCGCCTGGTAGACGTCGGAGAAGGCCATCACCTGCGGAATGGCGCCGAGCGCGCGGAACTGGGCTTCCAGAACCTTGGAGGACTGGATGCGGAATTTCAGGCCCTTGTAGTCGTCCGGCGTGATCAGCTTCTTGTTGGCAGTCATCTGCTTGAAGCCGTTGTCCCAGTAGGCGAGGCCGGTCATGCCCTTGGGCTCGAGCAGCTTGAGCAGCTTGGCGCCGAGCGGCCCGTCGGTGACTTTGCGCAAGGTGGCGAGGTCGGGCAGGATGTAGGGCAGGTCGAACACCTCGAATTCGCGGACCCCGATCGGGCCGAATTTGGAGTTCGACGGGGCCAGCATCTGAACCGCGCCGAGCTGCAGCGCCTCCAGCTCCTCCTTGTCCTTGTAGAGCGTCGAATTCGGATAGACCTCGACCTTGACCTTGCCGTCGGTATATTTCTCCGCCAGTTCCTTGAACTTCTCGGCGGCCGCCCCCTTCGGCGTGTTGGCGGCCACCACGTGGCTGAACTTGATGATGATCGGCGACTGCGCCGATGCCGGTCCGACCAGCGCCAATGCCGCGACCGACGCCGCCGCCAGGATCAATTTACGCATGCTTTCTCCCCGCCTGATTTTGCGGACCGCGCGCCGCGCCGCCCCGATGCCTTGTACATTCCGGCGGCACCAATACAGAGAAGCCGGCGCAAACGCCATTGCTCGTTAGCAGGGGCCGCCGGAAAGCTTGCTGCAGTGCAAAAACAGCGCGGCTTGGCGCGGATCTTACCCTCCCCCGCAGGGGAGGATCGTGAGCAGCGCGCCAAGCGCAATGCGAAATGCGGTGGGGTCCTCAGCGGGTGAACAAATCACCCCACCGACCGCTTCTGACGAAGCCGTCGACCCTCCCCTCCAGGGGAGGGTAAAAATCCATCACCAAAGTGCCGCCGGTTCAGCTCGCCGCCGCCGCCGGCAGGTCGCGCTGGCGCTTCATCACGATCTTGTTGAGCGCCCCGAGATAGGCCTTGGCCGAGGCCACCAGGGTGTCCGGATCGGACGCCCGCGCGGTCATCGAGCGGCCCTCATGGGCGAGCCGCACCGACACCTCGGCCTGCGCGTCGGTACCCTCGGTGACCGCGTGGACCTGGTACAGTTCCAGCTTGGCCTCGTGCGGCACCAGGAGCTTGATGCAGTTGAACACCGCATCGACCGGACCGTTGCCCTCGGCTTCCTCGATCGAGATCTTGCCGTCGATGTTGAGCTTCATGGTGGCGCGCTGCGGCCCGTGGGTGCCCGCGATCACCGTCAGCGACGCCAGCTTGATGCGGTCATGGGAAGCGGCGATTTCCTGGTCGACCAGCGCCTCGATGTCCTCGTCGTAGATGTCCTTCTTGCGGTCGGCCAGCGCCTTCATCCGCACGAAGGCGTCTTCCAGCTGGTTGGCGCCGAGCTTGTAGCCCATCTCCTCCAGCTTGTGCACGAAGGCATGACGTCCGGAATGCTTGCCCAGCACCAGCGACGATTGCTTGAGGCCGACGGTCTCCGGCCGCATGATCTCGTAGGTCGAGGCATCCTTGAGGACGCCGTCCTGGTGGATGCCGCTTTCATGGGCGAACGCGTTGCGGCCGACGATCGCCTTGTTGTACTGCACCGGAAACGAGGTCGCCGCCGACACCAGTTTCGAGGCCCGCGTCAGCATGGTGGTGTCGATCTGGTTCCAGTACGGAAACTTGTCGCTGCGCACGTTGATGGCCATCACCACTTCCTCGAGCGCGGCGTTGCCGGCGCGCTCGCCGATGCCGTTGATGGTGCATTCGATCTGCCGCGCGCCGCCGGCGAGGCCGGCCAGCGAATTGGCCACCGCCATGCCGAGGTCGTTGTGGCAGTGCACCGAGAACACCGCCTTGTCGGAGTTCGGCACCCGTTCGATCAGGGTGCGCATGAACTGGGTATATTCCTCCGGCACGGTGTAGCCGACGGTGTCGGGAATATTGACGGTGGTGGCGCCGGCCTTGATCACGGCCTCGACGATCCGGCACAAAAATTCCATCTCGCTGCGGGTGCCGTCCTCGGCCGACCATTCGACGTCGTCGATCTGGTTGCGCGCCCGGGTGACGTTGGATATCGAGGTCTCGATCACCTGTTCCGGGGTCATGTTGAGCTTGACCCGCATGTGCAGCGGCGAAGTCGCGATCACGGTATGGACGCGGCCGCGCCGCGCCGGCTTGACCGCTTCGGCGCAGCGGTCGATATCCTTCGGATGCGCGCGCGACAGGCCGGCGATCACGGCATTTTTGGCGCGCCTGGCGATCTCGTGCACCGCCTGGAAATCGCCTTCCGACGAGATCGGGAAGCCGGCCTCGATGACGTCGACGCCCATGGTGTCGAGCATCTCGGCGACCTCGAGTTTCTCCTCGAAGCTCATGGTGGCGCCGGGGCATTGTTCGCCGTCGCGCAGGGTGGTGTCGAATATGACGACGCGGTCCTTGCCGGACTTGTTCACGGTGGTCATTGCAAAGATTCCTTGTGAATGGTGCGCTGGTTCTGAGCGCTGAAGGGGTCTGGTGATCTCGCGCAACCCCTGAGTGCCCAGGCGCAAACCGCCCAGACGGCCCTCAGGGGCCGATAAGAAGCAGCAGCCCGCCGAGAAGCAGGGTGGGCATGGACGCAGCCGGAGCAGCCTGGGGACGCACGGCGATCGCCGCTCCCCCCAAAACTCCGTACTTTCCGCTGCTCGTCAGCATTGCCAGACCCTTTTGAAAACGCATCCTCGGCCAAAACCGTTGACGGATTGTTGCCGGCGGCGCGTTCTCACCTCTTCTAAACGACAAATATGGGCGGTCGCAACGTCAAAAGTTAGTCAGTTTGACTGACCTAACGCGGGGCGCCTCCTGATTGATGGCTTTCAGCTTCACCCGCACGCCCCCGGCGCGCCTGAGTGCGAAAACAACCCCGTAACATGTGTCGCCGGCGCGAATGCTTGCCCGACCCCGCGAAGACATTTTGTCGATACGACGTCGGGGCAAATCGCCGGCATCCGTCGGCGATCGCAGCCATCCCGCCGGGTATCGATATCGGACGACGGCATCCGATGGGATGTGGCGGGTTCAAAATGCCACGCGCAGCTCGGTCCAGACGTCGGGACAGATCATCACGGACGATGACGGCCGGCGACGCCACATTCGAACCGATCGGACATGGCGAAGCGCTGCGGCCGCCTCGTTCAGGCGGGGTTCATCGGGAAGCAGGCACACCCTTCGTGTCACAGGATCATCTTTCGGAGGAACGTGAATGTTGAAAAAATTGACTCTCGCCGTTGCAGTCGCGGCCGCGCTGGCTTTGCCCGGCGCGGCGATGGCCCGGGGCGGCCATGGTGGCCACGGAGGCGGTCATGGCGGCGGCCACGGTCGTGGCGGCCACGGCGGTTTCCATCGCGGAGGCCATGTCCATTTCGGCGGTTGCCGGCATTTCTGGAACGGCCATTGGCACCCCTACTGCTTCAGGTAAGCCTGGCGCCGTCGCGGCGTCGATCGCGCGGGTGAGATCCGGGGACGGCCGTTGGCCGTCCCTTTTGCATGGTGATCCTATGATTGCGGACTTCTTGTCAGCGGGAACCTGCCCGCCAACCACCCGCGCCGTTCGTTCGCCGCGCGGTTTGCGGCGCCGTCAGCGGCCCCTGTCGGCGGCGGGCGAAGGCATTTTCGGCTCGGTCCGGTAAAGCTGCAGCAGCGTCGACCATACCGCGTCGGCAGCCGGCGAAAGCGAGCGGTCGCGCCGGCGCAAAAGCAGGATGGTTCGACTGACTTCCGGCTTCACCAAACGGCAGGTTGCAAGCACGGCGTCGTCGCTCCGCGGCGCGGCGAGCTGCGGCACCACGGCAATCCCGATGCCGGCTTCGACCATTCCGAGCACCGAACCGGGCTGCGCCAGTTCGAGAAAGATTTCGGCGCGGGTCGCCGTCGCCGTCAGGGTCGCCTCGATCAGCCGGCGGCTGCCGGACGTGTTGCTCAGCATCACCAGCCGACGCCCTGACAGTCTTGCCCATGCGACCCGTCCGGTTCTTCCGATCGGATCGTCGCGGCGGCAGATCAGCCGGAACGGGTCCTGCATCAGCGGCTCGATGTGGAGATCGGAATTGGATATCTCGCCGCTGAGAACGCCGAATTCGACTTCGCCCCGGCCGACCTTGCCGGCGACTTCGGTCGCCGAGACATCGTCGATGCCGAGCGAGACGTTCGGCCAGGCCGCCGCGCAACGGGCGACGCATGTCGGCATCAGGCTTCGGGCGACGGCGGGAACGCAGGCCATCACGACGCGGCCGCGGCGCTGCTCGCCGATGTCACGGAGCTCCCGCAGGGTGGCGTCGAGCTCCTCGATCAGGCGCGACCCGGTGGCCACCAGGGTCGCCCCGACATGAGTAAGCCCGACGTGCCGGGTGGTGCGGTCAAGCAGCTTCAGGCCGAGTTCGGCCTCGAGCTGCCGGACGGAGACGCTCACCGCGCTCTGCGACAGGCCGATGTCCTCGGCCGCCCGGCTGAAGCTCCCGCGCCGGGCGACCGCCAGGAAAGCCCGCAGCTGGGCCAGGGCGACATTCATTTAACAAACTCATAAATCAATTCATTATTTGAATTTTACAACAGAATGGCGCTGCCATTCAATACAGGATGATCCGACCGGAGGAAGTCATGAGCGAAACAGCCAGCCTTTTCAGCCCCGCCGGCAAGGACGATGCCGGCTTGCCCGGCTCCGACGGGCCGCTGCGGATCCTCGGCCGCAAGAACTCGTTCAACGTCCGCAAGGTGCTGTGGCTCTGCGACGAGATCGGGCTTCCCTTCGTGCGCGAGGACTTCGGACGCGGCTTCCGGCCGACCAATACGCCGGAATTCCTCAGGCTCAACCTGACCGGCCAGGTGCCGGTCGTGATCGACGGCCCGCATGTCATGCGCGAATCCAATACGATCGTCCGCTATTTGGCGGCCAAGCACGGGGCGACCGAGCTTTACCCGGAGGATCTCGCCGAGCGGCAGGCGGTCGAACAATGGATGGACTGGGTCGCCTACGACGTGACCCACGCGCTGCGCGGCGCATTCCTCGGCGGCCAGCTCAGGGAAGCGCCCTATGACCATCCCTGGTATGTCGAGCAGGGACAAAAGGAGCTCATCCACGTCATTGGCCTGCTCGACAGCCATCTGGCCGCCAACGGCCCCTACGTGATGGGCGACCGCTTCACCATCGCCGACATTCCGATGGGTCTCGTCGTCAACCGCTGGTTCATGATCTCCAACCTGCAGCGTCCGCATTACGCCGCGGTGGCCGACTATTACGAATTGATGACGGAACGTCCCGCTTTCCGTCTGCACGGCCGCAACGGTCTGCCCTAGCATCAACGCCGGTCGCAGTCCGAAACGCCTCATCCGAATCCGGAGCGTCACATGCAGCAGACAACCGCTGGTCATTTCCTGCAGATCCCGCCGGCGCCGGCTGCCGAATAGCCATCCGAGCGAACGAACCCGGCGCGAAAGACGCCGGCGAGTTGGAGGAGACATGGCCCTGCTTCAGGATGCCGCCGCCCGCGAGGCCGCAACGCCCGCCACGCGGCGCGCCGTGAGCGCCCACGCCGTGGTCACCACGATGCTGTGCGTGCTGTTCGCGATCCTGTATCTCGACCGCGTCAATATCTCGGCCGCCGCCGCTTCCCTCAAGCACCAGTTCCAGCTCAACAATACCGAGATGGGGCTGGCGTTCAGCGCGTTTTCCTGGGCCTATCTCGCGTCCGTGCTGTTCGGCGGCTGGGCGGCCCGGAAATACGGCGCCCGCGTGTCGCTGTTCGTCTGCGTGATCATTGTCGGCATCGGCACCATCATGACCGGGCTGATCGGCGGCCTCGGCAGCCTGTTCATCGCCCGGCTGGTGGTCGGTCTCGGTGAAGGCCCGGCCTTTCCGGCCGCGACCCAGGCGATGCGCAACTGGTATCCCGCCCATCGCTTCGGCTACATCCAGGGTATCACCCACAGCGCTTCGCGGCTCGGCGCGGCGATTGCGCCGCCGGTGATCGCCGCGATCATCGCGTGGTCGGACTGGCGCACCTCGTTCATCATCTGCGGGGTGGCGGCGATCCTGTGGGCCGGGGTGTGGTGGCTCTGCTTCAGGGAGGATCCCCGCGAACATCCCGCCGCCGATGCCAGGCACCTGGAAGGCCTGAACGTCTCGCTGCCGGATCGCAAGGCCCGGATCCCGTTCTGGATCCTTACCAGGCGGATGTTTCCCGTCACCATCGTGATGTTCAGCTACGGCTGGAGCTACTGGGTTTTCGTGTCGTGGCTTCCGCTCTATTTCGCCAACCAGCACCACACCAACCTCAACAACTCCGCATGGCTCACCAGTATTCCATTCCTGGCAGGCCTGGTCGGCAATACGGTCGGCGGCATCGGATCCGATCTGATCCTGAAGCGGACCGGCCGCCATCGGCTGGCGCGCTGCAGCGTGGTCGCGGTATCGCTGGTCGGGACCGCAACGTTTCTGCTGCCATGCCTTTTCATCGACAACCTGACCGCCTCCGTGGCCCTGCTCGCGGCATCGATGTTCTTCCTCGAGCTTACGATCGCGCCGATGTACGCGGTGCCGATGGACATCTCCCGGGAGTTTGCCGGATTGGGAAGCGCCTATATCATCATGGGGGTTGCGCTGGCGGGTATCGTCTCCCCCGTGGTTTTCGGCTGGCTGATCGACCTCACCGGAAACTGGAACGTGCCGTTCGCCACCGGAATCCTGATCCTGCTGCTCGGCGCGACCGTCGTCGGCGTGCTGCGGCCCGACGTTCCGCTCGACCCCGGCGACCGCCGCAACGCAGCCTGATCCACGGCGCCGTGAAATCGTGCCGCCCTGGGCGAGCCGAAACCCGCTAGAAATTTGCAAGCAGCTGGAACTCATCCATGGCGCCCGGCTCGGCGCCGAAGCTTCCCCAGAGTCCGACGGCGAGCATCATGATCATGATCGTCCAGCAGACGACGAGCCAGCTGCCCACAGGCAAGCGAATGCGCTGTCGCGGGGCAACGGCAAAAGCGGGACGGCCATCAGGCAGGGAAATCGGCATGGAGGAGACTCCGGTTCTGGATGGACAATGATTCGGCGATGGCGATTGGCGGCGCCGCTCAGGCAACACCCTCGCGGCACTGGCTGAACAACACGAACGCGACATGGATAAAGGTCCGGATTCCCAGTGAGCCGGCCGCCACTCCGAGCAGGAAAAGCCAGACGTGAGGAATTCTTCCGGTTGCCGGGGCGGTGACGGATCGAACCTGGGCCGCCCCGCGCGAAACACCGCCTCGCCAATCAGCGGAAAGCCGCGCGATGTTGATCGGCAGCAGCGCGGTGTGAAGAAGAAGCACCGGATGGATATGAGCGAGGTACCCGAACGAAATGAACAGGATGTTGCTGAGTATCGCCGCCAGCCGCAGCGGCACCATCGAGCGCATCAGAAAGGACGTAAGCACGGCCAGCGAAGCGGCGTAGCCAAGCAGGTTGCTCATCTGCCGACACTCCCCGGCCGAAAGGCGGAGGAGTCCTGCGAGCTGCGTTCGACCACCTGCGAAGTCTGCGCCGGCCAGCCGCCGCCACCCGCATGGACGCGCAGCACCGCCGCCGCCAGCAACGCGGTCAGGATCACCGAATAGAAGGCGAACACCGCCCGGGCCCAAAGCCTGAAGACTTCCCGGTCGCCCGCACTGAGCGACTCCCACCCCGCCGCCCGGCCGTTGGCAGCCTCGGGGCTTCGGCAGACATCGGCGCGACGTTCCGCAACGTTGGCCGCCGCTTCGCTTGGCAAACCGGCTCGTGCTGGAAATGCGGCGTCACCGGAAACAAAACCGGCTTCGGAAACTGCGCGTTGGCAATCTGAGCGCGTCATGGCTGAACCTCCGCTGCTGATCTTGATGTTGCGCAATTTCAAAGACCCCGCCATCCGTCGATTCTCGCAGCTGATGTTGTCGACAGGTCGCAGGCGCTGCACCGGCCAAATCGCACCGACTCGCAGCGTGCGCATGCCGGTTTTCGTGCATACGGAACAGCAGCGTTGCTCAAGACCGAGGCTCCATGTTCGCTTCGGACGCGCCGAGAGGCGTCGGCGCTGGTGGATTGATCAATCCCGGCGGCAACGTCAGCCGGCGATCGCAGGAGCCTTGGCCGACCGGAATGTCGGCAACGATCTGGCCAAACACCAGATCGAGGCGAGCGCCGGCTTTTTCGGCGAAATGCCGCATCGGCCAGTCGGTTCTTCCGCAGACCAGGCGCAGTTCGCGGGCGCGGCGGGAAAGCGCCCACTGCATCGCTGCGCTGAGCAGCAGGCGGCCGATGCCTTGCCTGCGCCATTTGACATGCACGAACAGGTTCGCTTCCACGCTATCGACCGAAACACCGCCGGAGGTGCTCACCAAACCCGTCAATTCGCCGGCGACATAGGCCCCAGCCGCCCACAGCGCCTCCGGCGAGGCCGCAGTCGAGGTTTCGCGCAGGTTGGCAGGATCCAGCGTGATCAGCTCTGGCACGCGGCGATGTTCCTGTGCAGATAAGCCGGCGGTTCGCAGATGGACTTATGGGAAAACCGACATCGAGGCGATGTCGCTCATGGGCGTTCCCGGCGACATCGAAGCCGCGCAGATCAGGACCAGGAAACCCAGCGCGACAACACCGTACAAAAACATGATCATCGTGGAGTGCACGGCCTCGGAGCCGGGACCAACGCTGAAGGGTATTCGGGTTGCAATTTTCATGACGTGTCCTGTGACAGATGAAATTTCGATGACAATTCGGCAACGCATTCGACTAATCGGCGATGAATAGATTTATTGCTTTTGAAACGCACCTCTCCAGTTGGAGAGGGGTGATTACAAATAACCCGAGGCCATCACCATCGCTGCGGCCTGTGTCCTGGTGCGAACGCCGAATTTCTTTTTCACGCTCTCGATGTGGAAATGCACCGTGGTGGGCGAAATGCCTAAAATTGCGCCGATGTCGGTATCGGATTTGCCCTTGAGCACCCAACGCAGGCATTCGAGTTCGCGAGGCGTCAGCGGCGTCGGCGCGGAGCTGGCATCGCTCTGGCCACCGAGCTCGCGGCAGCGCTGCAGCGCGAACAACGACGCCATCTGCAAGGCGTCGCGCTCGGCGCTGTCCTTGATCGGGTGATCGGCGATAGCCACGCAAAGCCCGAAATCGCCGCCGGGATAGTGGATCGGCACCGCGAGCACATCGACGATGCCAAGCGCCACCGCCCACTGATAGTGCTCGCGCTGCTTCGGCGTCGGCACCCGCGCGGCGAGCGCTTCAAGCAAGGTGAAGGGCCGGATCGAGACCCGCGCCATGGCCGGTATCAGGTCGTGTCGGACGTAGTCGTTGTCCCTGTATTGTCGGAGCCAATCGGCTGGCCAGGTATTGAAGAAAAATTCCCATTTTCTTCCTTCCGGGGCCTCGCGCGCTTCGCCGCACGCGCCGGCGATAAAGCCGAACGGCGCCATGCATTTACCGAACGCGACGCCGACCTCGTGCGAGCATTTGCAGTTTGGAAGGCTCTCGATGAAAGGCAACGAATCCAGTAATTTCATCTAAAAATTCGTGCGTCATGCTTCCGGGAGGGACAGATAAATTCCGTCCACGCTGCATTGGCCGCAAATTTGCGACGAGGCCATCCGGCGATTTTCACAGCTGGTGTTATCGATGGATAGGCTGGCGACCGCGGAAAGGGGCCCCTGGCCAATCGCGCCGGGATCGATCTCCGGCCCGCGCTCGTGGTTCAGCGGGCAGGACGACATGGCGCATCACC
>Ga0302279_10004364_pt1 | contig 16793 bp, 14 predicted proteins | sample III_Bog_N3_3_FD_194541 | JGI IMG/M metagenome (GOLD analysis project Ga0302279, IMG submission 194541) | Peat permafrost microbial communities from Stordalen Mire near Abisko, Sweden - III_Bog_N3_3 | ecosystem: Environmental > Terrestrial > Soil > Wetlands > Peat | place: Sweden: Abisko...
CGCCCTCCCACCGACCCGTCCGTGAGCCCGACGAACTTCCGGCCGACATCGCCCAGGAGCTGGCCACCGCCGCCGGTCCCGACTGGAACTTCCTGCGGGCCCGGATCAGCGAGCGGATGGCCGCAGGCATCGGCGCCTACGAGCGCGAGCGCTACCGCGACGCGGCCCGCATCCTGCGCACCGTGGTCGACGCCGTGCCCAATGCGCCGTCGCCACGCGAACTGCTGGGCCTGTGTCAGTACCACCAGGGGAACTGGAAGGCCGCGCTGCCCAACCTCGAGATGTTCGCCACCCTCACCGGATCGGTCGACCAGCATCCCGTGCGGATGGACTGCCAGCGGGCCCTCGGTCGACCGAAGCGGGTCGAGGCCCTGTTCGACGAACTCCGCAAGGGCTCGCCCGACGCCGAGATCCTGTCCGAGGGCCGCCTGGTACTGGCCGGCACCCGGGCCGATCTCGGCGACCTGGACGGTGCCGTGTCGCTGCTGGTCGACGCCGGGGCGGGGCGCCTCGTGCGGAACCCGGCCGAACGGCACGTACGCCAGTGGTACGTCCTCGGCGACCTGATGGAGCGCTCAGGTGACATGGCCAAGGCCCGCGAACTGTTCCTGCGGGTGCAGTCGGCCGATCCCGACGCCTACGACGTCGTCGAGCGGCTGGAATCCCTGGGGCCGCCGACCCGGGCGCGCCGCACGCCGAACCGTACCCGCGGGGCCAGTTAGGCTCTGGCGCCATGAGCCTCGAACAACTCCTGGGTGACGAAGCAGAATCCCTGCTCAAGCACACCGCCACCGCATTCCCCTCCGACCTGCTGACCCTGCCCGGCCCGACGGTCGTGGACGACGTGTTCCGGGACTCCGACCGGTCGCCGACCGTGCTGCGGAACCTCGGCACGCTGTACGGCACCGGGCGGCTGGCCGGCACCGGGTACGTGTCGATCCTCCCGGTCGACCAGGGTGTGGAGCACTCGGCGGCGGCCAGTTTCGCCAAGTTCCCCGCGTACTTCGACCCGGCTCGCCTCTGCGACCTGGCCATCGCCGCCGACTGCAACGCCATCGCCACCACCCTCGGCGGTCTCGGCATCGTGTCGCGTCGCTACGTGCACCGGATCCCGTTCATCGTCAAGCTCAACCACAACGACTTCCTCAACTACCCGAACACCTACGACCAGGTGATGTTCTCCGAGGTGCGCCAGGCCGCCGACCTCGGCGCCGTGGGCGTCGGGGCCACCATCTACTTCGGGTCCGACGAGGCCGACCGCCAGATCGTGGAGGTCTCCCGGGCCTTCGCCGAGGCCCATCGGCTCGGCATGTTCACGGTGCTGTGGTGCTACCTGCGCAACCCGGCCTTCAAGCAGGGGGACATCGACTACCACGTGTCGGCCGATCTGACCGGCCAGGCCAACCACCTGGGCGTGACCATCGAGGCCGACATCATCAAGCAGAAGCAGCCGGAGAACAACGGGGGGTACAACGCCCTCAAGTTCGGCAAGACCGACCCCCTGGTCTATTCGGAGCTCACCACCGACCACCCGATCGACCTGACCCGGTGGCAGGTTGTCAACTGTTACGCCGGTCGGATCCCGCTGATCAACTCGGGCGGCGAGTCCAAGGGGGCCGACGACCTGGCCCAGGCGGTGCGCACGGCCGTGGTGAACAAGCGTGCCGGCGGGGCCGGCCTGATCGTAGGCCGCAAGGCCTTCCAGCGACCGACCGACGAGGGCGCGGCCCTCATCCACGCCATCCAGGACGTGTACCTCGACCCGGAGGTCACCATCGCCTGAGTGGCGGCCGGGACCGGCGACCTGGACCGGAGGGAGGAAGTCGGGGCCTCAGCCGGAGGAACCGGAGGAACCGGGCGTCCCCCGGGGCTCGCCCGGTCGTCCCGGGACCGGAGGAGGGGAGAGGGGCAGGCAGGACGGGATCGCCGGACCCACCGGTGGGCGGCGGTAGTGTCTCAGGGGACCCGCCGCGTGCCTGCGGCGAGCGTCCCGGCCCGGAGCTCCTCCGAGCGGGCCCCGGACAGCATCACGGGCGTCGACGACCGGCGCTCCAGCGGTAGAGCAGTAACGAAGAGGAGCAAGGTGTCCGACACCACCATCGAACCGACAGCACCCCACCTGATCGACCGCGTCGTCATCCGGTTCGCCGGCGACTCGGGCGACGGCATGCAGCTCGCCGGGGACCGCTTCACCACATCGTCCGCACTGTTCGGCAACGACCTGGCCACGTTCCCGGACTTCCCGGCCGAGATCCGGGCCCCCGCCGGGACCCTGGCCGGGGTGTCGGCCTTCCAGGTCCACATCTCCGACCACACCATCTCCACCCCGGGTGACTCACCCAACGTGCTGGTGGCGATGAACCCGGCCGCCCTGTCGGCCAACGTGGCCGCGCTGCCCCAGGGCGCCACCATCATCGTCAACTCGGACGCCTTCGACGAGCGGAACCTGCACAAGGCCGGCTACGAGACGGACCCCCTGGCCGACGGCTCGCTGTCGGCCTTCACCGTCTACGAGGTGCCGATGACCTCGATCACCACCGAGTCCTCCAAGGACCTGGGGGTCAAGCCCCGCGACGCCGAGCGCTCCAAGAACTTCTTCGCCCTCGGTCTCATCAGCTGGCTCTACACCCGCCCCATCGAGCCGACCCAGGACTGGATCGCCCAGAAGTACGCCGGCAAGGAGCTGGTCAAGGAAGCCAACCTGCGGGCCTTCAAGGCGGGCTACCACTTCGGCGAGACGGCCGAACTGTTCGAGTCCTCCTACGAGGTCAAGCCGGCCGTCCTCGAGCCGGGCGAGTACGCCAACGTCACGGGCAACACGGCGGCCGCATGGGGTCTGGTGGCCGCCTCGCTCAAGAGCGGCCTGCCCCTGTTCCTCGGCACCTATCCGATCACGCCGGCCTCGGACATCCTCCACGAGCTGTCCAAGCACAAGCAGTTCGGCGTCCGCACCTTCCAGGCCGAGGACGAGATCTCCGGCATCGGCGCGGCCCTCGGCGCGGCGTTCGGCGGCGCGCTGGGCGTGACCACCACCTCGGGCCCGGGCATCGACCTCAAGTCGGAGATGATGGGTCTGGCCATCAGCCTGGAGCTGCCGCTGCTCATCATCGACATCCAGCGCGGTGGCCCGTCGACGGGCCTGCCCACCAAGACCGAGCAGGCCGACCTCCTCCACGCCATGTACGGCCGGCACGGCGAGGCCCCCATGCCGATCGTCGCCGCCAAGACGCCGTCGCACTGCTTCGAGGCCACCATGGAGGCCGTCCGCATCGCGGTCAAGTACCGCACACCGGTCCTCCTCCTGTCCGACGGCTACCTGGCCAACGGCACCGAGCCCTGGAAACTGCCGGTCCTGGAGGACCTGGCGCCCATCGAGCCGGACTTCGCCACCGGCCCGAACCACACCGAGGACGACGGGACCGAGGTGTTCTGGCCCTACCTCCGTGATCCCGAGACCCTGGCCCGACCGTGGGCCCCGCCCGGGTTGGCCGGCCTCGAGCACCGCATCGGCGGGCTCGAGAAGTCCGACGGCCCCGGCAACGTGGCCTACGACGGTGCCAACCATGAGCGCATGACCCGGCTGCGGGCGGCCAAGATCGCCGGGATCGCCTCGGACATCCCGCCGACCGAGGTCGACGACGAAGCGGGCGCCAAGGTCCTGGTGATCGGCTGGGGCTCGACCTACGGGGCCATCGCCGCCGGCGTCCAGCGGGTCCGTGCCCGCGGCCACAAGGTGGCCCAGGCCCATCTGACCCATCTGAACCCGTTCCCGGCAGACCTCGGTGACGTGCTCGGCCGCTACGACCGGGTGCTCGTCCCCGAGGTCAACCTCGGGCAGCTGAGCCGACTGCTGCGGGCCGAGTACCTGGTGGACGCCATCTCCTTGACCCAGGTGTCCGGCATCCCGTTCCGGGCCGCCGCCATGGAGAGCGCCATCCTCCAACTGATCGACGAGACGGCCGACGACGCGGCCGACCGAGAGGGGTCCGACCGATGACCGACCTGACCGAAGCCGTACCCGTGCCGCTGACCACCCGCAAGGACTGGTCCTCGGACCAGGAGGTGCGGTGGTGCCCCGGGTGCGGCGACTACTCGATCCTGTCCGCGGTCCAGATGATGATGCCCGACCTCGGCGTGCGCCGGGAGTCGACGGTGTTCCTGTCCGGGATCGGCTGCGCGGCCCGCTTCCCGTACTACATGAACACCTACGGGATGCACTCCATCCACGGCCGGGCACCGGCCATCGCCACCGGGCTCGCCACCACCCGGCCCGACCTCGACGTCTGGGTGGTCACCGGTGACGGCGACGCGCTGTCCATCGGCGGCAACCATCTGATCCACGCCCTGCGCCGCAACGTGAACATCACCATCCTGTTGTTCAACAACCAGATCTACGGCCTGACCAAGGGTCAGTACTCGCCGACCTCCGAAGTGGCCAAGGTCACCAAGTCGACCCCGTTCGGCTCGCTCGAGCAGCCCTTCAACCCACTCAGCCTGGCGCTCGGGGCGGAGGCGGGTTTCGTGGCCCGTACCCACGACATGGACCGCAAGCACATGATCGAGACGTTCCGGCGGGCCCACGAGCACAAGGGCGCCTCGTTCGTGGAGATCTACCAGAACTGCAACGTCTTCAACGACGGTGCGTTCGAGCAGATCACCGGCAAGGAGCACCGGGCGGACATGCTCATCCCGCTCGTCCACGGTGAGCCGATCCGCTTCGGGGCCGACGGCCAGTTCGGCGTGGTCATGGACCCGGAGGGTTCGGTCGAGGTGGTCGAGGTGGCCGCCGTCGGCGAGGGCGCGCTGCTGGTGCACGACGAGCACCGGGAGAATCCCGGCCTGGCCTTCCAGCTCAGCCGGCTGTCCCGGGGGCCCTACGAGCCCACGCCCATCGGCGTGTTCCGCGACGTGACGCACGCCGAGTACGGCGAGCAGATGTCCGACCAGATCGCCACTGCCACGCAACGCCGTGGCCCGGGTGACTTCGCCGCACTGCTGCGCTCGGGTTCGTCCTGGACGGTGGAGTAGCCGGCACCGTCCGGTCCGGGGCACGCCGCCATGGACACCTTCGTCGCCCTGCTACGCGGCATCAACGTCGGCGGTCGGAACAAGTTGCCCATGGCCGACCTGCGGGCGGTGGTCACCGGACTCGGCTACGGGGACGTGGCCACCTACGTCCAGAGTGGCAACGTGGTCTGCACCGGCGACGGGGACGCACCCACGCTGGCCGTCCGCCTGGCCGCCGCGTTGGCCGACCGACGGGGGTTGACGGTGCCGGTGGTGGCCCGCACCGCCGGTCAGTGGCAGGCGATGGTCCGGGCCAACCCGTTGGCCGCCCGGGAGGACGATCCGAAACTGCTGCACGTGGCCGTCCTGTCGGGTGTCCCCGATCCCGACCGCGTGGCCGCGCTCGAGGCCGAGGCCGCCCGGTTCGCCCCCGAACGGGTGGTGGTGCTCGGCGCCGATGCCTACCTGCACTGCCCCGGCGGGTATGCGGACACCCCGCTGCAGAACGCCTTCCTCGAGCGTCGGCTCGACCGGACGGCGACCACCCGGAACTGGCGCACGGTCACCACGCTGGCGGGCATGCTCGGCACCGTCTGACCCGGATCGGGGTTGTGCCGGGTCAGACGGTGGGCAGGCGTCGTGGTCAGGGCGCCGTCGTGGTGCCCACGTAGGTGGCGTAGTCACCGTCGCCGGTGAGGACCATGCAGAACTGCTCGGTCGGACACGACACGGTGGCACCGTCCCCCGGGTAGCTGACCGGGGTGGGGACCACCTTGTCGGGGGTGCTCCAGGTGCCGGTGACGAGCCGGACCACGTCGCCCGCGGTGTCGGCGGCCACGCACGTCGAGGTGGTGGGACAGGACACCGAGTCGAGGCTGCCGCCGGCGTCGACCACCCGGGGAGCCGACCAGCCCGACCCCGGCGTCCGCACCGACACCGACGTCCCGTGCACGGCGACGCACGTCCCCGGCGTCGGACACGAGACGGCGGACGCCCCGTCCGCGTCACCGGGCCCCCATGGGGCCGGCGACGCGGTCCAGGTCGTCCCGTCCCAGTCGAGCACGGTCCCCGCCACCATGGCGGTGCAGCTGGTGTCGGTGGCGCACGAGACGCCGACCCGACCGAGCTGGAACAGCTCCACCGTGGCTCCACCCACCCGGGTGGTGAAGGCCTGGGGCGCGGACCAGGCGGTGCCGTGGAGTGTGGCGACGTGTCCGGTGTTGTCGACGTAGGCGCAGAACTGCGGGGTGGGGCAGGCCACCGCGGCCGACCGGGCACCGGTGTGTCCGGGCCCGGGGTCCGAGGGATCGGCCGCCGCGACCGCCGTCGGGGCCAACGCCGCCGGCGGGGACCACGTCGTACCGTCCCCCAGCGACGTGTGCCCGGAACCGTCGACCACGGCGCACAGCGGCCCGTCCGTGCAGGAGATGGACGGCATCCACGGTGGGGGAGCGGCTCCCGCGCCACCGGCGAAGTAGGTGGACGGGGTGGCCCAGGTGGCGCCGTCCCAGGAGTCCACCACCCCGGGTCCGGTCGAGTCCGCGGCATCAGCCTGATTGGACCCGCCACCGGCGGACAGGCAGAACACGTCGGAGATGCACGACACCGAGGTGAATCCGCCGACCGGGGGCAGGGCGGTCAGGGGTCGGGACCATCCTGGGGAGGGGACCACCGGTGTGGCCACGGTGGTGGGGACGGCCGACGGGAGGGTGGTCGTCGGTGCGCTGGTGGTGGTCGGGGCCGGCCGGGGTGAGGTCGAACCGGTCGGGCTGACGTGGCGGACCGGCGCGGACGACGTGCCGCCACACGCGGCGCCCACGAGTACGAGGACCAGGGCTGCGCCGACTGCCGCTCGCCTCTGCACCACCACCAACCCTTCTGTGCGGCTCCGACCCCCGGGTGCCGACGGGACAGGCTAGCGGCGCCGACCCCCCGAGCCGCGGTCGGGGGGTTCAGGCGGGGTCGAGCGGCCGGAAGACCATCCCGGTCCGTGGCTTCGGGTGGAAGTACGTACTCTTCGGGGGCATGCGGCGCCCCGAGCGTGCCCACTCGTCGATCTGGGACACCGAGACGGGGGGCAGCAGGACGGCGGCCTGGACCTGCCCGGTGGAGACGGCGTCGACCGCCTCCCGCCAGCTGTTGGCGAACGCCAACTCGTGCTCGGGCAACTCGGCGATCGCCAGGGCCACCATCGAGGTCCACAGGTCCGAACCGGCCGCTTCGGCCGTGCCGTCCTTCGGGTGGAGCAGCCAGCACCCCGAGGACATGACCAGGGCCGGGGCCGACGTCTCGCCCAGGGCGGACGCCGTGCGGTCGGTGAGATCGCCGGCTCGCACCACGTCGAACCAGGAGGCGAACACGTCCACCAGGTCGAGTCCGTCCGGCATCGCGTCGAGCAGGCGGTGGATGGGTCCGACCGACAGCCGGTCCTCGGCGAGTTCGACCACCAGGGCGAAGACCCCGTCCGCCCCAGGCGTGCCCGCCCCCGCACCGGTCCGATAGGTGTCGGCGGTGGCCAGCCGGTGATGGCCGTCGGCCACCACGACCGGTGCCGACGCGACCCGGTCGCCGATGGCCCGGATGGCTGCCGGATCGTCGATGGCCCACAGCTCGTGACGCACGCCGTCCGGGTCGGTCGCCGACTCCAGCGGCACACCGTCGGTGGCCAGCAGGTCGGTCAGGCCGGCGGCCAGCGAGAGGCCCCAGATGGGCGACAGATTGACCCGGGTGGCGGCCAGCAGTTCGAGACGGTCGGTCCTGGCCTTCGGGAGCGTCTCCTCGTGGGGGAGGGTGGTGGCCCGGCTGTCCGGATCCAGTCCGAGCACGCCGAGCACCCCGAGGGTGGCCGTCCCGTCGGCCTCGGTCATCCGGTAGGCGTAGAAGACCGGGCCCGGGTCACGGACCACGATGCCGTCCTCGGTCCAGTGCGCCAGGCGGTCGGCGGCGGCCCGGTAGCGATCGGTCGGGGAGCGTGGGTCCTCCTCGGGGAGCTCCACCAGGATGGAGTTGGCGTGGTGTCGGGTCACCAGCGCGGCCCGTTCGTCTGGCCCGACCACGTCGTAGGGGGGAGCGATCACCCGGGCCAGCTCCACCCGGGACCCGTCGTAGCGGAGTCCGGCGAAGGGGGAGAAGCGCGGCATGCGCACTGACTACCACACGAGGACGATCGCCCCCCCGGGGGGGCTCGGTCCGACCTGCCGATCGCGCCAACCTGCGGCGACGGGGTCAGGCGTTCTGGGCGATCAGTGCGGCCAGCGCGGCCGCCCCGGTCGGGTTCAGGTGGACCTGGTCGGCGGTGAACCATTCGGGGTGGGGCGTGGCGAGCGCGTTCCAGTCGGCCAGGACGGCCACCCCCGGGTAGCGGGCCACACCTGCGGCCAGGACGGCGTTGTCCCCGGCCGCCCAGGGACGGGGGACGCACACGTTCACGAACACCACCCGGGTCACCCCCGCCGCGGCCTGCATCATGGCGTCCACGTCGGACGAGGTCACCGTCCCGTTGGTCCCGAGTTCGACGACGAGGACCTTGCCCAGGGTGCCTGCGGCCCGGTCCGCCTGGACGACACTGATCCCGGCGTCGAACTGCCGACTGACCAGACCGTCGACCGACACACCGGGAACGTCGACGGTGAGCTCGGGTTGGATGTCCAACATGATCGAGTCACCCACGGCGGTCACCGGCCCCGCCACGGGAACCGGCACGGTGGTCGTGGTGGGCACCGTGGTGGTCGGCGGCACCGTGGAGGTAGGTGCCGCGGAAGCCACGGTCCCGATCGGTCCCGCACTGCTCCGGGTGCTGGTCGTGGTGGTGGGTGGCTTGAGCGGTGCGGACGCCGTCGACGATGCGGCGTTGTCCGACACGCCCAGCCCGACCAGACCGGCGAGCACGAGCACCACGGTGATCCCGATGAGCCGGTCGACCCGGTTGATGCCCGACACGGTCCCAGTCTGGCGCACGGGCCGGACCGATCGGTGCCGCGCTGGCCGATCCGGTCGCCACCCCGGATCGCTGCCGCCGGTCCGTACTCCCGGACCGTGCTCTGGGGCCGTGCTCCCGGACCGTGCCTCTGGACCGTGCACCCGGGTCCGGCGAGGGGCCCGGGCGGATGGTACCGACCGAGTGGGACGGACTCGTAGACTGACGTCCGTGGACGGCGTCGATGCGAGGCCTGTGACAGCGGCCGGCTCCGGCCCAGAGGTACCCGGTGGGGAGGCCGACGAGGCCGGCCTCGACCGGGTGCTCACCGTGCCCAACCTGATCACGCTGGTCCGGCTGGCCTGTATCCCCCTCTACGTGTGGCTGCTCTTCGGCGCGAACCGCCAGACCGGCGCGGCCCTGCTGTTGGCGGTGCTCGGTGCCACCGACTGGGTGGACGGCTACGTGGCCCGGCGGTTCCACCAGGTGTCGACCTTCGGCAAGGTGCTCGACCCGGTGGCCGACCGGGTCCTGGTGCTGACCGCGGTCATCACGATCATGGTGCACGGGGCGGTCCCGGTCTGGTTCGGTGTCGCCACCCTGGCCCGCGAGCTCGTCGTCTCCATCGCGGTGCTGTCGCTCGCCTCGATGGGAGCGGCCCGGATCGACGTCCTGTGGGTGGGAAAGGCGGGCACGTTCGCGCTGATGACCGCCTACCCGCTCTTCCTGGTCAGCCACGGACCGGCCACCTGGCAGACGGTCCTCCATGTGATCGCCTGGGTGGTCGGCCTGCTCGGACTGGCACTGGCCTGGGTGGCCGCGGCCTCCTACGTCCCGGTGGCCCGCAAGGCGCTGGCGGACGGGCGCCGACCCAACTCGACTCCGACGACCGGGGGATGACCCCCATGAAGGCAGGATCCCGATGAAGGCAGTGATCATGGCGGGTGGCGAGGGCACCCGCCTGCGTCCGCTCACCTCCAACCAGCCCAAGCCGATGCTGCCGATGGCCAACATCCCGATGATGGAGCACGTCGTCAACCTGCTGCGGAACCACGGGTTCGAGGACATCGTGGTGACGGTGGCGTTCATGGCCAACGCCATCCGCACCTACTTCGGGGACGGCTCCGAGTTCGGCGTGCGGATGGTCTACGCGACCGAGTCCACGCCGCTCGGGACTGCGGGCTCCGTGCGCAACGCCATGGACGAGCTGGACGAACGGTTCCTGGTGATCTCAGGCGACGTGCTGACCGACATCGACCTGGGCAAGGTGGTCGACTTCCACGACGCCCACGGTGGACTCGCCACCCTGGCCCTCAAAGCGGTGGAGAACCCCCTCGAGTTCGGCATCGTCATCACCAACGAGGACGGCTCGATCGAGCGGTTCCTGGAGAAGCCGACCTGGGGACAGGTGTTCAGCGACACCATCAACACCGGGATCTACGTGCTGGAGCCGGAGATCTTCGACTTCATTCCCGAGGGCGAAGCGGTCGACTTCTCGGGCGAGTCCTTCCCGGCTGCGCTGGCCGCCGGCAAGGGTCTCTACGGCTACGTCTGCGACGGCTACTGGGAGGACGTGGGCACCCTCGAGGCCTACCTGAGCTCCCACCAGGACATCCTCGACCGCAAGGTCCAGGTGGACATCGCCGGGTTCCCGCTGCGCCCCGGCGTCTGGGTGGGCAAGGGTGCCGAGATCGACCCGAGCGTGACCCTGACCGGCCCGGCCGTGATCGGGGACAACTGCGTGGTCGGCCCGGGGGCCAGCCTGGGTGCCTACTGCACGCTCGGCCGCAACGTCCGCATCGGCGACAACGCCGTGGTCGAGCGCTCGGTCGTCCACGACAACACCTATCTCGGTGACGGGGTGCGCATCGAGGGCAGCGTGCTCGGCCGGGGCTCCGACCTGCGCCAAGGGGTGCGGTGCGAGGAGGGGGTCGTCCTGGGTGACGAGTGCTTCGTCGGCGCCCACGCCGAGATCAGTGCCGGGGTGAAGATCTACCCGTTCAAGACCGTCGAGGCCGGGGCCATCGTCAACTCGTCGATCGTGTGGGAGTCCCGCGGGGCGCGCTCACTGTTCGGCCGGGACGGGGTGCGGGGCCTGGCCAACGTGGACATCAGTCCCGAGTTGGCCGTCCGACTGTCGATGGCCTGGGCCTCGACCCTGGAGAAGGGTGCCACCGTCACCAGCTCGCGCGATACCAGTCGTGCCGCCCGGGTGCTCAAGCGGGCGATCATGGTCGGCTGCAACGCCGCCGGGGTGAACGTCGACGACCTCGAGGCGGCCACCGTGCCGGTGACCCGGTTCCAGATCACCTCCTCGGCCAGCACGGCCGGGGTCACCGTCCGGCTCGACCCCCACGACCCCCAGTCGGTGGTCCTGCGGTTCTTCGACGAGGACGGCATCGACGTCGACGAGGTCACCCAACGCAAGATCGAACGGCTCTACCACCGCGAGGACTTCCGCCGGGTGCTGGCCCGGGAGATCGGCGACCTCGGCTTCCCCCCGCGGACCCTCGAGCACTACACCGCCGCACTCATCGACTCGGTCGACCTGACCTCGGCCCGGGCCGCGGGGCTGAAGCTGGTGCTCGACTACTCCTACGGGACGGCCAGCTACGTCATGCCCACACTCCTGGCCAAGCTCGAGGCCGAGGTGCTGGCGGTCAACCCCTACGCCAACACGGCCAACGTGCTCGCCTACGACCGCCCGTCGGCGGCCGCGCGGGTCTCCGAGCTGGTGCGGGCCTCCGGCGCCCACCTGGGGGCGGTCCTCGACCCCGGTGGCGAGTTCGTGGACATCGTGGACGACCTCGGGCACACCCTCAGTCACGACGAGGCGCTCCTGGTGCTGGTCACCCTGGTCACCGAGTCGGTCCCCGGGGCCCGGATCGCCCTGCCGGTGGCGGCCAGCGGGGCGGCCGAGCGGATCTGCCGCGACGCGGGCGCCGAGATCGTGTGGACCAAGCTCTCCGCCTCCAGTCTGATGGAGGTGGCTCGGTCGGAGAAGGTCACCCTGGCCGCCAGCCAGTCCGGAGGGTTCATCTTCCCGGCGTTCCTGCCCGCCTTCGACGGGGCGGCCACCCTGGTCAACCTCGTCGCGCTGCTGACCTCGACCGGTCGCAAGCTGTCCGAGCTGGTGGCGGCCATGCCGCCGGTGCGCATCGCCCACCAGTCCGTCCACACCCCGTGGGACCAGAAGGGGATGCTCATGCGGACCCTGGTGGAGCGCTCCCAGGGCCGCGAGCTGGTGCTGGTCGACGGGGTCAAGGTGCTGGAGGACGACGGATGGGCGCTCGTCCTGCCCGACCCCGAGGAGCCCCTCACCCACGTGTGGGCCGAGGCCCCCAGCGCCTCGCAGGCCGAGGCCCGGGCCCGCGAGTACGCCACCCGGCTGGAGCAGCTGCTCCACTGACGCGCGGCGCCGTCGCCACGCTCGTCGGACGGGCGCCCCCGGCCCGTGTCAGGTAGGGTCCGGAGCCATGAACGTGCCCGAGGAACTCCGCTACTCGACCGACCACGAGTGGGCCCGGACAACCGGCGACCGGGTCCGGGTCGGGATCACCGACTTCGCCCAGGACGCGCTCGGCGACGTGGTCTTCGTGGACCTCCCGGGCACCGGTGCCACCGTCGAGCCCGGCGGTCTCCTCGGTGAGGTCGAGTCCACCAAGTCGGTCTCGGAGATCTACGCCCCGGTCGCCGGTGAGGTCGTCGCGGTGAACTCGGCGCTGGGCGAGTCCCCCGAGTTGTTGAACACTGACCCTTATGGAGAGGGTTGGATCTGTGAGATCGCGCTCTCCGACGCCGCCGCTGTCGACGCACTGCTCGACGCGGCCGGCTACCGCCAGCTGACCGAAGGTTGAGCTCCGCCACCGGGGCGACCCTCGGGAGCGGAACGTACGGAGCGACTACGTTGGACGATGTGTTCTGCCACAACTGCGGCCATCGCAACCCCGAGGGTGTCAACTTCTGCTCCTCGTGCGGCGCGTCGATGGTGACCTCGGCGCCCGATACCTCGGTGTCGGTCAGCCCGGTGGACGAGTTGGTGGAGTCCGGCGAGGTCTCGACCCCCGTCGGGCAGATGGAGCTCCCCCGTGGCGTAGGCCTGTTGGTGGTGCGTCGGGGCAACGACGAGGGTGCCCGGTTCCCCCTCGAGCAGCCGGAGACGACCGTGGGTCGCCATCCCGAGAGCGACGTGTTCCTGGACGACATCACCGTGTCCCGCAAGCACGCCGTGTTCGTGACCGAGGGCCAGGTGACCTCGGTCCGGGACGCGGGGTCGCTCAACGGTACCTACGTGAACCGCGAGCGGATCGACGAAGCGGTGCTGGCCAGCGGCGACGAGGTGCAGGTGGGCAAGTTCAAGCTGGTCTACCTGCGTGGGGCAGCCGAATGACGGGCAGCCGAATGACGGGCAGCCGAATGACGGGCGGGCGGCGATGAGCGGACGGTCGTATCTCTCGATCGGCGATGTGCTGACCCTGCTGCGACAGGAGTTCCCGGACGTCACCATCTCCAAGATCCGGTTCCTGGAGAGCCAGGGCCTGGTCAATCCGGAGCGGACCCCTTCGGGCTACCGCAAGTTCTACGAGCACGACGTCGAGCGTCTGCGGTGGGTCCTCCGCCAGCAGCGCGAGCACTTCCTGCCGCTCAAGGTGATCAAGGACCGACTGGACGAGGACGCCACCGGCAACGGCAACGGCACCCCGTCGACGGCTGTGGCCAAGGGCTCCCGGGCGACTGCCGCGTCACCGGACGTACCCGCGGACCCCGACGCCGAGGCCCCGGTCGTCGCCGAACCAGCGGCGGCCGACGTGGGAGTCGATCCGGTGGCGGCCGCCGACCCGGCAGCCGTTCCCGAACCGGCGGTGGCCGCGTCCACCCCCCAGCCCGCGCCTGTCGCCGAGCCGGTGCTCGTCGGCCAACGGGCGGCATCGTCCGCCGCCGTCAGCGGGTCCTCCCCGGTCGACGCCGACACCGCCGGTCTCCCGGGCATCGAACCCGGCTCGTCGCACACCGCTCCCACGTCGGTGGAGCGGGCGCACCGGGCCAGCCTGGCCACCCCCCACACCCGGGCGGCGGACCCGGCACCCCCGGCCAACGGTTCGGGCAACGGATCCGGCCATACGGCCCCGGCACGTGCCTCCTCCCCGCCCGGCAAGCCCCCGCGTCCGCCGCGTGGGACCGCAGCTGCTGGTTCCGCAGCCGCCGCCCCGACCCGGGCGGCTGCCACCGCCCGGTCGACAGACGCGGAGTCCGACGGACCCCGGTCCGCCGCCGTGGGCGCCATGGGCGGCGCCAGCCTGTCGCTCGAGGAACTCGTCGCCGCCAGTGGGCTGAGCGAGGAGTACGTCCGTCAGCTCGAGGAGTTCCATCTGATCCGCGCCACCACGGTGGGCGGCGCCCCGTACTACGACGAGGAGGCACTGACCGTGGCCAATGTGGCCGCCAAGTTCGCCGCCTTCGGGATCGAAGCCCGGCATCTGAGGCTCTACAAGAACGCCGCCGACCGCGAGGCGGGGTTCATCGAGCAGATCGTCATCCCCATGGTCCGCCAGAGGAATCCGGAGGCCCGGGCCCGGGCCAACCAGACGGCCGACGACCTCTCGGTGCTCGGGCAGCAGCTCAAGGGATCCTTGCTGCGCTCCGCCCTGCGCGACCTGCTCAACGGGTGAGCCCGGACCCGTCGGGCACGACGGCACGGCCTGTCGTGGCCCGGGGCGCCGTCACGGTGGTCGGTGGCGCCTAGTAGGTTGAGGCCATGGTCGAGGTGCGGCTCCGTGCGGTTCGGGTGGATCTGCAGTCGAACACGCCGGTCCTGCTGCTGCAGGAGTCCGAGGGACTCGGTCGCACCCTTCCCATCTTCATCGGTGCCCCCGAGGCAACGGCCATCGCCTTCGCACTCCAGGGCATGGACACGCCGCGACCGATGACCCACGACCTGATCCGCGACCTGCTGGAGGCACTCGACGCCGAGGTACTGCGTGTGGTGGTCACCGAACTGCGGTCGAGCACCTACTACGCCGAGATCGTGTTGGGCCACGACGGCCAGGAGGTCCCGGTGTCGTCCCGGCCGTCCGACGCGGTGGCGGTGGCGGTGCGGACCGGCGCCCCGCTCTTCGTGGCCGACGATCTGATGGACGCCGAGGGGATCATGCTCGCCGTGGACGAAGAGGACGAGGACGACGACGAGGAGTCGACCGACGACGCGGGCAACCCCGAGGAGATCGTCGGGGAGTTCCGCAGCTTCCTCGACAGCATCCGCCCGGAGGACTTCTCCTCCTAGGAGCAGGTGGGTGGACGGAGCCGCTGCACCGCCGGCACCGGCCGCACCGCAGGATCTTGTGGATGCCAGAGGTCAGCGCAGGGGACGCACCAGCATCCGTCCCCGCACCCGACCGGCCAGGATCGATTCCAGCACCGGGCCCAGGTCGTCGAGCCCGACCTCGCCCTCGATCAGCGTGTCGAGCACGTCGGGCGGGAACGATGCCGCCATCTCCACCCAGACCGACCGCCGCTCGGCGATGGGCGTCTGGACCGTGTCGATCCCCAGCAGCGCGACGTTGCGCACGATGAAGGGGTAGACCGAGGTCTCCACCGTGGTGCCGCCGGTGAGCCCGGACGCGGCCACGGCTGCGCCGTAGTTGAGGGTGCGCAGGACGGCGACCAGGGTGGCCCCTCCTACGCAGTCGACGGCCCCGGCCCACCGTTCGGGGCCGAGGGTCCGGTCCGGGGCCACGACCAGGTCGGCCCTGCCGATGACCTCGGCGGCACCCAGCGCGACCAGGTAGTCCCGCTCGGAGGTCCGACCGGTACTGGCCACCACCTCGTAGCCCCGTGCGGCGCACAGGGCCACCGCCATCCCCCCCACGCCGCCGGAGGCCCCGGTCACCAGCACCGGACCGTCCCCGGGCGTCAGGCCGTGGTGCTCCAGGCGGTGGAGTGACAGGGCGGCGGTGAAGCCTGCGGTTCCGAGGGCGGCGGCCCGACGGGCCGTGAGGCCACCGGGGAGGTCGACCACCCAGGCCGCGGGGACCCGGGCGTAGCGGGCGAATCCCCCGTGACGGGCCACTCCCAGGTCGTAGCCGTGGACGATGACCTCGGAGCCGACGGCGACCTCGGGTGCGACCGATGCGACCACGGTCCCCACCAGGTCCACCCCGGGGACGAGCGGGTCCGTGCGCGCCACCCGGTTGCCGGGTCGGGTGACCATCCCGTCCTTGTAGTTGACCGCCGACCAGTCCACCTCGACGACCACCTCGCCGTCCGGGAGGTCGTCGAGGGTGAGGGTCGTGGGACCCGATCGCAGGTCGTCCCCGTCCCGGGCCACCACGAAGGCGGAAAACGGTGCTGTCGGGTCGGGTGCGACGTGGACCGCGGGTTCGGCGGGGTCCGACGTGTCGGACCGGGGGGACGAAGGGGGTGGAGTCATTGCGGATACGGTACAGATTCCATGACGATCGAGGACGACACCGGGACGGGACCGGCCTCCGCGACACCTCCCGCGCCGGGTCCGCGGGCCGGTTGGTGGCCCTCACCGTGGTCGGCGGCCCTGGTGGCGGCGGGCAAGGTGTCGCGAAGCGGTCTCGGGGTGGACGGGACCCGGGTGTCCTGGACCGAGGGGAGGCCCGACCAGGGCGGTCGCCAGGTGGTGGTGGGGGTCGAGGTGTGCGGTGCCGGGCCGTCCGGCGGTCGACCTCGAGCACTCGACCGCCCGGTCGATCGGACGCCCCCCGGGGTGGGGGTGCGCAGCCGGGTCCACGAATACGGAGGTGGCGCGGCCACGGTGGCCGGAGGCGTCCTGTTCTACGTCGACCAGGACGACCAGGCCTGGTACCGGATGGACCCGGTGGACGGGGCGCGGCCACTGCGGCTC
>Ga0302279_10004366_pt1 | contig 16791 bp, 13 predicted proteins | sample III_Bog_N3_3_FD_194541 | JGI IMG/M metagenome (GOLD analysis project Ga0302279, IMG submission 194541) | Peat permafrost microbial communities from Stordalen Mire near Abisko, Sweden - III_Bog_N3_3 | ecosystem: Environmental > Terrestrial > Soil > Wetlands > Peat | place: Sweden: Abisko...
TTCAAGCGCCTGACCGAGGCGGTTCTTAAACGCCGTCAGCTAATTGCCGTTCGGCGCCGTGGCGCGGCCCGCGTGGGACATGGGGCGGCCGAACTTGGCCCGGTTATCGTGGGTGTCCGGCACCGGGGCGTTGGACACCACGCCCGGATCGCCGGCCTTCAGCTTGGACGTGTCGCCGAGGGTGTCCGAGGACGCATAGCCGCCGGCGGGCGGCGTTGCGTCCGAAGTCGCGGACGGCGGGTTCACCGCCGTATCGCTGCTCGGATTGACGGCCTGGGCGGAAGCGGCGCCGGCGGCGCCCAGGCTGGCGGCGCCGAGGATCGCAATCAGAATTGAGACGCGCATGGCGTTCTCCTTTAAGGCGGGCCGAAGCGGCCCAACTGCAGGGACCTACCGTCTGAGCGGGTCTTTGGTTTCACCGGACACGCAGTCGTGACCGCGCGGGCCCCGCTATTTCTGAATGAACACCAGTCCCGCGCCCGCGAAGATCAGGACGAACCCGAGGATGGCCATGGGCTTAACCGGCTGACCCAGATAGAAATATGAGAATCCCGCGAAGACGATGAGGGTGATCAGTTCCTGGATCGTCTTCAATTGCGCGGGGCTGTAGACCGTCGAACCGATGCGATTGGCCGGCACCGCCAGCATGTATTCGAACGCCGCGATCAGCCAGCTGACGAATATGACCAGGGCCAAGGGCGCTTGGCGGAATTTCAGGTGCCCATACCAGGCCGTGGTCATGAACAGATTGGACGCCGCCAGCATCAGCCAGGGCGCCACGAGGGGCCAGCTCAAGGTCGGCATCGGTCGGTTCTCCCGGAATATCAACGCCATGTCGCAAAGTGGCGGCGGCCCGGCGGCCGCGCAAGCCAGGTTTTGACCAGCGCCTTATTAACCCTTCGGCAAGGGACCCCGCTCCCCGTCACCAATTTTCGGTGCTTTTTTAGGCGCTCAGACGCAAATCTGCCTATCAGGCGAACACGAACGGCCAAAAGGGCTCAGTTAAGCCGTCAACAATCTCTCCACGCGAGGCGGCTGGATAGCGTCCACCGACCGGACGAACGAGGGGACGCTCGTGACGTCGCGGTTAGAACATGCAGAGGGGCGGGCCTTTGCACGCGCAGGAGCAAGGCGAATGAAACTGATCATTGCGATCGTCAAACCTTTCAAGCTGGACGACGTCCGAGAAGCCCTCGTGGCTTCCGGCGTCGAGGGTCTGACGGTTAGTGAAGTCAAGGGGTACGGCCGCCAGAAGGGCCAAACCGAAATCTACCGCGGCGCCGAATACCAAGTGGTGTTCGTGCCCAAGGTGAAGCTCGAGGCGGTGGTCGATGACGCCGCCGTGGGTAAGGCCGTCGAGGCGGTGAAAGCCGCCGCGGCCACCGGCAAAATCGGGGACGGCAAGATTTTCGTCGTCAACGTCGAGACCGCCGTTCGCATCCGCACCGGCGAAACCGGCTCGGCCGCGCTCTAAGACCTTTTTGGACAGGGGATCATGACGATGAAAATATTTGGGACATTCGGATTGAAGCGGCTGGGGGCTCTCGCCCTTGCCGTGGCGATCCTCGGGGCGCCGCTCATGGCGCATCCCGCCATGGCGCAAGACGCCTCTAGCGCCAGTTCCGTAGCCGCCTCCGGCGCTGCGGCGGCGCCTGCCGCGGCGGCTCCCGCAGCCCCGGCGGCCGCGTCAAACGACGCGGTCCAAACCTACCCCAAGGATGCCGTGAACGCCGGCGATGACGCCTGGATGCTCACCTCCTCGGTTCTGGTTCTGATGATGACCATTCCCGGCCTAGCCCTGTTCTACGCGGGCATGGTGCGTAAGAAGAATATTCTGGCCACCCTGGCCCAGAGCTTCGGCGCCACCTGCGTGATCACCGTGCTGTGGATGGTCATTGGGTACTCGATCGCCTTTACGGGCCACGATCCGTACATCGGCGACTTCAAGTACTTCCTGCTGGCTCCGCTCAACGGGGACATCAACATCGCCAACACGGACCTGGCCCCGACCATTCCAGAAACCGTGTACATGTTCTTCCAAATGACCTTCGCGATCATCACGCCGGCCCTGATCGCCGGCGCGCTGGCCGACCGCATGAAGTACTCGGCGTTCCTGCTGTTCATGGGCGCCTGGCTCCTGCTGGTTTACTGCCCCATCGCTCACTGGGTGTGGTCCGCCAAAGGCTTCATCGGCGGCGGCGGCCTTGGCGCTCTCGACTACGCGGGTGGCTCGGTCGTGCACTTGAACGCCGGAACCGCCGGCCTCGTCGCGGCCCTCATGCTGGGCAAGCGCAAGGGCCTCGGCACCGAGAACTTCGCCCCCCACAACCTGGCTTACAGCGTCATCGGCGCTTCGCTGCTGTGGGTCGGCTGGTTCGGGTTCAACGCCGGTTCGGCGGTTGAAGCTCACGATGGTCAGGCCGGCATGGCTGCGGCGGCGACGCAAATCGCCACCGCCGCGGCGTCCCTCGCCTGGATGTTCGCTGAGTGGATCATCTCCAAGAAGCCCTCGGTCCTGGGCATGATTTCGGGCGCGGTGGCTGGCCTCGTGGCCATCACCCCCGCCTCCGGCTTCGTGAACCCGACCGGCGCGTTGGCCATCGGCGTCGCCGCTGGCGTGGTGTGCTACATCTCGGCGGTGCACCTGAAGAAGCTGATCGGCTACGACGACGCGCTCGACTGCTGGGGCGTGCACGGCATCGGTGGGGCCCTCGGCGCCATCCTGACCGGCGTGTTCGCTTCCAACAAGATCAACTCGGCGGGCAAGGGCTGGCTGTATGACGGCAACTTCCACCAAGTGATCCTGCAACTGATCGATGTCGGCGTGGTGTTCGGCTACTGCCTGGTGATGACCTTCATCATCCTGGGCGTGCTGAAGCTGACCATCGGCATCCGGGTGTCGGAAGAGGTCGAAGTCGAAGGCCTCGACATCAACCTGCACGGCGAAGTGGTCCACGGCTAACCGCCAGGATCGAGGGGTCCGCGGCAACGCGGACCCTGTCGCTCAGTTACTGATTAAAGATTGCGGCGGGGCCTCTGGCGCCGCCGTTTTCTTTTGGAAATCAGGCGTCCGGCGCGTCGCCCAGTCGGCAGGCGCGAACCCACCAGGCGGGATGATCCCGTGTCAACCGCTCGGCCATGGCGTTGGCGGCGTCATCGCTGGCGCACAAGGAAAAGCAGGTCGCGCCAGATCCGGACATGCGCGCGAACAGACTCTCGGGCCGCGCCGCCATGGCGTCGAGCGCCAAGCCGATGCGGGGCTCCAGGGCCAGGGCCGGCGCCTCCAGATCGTTGCGGCAAAGGGCCAGCCACGCGGCGACCCCGGCGGCGTCGACCATGGGCGGCGGCGCGGGCTGGTCGCAACCGCCGAGCGCGCCCAATTCATCATAGGCCCGATACACGGCGCCCGTGGGCGAGGGAACGCCGGGATTGACCAGCACCGCGGGCAAGGGCGGCAGGAGCGGCGCCGGCGACAGTCGCTCGCCGCGGCCCTCGGCGATCACCGCCTTGCCCCACAGACAGGCCGCGCCATCGGCCCCCAGGCTCTCGGCGACGGACTGCAGCGCCGCGTCGCCCAAAGTCGGCGCCACCAGACGGCGCAGCAGACGCAGGGCCGCGCCCGCGTCGCATGAGCCTCCGCCCAGACCCGACGCGACCGGCAAAGCCTTGGTCAATGTCAGACGCGCGCCCGCGCCGCTCCCGACAACCGCCGACAGCCGCCGCGCGGCGCGCATCACCAGATTGTCCTCGCCCGCGCTCAGGCCCGCAGAAAAAGGGCCGGCTATTTCAAGCGAGATGACGTCGGCGCGCTCGGCCTCGACCCGGTCGCCAATGTTGGCGAACGCCATGAGGCTGGCCAGGGGGTGATAGCCGTCAGCCTGAAGGGGCGCGACGTGCAGGTATAGATTGACCTTGGCCGGGGCCAGAGCGGAAATCACTCCCGCGCTCATCCTTGGGCGGTGGTAGACGGGGCCGTGGCCCCCTGCAGACCCGAGGACAGCTTCTTTTCCGCCGCGGCCTTGAGATCGGCCGGCGGCTGCAGGCTGAGCACCCGCCGCCACTGGTACTCGGCTTCGGTCTTGCGGCCCACTCGCCAATAGGCGTCACCCAGATGGTCGTTGATCTCGGGACTGACCGCATTGAAGGTCACGGCCCGCTCCAGATTGATAACCGCGGCGCGGTAGTCGCCCATGTGGTAGTAAGCCCAGCCAAGGGAGTCGGCGATTTCGCCGGACTGCGGCTCGGCGTTCAGCGCCTTCTGCAACATCGTCAGGGCCTGATCCAGGCGCTGGTCCTTCACCACCCAGCTGTAACCCAGATAGTTCAGAACATCCGGTTGGTCCGGCTGCAGCGAGAGGGCCTTAAGCAGATCCTTTTCCGCCTCGGGCCAATGCCCCGCCTCACTGAGCGAGGTGCCGCGCAGGAAATACAGCGTCCAGTCCGTGCTCTGAGGATCGGCGGCCAGCACCTTGCTGAGCACCTGGGCCGACTCCTCATATTGCGACTTCTCCCGCAAGGCGTCTGCCAGCGCCAGCAACGCGTCCCGATCCGTCGGCGCGATCTTGACCAGGTCGCGGGCCAGGGTCAGGGCCGTGTCGTGATCGCCCGCGTTCTGATAGCTGCTGATGATGCGCTCTTTCGCTTCCAGGCCGGTGTCGGCGCTCAGCGGAACCTTGGCGTAGTCCTGCCGCGCCTGCTGGTATTCGCCGGCGGCGGCGCGCACGTCGCCCAGCAACAGCCAAGCTTCGTCGTTCTGCGGATCGAGCTTGAGGCCCAGGCGCAGATAGATCTCGCCCTCATCCACCGATTTTTGCACCAGGGCCAGCTCCGCCGCGCTGATCAAGGCCTGGCCGGCGCCCTGCTGAACGTCTGGCAAAGGCAAGACCGGGCCGTGCGCGGTCGCGCGCGCCAAGGCGCGATTGAGACCCTTGTCCGCCGGCGCCCGCGCTGAATATTTCTTATAGAGCGCCGCGGCGTCCGACCAGCGTCCACGCCGCTCAAGGAAGGCGCCGTAGGGCAGCACGTAGAAAATGCCCAGCTGAAGATTGGAGGTGAGGGCCTTGTACCCCGTCTCCGCGTCTTCGTAGCGGCGCAGTCGCTCATAGATCAAGGACCGGCTGAGCACGGCGGCCAGTCGATTGAGCCGTTGCCCCTGGGTGTCGGGCAGCAAAACAGCCTGGGCGGTGTTTCCCCCGGCGAGGGCCGCCCAGGGCTTGACCAGCTGATAGCCGCCCACATAGTCCGAACCGCCGGGGTCCTTGGCCATGGCGGCGGCGGCATCCTTGCCCCGGCCGTCCGCTAGGGCCGACACCGCCCGCGCGAGTTGGCCCAGCTTCTGAATGGGCAGCGGCCCCTCACCGAGTGGCGGCGCGAGCGTCGCGGCCTGATCGACGTCCCCGGCGGCCACCGCCGCCAGGAAGGCTTTCTGGCGCACCAGGCTGCTGTCGTCCTTTTGGCTGGCAAGGGTGAAATAATCGACGGCGGCGTGATCGTGGTCGTTGTCCAGCGCCGCTTCGCCCGCCAGGAACAGGCCGAAGGGAGAACTATCGTCCCTCGCCGGGGCCTGAGCTGACGCGTCGGACGCGGGCGCCGACGTCGGACCGGTGCTGGCGCACGCGGCCAAGCTGAGAGCGGCGGCAAGCCCGCAGACGGGAGAAATGAGCGAACGGAGCGTAACGGACGGACGCGATGAGACCATGGGCGCAAAATCCGCTGTTTCAGCCCGCCGATCAAGCGCTTCGCGCGTCTTCGGCGCGCGGGACCGCTACATGTTCGGATAGTTGGGTCCGCCGCCGCCTTCGGGCGTGGTCCACACGATGTTCTGCGACGGGTCCTTGATATCGCAAGTTTTGCAGTGGACGCAGTTCTGGGCGTTGATCACGAAGGTCGGCGCGCCCAGCTTTTCCACAACCTCATAGACCCCCGCCGGACAATAACGCTGCGCCGGCTCGGCGTAGAGCGGCAGGTTGACCCCGATTGGGATGGAGGGATCGCGCAGCTTCAGGTGGCTGGGCTGGTCTTCCTCGTGGTTGGTGTTGGATACGAACACCGAGGACAGCTTGTCGAACGAATAGACCCCGTCTGGCTTGGGATAGATGATGGGTTCGAAGTCCTTGGCCAGGCCCGTACTGGCCGCGTCAGTCTTGCCGTGGCCCAGCGTGCCGAACGGCGACCATCCGCCAGTCAGCTGATTGATCCACAGATCCAGGCCGGTCAGCAACAGCCCGCCCAGCACCGTGCCGTATCGCGACCACAGGGGCTTGGCGTTGCGCGCCAGCTTCAGGTCCTGGCGCACCCAGGATGCGTCGTAGGCGACTTGGTATTCGGTCAGGATGTCCCCGCCCCGGCCTGCCTGCAGCGCGGCGAACGCCGCCTCGGCAGCCAGCATGCCGGTCTTCATCGCGTTGTGGCTGCCCTTGATGCGGGGCAGGTTCACAAAGCCCGCCGAGCAGCCGATCAGGGCCCCGCCAGGAAAGGCCAGGGCGGGCACGGACTGATAGCCGCCCTCGGTGATGGCCCGCGCGCCGTAAGACACCCGCGATCCGCCCTCGAGATGCGGTCGGATGGCGGGATGCTGCTTGAGTCGCTGGAACTCATCGAAGGGGGACAGGTAGGGATTGGCGTAGTTCAGGTGCACCACCAGGCCGACGGCCACGTAGCGGTCGCCGAAGTGGTAGACGAAGGAACCGCCGCCGACATCGTTTTGCAGAGGCCAGCCAAAGCTGTGCTGAACAAGCCCGCTTTGAAAGGTCTGGGCGGGGACCTGCCATATCTCCTTCAGGCCGATGCCATATTTCTGAACCTCGGACTTGGCGCACAGGTCGAACCTGGCCTGCAGTTCCTTGGCCAGCGACCCGCGTGCGCCCTCGGCGATCAGCACATAGCGGCCATTGAGCTCCACGCCCGGCTGGAAGTCGGCCTTGGCCTGGCCGTCCTTGCCGACGCCGAACACGCCGGCCACCACGCCGCGCAGCGACCCGTCCTCGCGGTAAAGGGCCTCAGAGGCCGCCATGCCGGGATAGACCTCCACGCCGAGCGCCTCGGCCTCGGAGGCCATCCAGCGGCACAGGTTCCCCAGTGAGCCGATGAAGCAGCCGTGATTGCTCATGAAGCCCGGCCTGGGCAACCAGGTGATGTCGAGCTGCCCCCCTTCGGTCAGCATCAGATAACGGTCTTTGGACACCGGCGTTTCAAGCGGCGCGCCGCGGTCCTTCCAATCTGGGATCAATTCGTTCAGGGCGCGCGGGTCAATCACCGCGCCCGACAGGATGTGCGCGCCGACCTCCGAGCCCTTTTCCAGAACCGCGACGGAAATCTCCGCTCCCGCCTGTGCGGCCAACTGTTTCAAGCGGATCGCGGCGGACAGGCCGGCCGGCCCGCCGCCGACGATCACCACATCGTAGTCCATTGCTTCGCGGGCAGGCAGGTGTTCGCTCACGTATGCTTCTCCGGGCGCTCGCGGGAGGACGTTGTATATAGGGCGGACTTATCGGAAGCTGACGGATGGGCGGTCAAGCAAAACCGCTCCCCGCGCATGGGATATAACCGCTCCGTGGACACGAATTTCGACGCGCGCGCGATGGAAAGCCTGCTCGGCTTCTGGAGTCAGGCTGGGGCAGACGCTTGCTTCTTGGACGCCCCTGTCAACCGGCTGGCTCAGACCGAAAGCCCTGCGTCCCGCCCCGTCGGCCGAGGGGGCGGGACGCCAGCGCCCGCGAACGCGCTGGCGCGCGTGGCGCCCGATCTTGCCGTGGCGATCGAGCAGGCCCACGCCTTGGCGGCGGCGGCCCAGGACCTTGCCCAACTGGAGGCGGCCATCGCCGCCTTTGACGGCTGCGGACTGAAGTTCGAAGGCGCGCGACGCGCGGTGTTCTCGCGCGGATTGGCGGATGCGCCAGTGATGATCATCGGCGAGGGGCCAGGCGCCGAGGAAGACTCCCAGGGCGCGCCCTTCGTCGGCCGGGCGGGCAAGCTGCTGGACAAGATGCTGGCGGCGGCGAGCCTGACGGACCGGGTGTTCATCACCAACACCGTGTTCTGGCGCCCGCCGGGCAACCGGACGCCCGCGCCCGCCGAGCAGATGGTTTGCGCCCCGTTCCTCGAGCGCGCCATCGCGATGGTCAAACCGCGCTTTCTTGTGCTGGCCGGCGGGGCCGCGGCCAAGTCCGTGCTCAAGCGCGATGAAGGCATTCTCAGCTTGCGCGGCCGGTGGTTCGACTGGAAATCCGAGGACGGCGCCTTGCAGCTGCCGGCCCTGCCAACCCTGCACCCGGCGTTCCTGCTGCGTCAGCCCGGCGCCAAGAAACGGGCGTGGGCGGATCTGTTGACACTGGCCGAGCGGCTCGACCGGCCGGAACGACCGGAGACCTAATAGCCGTCCTTGCGCAGGGCGAGAGGCTTGAGCCGGCCGCCGAGCTTGCGCACAAGGCGAACGCTGTAGCCGCCCAGCTCATCCAGCAGCGCGCGCGACACCAGAAGACCATGGGCCGCGGGCGGTCCCCCGAACAGTCCTCCGCGAGCGGGCGCAAACCATGCGGCCCTATCCGCGCCCCGCTCCATGTGCGCGCGCGCGGCCGCTTCCCAGCCGGCGGGCGGCAAGACGGTCGCATCGAGGATCAGTAGCCAGTCGCCCTTGGTCTTGGCGCATCCGGCGGCCAGCCGCGCCTCGGTCTCGCCGCTGATCTCCAGCACGTCGGCGCCGGAATCCTTGGCGATCTCAAGAGTGGCGTCGCGTGAGCCTCCATCGACCACGATCACCTGGCGCACCACGCCATCCACAGCTGCGGGCACCAAGGCCGACAGCAGAGGGCCAAGGGCGCGTTCCTGGTCCTGGGTCGCGATCACCACTGAAATCATGGCGCCATCAACCGCGCCCGGAAGCGGGCGTCAAGAGTTCTTGTTTTGTTCTGATCGGGGATCTAGAGTCGGGGCATGTCCGCCTCGCCGCCATCCCGCCCTTCGCCGCCGCACGGGCGCGGCGCAAAGTCCAACGAGACCAGCCGTTTCGAGTCGCTGATCCGCCAAGACTTCGACGACGGCTGGACGCAGGCTGACGCCGAGGCGCCCAAGCTGAAGACCACGCTTCAGGTCGACAACGCCCGGACCATCCTCAATCGCAACGACAGCCCGGACATTGGCTTTGACCGCTCGATCAACCCCTATCGAGGGTGCGAGCACGGCTGCATCTATTGTTTCGCCCGGCCGACCCACGCCTATCTGGGCCTTTCGCCCGGCCTGGATTTCGAAAGCCGGCTGTTCTTCAAGCCCGAGGCGGCGCGGCTTCTGGAAAAGGAACTGTCGCGGCCATCCTATAGGCCCCAGCGCATCCAGCTAGGCGCCAACACCGATCCCTACCAGCCGATCGAGCGCAAGCTTCGCATCACCCGTGGCGTGCTGGAGGTGTTGGAGCGGTTCGCCCACCCGGTGGGCATCACCACCAAGAACGCCCTGATCGCGCGCGACGCCGACATCCTCGGCCGCATGGGGCGTGCGGGACTGGCCATGGCGGCCATCTCGCTCACTACCTTGGACCGCAAGCTGGCCCGCGCCATGGAGCCGCGCGCCTCCACGCCGGAGCGGCGGCTGGAGGCCATCGCCCTGCTCAGCGCCGCCGGCCTGCCGGTGTCGATCAGCTTCGCGCCGGTCATCCCGGGCCTCAACGACCACGAACTGGAGACCGTGCTTGAGCGCGGCGCCCAGGCCGGAGCTCGCATCGCTCATTTCACGGTCCTGCGCCTTCCGCTCGAGATCAAGGACCTGTTCCGCGAATGGCTTGAGGCCCAGCGGCCGGACAGGGCGCGACGCGTGATGTCCCTTGTGCGCCAGATGCGCGGCGGCAGGGATTACGACTCGGAATGGGGCAAGCGAATGAAGGGCGAGGGGCCCATCGCGGACCTGATCGCGGCGCGCTTTCATGCGGCCTGCAGACGGTACGGCCTCAATCAGGACCGGCTATCGCTGGACTGCGGACAGTTCCGCCGGCCGGGCGCCACGGTCCAGCCGGACCTGTTCGGCGCCGATCCGCTTTGACGCGGCGCCCAAGACCCGCCAAGGTCCGCGGCTCATCTTTTCTTCTTCTGAACAAGGCCACGATTTTGGCGCGTCGTCCTCTAGCCCTGATCACGGGCGCTTCCGCGGGTTTGGGCGCGGCCTTCGCCAGGGCCTATGCCGCCCGGGGCCATGACTTGGTGCTGGTGGCCCGGCGGCTGGACCGGCTGGAGGCTCTGGGCGCCGAAATGACTCAGGCGCATGGGGTTCAGTCCCAAGCCATTGCCTGCGACCTGGGCGGCTTTGAAGCCCATCGAAAGGTGCTGGACGCCTTGGGCGATAGGGTTGAATCGGTGGATGTCCTGGTCAACAACGCCGGCTTCGGAATCGCCGAAGAGTTCGATGCGGTCCCTTGGGAGCGCCAGCGCGAATTCCTGATGACCCTGATTGTGAGCGCCTGTGGCCTGACGCACGGGATCATTCCCGGCATGAAGGCGCGCAGGTCCGGCGCGATCATCAACCTCGCGTCACTCGCCGGTTTCGCGCCGGGGGTGGCCGGCCACAGCCTCTACCCGGCGGCCAAGAGCTTCGCCATCAAGTTCTCTGAGGCCCTGCAGGCGGAGCTGGACGGCCACGGGATCAAGGTGACGGCCAGTTGCCCTGGCTTCACCCGCACCGAATTCCACTTGGCCAACGGCACTCAGGCCCAAATGGACGCGGCGCCGCGCTTCTTCTGGCAGAGCGCCGAAGAGGTGGTGCGAGGCACGCTGGAAGCCAACGACCGGAACAGGACGATCTACGTCCCCGGGCTGCACAACAAGCTGGCGGCCTGGTCACTGCAGTACCTGCCGCACGGCCTGGTTCGCGCGCTCATCCGCCGGGGCGCGGAAAAGTACCGGCCCAAGACCTAACCTGAGCACCGGAGACCCGTCTTGGCCGCCCACTTCGACATCGTCATCATCGGCAGCGGCGCCGGAGGCGCAACCTTGGCCCAGAGACTGGCGCCCACAGGCAAGTCGATCCTGATCCTGGAGCGGGGCGAGCATTTGCCGCGGGAGGCGGAAAACTGGAGCTCGAAAGCCGTCTTCATCGACCGCAAGTATCGCACGCATGAGCAATGGTTCGACCGGCGCATGAAGCCGTTCATTCCGAACTGCCACTATTGGGTCGGGGGCAACACAAGCTTCTACGGCGCGGCCTTGATGCGCCTGCGCAAGGGCGACTTTGAGAAGCAGATTCATGGCGGCGGCGTCTCGCCGGCCTGGCCGATCGACTACGCCGACCTCAAGCCTTACTACGCGGAGGCCGAGCGGGAATGGCGGGTGCACGGCGCGCGCGGAGTGGACCCCTCCGAGCAGCCGGATGACCCGCCCTATGCCTATCCAGCCGTCACCAACGACCCGGGCATCGAACGGCTGAAAAATCACTTCGAGAATATCGGCTGGCGGCCGTTTTCCCTGCCGCTTGGCGTCAATCTGGACGAGGACAAGCCCCTGACGTCGCCCTGCATCCGCTGCCGCACCTGCGGAGGCTATCCCTGCCTGATGAAGGCCAAGTCCGACGCCCGCACCCTCGCCGTCGAGCCTCTATTGGGTCTGCCCAATGTCACTCTTCTGACTGGGCGCAAGGCGATCAGGCTCGAAACAGACCCGGCCGGACGCACGATCACAGAGGTAGTGTGCGCCACCGATCAGGGCGAGGAACGCTGGAGGGGCGACATCGTCGTAGCGGCGGCCGGCGCGGTCAACACCGCCGCCCTGCTGCTGGGTTCGGCCAACGACGCCCATCCCAAGGGGCTGGCCAACGGCTCCGATCAGGTGGGCCGCAACTACATGTTCCACACCCTCACCGCCATGCTGTCGCTGACCTTGGCGCCGCTGGACGCGACCTTCCCAAAGACCCTGGCGGTAAACGACTTTTATTGGCGTGACCCCGCCGGCGGCTACGAACTGCCCATGGGCCATGTCCAGCTCCTGGAATACATGTCGGGCCAGACACTCGAGGGGCAGGTGTCCGACTGGCTGCCGCCGGCCCTCGTGCCGGAAGTGTTCGCCAATGCCGTGGCTGAACGACTGCTTAGCTTCCTGGTCATCAGCGAGGATTTACCCATGGCCGACAACCGGGTCCGGCTCGGTCCAGACGGCGCCATAATCCTCGAATACCAGCACAATAATCTGGAAGGTCATGATCGCCTCGTCGGACGATTGGCCGAGGGTCTGCAAGGGTTCACGTCGCATACGCATCCGCTCTCGCAGCACCACCTGCAGTTCGATTCCCTGCTGCCGCTCTATGGAACGGCGCACCAAGCCGGCACGGTCCGTTTTGGCGCGGACCCAGCCTCATCGGTGCTAGATCCTTGGTGCAAGGCGCATGAACTGGACAATCTCTACGTTGTGGACTCCGGATTCTTCGTCACCAGCGCTGCGGTCAATCCCACTTTGACCATCGTGGCCAACGCCATGCGGGTGGGCGACCACTTGAAAGCACGGCTGGCCGGAACAGCCTGACCGGACGGGATTGATGGGCATGGGTGCCAAAAATCGGCGTTTTCGAGGCAGGGTTTATGGCCAAGCCGACATCAAACCGCGACATTCGCAGTGCAACTAGCCGATCGTGAAGGGCCTTATATGAGATCGAAAATGCACAAAGCGGCGAGTAATGGATTGGACTGCTGAACTCAGCGTCATTGAAGTTTCTCCAATTCCGGGCGATCTGGGCGCGCTGTAGACCAGTCCGCCTGGCCCTACTGTAGCAAAAGTCGCTTACGCCTGCCTCGACAACAAGGACCTCGAATGCCGGAACAATCTTACCTGCCGATTTGGGCGCGCGTGCACAGGAAGAAGCTGGGCGGCATGACCACGGCCATTGGCATTATTGTCGTGATCGTCGTGGCGCTTTTGATCGCCCTCGGCCTCACTTGGCTCAACGCCAGTCACAAGGCGCCCGGAGCCACAGGCGGCGGATTCGGCGGCGGACGCCGTCAGCCAATCACGGTGGGCACGGCCAAGGCGGTCGTCGGCCAGATACCGATCACCGTGGACGCACTGGGCACTGTGACACCCCCGGTGACAGCGACTATCACCTCGCGCATAGCCGGCAATCTGATGACCGTGAACTTCAAGGAAGGCCAGATGGTCAGAAAGGGCCAACTGCTGGCCCAGATCGATCCACGCCCCTACCGCGTGGCCCTGGAGCAGGCGCAAGGCACCTTGGCCCACGATCAGGCGCTTCTCTCTGACGCCCAGCTCGACCTGAAGCGCTATCAGACGCTGCTGGCCAAGAACTCCATCGCCAGTCAGCAGGTCGACACCCAGGCGTCTGTGGTTAAGCAGGACCAAGGTCAGGTCGTGGCGGATCAGGCGGCGGTGGATAACGCCAAACTGAATCTCGCCTACACCAGCATCACCGCGCCCGTGAACGGGCGTGTCGGTCTGCGCCAGGTTGATGTGGGCAACTACATACCGGCGGGCAGCACAACGGGTTTGGTGGTCTTGACCCAGATCGATCCGATGGACGTTGAATTCGCCATTCCCGAAGACAACATCCCGCGCATTTCCCAGCGCCAACAGCATGGCGCGACACTCATCGCGACGGCCCTGAACCGCGATGCGGGCGAGCAGTTGGCCGTGGGGACGCTGTCCACCCTCGATACCCAGATCGACTCCACCACAGGCACGGTCAAGGCCAAGGCCCGTTTCGACAACAGGGCCATGACCTTGTTCCCGCAACAGTTCGTCAACATCCACCTCCTGGTCGACACCCTGTGCAATCAGGTGATTGTCCCGACCACGGCGGTGCGCCATGGCGCCCAGGGCGACTACGTCTTCACGGTCCAGCCGGACAAGACAGCCAAGGTCCAGTATGTGAAAGTGGGCCCCGGGACGCCGGAGACTGTCTCGGTCGTCACCGGCGTGACGCCGGGCGACGTCGTCATCACCGATGGCGGCGACCGGCTGCGCGACGGCTCCCCCGTGCTGCTGCCGGGGGATAACCCGCAAGCCTATCAGCAGGCGCAATCCAAGTTCGGCCAACATAGAGGCGGCCAAAGCGGCCAGCACCGCCCCGGCGGCCGTGGCGGCAGCGGCGGCTTTGGACGGGGCGGCAGGGGCGGGCGCAATGGCGCGGCCCAGGCGCCGGCGGCCGCGCCCGCTGGTCCCCCACAATCGCCCGGCGCGCTACAACAGGCCCGCGACCTGGCCAACGCCAGCTGCGACGCGGCGCCCGGCGGCGCGGGCGGCGGCGGCTTCGGCGGTCATGGCCATCACGGTCAGTTCCCCGGCGGCCGCGGCCCGGACGGCGCGCCGCCGACAGGTGGGCAGGGTCAGGGCGGGCAGGCTCAGGGCGGCCCATCGCCAAATGGCCAGGGCGGCGGCCGTTTCCATCACCGGCGGGGACAAGGCCAAGACCCCGGTCAAGGCCCGCAACCCACTGACGGAACGGCCGGTTGAGACTGTTCGGACAAAGCATTGTGTTTGAGGCCTTGCGATCATGAGCCCGTCACGTCCGTTCATCATGCGGCCCGTGGCGACGTCGCTGTTCATGGCGGCGATTTTCCTGGCGGGCGTGATCGCCTTCCGGATGCTGCCGCTATCGGCGCTGCCGGAAGTCGATTATCCGACCATCCAGGTGCAGACCTCCTATCCGGGCGCCAGCCCCGAGGTCATGTCAGCAACCGTCACCGCGCCGCTGGAACGCCAGTTCGGCGAAATGGCCGACCTCAACCGCATGTCGTCGATCAGCTCGGCCGGTTTCTCGGTCGTGACGCTGCAGTTCAACCTCGACCTCAATTTGGACGTCGCTGAACAGGAAGTGCAGGCGGCGATCAACGCCTCCGGCAGCCTGCTGCCCACCGATCTTCCCCAGCCGCCGGTCTACGCCAAGGTCAACCCGGCCGATGCGCCGATCATGACCCTGGCGCTGACCTCCGACATCATGCCCCTGCCCCAACTGGAGGATCTCGCGGAGTCCCGGCTGGCCCAGAAGATTTCCCAGGTCAAAGGCGTCGGCCTGGTCAACATCTCCGGCGGCCAGCGGCCGGCGGTGCGCATCCAGGCCAACAGCGACGCCCTGGCCGCGCTGGGGCTGACGCTGGACGATCTGCGCACAACCATCGCAACGGCCAACGCCAACCAAGCCAAGGGCTCCTTCGACGGGCCCACCCGCGCCTACTCCATCAACGCCAACGATCAACTCGCCACGGCGGCGGACTACATCAACCAGATCATCGCCTACAAGAACGGCGCGCCTGTCCGGCTGAAGGATGTGGCCAAGGTGGTGGACGGCGCGGAGAACACTCGCCTGGGCGCGTGGGTGGGCGCCCGACCGGAAGGGAACAGCAAGGCCGCGGGCCAGATCAAGCCCGGCATCGTGCTGAACATTCAACGCCAGCCCGGCGCCAACGTCATCGAGACGGTGGACGACATCAAGGCCGCGCTGCCCGAACTGGAAAGCAGTCTGCCGGATTCGGTCAAGGTCCAGGTGCTGACCGACCGCACCACCGGCATCCGGGCCTCGGTGCAAGACGTGGAATTCGAACTGATGCTCGCCGTCGCCCTGGTGGTGATGGTGATCTTCCTGTTCCTGCGCAGCGTGCCGGCCACCTTCATCGCCAGCGTCGCGGCCCCGATCTCCCTCGTTGGCACCTTCGCGGTGATGTACCTGCTGGGCTTCAGCCTGAACAACCTGACGCTGATGGCGCTGACGATCTCGACCGGCTTCGTGGTCGATGACGCCATCGTCATGATCGAGAACATCTCCCGCTACATCGAGGAGGGCCAAAAGCCGATGGACGCCGCCCTGAAGGGCGCGGGCGAAATCGGTTTCACCATTATCTCACTGACCGTTTCCCTGATCGCGGTGCTGATCCCGCTTCTGTTCATGGGCGACGTCGTCGGGCGACTATTTCGCGAGTTCGCCATAACCTTGGCGGTGACGATCGTCATCTCGGCCGTGGTGTCGCTGACCCTGGTGCCGACCTTGTCGGCCCGCTGGCTCAAGCCTCACCACGCCGCCAAGCCGGAACGCGCCAGTTCACCCTTGGGCGACCGGTTCGCCGCCCTTGGCCGCCGGTTCACAGCAATGTTCGAGGAGGTCATCGCGCGCTACGACCGGGCGCTGATCTGGGTGCTGGATCACCAGAAGGCGACTTTGCTGGTGGCCGTCGCGACCTTCGTCCTGACCGCCCTGCTTTATATAGTCATTCCCAAGGGCCTGTTTCCAACACAGGACACGGGCTTGCTGCAGGCCTACACCGTGGCCGGCCAGTCGGTGTCCTTTGGCCAGATGTCCAGCCTGCAGGAAAAGCTGGCGCAAACCCTTTTGCAGGACCCAGATGTCGAGAGCCTGACCTCATTCATCGGCGTGGACGGCTCCAACACCACGCTCAATACCGGCCGCATGCTGATCAATCTGAAGCCGCGCGGCGCGCGGACCGGGTCATTGACGGCGGTCATGGACCACCTTCGCCAGCGCTCGAACGGCGTGGCGGGAATGACCTTGTACCTCCAGCCGGTGCAGGATTTGACCATCGACGCGAACGTCAGCCGCACCGAATATCAGTTCTCCCTGGAAGGTTTCGATCAGAACCTGATTAACCAGTGGGCGGGCAAGCTGGTCGATCAGTTGAGCCAGGACAAAAAGGTGCGCAACGTCGGCGCGGACGTGCAAAGCCAGGGCCTATCCACCTTCATTGCCATTGATCGCGATACCGCCGCCCGCCTGGGCGTAGCGCCCTCCACCGTGGACGACGCGCTTTACGACGCCTTCGGCCAACGGATCATCTCGACCATCTTCACCCAGTCCAGT
>Ga0302279_10004367_pt1 | contig 16789 bp, 13 predicted proteins | sample III_Bog_N3_3_FD_194541 | JGI IMG/M metagenome (GOLD analysis project Ga0302279, IMG submission 194541) | Peat permafrost microbial communities from Stordalen Mire near Abisko, Sweden - III_Bog_N3_3 | ecosystem: Environmental > Terrestrial > Soil > Wetlands > Peat | place: Sweden: Abisko...
GGCCCCCCCGGCTCCGGCGCCGGTCGCCCCCACCCCCGCGAACGCTGCCCGCGGAAAGATTTGCCCGACCTGCGGCGGCCGCTACCCCGGCGATGCCGTCTTTTGCGGCAAGGACGCCACCACGCTGGTGCTGCTCAACTGACGCGCCCCCGGCAGATTCAGGGCTCCCGGCTGGGATCGGAGCGCCGCGTTGGCCCTCAACTTGATCGCTCTCGCTCGACAACGCTATCCTCGTGGCCTGTGTCGAAGAATCCGCCGTGGCGCGTGCGTGGTGGGTGTTCCCATGCCCGCGGGCCGGACCGGGAAGGGCTGCAATGAAGATCACGTGCCAGTCGTGCCAGGCGAAGTACACGATTGCCGACGAGAAGGTCGCGGGCAAGACCGTCAAGATCAAGTGCAAGAAGTGCGGCGCGACCATCGTCGTCAGCGGCTCGGATGGGGCGGGCCAAGGGCCCATCGCCTCGTCCGGCGCGGCGGGTGCTCCGCTCGCCGCACCGCCGGGTGACGACGACGAGGGCGATGGTGCCACGCGCGTCTTCACCGAGGGCGTGCCAGGCGGGGGCAACGACGAGTGGACCGTCAACGTGACGGACGAGGATCAGCGCACCCTCACCGCCGCGCAGATCCTCTACGAGTACCAGCGCGGCGTGGTCACTGACGACACCTACATGTGGAAGGACGGGATGGCCGACTGGCTCCCGCTCTCGGGTGTGCCCGAGCTGATGCGGCTCGTGGCGGGTCGGGGGTCGGCCCCCGCGCCTCGCCCCGCGGCGGGCATGCCCGTCGCCGCGCCCGCGCCCGTCGCGGCGGCGATCCCGGCCATGCCTCCCGGCGGCCTCGGCGGGACGATGATGATGACCGAGCCGGCCGCCTCCCCGTTCGCCGCCGCGTCCCCCGCGGCCGTCGCCGCCAGCGCGGCGGCCCCCCCGGCCGCTGCGCGTCGCAGCGGCAAGGCCGCCGGCGTCGACCTCTTCGCGCCCGGCCAGCAACAGCAGGAGGTGGCGCCCGCCGCCGCGAGCGCGGGGAGCTCGGCGGATCGGCACGTCGGCGAGCGCAACGAGAACTCGGTGCTGTTCTCGATCTCCGCGCTCACCGCTTCGGCGGGTGCCGGCAAGCACAACGACGACCCGTTCGATCTCGGCGCTCCCGCCCCGCGGAACGGGCGCGGCAACGTCGATGACATCATGAACCTGGGCGGCGGCATGGCCACCGGCCCGATGCTGGCGCCTCCCCCGCTCCTGGCCCCGGTGGTCGAGGCTCCGCCTCCGCCTCCGGCGCCGGTGATGCAGCAGCAGGTCGCCGCGATGGCGCCGATGAGCGTGGGAGCGCAGAGCATGCGCGGCGGGCCGATGACGCCCGACTACCCGCAGCCGAAGAGCAAGACCCCGCTCATCCTCGGCCTCGTTGGCGCGGTCGTGGTCCTCGGCGGCGCGGGCGCCTTCTTCGCCACCCGCGGCGGCTCGACGCCCGGGGGGAGCCCGGACGCGACCACCACGGCGATCACGGCCGCGACCACGCCGCTGGCGGTCACGGTCGCGGCGCAGACCGCGGCGCCGACGCCCCCTGCCGGGGACGCGCCCAAGCCCGTCGACACGGGCGCGACGGCGGCGACGCCGGCACCCACGGGAGCGGCGGGCAACCCCGGGAAGCCCGTGGTCGGGGGCCCCCTTACCAGGCCCGACCCCAAGGCTCCGGACCCCAAGCCCGAGCCCAAGGCCGCGGACCCCAAGCCCGAGCCCAAGGCTCCGGACCCCAAGCCTGCCGAGCCGGCGGCGGGCGGCAAGGACTTCGATCGCGCGGCCGCCTCGGCGGCGCTGGGAGCCGCCTCGGGCGCCGCCCGTGGCTGCAAGAAGGACGACGGGCCCACCGGGACGGCGAGGGTGAAGGTCACCTTCGCGCCCAGCGGGAGCGTCACCTCGGCCTCGGTCGACGGGCCTCCCTTCGCGGGGACGGCGGTGGGAGGCTGCATCGCGGGTGCCTTCCGGGGAGCGCACATCCCCGCGTTCGACGGCTCGCCGGTCAGCGTCTCCAAGTCGGTCTCCATCAACTGACGCCCCCTCTGCGGTCGGCTGCGTTGAAGACGATCGAGCACAGCATCCCCAACGGCGACGGTTGGCAGCTCTCCCTGTTCCAGACCTGGGACGAGGAGCGCTGCTTGCCGGGCCGCCGGCCGGTCCTCATCGTCCCGGGCTACGGGATGAACTCGTTTATCTTCAGCTGGCACCCGCGCGGCCTCTCGCTCGAGGGCTACCTGGCCCGCGCCGGCTGCGAGGTGTGGCGCGTCGATCTGCGCGGCCAGGGAGGCTCGCGCTCCGTCGGCGGCGGCGACGACTACCGGCTCGAGGATCTGGCCCTCACCGACCTGGGCGCCGCCGTCGCCGCGGTGCTCGAGCGCACCCGCACCGGCGCGAGCCGGGTCGACGTCCTCGGCGCCTCGCTGGGCGGCAGCATCATGTTCGCCCACGCGGTGCTCAACCCGGCGCACGCCTTCGGCGCGCTGGTGGCGCTGGGGAGCCCGGTCCGCTGGGTGGAGATCCACCCCCTCATCGAGCTGGCGTTCTCCTCGCCGGCGCTGGCGGGCATGGTGCGCCTGCGCGGCACCCGGAGGCTGGCGGAGATCGCCCTGCCGTTCCTCGCCCGGCGGGCGCCGTGGGTGCTCTCGATCTACATGAACTCCGAGATCACCGACACCAGCGCGGCGAGCGAGATGGTCAGGACGGTGGAGGATCCCAACCGGCACGTGAACCGGCAGATCGCCCACTGGATCCACGACAAGGATCTGATCCTCCGCGGCGTCAACATCGCCGAGGGCCTGCGCCGGGTCGAGTCCCCGCTGCTCTGCGTCAGCGCCTGGGGGGACGGCATCGTGCCGCGCCGCACTGCGGAGTTCCCCTACCTCGCGGTCGGCTCCTCCTCGAAGAAGCTGCTCGTGGTCGGCGCGCCCGAGCTCGCGATGGCGCACGCGGATCTGTTCATCTCCAACGAGTCGCAGATCCGCGTGTTCGAGCCCATCGCCGCCTGGTTGAGCGAACAGGCCGGGGCATAGGGCGGCGTTCGATCGGTGGGTTTGGGCTTGCGCGGCGGCTGAAAGCGCGCTGAAACTCGCGCCCCGATGACCTTCGAGCACCGCCACCACTCCCGCTGCGCGTGCGGATCCGCCCTCTCCTCCGCGGCCTCTCACTCTGCTTCCCAGGGAGAGGGGGCCGGCGCCCGGCCCTTCGCCCTCGCCGGGGCCAAGCGCGTCTACGAGCGGGCGCGCCCCTTCGCCATTCACCACCTCGCCCTCGCCCTCGAGCTCGAGGTCGAGCAGAAGGCGATCCGCGGCTCGGCCACGCTGGACGTGGTCCGCGTCGATCCCTCCGCCACCGAGATCGCGCTCGACGCCGTGGGCTTCGAGCTCGAATCGGTCGTCGCCCGCCAGGACGACGCCGCGTTCGCGCCGGTGGCCCACGTCTACGACGGCGAGACGCTGCGCGTCACGCTCCCCACCGGGGTAGCGACCGCGCAGATCCGGATCGCCTACCGGGCCGTGCCCCGCCGGGGCATCTATTTCCTCGCGCCCGACGAGCACGTCACCGACCGACCGCGCCAGGTGTGGACCCAGTGCCAGGACGAGGACGCGCGCCACATCTTCCCCTGCCACGACAAGCCCCACGTCAAGCAGACCACCGAGCTACGGGTCAAGGTGCCGGCCGGCTGGTACGCGCTCTCCAACGGCGAGCTGGTGAGCGAAGTGCCCGCCTCCGGCGGCGGCGAGGGAGGGGCCCTCAGCACCTTCCACTGGAAGATGAAGGAGCCCCACCCGAGCTACCTCTTCACGCTCGTCGCCGGCGAGTTCGCCCGCATCGAGGACGAGGTCGACGGCGTGCCCCTCACCTACCTCGTCCCCCGGGGGCGGGAGGCCGACGGCCGCCGCACCTTCGCTCGCACCCCGGCGATGATCCGCAACTTCGGCGCGCTCCTCGGCGTCAAGTACCCGTGGAACAAGTACGCGCAGGTGGTGGTGAGCGACTTCATCTTCGGCGGGATGGAGAACACCACCGCGACCACGATGTACGAGCACATCCTGCTCGACGAGCGCGCGGCGCTCGACGTCAGCTCCGACGACCTGATCGCCCACGAGCTGGCCCACCAGTGGTTCGGCGACCTGGTCACCTGCCGCGACTGGTCGCACGCCTGGCTCAACGAGGGCTTCGCCACCTTCATGGAGCACGTCGACCGCGAGTCCCACCTCGGCCGCGACGAGTACGACTACGGCATCAAGGGCGACGGGGAGTCCTACTTCGGCGAGGCCCGCGGACGCTACAAGCGCCCCATCGTCTGCCAGGACTACGAGGCGCCGATCGACATCTTCGACCGCCACCTCTACGAGAAGGGCTCGTGCGTGCTCCACATGCTGCGGCGCGAGCTCGGCGACGCCCTCTTCTTCGGCGGCGTGGGCGCCTACCTGACCCGTCACCAGCGGGGGGTGGTCGAGACGCGCGACCTGATGCGCGCCCTCGAGGAGGTGAGCGGTCGCAGCCTGGAGCGCTTCTTCGAGCAGTGGGTGTACCGGCCGGGCCACCCCGAGCTCGAGGTCAAGATCGAGCACGAGGGAGCAGTGCTCAGCGTCACCGTCAAGCAGACCCAGGGCGGCCTGCCGCCCGCGAGCGGGGGGCCCTCGGGGACACCCGACACGGCCACGCCCATCTTCGCCTTCGACCTCGTCCTCGACGTGGTCCTCGAGGGCGAGACCCGGCGCGAGGTGCGGCGCGTCGATCAGGTGTCCTCCACGTTCGCCTTCCACGTCCCCTCCCGGCCGCGCTTCGTGGTGGTCGATCCCGAGGTCGCGGTCCTCGCCGAGCTCAAGGTCGAGGCCCCGGGCGACATGCTCCGCGCGCAGCTCGCCGGCGCCGCCACCGCGCGCGGGCGCATGCTGGCCGCGCCGGCGCTGGGCCGGCTCGACGATCCGCCCTCGACCAAGGCCCTGGCGACGGCGCTCGGCAACGAGCAGGAGTTCTGGGGGACGCGCGCCGAGGCCGCCGCCGCGCTGGCGAGCCTCCGCTCGGAGGAGGCCTTCGCCGTCCTCGCGTCCAACGCGGCCACGGCGCACCCCAAGGTGCGGCGCGCGGTGATGCACGCGCTCGGCGCGTTCAAGACCGGCAAGGCGGCCGACGTGCTCCGGAAGCACGCGCTCAAGGACCCGAGCTACCTCGTCGAGGCCGAGGCGGCGCGCGCGCTCGGCGCGACTCGCCAGCCGAGCGGCTTCGAGACCCTCGTCGACATCCTCGACCGCCCGGCCTGGGCCGACGTCATCCGCGCCGGCGCCATCGACGGCCTCGCCGGGCTGCGCGACGAGCGCGCGCTCCCCCACGTGATCGCGCGCACCCGCTACGGGGTCAGCACCCGGGGGCGGCGCGCCGCCATCCTCGCCTTGCCCAAGCTCGCCGGCGATCGCAAGGCGCGTGAGACCCTCGAGGAGCTGCTCGAGTCGGCGGATCCTCACCTCCGCGTCGACGTCGTCCGCGCCCTCGCCGAGCTCGGCGACGCCAAGGCGCGCGGGGCGCTCCACCGGCAGCTCGACCGCGACCTCGACGGCCGGGTGCGCCGCCGCATCCGCGAGGTGCTCCGCGATCTCGGCGGCACCGGCAAGCGCGAGACCGACCGTCTCCGCGACGAGCTGGAGGTGCTCCGCAACGAGCACTCCGAGCTCAAGGCCCGCCTCGGCAAGATCGAGGCGGCCCAGGGCGGCCCTCGCGGGGAGCCCGTCTCCAAGGCCGCCGCCCAGCCCCTCGCCAAGGTCGCCGCGAAGAAGCCGCCGGCCACCGCGAAGAAGCCGCAGGCCAAGCCGGGGAGGCGCAAGTGAGCCTCGACCTTGCAGGCCGCACCGCGCTCGTCACCGGAGCCTCGGCGGGCATCGGGCGGGAGATCGCCCGCGTCCTCGCCCGCGAGGTGGGCGTGATCGTGCTGGTGGCGCGGCGCGCGGATCGGCTGGCCGAGCTGGCGGCCGAGCTCGGCGCGGCGCACCGCGCTCTGCGCGTCGTCGTCCGCGCCGTCGATCTGCTCGATCGCCCGGCCACCGGCGCGATGCTCGACGCCCTCGAGCGCGACGGGGTGCTCGTCGACGTGCTGGTCAACAACGCCGGCTTCGGCGACCACGGCCTCTTCGAGAAGCGCGGCTGGACCAAGACCGAGCAGATGCTCGAGCTCAACGTGGTGAGCGCCACCTTCCTCCTCCACCGGCTCCTGCCGCCGATGGTGGGGCGCGGTTTCGGCGCCATCCTCAACGTCGGCTCGACCGCGGGCATGTTCCCGTCGCCGGCCCTCGCGGTCTACTCCGCGAGCAAGGCCTACGTGAACCTGCTCAGCGAGGCCCTCCATGCCGAGCTCGTGGGCACCGGCGTGTCGGTGACCGTCCTCTGCCCGGGTCCGGTGCCCACCGAGTTCCAGGAGGTCGCCGGCACCACCGGGAAGAACCCCATGCCCCGCGCCTTCCAGATCGACGCCGCGCAGTGCGCCGACGAGGCAGTGCGCGCGCTCAAGGCCGGCGAGGCGCGGCACATCCCCGGCGCGGCGATGCGCACGGCGATGGTCTCCGTCGAGGCGCTGCCTCGCGTCGTCGTCCGCCAGGTCGCCGCCCGCATGGGAAAGAAGGCGCGCCAGCAAGGGTGAGCCCCGCAGGGCTGTCACGATGGGGGCGCTGCCCCCATACCCCCGGGCTCAAGGCTGGACGCCGCTGCCCGGCCTCGCTACGGCGAGCCGATGTCCGACTCTCCTGTCCGCCTCGAGCGCCGCGGCGCCGTGGGGATCCTCACCCTCGATCGCGCCGATCGTCGCAACGCCCTCTCCCGCGATACGCTCCACGCTCTCGGCCGCCTCGGCCGCGAGCTGGTCGCCGACGGGGAGGTGCGGGCCATCGTGATCACCGGCGCGGGGGACAAGGCGTTCTGCGCCGGCGCCGACCTCAAGGAGCGGCAGGGCATGAGCACGGACGACGTGCGCGTGCAGGTCGGGCTCTACCGCACGGAGCTCGGCGTCCTCGACCTCAGCCCCAAGCCCGTCATCGCCGCCATCAACGGCGTGGCCTTCGGCGGCGGCCTCGAGCTCGCCTTGATCTGCGACCTGCGCGTGGCCGCGCCGCACGTCGAGCTCGCGCTCCCCGAGACCACCCTGGGGATCATCCCCGGGGCGGGCGGGACCCAGCGCCTGCCGCGGGTGATCGGCGACGCTCGCGCCCGCGAGATGATCCTCCTCGGCCGCAAGCTCGGCGCCGCGGAGGCGCTCTCGTGGGGGCTCGTCAACCGCGTCAGCCCGGCGGGCGTCTCGGTGCTCGAGGACACCCTGGCCTGGATCGAGCCCATCGCCGCGGGCGCCCCCATCGCCCAGGCCGCCGCCCTGCGCGCCATCGAGGCCTCCTACGCCGTGCCGCTCACCGAGGGGCTCGAGCTCGAGCGCGTGTTCTACGACGAGACGCTGCGCAGCGAGGATCGCACCGAGGCCTTGCGGGCCTTCGCCGAGAAGCGCAAGCCCGTCTTCCGCGGCCGGTAGCTCGCCTCACCTCGGGTTCGGGCCCGCGTCGAGCAGGAGCGCGTCGCCCTCGTCCCAGCCGGGCTGCGCCTGCTGCGAGGGCGGCCCGACGCCGAGCCTGCCGAGCGACGGCTCGTCCGGGCGGCCGGTGTGGCTGGGCCCCGCGACGCCGGCACGGTGGACCCCGGGTGGGCCGCCGTGGAGCAGGCGGTTGGTGGCGCGGAGCCAGAGCGGAGACGTCAAGAGGATCACGGCGATCACCGCCAGCGCGATGCCTCGCGGCGTGCTCAGCTCGACGGCGGCGAGGCGCGTGACGAGCCCCCGTTCCGGACCCGTGCGGACCGCGCCTGTACGGGCCGGCTCGGGCACCGCGGCAGCCCCGGGCGGCGGAGCGGCGGGTGCGTCGGCGGCGGCCTCGGCGGGAGCCTCGGCCCCGTCGCGGGACGTTCCCGGGCATTCCGCAGGAGGACCGGCCACGCTGGGCGGCGGCTGCGACGGACGCGGGCTGGTCGCGACCCGCGCCGTGCTGTTGGGCGAGAGCCCGGCGCGGATGGCGTCGCGCTGCGCGGTGAGCTCGGCGCCCATGGTGCTCTCGACGAACTTGCCGAGCTCCCGCGACGAGGCCACGCCCGCGAAGCCGTCGACCTGGGCCGCGACCTCGAGCGCTTCGCCCATCTCCGCGGCGGTGCGAAAGCGACGATTGCGATCGCGGTGGAGCGCGCGACGGCACACCTCGTCGAGGGCCTCCGGCACCTCGGGGGCGAAGCTGCGCACCGAAGGGATCGCGCCGGACACCAGGCGCGAGAGGGTGGCCGCCTCGGTCTCGGCCTGGAAGAGGGACCGACCGGCGAGGGCCTCCCAGAGCACGATGCCCATGGTGAAGAGGTCCGAGCGGCGATCGAGGTCCATCGCGTGGGCCTGCTCCGGCGAGAGGTACGCGACCTTGCCCTTGACCTGCTGCGGACGGGTGATCGCGAGCCGCGACGCAGCGCGCGCCACGCCGAAGTCGGTGAGGCGCGCGCTGCCGTCGACCCCCACCAGGATGTTCTGCGGGGTGCAGTCGCGGTGGACCAGGCCGAGGTGCTGGCCCTCGGCGTCGGTGAGCTGGTGCGCCGCGTGGAGCCCGGTGAGCGCGTCGAGCACGACGCGGAGCGCGACGGGCGCCGGGAGCGCGGCGCCGCGCTGGAGCAGGCGCAGGGTGAGCCCCGCCAGCGTGTCCCCCTCGATGAACTCCATCACCAGGAAGTAGCCGGCCTTGCTCATCCCCACCTCGAGGATGGGGACCACGTGCGGGTTGTGGATGCCGGCGGCGAGGCGCGCCTCGTCGAGGAACATCTGGACGAACTGCTCCTCGCGGGCGAGGTGCGGGTGGAGCTGCTTGATGGCGACGAAGCGCGAGAACCCGCCCGCGCCGGCGAGCCGGCCGAGGAAGACCGTCGCCATCCCGCCGGAGGCGATCTCGCCGATGATCTCGTAGGGATCGAGCCGGCGCCGCTCGTCGTCGGGCTCGAGCACGCGGATGCGCGTCGGGCGCGCGAGGCTGAGCGACTGGGACGAGGTGGAGGACACCGGGGGGCCGATCGTCGCGCCTGGCTCGTCGTCGACCGCCGGCAGCGCGGCGGCCCCGGTGATCGCCTTGCGCGAGACCTCGGTCTGGAGGTTCGCGGGCGGGGTCGGGTGACGTTGTCGCGCGATCGGCGTGGTGGCCCGCCCCGGCCCGTGTCCGGGCAGCCGCGTCATCGGAGTCGTCGGGGTGAAGGACCGCACCTCCGCGAGCCGAGGCATCTCCGGCCTGAGCGGCCTGGCACCGGCTCCCCCCGCCTTGTTGCTCGTCGTCGGCCGGGGCTCCGCAGGGGCCTCCGCTGTCGCCCCTTCGCGCAAGGTCTGCTCGGGCGTGCGAGGGTCGCCGAGCAAGGTGAGCACGCTGGCCAGGAGCGAGAGGACGCGCTCTTCGTCCTGCCCGAGCTGCCCCGCGCGCACCAGCACCGTGCGCGAGCGCTCCGCCTCGCTGCCGAGCAGATACATCCGAGCCACGGCCAGGAGGACCTCGAGGTCGCCCGCGTAGCGGGCTTCGGCGTAGCGTCCGACCTGCATCATCAGGTCCCGGCTCAGGCCCCCCGCCTCGCCGTAGTCGGCGAGCGAGCTGCACAGCTCGACCGTGGCGTTCGCGTCGAGGTTCGCGAAGCGCGGATCGATGGGGGCTTCAGGTCCAGCGGACATCCGAAGCGTGTCTCTATAGGACGATCACGGCGCGAGGGGAACGCTCGAGCCGCATCTTCTCGGCGCCGTCACGCGGATGCCGAGGCGCGTTTCAGGAGATTTCCGGGGTCAGATGCCGTCCGTCGGCGGGCGGATCTGGTGGAGCTTGTCCTTCAACCGCTCCGACACCCAGACCTTGTTGTGATCGTCGACGATCACCGCCCCCGCGTCGTCGAGGGAGTCGACCAGCTTGAGCCCCTTCTCCGGGCCGAGGATGAAGACCGCGTCGTCGACCGCGTCCGCGGTGAACGCGTCCCGCGCCCAGATGGTGACGCTCCGCGAAGCCGTCGCCGGGTAGCCGGTGCGCGGGTCGATGATGTGGTGGTAGCGCTTGCCGTCCTTGATGAAGCCACGCTCGTAGTCGCCGGCGGTGGAGAAGGCGTGGTCCTCGACTTCGAGCAGCGCGAAGAAGTCGCCCTCGCCCGGGGCCCGGGGATCGCGCACGCCCACCCGGAAGCGCGAGCCGTCGGGCTTCCTCCCCCGGACGAAGAGATCGCCGCCGGCCTGCACGACGAACGCCTCGAGGCCCTCGGCGGCGAGCACGTGGGCGGCGGCGTCGACGGCGTAGCCCTTGGCGATGCCGCCCAGGCCCATGCGCATCCCGCGCCTCTCCAGCATCACCGTGCGCGCGGCGTGGTCGATCTTGATCTTGCGGAAGTCGATGAGGTGGCGCGCGGCAAGGACCGCGGCGCGGGGCGGCACCTTCTCCTCCAGGTCCTGGTCGAACTTCCACAGGCCGTGCATCGCCTCGAAGGTGATGTCGAAGACGCCCTCGGAGCGCTCGCTCATCCACACGCTCTTCTCGATCACCGCGAGCGTCTCGGGGCTGACCGTGATCGCGCTCCTGCCGGCGGCGGCGTTGATGCGCGACACCTCGCTGTCGTCGCGCCACGTCGTCATCAGCCCCTCGAGCCGGCGGATCTCGGCGACCGCTCGGCCGAACGTCGCCCGCAGGGACGCCTCGTCGTGGGCGTCGCTGGTGTACGCCGAGAGACTCAGGTGCGTCCCCATGACGCGCTCCTCGATGGCGATCCGCTCGGGCGTGCGGTGCGGCGTCGGGGGCTGGCTCGGCGCCGCCGTCGGCACCGCGGACGGGGCCTCGGACGGCACCGACGTCGCGGCGAGCGCGGGCACCTCGTAGGCGGGCTCGGGGGGGCGCGGGGTCTTGTGCGCGGCGATGGTCTGCCGGATGCGATCGGGATCGGGCGCGGGCTCGCAGGCGAGGGGCGCGCAGGCGAGCAGGATCGAGGCGGCGAAGACGAGCGAGCGGACCGGACCCGGGGGCATCGGGCCTGTTCTACACCGGCGGGCTGGGTCGGGCGACCCGGAGTATGCTCCGCCGCCATGGTGCCCCTCGATCCCACCCGCATCCCCCGCGACGTCGACGATCTCGCCCCTGTCCTGCGCGATGTGTCGGCCAAGATCCACGCGCACCCCGAGCTCCGCTTCGAGGAGCACCGCGCCGCCGCGTGGCTCACCGAGGCGGTCGAGGGGGCCGGCGTCGCCGTCGAGCGCGGGCTCGGCGGCCTGGCCACGGCCTTCCGCGCGCGCCTCGGAGACGGCTCCGGCCCCCACGTCGCCATCCTCGCCGAGTACGACGCGTTGCCGGAGATCGGCCACGCCTGCGGGCACAACCTGATCGCGGCGGGGGCGCTCGGGGCCTTCCTTGCGCTGGCGCGGCAGGGCGGCTCGATCGCGGGGACGGTCGACCTGATCGGGACGCCCGCCGAGGAGGGCGGCGGCGGCAAGATCAAGCTGCTCCAGGCCGGCGCCTTCGCCGGCGTCGACGCGGCCATGATGTTCCACCCCTTCGACCGCGATCTGCTCGCCCACTTCGCGCTCGCCAACGTGTGGCTGGAGATGCGCTTCCGCGGCACCCCTTCCCACGCCGCGCTCGCCCCCTGGGAGGGCGCGAGCGCCCTCACCGCCTGCCTGGAGACCTTCCGCCTGATCGACTCGCAGCGCGTCCACTTCCGCGACGGCGTCCGGGTCCACGGCTTCGTCACCAACGGCGGCCAGGCGGTGAACATCATCCCCGAGGTCGCCGCGGCGGAGTTCTCCGTGCGCGCGCTCGCCGTCCCCGAGCTCGAGCGCGTCCGCGCCATCGTCGAGCGCTGCGCCCGCGGCGCCGCCCTGGCCTGCGGTGTCGAGGTGACCCTCTCGGTGCGCGAGGGCTACCGCGATCTCGTCAACAACCTCACCATGGCCCGCCGCTTCGGCGCCCACCTCGAGGCCCTCGGGCGTCACCCCGAGGAGAGCGACGCCAGCATCGGCGCCGGCTCGACCGACATGGGCGACATCTCCCACGCGGTGCCCTCCATCCACCCGTGGATCGCCATCTGCAACAAGGGCGAGACCACCTGCCACCAGCACGCCTTCCAGGTCTGTGCCGGCAGCGAGCGCGGCGTCGTGGGCATGCTCGCGGCGGCCAAGGCGATGGCCTTGACGGCGGCGGACGTGCTCGTGGACGCGGCGCTGCGGGATGCGGTGCGACGGGAGTTCGAGGCGGCGAAGGGGGGATGAGCTGCGGCGATCTGGTGGTAGGGTCCCGGCACCATGCCCGCCCGTGAGCTGACCGCCGTCGAATGTCGCAAGATCGTCGAGCCCGAGACGCTCCACGTCCCCGCCGGGGCCGAGGTGGCGCCTCTCTCCGGCGTCGCCTCCCAGGAGCGCGCCCTCGACGCGCTGACCTTCGGCCTCGACATCCGCCAGCCCCGCTTTCACGTGGTCGTGGTGGGCGCCTCGGGCACCGGGCGCACCTTCTGCGCGCGCTCGGTCGCCGGCCGCATCGCCGCGACCCGGCCCACCCCCGACGACCTGCTCCTGCTCCCCAACCCGCGCCGGCCCAGCGAGCCCAGCGTGCTCACCCTCGCCGCCGGCGAAGGGCGCCCCTTCGTCGACGCCATGGAGGAGCTCCACGCCAAGCTGGTCGACGGCCTCCGCGGCCTCACCGACGGGGAGCGCTTCAAGCAGGCGCGCGCCAAGATGCGCCGGCGCGTCGCCACCGAGGAGAGCCGCCTCGAGGAGGCGCTCAAGGAGCAGGGGCGCGCCCTCGGGCTCGAGCTCCAGCGCACCGAGGAAGAGGTGCAGATCACCGCCATCGACGAGGCCGCCGGCCCGCCCGCTGGCGAGGCGCTCGCCGCCGTCGCGGCCGGCATCGAGGAGTTCGAGACCAACCTGGCCCGCGTCCAGGACGAGGCCGATCGCGAGCTGCGCGGCGTGGTTCACCACCTCATCGCCGAGACGGTCAAGTCCTGCTTCCTCCCGGTGCGCACCCGCTTCGAGGGGCGCGACGCCATCGTCGCCTTCCTCGGCGACGTCGAGGCGGCGGTCGCCCGCGAGCTGCGCCGCCTCGTCGACGAGCCGCGCGGCGACGACGAGTCCCCGACGCTCTCGCGCGGCGTGGTCGTCCCCACCCTGCTCACCGAGCACAAGCCCGGCTCCGGCGCGCCGGTGGTCGAGCTGCCCTACCCGACGCTCACCGCGCTCTTCGGCCGCACCCACGCGCCGCCCGACTCCGACTTCCCGCCCGAGCCCGGCTTCGCCGTCGCCGGCGCCCTCCACGAGGCCAACGGGGGTTTCCTCATCCTGCCGGCCGGGGCGCTGCTCAAGAACGAGTCGCTCTACGAGCAGTTCAAGGCCTGCCTGCTCGCCGGCAAGTTCATCGTCCCCGAGCACAACCCCTCGTACTTCCGGGGCACCGCCGAGGAGCTGCTCTTCCCCCCCATCCCCCTCGACATCAAGGTCGTCCTCATCACCAGCCCCCAGCTCTACCAGGAGCTCCACGAGGCCGACCCCGAGTTCTCCCAGCTCTTCAAGGTGCAGGCCCGCTTCGAGCCGACGCTGCCGCTCGAGCACGCCAAGCTCACCTACCCGTCGTTCCTCGCCGGCATCGCCCGCGATCGCGGCCTGCCGCCCCTCCTCCCCGACGCCGTCGCCGAGCTGCTCTTCCACGGCGGCCGCCTCGCCGAGAGCCAGACCAAGGTCACGGCGCAGCTCGGCTCCATCGCCGAGGTGGCCATCGAGGCCGGCTACCGCGCCCAGCAGCGCGGCCACGCCAGCATCGACGGCGCCGAGGTGGTCGAGGCTCTCGCCGCCGCGCGCCGCCGCGGCAGCCACTTCCGCGATCAGGTCCACGAGCTGCTCAGCGACGGCACCATCCGCATCGACACCACCGGCGAGCGCATCGGCCAGGTCAACGCCATCTCGGTGCTCAGCGACGGCCCGCAGACCTTCGGCCGCCCCTGCCGCGTCACCGCCGTGGTCTACCCCGGGGTCGAGGGCCCGGTGAACATCGCCCGCGAGGTGGAGATGTCCGGCCCCATCCACAGCAAGGGCGTCCTCGTCCTCGCCGGCTTCCTCGCCGCCCGCTTCGGCCAGCAGAAGCCGCCGCTCTTCGGCGCCTCGCTGGTGTTCGAGCAGACCTACGAGGCCATCGACGGCGACAGCGCCTCCTCCAGCGAGCTCTACGCCCTGCTGTCGGCCCTCTCCGGCTGCCCGCTCCGGCAAAACCTCGCGGTGACCGGGAGCGTGGACCAGCAGGGTGGGGTGCAGCCGGTGGGCGGGCTCAACGAGAAGATCGAGGCCTTCTACGACCTGTGCGCGGCCAAGGGCCTCGACGGTCACCAGGGCGTGCTCATGCCCGAGCGCAACTGCGATGCCCTGATGCTCCGCGGCGACGTGGTCGAGGCGATCGCGGCCGGGCGGTTCCACGTCCACGCCATCAACACCGTCGAGGAGGGCATCGAGCTGCTCACCGGCGTCCCCGCCGGCGCGCCGGACGAGAGCGGTCACTACCCCGACGGCACGCTGTTCCGCGCGGTGGAGGCGCGGCTCAAGCGCTTCCATCAGGCGATGGCCGAGCTCTACCGGGGCGGGGCGCTCGCCAAGTAGCGATCGGGAGACGGGTCATCCTGCGGAACGCCCGCAGGATGCCGGGTCGCGGGACGCTCTCGGGCGTCCCGCAGGATGACCAAGGGTCGGGGACCCTCTCAGGCCTTCTTGGCGGTCTTCGGCGGCTCGGGCGGCGGCGCCGTCAGCTCCTGGTTCTTGCGCCAGTTGGCGAGACGCTTGGTGAGACGCTTCTTGTCTTTGGCCCGGGCTTGCGGCTTCTGAGGCATGGGGGCCTCCTATAGCGCGGCAGCGCGAGCCGCGGAAGGTGCTCCGTGCCCTTCGTACTCGCAGCGGGTGTCGTGGGTCTCGAAGATGGTGATCCGCTCGAGCTGCGGAAGAGCCGGGATCAGGCGCTCCCAGAGCCAGCGAGCGAGCATCTCGCTGGTCGGGTTCTCCAGCCCCTCGATCTCGTTGAGGTAGTGGTGGTCGAGCCGCGCGAAGAGCGGATCCCAGGCGTCCTGGATCTGCTGGTAGTCGAGGAGCCAGCCGGTCTCCTCGTTCACCGGGCCGCTCACTGCCACCTCGATCCGGAAGCTGTGGCCGTGGAGCTGGGCGCACTTGTGACCGGCAGGGACCCGCGGGAGCCTGTGCGCTGCCTCGAAGCGAAATTCGTGTACGAGCCGGACCTTCATGCTGCCCGTCTCTGGGGCAACGCTCGGCCGCCGTCAACGCTCCGGATCGATGGCGTCGCCGAGACCGGCGAGAGCCGCGAGCGGCAGCGGGTGGTAGGGCGGGCGCGGGGTGATCGGCTCGTCGACCGCGCCGCCGCGCTCCTGGATGAGGCGGGCGCAGAGCGCCAGGCACCACTTGCCCTGGCACCAGCCGGTGCCGAAGCCGGTGTAGCGCTTCACCGACTCGATGTCCTGGTACCCCCGCGCCATCGCCGCCTCGAGCTCGTGGACGGTCACGTCTTCGCAGCGGCAGGCGAGGGTCTTCATGGGCTCAGAACCGGCGGCCGGAGGCGCAGCCCACGTTGACGGTGAGCTCGAAGACGCCCTCGGACCAGTACTTGGAGATGGCGTCGTTGACGTACTTGAAGCAGGCCGCGGCGAGCTCGCTTTCGAGGCCGAGCAGGACCCGCATCTCGGGGAAGACCATCAGCCGGGCGATGGGGTCGTCGAGGAAGTCGCGCCCGTCGTTGAACGACACGGCGATGAGCTGGACGTCGACGTCGACCTCGGACAGGCCGGCGTTCTCGAACTCCTCGGAGACGGTCTCGATGGTTGGGCGGCTGGCCGCCGCGGCGTCGACCGCCTTGCCGAGCTCGGTGAGATCCTGGCGCAGGGCGAACTCCCGCACCATGTCGTTGATCTCCGGAAACGAGCCCCGGAGGGGGAGCGCCAGAAGCGCCTGCCCCCCGGGGACCAGGACCCGGCGCAGCTCGCCGAGCAGGGCGGCGCGGGCCTCGGCGTCGGCGATGGGGTGGATGGTGTAGGCGTGGGTGAAGGCGGCCTCGGGGAGCTGGGTGGGCAGGCCCTCGGCGACGGCGTAGGTCGTCTCCACGTCGGTGAAGAGCGTGGCCTTGCCGCGGGCCACCTCGATGGCGGGGGCGGAGGGGTCGACGCCCCAGAGGATGCTCTTGGGGACCCGCTCGGCCACCAGGGGGTCCGGGTAGCCGGTGCGGCAGGCGACGTGCGCGATGCGCGCGGACGGTCCGGCCAGGAGCATGTCGGCGACGAGGCCGCCGAAGAACGAGAGATAGCGCGGAACGACCGAGTCCTCGAAGGCAGCCGCTTCGGCGGCGCTGAGAGGGGCCCCGAAGATCACGCGTCGTCCCCGTCCTCGAAGCTCTGGAGCAGCTCGATGGCCTCGCCCGCGAGCTCGCCCAGGGTGGCCTCGGAGGTGGCGTCGCTGCCGTCCTCGGCCAGCTCGACGGTGCGGGTGTCGTGGGCGAGGGGCTCGAGCAGCTTGATCGCGGCGGGATCGCCGAGCTCGGCGAGGGCCTCGATGGCCGCCGCGACCGCGTCCGGGTCGGCGTGCGAGAGGAACTGGCCGAGCAGCTTGAGCACGCCGGGCTCGGGCACCTCGGCGAGGATGTAGGGCAGCTCGGGCAGGGCGGGCGAGCCGACGGGGAGGCGCTTGAGCGCGCGCTCGATGCCGCCGGCGACGTCCTTGAAGCGCTCGAAGGCGA
>Ga0302279_10004369_pt1 | contig 16787 bp, 14 predicted proteins | sample III_Bog_N3_3_FD_194541 | JGI IMG/M metagenome (GOLD analysis project Ga0302279, IMG submission 194541) | Peat permafrost microbial communities from Stordalen Mire near Abisko, Sweden - III_Bog_N3_3 | ecosystem: Environmental > Terrestrial > Soil > Wetlands > Peat | place: Sweden: Abisko...
CAGTGGCCGCGACCGTGCAACTCGTGGAGGGTACGGCACCGGTACTCCCGGCCTGGAAGCGGTACTCGGGTGTCGTCTGGTCGGGCCTGGGCCCGGACACCCTGTCCCCGGCCGACCGCCGGCGCATCCTCGTACCGTCCGGACTCTACGGGATGACGACGGCCGCAGACCCGGTGGCCGACTACCGACTGAAGCTGCTCGTGTCCCTCGGGGGTCTCGGACGGCTGTCCACGTTCTGGCGGCCCACACTCACCGGGGCGCTCGCCCGTCGGGCACGCGGTCGTACGGTCATCGACCTGCTCCCGGCGGAGCACGCCCACGCGCTCGACATCGCCGCGCTCGACCGGACGACCCGCGTCGTCCGGGTCCGGTTCGTGGACACCGACGGCCGGCGTTCGGTGGGACACGAGGCCAAGTCCGCCAAGGGGCGCCTCGCCCGGGCCGTGATCGACGGCGGCCTCGGAGTGGTCCCCGACTTCGCCTTCGAGGGATGGCGGGCCTCGGTCGAGGACGACCTCGTCACCGTGGTGGCCCCCACCAGGTGAGCGGTGGCGGCGGACCGGCCGTCCGCCGCCACGGGGTTCCTTACGGAATTCATATGTTGCACTCACGCACCCCTTAGGCGGGAGGGGTCGAATAGCCGGGTGACGTGGCCACGGTCGTGGTCACGCAGATGATGTCAGCCCGGAGGTTGGACGAGATGCACGAAGACCCGAACGAGGAGCACGGCCACGACGAGCAGGCGTCGGAGCCGACGACGTGGGAGGCGACCGCCCCGGTGACGCTGCCGTCGGACACCCCGTACCCCGGCGACGACCCGATCACCCAGCAGCACCCGCTGACCCAGCCGGTGCCCCACGTCGACCCGCCGACCCACCCGCCCTATCCGGGGCAGCCCATCGGCGTGGGCACCGACGACCACTACCCGGCCGGCGCGCATCCGGCGCCGTCAGCCCCGTGGGCCCCGACACCCGCCCCCGGTGCCTGGGGTGTGGCCGCCGCGCCGGGCTGGGGACCGAACGGTCCGGCGCCCGCGCCCGTCCCGGCCCCCGGTGGTTGGGGTGCCGGTGTGGGTGGAGCCGTCCCCCCGACGGCCTGGCCGCCCGCGCCCTACGGCTACTACCCGGCACCCCCGCCCCCCCCGTCCGCGCCGAAGAACCACAGGGGACAGGTGGCCGTGATCGCCTCGCTGGTGGCCGTCGTCGCCCTGCTGCTCGGCGCCACCGTCGGCCACGCCACGTGGCCCACCGCCACCACCGCCGCCACGTCCCCCAGCTCGTCCAGTGGGGGCTCGAGTTCCGGGAGCGGTAGTTCGTTCCCGTTCGGGAGTGGGGATTCGGGCAGCTCGAGCGGCTCGAGCGGTTCGGGAAACTCGACCACCGGCGCCGGTGCGCCGTCCGACGTGTCGGGCATCGCGGCCAAGATCTCGCCGGCGCTGGTCGACATCAACACCAACCTCAGCTACGAGGACGAGCAGGCGGCCGGTACCGGCATCGTCCTGACGTCGAACGGTGAGGTGCTCACGAACAACCACGTCATCGACGGAGCGACCAGCATCAGCGTCACCGACATCGGGAACAGCCAGACCTACAAGGCCAATGTCGTCGGTTACGACCGGACCGGTGACGTCGCGGTGATCCAGCTCGTCGGGGCCTCGGGCCTGCAGACGGCCAAGACGGCATCGTCACTCCCGTCGATCGGCGAAGGCGTCGTCGGTGTGGGCAATGCGGGCGGGACGGGCGGCCAGCCCAGCTCGGCCGGCGGTTCGGTCACGGCGCTCAACCAGTCGATCACCGCCAGCGACAGCGGCGGCGGCAACTCGGAGAACCTCAGTGGCCTCATCGAGATGAACTCCGACATCCAGCCGGGGGACTCGGGCGGCGCACTGGTGGACAGCTCCGGACGGGTGGTCGGCATGGACACGGCCGCCTCGACCGATTCGGCGGAGGTGACCGGATCGGCCCAGGCCTACGCCATCCCGATCGGCACGGCCCTGTCGTTGGCCAGGAGCATCGAAGCCGGGCACGGCAGCTCGACGATCCACATCGGGGCCACCGGCTTCCTCGGCGTCCAGGTCCAGGACTCGTCGGCCACGGGGTCGGACGGTGGCCTGGGTGGTTCGGGCAGTTCCACGACGGGCGCCGTCGTCGCCGGGACCCTTCCGAGCTCGCCCGGGGCCGACGCCGGCCTCAGCCAGGGTGATGTGATCACCGGAGTGGACAACACCCCGATCACGGACTCCTCGGATCTCTCCAATGCCCTCGAGCCGCACCATCCCGGTGACGTCATCCACCTGCAGTGGACGGACGAGTCGGGTGTCGCGCACACGTCGTCGGTCACCCTGGCGGTGGGGCCGCCGGCCTGACCGAACTCCTCTCACAGCCCCAGCCCGAATTCGCCGCCCGACGGTCCACGATCCCGTGGACCGTCGGGCGTCGGGCTGTTCAGGACAGGATGCGGGACCAGCCCTCGCCGGCCGGTGCGACGAAGTACGTGGTGAGGGTCATGGACTCGCAGAGCCACCGGCCGTCGACCCGCCGGTAGACGTCGTCCTCGGCACCGGTCATCCACATCGGGGTGCCGTCGGTGCGGGTGCACGGGGAGAGCAGCTCCCACCGTCCGGTCGCCCGGTCGCCGTCGACGGTGATCTGGGGCGCCACGAAGAAGTGGCGGGAGAACACGATGGTGGGCTCGGCCAGGCGGGCGGCGATCTCGGCCCGACCACGGGCGATGCCCAGCCCGGGCCCCCCGTCCCAGGTCCCGTCGTCGCAGAACAGTGCAGCGGTCCGCCGGGCCAATCCGTCCAACGTGTCCCGGTCCACGACCCCGCCGCGGGCGAAGCGGGCGTCGACCAGTGCGCCGTAGCGTGCCTTCAGGTCCTGGATGGCGAGCACCGACTCGGCGGCGTCCAGCCGCCGCTCCAGCATTCCGATGCGGTCGTCGGCCGGGTCGCCGTGGGAGGACACCTGGTCAGGCTACCGAACGCGTGCCACGTGGGTCCGAGCCCGGACCGGCAGCGACGTCGACTCCGTTCGCGCGGTTCTTGTCATAGACTCTGTCAGAAGACGTGCGGTGCGGACAGGAGTGGTCGACATGCAGGTGGTCATACTGGGCAGTGGCAGCCCGATTCCGGCACCCGACCGGGCCGGACCGTCGACGCTCGTGCGTACGTCGGTCGGTGACCTCCTGTTCGACGCCGGCCGGGGTGTGTCGATGCGGGCCGCCGCCGTGGCGTCCGGCCCGGTCGCCTTCCGGGCGGTGTTCCTGACCCACCTCCACAGCGACCATGTCACCGACCTCAACGACGTGATCACGACCCGGTGGGCGATGTCCTTCACCCCCAACCCACTGGAGGTGTACGGCCCGGTCGGCACGTCCAGCCTGGTGACGGCCACCGAGACGATGCTGGAGACCGACATCGGCTACCGGTTGGCCCACCACGACGACCTGACGTGGCGACCCGGGACGCGGGCGACCGACGTGACCGACGTGACCGACGGCATCGTGTTCGACCACGGCGGGGTCCGGGTGACCGCGGCGCAGACCGACCACGCGCCGGTGCATCCGACGCTCGGGTACCGGATCGACGACGGAGCGGAGTCGGTGGTGGTCGCCGGGGACACGGTCCCCTGTGAGGGACTGGACCGGCTGTGCACCGGGGCCGGCGTGCTCGTCCACACCGTCGTCCGTCGTGATCAGATCGAGGCGTTGGGTCTACCGCGTCTCCTCGACGTCCTCGACTACCACTCGACCGTGGCCGACGCCGCCCGGACCGCGCAGCGGGCCGGTGTGGCCACGCTCGTGCTCACCCACATGGTCCCGCCGGTCCAACCGGGAGGGGAACAGGAGTGGATCGACCGGGCCGCGGCGGAGTTCGGCGGGACCGTGGTGCTGGCGCACGATCTCACCACCGTCGAAGCCGACCGGACCGTTCACTAGGCTCCGCCACGGTGACGCGCGTATGAGGGAGAAGTCCCACAGCCAGGAGACCCCCGAGGAGTCCGAGCCGGACGCCCGGTTCACGTACGCCAACGAGCGGACCTTCCTGGCCTGGAACCGGACGGCGCTGGCCCTCATCGCCACCGGCGTGGCCGCCACGCAGTTGTTGCCGGAGTTCCACATCCGGGGTGGCCGCCAGATCCTGGGCATCCCGCTCATCGCCCTCGGGGCGCTGGTGGCGATCACCAGCTTCACCCAGTGGAAGGCCAACGAGCGGGCCATGCGACGCCAGCAGCCGCTCCCGAAGTCGCCGATGGCCTTCGTCCTGTCGGTCGGCATCTGCGTGATCTCCGTCATCGCCGTCGTCCTGGTCTTCCGCGGGTCGAAGTAGGGAGTGGACGTGACCGACCCCCACCGTCCGGCCGAGGACGTCCGGGTGGCCGAGGAGTGGGACGAGGGGTTGTCTCCCCAGCGGACCCAACTCGCCTGGGGTCGTACCGGACTGGCCATGGCCGCCGCGGTGGTCGTGCTGGCCCGGCGGGCCTGGTTGGTGGGCGGGGCCCTCGAGGCGGTCTCCCTGGCGGTGGTCGGCGTCGGTGGTGTGGTGTGGTTGATCGGGATGCAGCGGTCCCGTGATCTCCACGTCCACATGGAGCCCCACGGACTGGCCGGAGGGCGGGCCTTCTGGCTCATCACCATCGGCACCGTGCTGCTGGCGGCGGGTGCCGTGAGCCTCGGGGTCACGCTCCACCGCTGAGCCGGGTCGGTCCCGCCACCCGTGCGGTACCGTCTGGCCGGAGGCCGCGTCGGGCGGTCGGGACGGACGGGGGAACCCATGATCGAGCAGGTCGTCGAGCAGTGGCACCGGTACCTGAAGGGCGATCTGCCCGGGGGTCTCGACGCACTGCTCGACGAGGACGTCGTGTTCTATTCGCCGATCGTCTTCAACCCGCAACGGGGCCGGGCCGTCACCGCGCTCTACCTGCAGGCCGCCGCCGTGGCGCTACCCGGCGAGCCGACGGGTGGACTGTCGCCGACGGGTGATGACGGCCGGGGGTTCCGCTACACCAAGCAGGTCGTCTCCGGCGACACGGCGGTGCTCGAGTTCGAGACCACCATCGACGGCAAGTATGTGAACGGCGTCGACATCATCCGCTGCAACGATGCGGGTCGCATCGTCGAATTCCGGGTGATGATCCGCCCACTCCAGGCCGTCAACGCCGTGCACGCGCAGATGGCCGCCACGCTGGAGGCGATGCAGGCCTCGAGCTGACCACGGGGCGTGTCGCGGACGGCCGGGGCACGTCGCGGACGGCCGGGGCGAGGTCCCGTCCCGGGACCCCGGTCGTAGACTGACGTCGTGTACTTCAACGGTCAGCACTCCTGGGTCACGGGCGTCGTGCTGCTCGCGGTGCTGGCCGTCCGACTCCTATCGACGCGGCGCCGGCGCGGCATGGGGCGACCCGGGGGCATGGGGCGACCCGGTGGCCGGATGGGGTCCCGGGGCTTCACCTCGACCCCGGGCCCCGCGGCCGGACGACGCGTCATAGACGACGGGGCGGGTGCCGGTACCGCTCCCGGGTGGTTCCGGGATCCGTTCGTCCGCCACGAGCAGCGCTACTGGTCGGGAACGTCCTGGACGGAACACGTCCAGGACGCCGGCACACCGGGCGTGGACCCGCCCCCTCCCGCCCGCACCTGACCTGGGTTCCGCCTCGGCTCAGGTGAGCAGCAGGTACACGCTGTCGATGATCAGCCACAGGCCGAGCACTCCGGAGATGATCACGATCATCTGGTCCGTGTGTCCGGTGATCCAGTTCCGGACCCGGCCGAGGAGCTCCTTGGTCTGCTCCGGCCGCAGCCAGGCATAGACCAGGGCGGCCAGGTAGGTGCCGGTCCCGAGTACGCAGAACAACACGAGGGCCACCGTGCTGGCCACACTCGAGAGTTTCGCATCGACGATCACGGCCACGCCGGCCGCCACCAGGCCCCACGGCTGGGTGAGTGGGCCGAGTCCGAGGGCGAACCACTTCGACATGCTGTCCACACCGGTCTGCCATTTCGGCGGGTCCTTCGGCTTCTTCGGTTGCTTCATCTTGTTGCGACGACGGAAGGCGATGAACACCAGGACGGCACCGATGGCGATCTTGACGGCCAGCGCGGCCACCGAAGGGGCCGTGCTCGGCTTCGGCGGGTTGTTCTGGGTGGCGGCCAGGGTGCCGGCGACCACGATGCCCAGCGACAGGATCCACCCGGCCACGAAGAACGACGCCTTGGTCGTGCCACCCTTGGACGCCAGGACGAGTGCGAACGCGGTGAAGGGGATCGGCTCGAGGGTGATCGCCAGTCCGATGAGGACGAGATTGAGGATCAACATGTTTCGTGGGTCCTCGTGCTCGGAGGAGTTCGCATGCGTCGCACCAGTCGCCGGGGTGCCGGAATCGTAGGCCGGGAGGTCCGGGGCCGCGCGGAACTCCGTCGTGGCCGGGACACCGGGCCGGGGCGCCGGTACGGTGTGCCGATGGCCGCGCACGTCAGTGTCCGCACCGAGATCGCCGCACCGCCGGAGGTGGTCTGGGAGCTCGTGGCCGACCTGACCCGGATGCACGAGTGGTCACCGGAGAACGACACCGTCGTCTGGCTCAAGGGAGCCACCGGTGCAACCCCGGGGGCGACCTTCAAGGGGACCAACCGGGCCGGCACCAAGAAGTGGTCCACCCGGGGCCGGATCGTCGAGTCGGAGCCGGGGCGGTTCCTGTCCTTCCGCGTCAGTGCCGTGGGGATGAAGGTGGCCCGGTGGTCCTACCGGTTCGACGCCGTCGATGGCGGGTGCGTGGTCACCGAGACCTGGGACGACGAGCGCGGTGGCCTGATCAACCTGGCCGGCCGCGTCGTCAGCGGCGTGTCGGATCGCGAGACCCACAACCGGGCCGGCATGGAGGAGACCCTCCGCAGGCTGAAGGTGGCCGCCGAAGCCTGATCGCCGGACGGTTGCGTGACAGGTCGTCCCCTCAGCCCCGGTGTGGGGGGCGCCAGCCCGGCCGTGGCAGTGGATCCGTCGCCGCCACCACGGCCTCGACGAGGGCACCTGCGGCCAACAGGGTCCACTCCTCACCCGGTCGGGCGATCAGGGCCAGGCCGACCGGCAGTCCGTGGACCAGACCGACCGGCACGCTCACGATGGGCCAGCCGGCGATGGCCGCCGGCGTGGTCACCCAGCTGGACACGACACCCGCGTGACCGCCGACCACGAGGTCGCTCTTCCACGCCGGTCCGTAAGCGGGGGCCACGAGGACGTCGGCCCCGTCCAGGCCGGGCGTGAGACACGTCGACACGGCCCACTCGAGGCTCCGGGCCCGGGCCCCGGTGTAGGTGTCGCCCGCCCGGCCACCGGTGGCCAGGGCCTGCACGAACAGCTCGTGTCCGAAGAACGGGAGTTCGGTCGCCGCGTGGCCGTCCTCGTGGTCCACGACGTCGGCCAGCGAGCGCACCCCGTCACCGGGCCGGCCGGCGAGATAGGCGCCGAGGTCGTCGACCAACTCGGCCAACAGCACCGTGAACTCGTCGTTGACCACGTCAGGGTCGGGAGTGGCGACCTCGCGGCGCTCGACGGTGCCGGTCTCGCCCGCCAGGCGCTCCATGAACCGGTCGACCAGGCGATCGGTCGGATCGTGGTGGGTGGCCCAGGTGGTGGCGTGCACGAATCGGACCGGCTGCCCGGCGCGGTCGATCTGATCCTGACCGGACAGCACGGCGAAGAGCCGGGCCACGTCGGCCACACTGCGCCCCATGGGTCCCGGACTGTCCTGGCTGGCGCTGATGGGCACCACGCCACCGGTGGGAACGGCCCCGACCGTCGGTTTCAGACCCACGACCCCGTTGACGGACGCCGGGCAGACGATCGAGCCGTCGGTCTCGGTGCCGACGGCCAACGGTGCGAGGCCGGCAGCCACCGCCGCGCCCGACCCCGAGGACGAGCCACCAGCACTGCGGTCGAGGGACCACGGATTGCCCACCAGGCCGCCCGTGGCCGACCACCCGCTCGTCGAGCGCTCGGAGCGGATGTTGGCCCACTCCGAGAGGTTGGTGCTGCCGAGAACCACGGCGCCCGCATCGCGGAGCCGGGTGACGAGGGGTGCGTCGACGGCCGGGCGGCCGACGAGGGCGGTCGATCCCGCCGCGCCGGGCAGTCCGGTGACCTCGATGTTGTCCTTGACGGCGATCGGGACCCCGTGGAGAGGCCCGCGGACATCCCCCCGGCCGCGCTCGCGGTCCCGTTCGGCGGCCACGGACCGGGCATCGTCGGCCAGGGCGGCGAAGGACCGGAGTGCGATGTCGCCCCCGGGGTCGTCGACGACCGCGATGCGCTCCAGAAGGGTGTCCACCAGGTGGGCGCTGGACAGGGTGCCGTCCCCGAAGCGCGCGATCGTGGCGTCGACACCGAGATAGGCCAGGTCGGCGGAGGACGGATGGGGGTCGGGCGGCATCTCCCCACGGTAGACAACGCGGCGACCGGGACGGGCGGGCCCCGGGGTGCTCCGGACCCCCCTCATGCCCGGAATCAGTCGGGACCGGCCTCGGCGCCGTAGGACCGGTACTCCGCACCGGCCTGTTCGGCGAGTGCACGACCCGCCTCCACCTGGAAGGGACTGATCCCACCGACCGACCACGGACCCACCGAACCGGCAGACCGGGCTTCGGGGGATTTCGCCACCACCCCGAAGTGGGCGCGGACCTCGTCCACCGGCCGTTCGGCCAGCGCGAACCAATCGGTGCGCAGGAAGTCGATGCTGCCGACGCACAGCGCGCCGCGGCGCATGGCATCGGCCACCCGTACCGCCATGCCCTGTCCGGACAGATGTCCCGGCGAGTACTCGAACAGGCCGGCCCCGCTGCGGAGGTAGCCGGTCTCGAACAACGAGACCACCATGGCCAGCAGGGAGAAGGCGTGCATGTCGTCGTTGGCCCGCGCGATGAAGGCGAAGACCTCGAGCTCGGACTCGACCGTCGTGCCGTAGTCGGCCATGACGTGGACCCAGTCGTGCTGGGCCAGCAACGGGGGCGCCGACCCGGGCAGACCCGGGTAACGGAATCCGCGGGCCCGGTAGAACTGGGTGATCCTGTTGCCGAGCGTGTCCTCGGGCAGATCCTCGAGGCCCGCCCAGCGTCGGGCCAGGTCGGGATCCGCGACGCTCGCCTCCCAGGCGGTGGACAGCTCGCGCGAGGTGTGGAGGACGGCGGCGTCGTCGGCATGCCATGTGGCGGTGTAGCCGTTGCGTTCGAAGTCGACTGCGGCCAGGCCCAGGCTCCCGGCGGCGAAACGGTCCGCGACCTCGAGCATCCCCTCCTCGACACCGACCTCGTGGGCGTACCGGGCGACCTGGTGGATCAGGTCGGTGGGCAGTGGGCGCACGACGAGGGCGAGGAGCACCATGTGCTGGACGATCCGGGTGCGGAACTCGAGATTGCGCCGGGCCAGGATCCGGCCGAACGCCTCGGGGTCGACCACGTCGCCGTCGAGCACGGCCGGGTGGCCCGTCATCGCCGGGATGAGGGCCTCCAGCAGGAGGCGCTGCGTGTCACCGAGTTGGCCGTCGACCGCTACCGCCGAGCGGATGGAGCGACTGATCCCGTCGACCTCCTCGGGGGACGGGGGGCCGAGGAGGAGGTGCGCGGCATCGGGCAGGGGCGTCGGCATCGTGGGCTCCGGTGGGGTCGCTCCGTGTTCTTCCGTATCGACCGCCACAGTACGGGTCGGGTCACCGTCGTCGTGCAGGTGACCGGTGGTGCCGAGGGGAGTGGATGCACCGGACCGGGGTGCCGAGCGGGCAGACTCAGGAACCGAACCACCGATTGCCGGGCGGCAGACCGACCGCCGGCAGCCCGCCCGGGACCGGTCAGGAGGAGCGCCTGGTGGAGCACGGACTCGACGCGTACACGCTCGCCGTGGTGGCCGCCTGTGTGGTGGTGTGGTCGTTCGTCTCCGGTCGGCTGGAGCGGTGGTCGATCAGTGCCCCGATCGCCTTCCTCCTCATGGGTCTGCTGGTCACCCACGGGCCGACACGGCTGGTCCACGTGAATCCCCACTCGTCGACGATCCTGTCCCTGGCCGAGGTCACCTTGGCCGTGGTGCTGTTCACCGACGCGTCGCGGGTCAACATCCACCAACTCCGACACGACCTCGGACTGCCGGTCCGGCTGCTGGCGATCGGCCTCCCACTCACCATCGGCGTCGGCACGGCGACGGCGTTCGGCCTGCTCCCCGGGATCGGTGTGTGGGTGGCCGCCAGCGTGGGGTCGATCGTGGCGCCGACCGATGCGGCACTCGGGTCGACCATCATGGAGGACCGTCGCGTTCCCGACCGGATCCGTCGCCTGCTGAACGTCGAGAGCGGCCTCAACGACGGCATCGCCACACCGTTCGTGAACCTGTTCCTGGCCGGCGCGATCTCGACCGAGACGACCCATTCGGCCAACCTGACCCATGCGGTGCGGGAACTACTGGTCGGTGTGGGGGTGGGTGTCGGTATCGGACTGGCCGGCGGCTGGTTGCTGTCGTGGGCCGTGGCCCGGGCATGGAGCGCACCGGAGTTCCGCCCGCTGGCCGTGCTCGGACTGGCCCTGTTGTCCTACGGGCTCGCCCTCCATCTGGAGGGCAACGGTTTCGTGGCGGCCTTCATCGCCGGTATGGCGTTCGGTTCCGTGTTCCGGGTGGGACTCGAGGACGTCGTGGCCTTCGCCGAGCGGGTGGGTGGGTTGCTCGCCCTGATGGTGTGGCTCATGTTCGGTGCCGCCCTGGTCGTGCCGGGCTTCGAGGCCGCCGGTTGGCGTGAGTACGTCTTCGCCGTCCTCGCCCTGACGGTCGTCCGGATGGTGCCCGTGGCGGCGTCGTTGGCCGGGTCCGGACTCGACCGTTCCACGGTGGCACTGGTCGGATGGTTCGGACCGCGAGGGCTGGCGTCGGTGGTGTTCGGGCTCATCGCCTACGACACCCTGGACCGCGCCGCGGCCAACGAGGTGCTCGCCGTGGTCGTGGTGACGGTGACGTTCAGCGTGGTGGTCCACGGCCTGTCGGCCGGACCTCTGGCGGCCCGGTACGGCAGGCACGTGCAGACCCGGGTCGGACACGGACCCGAGCACGGCGTGACCGCTCCGTTCCGCACCCGGCCCGGTCTCGAGTTCCGCCAGGCGACGAGCGGGGCCGATCCGTCAGATGACCGCACGGACGCCTGATCGGGTTGGTCCGAAGGGAGTAGGTCGATGTAGATCAAATATATAACTGGAAAATAAGTTCTTGCTTAAACGCGAAAGGGGTCCAAGATGGACCGGCAGTGCACCAGGACACTGCCCGTTCCGGAACGAGGATCCCCATGGCATCGAACCCACCACGTCACGGGAAGGCCTGGGTGGCGGCGGTCTGCCTGGCCGCAGCCATCGGAGGGACGGCGCTGGTCCTCGACGCCGGCTCCCCCCGCTCGGGCCCAGCTGCGGTGAGCCGGCACATCTCGCTGGATGCGCTCCACACCCGGGCGACGAGTCCCACCGGCGGGTACTGGGTCGTCGATTCCGCTGGCCGGGTCCATGCCTACGGGGGGGCAGCGAACTTCGGTTCGGCCCCGGCACGTCTGAATCAGCCCATCGTCGGGGTCGTCGCCACGAGTGACGGACTGGGCTACTGGTTGGTGGCCAAGGACGGCGGGGTATTCGCCTTCGGCGACGCGTCCTACGCCGGGAACGCCATGGGGACCGGCTCGAACGGCTCGGTCGTGGGGATCACCGCCGTTCCGGGCCATGGTTCCACCGGTGCCCCGGGTGCCACCGGCCAGACGGGTGCCACCGGCGCGCAGGGAGTCGCAGGTCCGGCGGGACCGACCGGACCGACGGGCAGCACCGGCGCGCAGGGTATTCCTGGCGTTCCCGGTGCACAGGGACCGCAGGGCATCCAGGGTCTGCTGGGCCTGACCGGAGGAACGGGCGTGGCAGGTCCGGCGGGACCGACCGGAGCCACGGGTCCACAGGGTGCCCCCGGCCCACAGGGAGCGACGGGCGACACCGGCGCGACCGGTCCACAGGGCGACCCCGGCCCACAGGGAGCGACGGGCGATACCGGCGCCGTGGGTCCGGCCGGGGCGAGCGGGACCATGCACTACGCCGAGTTCTTCGCACTGGCACCGTCCGACGACCCCGACACGATCGCACCCGGCACTGCGGTGGAGTTCCCGCAGGTGGGGCCGACCGACGGGTCGATCGTCGCCCACTCCCCCAGTCAGTTCGTCCTCGCGGCCGTCGGCACCTACCAGGTCACCTTCCAGGTGTCGGTGACCGAAGCGGGCCAGCTGGTGCTCGGCCTCGACTACGGGGACGGGGTCAATGAACTCCCGTACACCGTGGTCGGCAGGAGCTCGGGATCGTCGCAGATCGTGGGGACGGCCCTGGTGCAGACCACTGCTCCGGACGCCTATCTCACCGTCCGCAACCCCGCGGGTGCTCCGACGGCCTTGACGGTCACGCCCTTCGCGGGTGGGACCGACCCGTCCGATTCGTCGATCGTCATCGACCAGATCGGGTGATCGGGCCTCTGCAGCCGACCGTCGGTAGGGTGGTCCGATGTCGTCGCCGTGGTCCGCCGTCTCGTACGAACTCTGGTCCGAGACGTGCGACACCCTCCACGCGCACACCCAGGTGCTCGGCAAGCTGGCCGTCGCGTTGGCGCCGCCGGAACCCGAGCTCCAACACGCAGCGCTCCGACTGTCCGTCCGTGGATGGGAGACATTGCCGCTGCCGGCACCGGACGGTTCCGGGGCCATCGCCGTGACCCTCGACCTGCGGTCCCACGAAGCGATCGTCGAGCACAGCGGCGGGCGCTCCGTCCGGGTCGCCCTGACGCCCCACCGCTCGGTCGGTGCCGTCACGCGGGAGGTGTTGGGTGCGGTGGCCGAACTCGGCGGACCCGTGGCGATCGACCCCACTCCCCAGGAGGTCGGTTGGGACACGCCGCTCGACGCCGACGAGGACCACGCGCGTTACGACATCGAGCGTGTCGCGTCCTATTTCGAGGCGGCGACCCAGGCCGCCCGGGTGCTGGCCGAATTCCGTGCGCCGTACCGGGGTCGATCCACGCCGGTCAACGCCTGGTGGGGCTCGTTCGACCTGGCCACCAACCTCTTCTCCGGCAGTCCGGCCGAACCCCCGTCGGAGGACTTCATCATGCGCAACGCGATGGACGCCCAGGAAGTCGCCGTCGGATGGTGGCCGGGTGACGTCCGCTATCCGAAGGCGGCGTTCTACGCGTACGCCCATCCCGCGCCCGACGGATTCGCCGGAGCGACGCTCGTCCCCGCGGAGTCGCGGTGGCAGGCCGATCTGGGCGAGTTCGTACTCGACTGGGACGACGTCCGGACGCTCGACGACCCCCATGGCGGAGCCGTAGCGTTCGCTCGTTCTGTGTTCCAGCACGCCTGCACGGTGTGCGCCTGGGATCCGCACCTGGCGGCCAGTGCCGCCGGCTCGCCGCCGCCGGTCCGGTAGTCCGACCGGTCGGTGTGAGCGGGTGGCCGTGTGTGAGTGCAGGTCATCCTCCACGGCCTGTCGCGAGACATAGCGGACACCCCATTCGGGAGAGTTGTCGATGGTGCTCCGTCGGATGGTCGTCCATGCCGCGCTGGTCGAGGGGAGGCCGCTCCGTGAGCTGGGTGCGGACGCCGGACCACTGACCATCACCTGGCACCTGGCACCTGGCACCTGGCACCTGGCACAGCTCGAAGGGGTATCAGCGTCGGGCTTCCGTGCCACATCCGACACGGCCCACGGTCACGGCGCGTGGACAGTGATGGCTGTGGACCTTGTGCAATGCGCGCACCCGCACGTACAGTTGAATCAGGCCCGATGGTATGGATCTTCGGGACCGGATGACGACAAATGGCAAACCCGCCGCGAGGCGGGGACGCAAAACCACGGGACTCTCCGAGTTGGCCGGGCTGCCGAATCAGATGTGCTGAATCCAGCACGGCGATATGCCAGCCCAGCCTCTCGGAGTAGGAGGGGCATTGGGTATGAAGTGGCAGTCGCGCGTTCGCCGGGCGGTTCTGGAGCGGCAGGGCATGCGCGCTGCAGCGACAGCCGCCGCCGCCGTCGCACTTGTCACGATGGGCTCGGTCACGGGATCGTTGGCCGTTGGCACGTCCGCCGTGGTCACTCCGGTCGGCCCGAATCGGGCCACGGTCGTCGCACTCACCACTGCGGGCGGTGTCGGGCTGCGGACGACGTCCGGGCCGACCCCGGCGAATCGGAAGGGCTCGACCACCACCACGTCATCCACCACCGTGACGACCCCGGGCGGCACCACAGTCACGCCGACGACGGCCCCGCCGGCCACGACGGAGCCGACCACCACCACCGTCCCGTCGACCTCCACGACGACCACGATCGTCCCGTCGACAACCACAACGACCACGACCGTCCCGTCGACCACCACGGCCACCACGACCTCACCGGTGGCCCCGACCACGACCGTCCCTCCCGCGTCCCCGGTCGTCCTCGGGCCGACTCCGACGTCCACACCCGTCAGTCCGGTGCCCCCGCGTTCCGCCATCGCCACGGACTGCAGCACGAACGTGTCCACGGTGCTCAACGCCTACCTGAATGCCCTCCCGAACGGCGCCGTCTTCGCCTCACCGGCCACGGCGTGCTACCTCGTGGACAAGGGCATCAAGATCACCCATCCACTGGTCATCATCGGCGGCAAGTTCGTGGATCAGTCGACGACGGTGCCGCCAGCGGTGCCGGGTCGGGGGGCGCCCAGCCTCCACCCGATCATCCTGATCAACTACACGTCGGACGTCACCATCGAGGACGTCAACCTGGTGGGCGCCGATACGACGGGCGCCTACCGTCCGGCTCTGGTGGGTCAGTCGGGCATCGACGTCCGGTCGTCGTCCAACGTCACCATCGTCAACGCCACCACCCTCGACACGTTCGGCGACGGCCTGACCCTCTTCCTGGCCCCCGGGCACGGGCCGGACCGGGACATCACGGTCAAAGGGCTCACCATCACCAAGGCCGGCCGCCAGGGGATCACGCCGGCATTCGTGTCCGGGGCCGACTTCACCAACGTCAACATCGTGTCGGCGGCCGACAACGCCTGGGACTTCGAGAGCGACATCCGCGGGGTCGGTTCCGGTGGCATCACGATCACCGACTCCACATGGAAGGGCCCGGTCAACATGATCGAGCCCCTGAACGGACCCCTCACGTTCATCGGGGACTCGAGTTCGGGCCGTCTCACGTTCGACGACAGAGCCAAGAATCAGCCCGTCCTCGTCGAGTACAGCACCCTCCTCCTTCCGGCCGACGACCCCGTCGAGCTTCCGGCCGGCGTCATCCTTCGCGGTGGCGAGATGACGTTCTCCCACGACGTCCTCGGCCGCCAGCCCTCGAAGCGGCCCCCGACCGGACGGGCGTGGCTCGTCACCGACGGGGGGCAGATCGTATTCAACCACTCGAAGGTCACCGCGCCCTTGGGATCCTCCACCGGGACCACGGTGGAGACGTCCAACGGGTGACCACCTGCGGCGCCATCCCGATCGCCACGATTGCGGGATCGGAGTCAGCGGCCGTATTCATCAATTGCCCTCCAACGGGTGAAATATGGGAGTGGAGCGATGTCGATCGCGTATGGGGAATCCAATCGGGCAAACATAAAGGCGGCAATGGCTCCACATCCTGACCCTGAAAGAACCGTGAGTCTTCTCATAAGTTGAAACTCGAGGGGAGTTGCCCCAATGCTGATGCCTTCCCGGCGTTGGAGTCGGGATGTCTTGTCGTAGCATGGGAAGTGTGAGATCCCTCCGCTCTGGACTGATTGGCAAAGACCTGAGAGCCTCTTCCGTTAAGAAGCTCCTACTCGCGACCGAGATTGGACCAGGCGATTGGATTCAAATTCATGAGAGCGCATGGAAGACGGGAGTCGGACGAAGCGCAATTGAGGAAGCCAAGCGCGCTAGAAAGGCGGGGAGTATTTCTGCGGGTCGCATCTTCCGCGACAACGCAACACATCGGTATCTCATACTGCAAATTATCCCCTTTGCTTCACCAGGCGATGCAATCTCGGCAGTGCCGAAGCTCCCAGGTCTGATTGTTCCCAATCCCAATACTGACGTGCAACTCGTGAGCGAGAGGCAATTGGAGGTGGCGGAGATCCCGCAGCTGACTGACGGTATAGCGATCGAGCAGACGACCCGTGGTCCGAGGGGACAATCAAGTATCCGGTTCATCATTGCGGCGGTCAATTCGGCGGCTATTTTCGTCAGTGGCTCATCAATGGGTGAAATCTGGGACTGGAGCGAAGTCTTACAAGTTTGGCGCAATCAAGTGAGCAAGATTGAGAACAATTAAATGGAAACTGAGTATTCTGCAGATTTCAGAAGGGTCACTGAGAATCCGTTTGGGGCTCTGCCGTCGAGTGTCTTCCGTAAAGAGGATTCTGCCAGGATAACATTGTGGCCCAGATGACAAATGCGGAACCGATCTGGAGCGAGCACACCTGCAAAATCTGTTTTTCGGCAAACTACTGGAGGCGAGTGGCCACTGAACTGGGTGATGTTCACGCTCTGGCGACCCGAACAGTGCCGCCGGCGGTATCGTATTATCTTTATCGGTACGGTAACTCGTTGCCTGGGGCATGGTGCAGCTGGCAATGTTAGGAGTTAGTCTTGAAATGGCGCCACGTTAATGTTGAGCTTATTAGCCTTTATCAGGGGTTCAGCTAGGTCCTTTCCGGCCAAGAGTTCTGTGACGGTTGGGTTGCTGGCCATCGTCCTAGCCGGGTGTGGCAGTAGCCGCGTGTCGGC
>Ga0302279_10004371_pt1 | contig 16786 bp, 14 predicted proteins | sample III_Bog_N3_3_FD_194541 | JGI IMG/M metagenome (GOLD analysis project Ga0302279, IMG submission 194541) | Peat permafrost microbial communities from Stordalen Mire near Abisko, Sweden - III_Bog_N3_3 | ecosystem: Environmental > Terrestrial > Soil > Wetlands > Peat | place: Sweden: Abisko...
GAGGTGCTTGGCTGGTAGTAAACTCCCCCGCCGTAGACGGCATGCAGCGCATCGCTGCCCACGGGCAGAGTTGCGACGCTCAGCGTGGCCACGCCACCGGTCATCGTGCCGGTTCCGAGGGATTTCGAGCCGTCCCAGAAGGTAACCGACCCTGGGATTGTGCCGCCCAGAGAGGCGGCAACGGTGGCCGTCAACTTGACAGCCTGCCCCTCCACCGAGGGATTCGGTGAAACAGCCAAAGCGACGGTGGTCAGCGACTCAACCACAAACGACAGGGAGTTGGTCTTTTCGGTGTTGCCGGCCGCGTCCACGCTCCAATAACTGAACGTGTGGTTGCCCGGGGCCGAAACCTGGATTGACGCCGCATACTTGACGTTCGCTCCGCCATCCAGCGAATAGTAGGTCGCGGCCACCCCGCTCAGGTTGTCGGTGGCCTTAAGAACAATCGTTACAGCCGACTGCCACTCATTGCCATTCAAAGTCCCCGAGAAGCCCGCCGTGGTGACCGGCGGCGCGGTGTCGATTCCAAAGATATCGCCCACGCTGTTGCTAAAGTTCCCAGCGCGGTCCTCTGAGAACGCCTGATAGAAGTAAGCGCCTTGCGCGCTCACCGTGAAGGCGCCGCCGTAAACCGAGCACGCCCCGGTATCGGCCGTCGAGCAGCTCGACGTGCTGAGCCCGTAGTACACCTTTGCCACACCCGAGGCTCCGCTTCCACCCGGATCGGAGGCGCTCAGGGTAATGGATACCGGGGTGTTGTACCAGAGGTTTGCCGGCTTCGCGGGACTTGCCGAGAGGGCGATGGTTGGATTCACGGTGTCGTAGCAGAGCGGTCCGTAGGTTTGTTCTCCCGTGCTGACTCCCTGGTTGTTCCAGGCAAGCACATGCGCGGTATGGCAGCCTTGCGCGCTCGCCCCGCCAGAGCAGCCATTGTCCGAAAAGGCCAGACAGCCGCTGGCTCCGTTGGGGAACTGGGGCCCGCTGTAGAAGGGGTTGCCCGATCCGCCATGGGGTTCGCGGCGGACATCGCCGATGGTCGCGTCCCAGCTTTGGTTCTCGCCGGCAATGCCCGTACCGGGAAGCCCTCCGCCGCCCGAGTAATCGACGACGGTCCAGTTGACAGTCTGGTTGCTGTTGTACCAGGCGTTGGTGTTGGGCCCGCTGAAGTTGATGGAGGGGATGCCATTGGCTGCCGTCACCTGCCAGTTGATGGCCCATGCCAGGCGCAGCATGTTGGCCGAGCCCCACCCTGTGACCTCGTCGAATCCGGGCGTTGCGCAGAAGTACGGCAGTGTGTACTTGGTTGTGATGTCGTTGGAGTTGCAGCCCGACACAATGTCGTAAAAGGGCGAGGCGGACGCGGTGATGCCGTGGGCGGTGGCGTAGATTGGGTAGTTGGCGTTGCCCAGCGGTGAGCAAACCGATGTCCCGTCCGAGCCGCACTTGTCGCCGATGCTCAGCAGATAGGCATTTTCCTGCGCAAAGAAGCCTGCCATCATCGGCGTCGAGACGCTGGTGCCGGCCAGATTGGCCCAGCTGCCGTCGTAAAGCACATCGTGGGCATAGGTCGCGTCGAGGGCGATATCCGGCACGGCGCGCTTGGAAAAGCCAAGCCACCCCTGATACGACGGCGGTCCCCAGTACTCGCTGAAGCCGCCCGTGCTGCCGCCGTGGTTGCTGCCGCAGGAGTCCTGCTGCGTCGCATTTCCCGCGAACTGTCCGCCCGTCCAGGCAACCTCGTAGTTGGAGCCGCTTCCCTCGTTCAGCGTCGTTCCGCCCACCGCGATCACATTCGGGTCGCTCGACGGAAAATCCACGCGATCCGCGTCCCCACAGCCATCGGTCGCGCCGTTGTCGCCGGAGGCCGCCAGCAGAGTCCAGCCCTCGCCGACCATGCTGGAGAAGACCTTGTCCACCGACTGCATCGTCGTATTGTAGGTATCCATCTCCGGATTGCTGCTGAATTGCGTGTTCTCCGCCCAGCCCCAACTGGTGCTCATGGTGCGCGCGTGCGCATCGGCTTCCATGTTGGTGTACACGTCCATGATGGTCGCGTTGCTATAAACCGAGCCCTCGTAGACGATGACCCGCGCGGTCTTCGACGGGTCGTCCGGATAGTTGGCCATCGCCGTCGACCACTCGGTGTCCATCGTCACTTCCGTGCAGTTGCCATCGGCGCCCTTGGAGTTGTCGCAGGTATAGCCGCCATCGATGCCGATCTTGAGGACGTTCCAATTCAGCCCAAACTCATTGGTAAAGCCCGACATATCGCTGAAGCTCACATCGCCGAATGATGCGATCGCGATCGACGACTCGCGCGGCGAGTGTCCGCTGGCATTGTTCAGCGGATTGCAGCAGTGGCCCTGATTCATCAGCGCCTGGTAGTCGTAGGCGGCGCTGGACCAATAGTACGACGGAGGATTGCCATTCGGCGTTGCACCCGACCGTGTCGGGCTGAGCTTCTCCACCGCCGCGGTTGCCTCTCCTGCCACGATCCGTCCATGACCCTCGCCGAGTTCCTCCGCCACCGGCCCCGCAACATAATCCGGCCGCGGAACCAGCGGTCCGCTGCCGCCACGCGGCCGCGCCACTTCAATCGAATTCAACCCCAGCACCGCGTCCACCACACCATCCAGATTGGACGGCAGAATCGGGTCGCGGTCGTTGGAGTAGACCGTCCGCTCGCCGAGACCATGCTCCGGCGGCAGCAGGTAGTTGTTGATGGTCAGGTTCAGCGCCTTTTCGATCATCCCGGCCTTCCCTTCCAGGTCGACGACCAGGCGGCTGCCATAACGGTGGGTGACGGTGAGGTCCTGGTTCCGCGCCCAATCCACAACGGCCTGCTCGTTTTCGACCGAAGGGCCAAAGCGCGCCGTCCACTCTTCCGAGCTCAAGAACTGGTGAAAACGGGGCGATTGTTTGTCCTGCACGTCCTCCAGGAACTGCTTCTCCTCAGCCGGATGCGGCACGGCGAGGACCACGGCCAGCCGAAGCATCTTCTCCGGGTCGTAATGGTTGGTAAACGTGGCCGCGCCGTGCAACACCTCGAGCGGCGTCTGCCGGGAGCCCCGGCCGAAGTTCCCAGAGGAGATCGGGGTCTGGTTCGCCTGGGCCTGAGTCCGATTCTGGGCAGGGCGGGTGGATGTCTGAGCGTCCGCTTGACATGCGCAAGCGAGGAAGAGGGGGACAGCGAGCAAACAGGCGGGGACAGCAACCATGTTCGCCAATCGGGAAGTTGCATGGGAGTCGCGATTTGGCATTTCACACCTTCTACAGAATCGGGTCCGGCCAGGGACCGCCAAGGAACAGGCGTCTTCAGCTAAATGGAACAAATTGCCACGGGGATAAGCCCCGCTCTGAATCGTGACAACTATCGCACTTCAAAAGGGAAAACGTCCTCAATTCGCTCTCGATTGGGCCTCAATTCTTCTCAATAAATCTCTATGCGCGGGTTGACGGCTCTTCGGCTGTCCTGAACAGATCCCGGTCCGTGATCCGGCCCAATTGCTGGCCGCCCTTTTTTCCCTGCTCCGAATCGCCGGGCGTGTATTCTGGCTCAAGAACCTCGCATCGGGACCTCGCTTCAGGACTGCAACCGCATGGGAATGATCAGTCATCTGTTTTACCCGTGGGGCATCCTGCTCCAGGGGGCGGCGCTTTTTCACTTCATCCGCCGCCGGCCAGATACTTTCTGGATTTACGTCATCCTGTTCCTGGGGCCGCCGGGCGCGGCGATCTACCTCATCGCCGAGGCGCTGCCGGACGCCGGCCTGCTGCGCGGCTCGTTCAAAGCGTTTCCCCGCCGCAAGCGCATCCGCCAGCTTGAACTGGCCATTCTCGACAATCCCTCGGCGGGAAATTTTGAGGAGCTCGGCGACCTGTACATGGACGAGGGCAAGCTGGCGCAGGCTCGCTCCGCGTTCGACCGGGCCATTGCCGCCCGCTCCGACACGCTGGACAGCTTCTACCGCCGCGGCCTCTGCGCTCTGCTGCTGGGCGACGCGCAGGCCGCGCTGCCGGACCTGGAGAAGGTGGTGGCCAAAGAACCCGGCTACGACTTCCGCCGCGCCTCCGGATTGCTGGCCCACGCCTGGGCGCTCACCGGCCAAAGGCAGCGCGCCGAAGCGCTCTTCCGTGAGACCACAGCGCTCTCGACCCTCTCCGAGACCTATCTGAATTTTGCCGAGCTGCTCGCCGGGGAAGGCCGCAACGCCGAAGCCCGCGCCTGGGCACAAAAAGTCCTGGACAAGCGGCCCACCATGCCCGGCTACCTGCGCCGCCGCGAGCGTCCCTGGTTCCGCAAGGCCAACCAGTTGCTCAAGCGGGTACCCGCATAGAACCGGGCCTAAACCATAAAGCATAAAGCCCCTCGGCGGGGAGCGCGAGGGGCTTTGGCAACGCAGCGTCCGGGGAAACGCCGCACCGCGCCGTAGACTATTTTCCTTCTACTTCCAAGACGATAAAGCCTTTGGCGCGCAAGAGTTGGTCAATTTGGAACACATCCCCACATTCCTCGTAAGCCCTTGCATTCATTGGCCCAGAGAGCGGAGGAAAAGCGGTCCGCCATGCCCGGCTCCCTGCGCACACGCCTACGCCCCCAGCCACTGCCGCAGAACCCTCTGCGCCGGCTTCTCCACCAGGTGCAGCGCCAGCAGCCCCAGCCCGACCAGAATCGCGTAGCTGATCCACGGATCGAGAATCGTCAAGTGCAATGCCGCCAGGAGGCCGCTCGCGTGCAGCATGTTCCACAGGTTGAAATGCAGCAGGTACAGGCAGTAGCTCGATTCGCCGACAAAGACCAGCGGCTTGAGACGGAAGAACCGCGACAGAAGGTTATCGCCCGCCAGCCCCAGCACGATCGCGCCGAAGAGCGGGATCAGCAGCCCGTCGTGGATCATCGCATACGGCACGCGCGGACCCAGCAGCAATACGCCGTAGACGCCGAGAAACCCGGCAAGTCCCAGAACGAGCCGCAAGCGCCCGTTGCGCGGCAGCGTCTCATCCAGATTGGCCAGCATCACCCCAAACACAAAGCTCATCAGGTGCGGCAGCGGCGTAAACTTGAGCGCCTGCAGCCACGGCCCCCAGGAGAACCGGTCGGGTGCGGCGATGCCATCCGGATTGTAGATCACATAGAGCGAGCCCGGAACCAGCGCCAGGGCCCACACCAGCGCCATCCGCAGCAGCATCCGGCCCCGTCCCTGCGGCTTGCGCCAACCGGCCACCCAGGGAAAGATCAGGTAGTAGAAGGCCTCCGCGGACATGGTCCACGCCGGGGTGTTCCAAAAAGTGGCAATCTCCGGCACCCATCCCTGCAGCAGCAGCGGCGTCAGCCCCATCCCCAGCCAGAACATCCAGTGACTGTGCTGGCCGTACTCCGTCGCGATCATCTGCCAGCCCACCAGCAGGCTCAGCAGGTAAATCGGATAGAGCCGGGTCCAGCGCGCCTTCCAGAATCGGACCGGGTCCAGCTTGCCCTCCCGCGCCCGCCCGGCATAGTTGTACGCCAGAACGAAGCCCGAGAGCAGAATGAAAAAGCTCACCGAGAGGTACCCGGCGTTGACCACCGGCGCGAACGGGCCGAACCACAGCGGATTGGAGAAATGGAAGAAGACGATATTCAGGGCCGCGAAGCAGCGCAGGCCTGTCAGCGCATCCAGTCGTGCCGGTTTGGGGGGTTGCTCCGAGACTTCCACTCGTTGGATTAGATGCTGGGGACGCAACATTCGGCAAGCGGCGTCAGGCGGTGACCAGCGAACCGACCCGCTCGCCCAGAGCCACGCGCCGGATATTTCCCGGCTCGTTCATGTTGAAGATAATCATGGGCATGTTGTTGTCTTTGCATAGGCTTACGGCAGTCAGATCCATCACCTTCAGGCCCTGCTTCATAATGTCCATGTAGGTGATCTGGTCGTACTTCACCGCGTCCTTGAAGAGAACCGGGTCGGCCGAATAAATGCCTTCCACCTTGGTCGCCTTCATCAGCACGTCCGCCTTGATCTCCATGGCGCGCAACGATGCCGCCGTATCGGTCGAGAAAAAAGGATTCCCGATGCCGGCTGCGAAGATCACGACCCGCCCTTTTTCCAGATGCCGCACCGCGCGCCGCCGGATATACGGCTCGGCAAGCTGATCCATGGAGATGGCCGTCATCACACGGCACTGCACGCCGTGCTTTTCAATGGCGTCTTGCAGCGCAATGGCGTTGATGACCGTGGAGAGCATGCCCATGTTGTCGGCGCTGACCCGGTCCATCTCTTTGGCCTGCTCAGCCACGCCGCGGAAAAAATTGCCGCCGCCGACCACCACCGCCACTTCCACGCCGAGAGCCTGCACTTCGACGATCTCGTTGGTGATTTCAATGACGCGTTCGGAGTCGAGGCCAAAACCGCGCTTGCCTGCCAGTGCCTCACCAGAGAGTTTGAGAACGATCCGCTTATACATGCCTTTTCGAGTATCGCATACCGCTTGACCTGGCGAACCATTCCCAAAGTGACGGTCGGGAGAATTTCTCTTCCGCCTACTATCCCTTTTCGCGCCAATTTCGTCCTACAATGGTGCTGTCCTGGCCGCTCCGGTGATGGGGAGCGCCCGCGTTTTTCGGAAAAGCGCGTTCTTCGGAAAGGTTGATCGGAAGAGGTTGCCCCATGAAAAGGCGATCGGCACATCTCCTCTGGGCCGTCCTGCTGCCACTCGCCGCCCTGCAGTTGCTCGCGGCCAGCGTTCGCGCGCCCGGTCAGACCATGGCTCCTAACGCAGAACAGGCTCCCAGCGCGGAACAGGCCTCCAGCGTGGAAGTGGACGCGCCCACGCCGAGAATCGCGACGCGGCACGCCGCGCCCACGCCCCAGGCAACCCCGTCAACCGACTTCGAAAGCGCCGGCGGCAGCCCGGCGGGCGATTCCTGGTCCCGATTTTTCCTGGGCGCGCGGGGCCAACACGCGGGCGTTTCCCGGCGAGCCGACTTCAGAATGGCGAGCCCACCAGGCCTTTTCTCCGGCGCCGATTCCGGCCCGGAAATGGATCTGCCCGCGCTTCGCGCCCAGGGTGTGCTGCCCGGGGGCAGGCTGCGCGGCGGGCATGGAAGCGCGGCCCCCGGCCAGACACCCAACCTGAACGCCGCCGCGCGGGGAAACATGTCCATTCCTCTCCAGTCCTCCAAACTCACCCTGCGCCTCACCTACCCGGCTCTGGTCGGGCCCGGCTCGATGGCGGCCAGCCAGCGGGGCATGTTCGCAACTTCAACAAATCAGCTGAACAGCGTAGGCATCTTTACGAGCAACGGCAGCGGCCTCAGCTTTGGAAAGCCCAGCGGCATGTCGACAATCCCGGGCGCAAACGGGCAGCGGCGCGGCAACACAGGCCCTCAGCTTTCGCTCAAGTTGAAGTTCTAGGTTCGCGCTATGCCGCCGGGCGGATCCGTAGCTTCCAGCCTGGTGCTATCCTCAAGCTAGATTGCGTTCCCCCGTGCCAACGCTGCGCCTATCGCTATTCCTTCCCCGAAGCCGCAAGGCCGCTCGCCTTCCCAGCGCTCTGCCGGCCTGCCTGCTGGCGATTCTCTCGATGGCCACCGGTTGCGCCCGCTTCCACCACGAGCAGCACGATTACGTCTACGTGGCGACGCGCCAGGTCTATCTTCACGACCGCGTGGCCGCTGTATCGAACCGTGTCGCCCTGGTGACCAACGGACAGCGGCTGGAAGTGGTCGAGCGCGGCAAGCGCTTCTACAAAGTCAGCACCGACAAAAAGGAAGTCGGCTGGATCGAGGAGCACGCCGTCATCGACGACAAGCTGCATGGGCAGTTCCAGGACCTGGGCGCGAAACACCGCCAGGACACTGTCGTGGCCACCGCGCAACTGAAGGACGATCTTTTCCTGCACATCTTGCCCGGCCGCGAGCAGGAGCACTTCCTGCTGGTTCCCGAAAACACCAATGTGCAGTTGCTGGCGCGCGGCACGGTGGCCAAGCCGGCGCAGCCGGGATTCGCGCCGGTGCCTCGGCCCATTGTCCCCGTGACTCCGCCAGCCGCTTCACCAGCCAGCTCCGCCGCACCGGCCAAGCCCGCTACGGCGGCAGCCACGGCCAGGACGGAAGTCCCCAAGACGGATTCGGTCCCCAAAGCCGCCATCCTTCCGCCTCCTGCGTCTCCTCCCGTCATCATGGAAGACTGGTGGCTGGTGCGCGACGGCCAGGGCAACACCGGTTGGCTGCTCGCCTCCCGCCTCGACGTGCAGGTTCCCGACGAAGTGGCCGTCTATGCCGAGGGGCAGCGCATGGTGGGCGCATACCCCATCGCCAAGGTCACCGACTACGGCGACGATTCCCCGAAGCACGGCAAGAAAAGCGCCGCCAGAGAAGAGGAAGCCAAGGGAAAGTCGAAGAACGCCGCCAAGAGCGCAGCTAAAGACTCCCCGGACGACGCAATTCCGCAGCCGGCACCCGTCGGCAAGGAAATCACCGAGTTTGTCACTGTGCTCACGCCGCCGCACAGCGGTCTGCCCTTCGATTTCGATCAGGTCCGCCTCTTCACCTGGAGCCTCAATCACCACCGCTACGAAACAGGGTTCCGCATCCACGGCATTCAGGGCTACCTGCCGGTCAAGATCAGCTCCGAGACCGTCGGCGGCCAGCAGTTCCCGGTTTTCAGCTTTCAGATCGCCAACGGACCGAACGTGGCGATCGACCCCGATACCGGCGCGGCCCATCCGCTCGTCCCACGCACGGTCGCCTTCCGCCTGGAGGGCAACATCGTGAAACGCACTGGCGCGGACCTGGCTCCCATCATCCTCACCCACTCCGCGGACGAGCCGGGCGGTGCGAAAAAGCCGGAAAAGAAGCCGGCGAAGAAGAGGCGCTGAGAAATCTTAGGCCCACGCGATTTTTCTTGCGTCCGGGTTGCGTAGAATTTCCACCCAAACGCGCACAATCAGAATCGGGCAAGTGCGAAACAGGCATGCGACCTCCTTTTCGAACGGCCGGAACCGGACTGTTGCGAGCGGTCCGCGCCTCCGGCCGTTCGTCTTTTTGCGCTTCCCTTCCGATCTCCACGCCCGGCAGGCAAATCGATTGACTCACGGGTTTATCCGGTGCTATAGCTTATCCTGCGCGCCGATGATCCTCCCGCGGCGGCAAGCGGAGGTGCGCGGGTGCGATTTGCGATCTATTCGGTTCTCTCGATTGTCCTCTTCAGCGTCCCCGGCCCCGCCCAGCCAGCCCAGCCGGCCCAGCCGCAGGCCGTGGCTCCAGTCATCACCACGCGGCCGGCTCAGAATGGCGCTGTACTCGTCTCCCTCGCGAGCCAGACACCGAGCGCAACCATCCGCTACACCATCGACGGGTCGGCCCCAGGGGCCTCGTCGCAGATCTATTTCGCGCCCTTCCTGGTGGCCGCCAACCTGACTCTGAGCGCCGATGTAACCGCTGCCGGAAGCAGAGACAGCGCGGTCGCCCGGCGCGTCTTCACGCCCGGCATTCCCGCCGGAACCCTCGTCTGGTCCGACGAATTCACGGCCACCGGCCCGGCCCAGCCCGACCCAGCCGTCTGGAACTACGACCTCGGCAAGAACTGCTGCGGCAACAACGAGCTGGAAACCTACTGCGCCTGGAAATCGGCAGTCGGACCCTGCGACCCGGCCAATCCGAGCGCCTGGGTGGGCTCGGACGGCCTGTTGCACATCCAGACGCGCCAGACCGCGCCCGGCGTGTACACCTCGGCACGGCTCAAGACGCAGGGCCTGTTCAGCTTCCAGTACGGCCGCATCGAGGCGCGCATGAAGCTGCCAGAATCGCAGGGAATGTGGCCGGCCTTCTGGCTGCTCGGCAACAACATCACCAAGATCAAGTGGCCGGCCTGCGGCGAACTCGACGTAATGGAACACATCAACGGCGCCGATCCAGACCGCCACGGCTTCGACTGGGTGCAGGGCTCCATCCACGGAAGCAAGCTCGATGGCGGCATCCAGTACCACCCCGCCGGGTTCTCGGCCGCCGCCTGGCACACCTACGGCATGATCTGGTCCAGAGGCGAAATCAAGTATTACATCGACAATCCAGCCAACGTCTACGCCACGTTTACGCCCGCTACGCAAGCCGGCGTATGGCCTTTTGACGATGGCCCGGAGTTCGTCATCATCAACCTCGCCGTGGGCGGCGACTGGCCCAGGTCTCCCGATTCGACCACCGTGTTCCCTTCCGAGGTACAGGTGGATTATGTTCGCGTATTCACCATCGGATGATAGGCTTATGATGGCGATATAGTTCCATTGTTCACACGGGCGGCTTGATCGCGCTGCCTGGATTTATCGATCGGGAAAGGTACGAAAAGCCGATGAATTCAACCGCCGCTGTGGGAATAGGAAGTGATCGCTGGCATGTGCGGACCCATGTTCGCCTCATGGCCGCAGTGAAACGGACCTCCGCCATGAGGCTATCTGCTTCCGGAACGCGGCCGTCGCTGTATCGATGGAAGATGGTCCTGTCTTTGCTCTGGCTGATTCGGCTTATCGACGGTGAATTGCGCAATCTGGATAAGTTCGCGCAGAAGTTCCAGGTCGATATGGTCTTCCCGGCGGTGGAAAACAGCCGCATCACCCGGGACGCTCTGCTGCGCTGGTATGAGGCGTGTTTGCCCTTCCTGGCGAGCCGCGAGCCGGATACGCGAACGAGTATGGTGCAAAAGCAATGTGCGCGCCTCGGGAAACGGGCGGAGCGCCTGATAGACCGGGCCTACTGGTTCGACGCCCTCAGCCGCCCCGAAGAGATCAGGGCGCGGTTTGAGACGGCCCTGGCCGATCTCGCCAAGGGCGACGCCGTGCCCATCTCCACCATCCGTCGCGTTTGACCGGCTCGCAAGCCGGTTCCTCGCCCGATTCGGGAACTTCCGGGGCCAATCCGCGCCATCCGCTCAAAAGACAACTTGCATTCAACCCGCCACTGTGGTATCAACAATACATATTCTGGTTTGTCTCTGACGGAGGCAAGCCTGGATTTCATGAAGAGTGGTTGAGGGACGAGCCCTGTGACGCCACGACAACCGGCCTCCGCAACAGAGGATCACGGTGTCAACTCTCGCCCGGAAACGGGGGACATGAGATTCGGGAATCGCACTGGTTGTTTTGGCTGGGGCGAATCCGCACAAGAATCCTCTCAGGTTTGCTCACTTTTTGAGCCGAGATGCGCGTACCCGCGGCTCGCTTGCTGCCACTCTCGCTCGAGCGAGGGAACCATTGGCTACTGCTTACCAATTGCGCTGTAAAGGCTGCGGCAAGTGTTACGAAAATCAGCCGCTCTCCATCTGCGAGGAGTGTTTTTCTCCGCTGGAGGTCGTATTCGACCTGGAATACGCCCGCTCCCGCTTCACCCGCGAAGCCATCTCCCAGGGCCCCCTGAATATGTGGCGCTACCGCGCCCTGCTGCCGGTCGCCGACAGCTATGTGCCGCAGACGCCCACCGGGCTGACCCCGCTGATGGCCGCCCCGCGCCTGGCCGCGCGCATCGGGGCCACCAATCTCTACATCAAAAACGACGCCGTCTGCCTGCCCACGCTCAGCTTCAAGGACCGCGTGGTGGCCGTCGCCCTGGCCAACGCCGTCTCCTTCGGCTTCGACACGGTTGGCTGCTCCTCGACCGGCAACCTGGCCAACGCCGTCGCCGCCGGCGCGGCCCGTCTCGGACTGAAAACCTACATCCTGGTCCCCGCCGACCTTGAGCCGGCCAAAATCCTCAACACCCAGGTCTACGGCGCGACGCTGGTCCGCATCGACGGCAACTACGACCACTGCAACCGCCTCTGCTCGCAGCTCGCCGACCGCTACAACTGGGGCTTTGTCAACGTGAACCTGCGCCCCTACTACGCCGAGGGCTCGAAGACCGTGGGCTTTGAGATCGCCGAGCAGCTCGGCTGGCGCCTGCCGGACAACGTTGTCGTTCCCATGGCCGGCGGATCGCTCATCACCAAGATCAAAAAGGCCTTCGACGAGCTGGTCGCTCTCGGCCTGGTCGCGGACAAGCCGGTCAAGTTCTTTGGCGCGCAAGCCACCGGCTGCTCACCGATCTCGACCGCCGTCCGCAACGGCGCAGACGCCCACGAGCCGCAGCGGCCCAACACCATCGCGCGCTCCCTCGCCATCGGCAACCCCGCCGACGGCCCCTACGCCATCAAGTGCATCCGCAACTCCGGCGGCTGGGCCGAAGACGTCTCCGACGTCGAGATCGTCTCCGCCATCCAGGAGCTGGCCGAGACCGAGGGCGTCTTCACCGAGACCGCCGGCGGCGTCACCACCGCCGTCACCGCGCGCCTCTACGCCCACGGCCGCATCAAGCCGGATGAGCTTACCGTCGCCTGCATCACCGGCAACGGCCTCAAGACCACCGACGTGCTCTCGGGCGCCTACAGCGAGTGCGCTCCGGTCCGGGCGCGCCTCTCCGATTTCGAAAACTACTTACAAGATCAACAAGAAACACCAGCGCCGAGCCTGGTGGGAGCCTAAGCATGTCCGTCAAGGTAGTTTTGCCCAACGCGTTTCAGAAGCACACCAACAACGTCCGTGAGATCGACTCCACCGCCGCCAACCTGCCCGAGCTGGTCAGGGAGATGGAGGGCCGCTTCCCCGCCCTGCGCCAGCACCTGCGCGGCGAAGACGGCCAGGTCCGCAAATTCATCAACTTCTACGTCAACGAAGAGGACATCCGCTTCATCGGCAACGACAAGTATGCCTTCCAGGATGGCGACGAAGTGCTGGTGATTCCGTCGATCGCCGGGGGCAGCCAGTAGAGCAGCCCCTGGGCCACGGAGTCCACGAGTCACATATCCGTGGCCCAGTTTTCAATACCCGCCAAATCCGGAACATGATGAAAAGCGGCGTCCCGTGTAACAAGAGTAGCTCCCAAAGAGACGGCGTGGGCAGCTAGCTGCATATCGAATGGGCTAAGAGGTCGGCCCATCGCTTCTTGTTTGGCGCGGAGAACGCCAAACGTGGCGGCCTCTTCTCGACCCCAGGCATAGACATTGATACCGGACAAGAACCACTCGATCAATCGCAGCCATTTCTCTCCAGCGCCCGATTTCGCTACCCAGAAACGCAGTTCAGCCTCAGTTACAGTGGAAACACACGCCGCCTCGCTCTCCGTGAGAGACTCAAGCCGCTTGCGTGCGGCCGGAGACTTGCCCTTCAAAATATAGCTCACCATGTTCGTGTCCAGCAGATACGTTCGGATCAAAGCTCCTCCCGTTCCGTAAACACCCCCTGTTGTCTATCTTCCATAAAATCGTCGGGAAAGCCCCCAGCCTCGTCGATCGCGGCAAAGAGTTCTTTCCAGCTGCCGGGAGTTCGCGAAAGAATGATATCGCCATTGCGCGGATCGCGGCGTACGTACACTTCCCTTTCCTTAAACCGGAACTCGGCAGGAATGGTGACGTGCTGACTCCGGCCATTCATGAATACTCTTGCCTTTGCTGCTGTCGACATAATCTTCCTCGATACATATCGTGCCATACAGCAGAGGCTGTGTCAAATGTGATTCCATATGTCTGACCGCTGTGTTTTTGATGGCGCTTTTTACAAAATTCGCACCAAGTTCGCACAGCTTTTACCTTCCATTCGCAATTCCCGGTCCATACTGTCTGCGTGATCACGGATTCCAGTTCAAAAACCCCAGTTCAGCCGGAAGGAAAATTCCCCGGCTACGGGCCGGTTTCCCTTGTATCCCCTTGGGAGCTTTCTCGGCCCGTGATTCATCCGGGGTATTCCGCCCGCATCGGCCTCCTGGAAGAGCCGCCCACCCTTCCGGTTCGCCCCGCAAAGCCGCGCATTCACGCCGAGGTCGGCCGCTACCGGCTGCGTCTGGCCCAAACCGTCGAAGACCGCGACGCCGTCTGCCGCCTGCGCTTCAAGGTCTTCAACATCGAGCTGGGCGAGGGGCTCGAGGACTCTTACCGGACTGGGCTCGACACCGACCACTTCGACCTCTTCTGCGAGCACCTGCTGGTCGAGGACAAGACCGAGTCCGACCCAGGCCGCCGCGTTGTCGGCACCTATCGCATGCAGAGCGGCGTCACCGCGCTGCGGAATCTCGGCTACTACTCCGAGCAGGAGTTCGATTTTGCGCCCTTTGAAGCCATGCGTGGCGAAATTCTCGAACTCGGTCGCGCTTCCATCGATCGCGAACACCGCACGCCTGAGGTGCTGACGCTGCTCTGGCGGGGTATCGCACAGTATGCTACGGACATGCAGTTGCGCTACCTGATCGGATGCTCGTCTTTGAACTCGCGCGACCCGCGCGAGGGCTGGCGCATGTACGCCCAGCTTGAAAGCTACCGCGCGCCCCAGCAGCTTCAGACCCGCCCCACCGAGGCCTTTCTCTGCCCCGGAGCGGAGCCTAAGGCTGCGGAATCGGTCGCATCCGAAGAGACCAAGCCGCCCAAACTGCTGAAAACCTATCTGGCGATCGGCGCGCGCATCTGCAGCGCGCCGGCCTGGGATCGGGAGTTTGGCACCATCGACTTCCTGACGCTGATGGATCTGCGCGGCATCACCTCCTCGGCGCGGAACCGGTTCCTGGCCCCCTTGACCCAGTGAGGCCGCAGTGACCAGGCGAGCCGCCTGGCGCGGCCTCGTCCTGGGCATTTCGATTCTTCTCTGCTTCCTTCGCTACTTCCTTGTATGGATCGCCGCCCTTTTGCGCGGCCGGCCGGTCAGCAATCGCGAACGCGCCCGGCAGATGAGCTTCTGCGGACGCCTCGCTCTCCGGGCGATGGGCATCGGCTTCCGCGTTGAGGGGCGCATCCCCGCCGGCGCGACGCTGATCGTCGCCAACCACCTCAGCTATCTCGACATCGTCATCGGCGGCGCTGCGCTGCCCTGCTGCTTTGTGGCCAAGCGCGAAATCGCCTCCTGGCCCGTCTTCGGGCCGCTCGGCAAGATGGGCGGCACCATCTTCGTCGACCGTGACAGCTCCATCCGCGCCTGGGAAACCGTGGCCGAAGTGGCCGCGCGCCTCGACGAGAACATTCCAGTCCTCTTCTTCCCCGAAGGCACCAGCACCGACGGCCGCGAGCTTCTGCGCTTTCACTCCGCGCTCTTCGGCCCGGCAATCGACGCGCGCCTGCAAATCGCTCCCGCGGCCATCTCTTACGAGACGCAGGGCCGCCTGACCGAGCGCGACCTCTGCTGGTTCGGCGACGAGCTCTTCCTGCCGCACCTGCTGCGCGTCCTGGACGCCGACGCGTTCACCGCCGTCATCCGGTTCGGCCAGCCGGAGATTCACCCCGACCGGCGCACCGCCGCCTGGCGCACCCACGACGCGATCGAAGCCATGCGGACAGCGTCTCAGTCATTGACCGGCGCGTAGACGCAATAACCGCGCGGCGGGGCGGGAAACTCCGCGTTGCCATCTCCATCGGTCGTCCGCTCATCGGGATGCGCACCGTCCTTGCCGTCCCAGGCCACGGGGCGGAACTTCTGGTTTTGCCACCGGGTCTGGACAGACGTTCCGCTCCATTGCGTTCCCAGATTGTTCAGCACGTAGACCAGGCCGCTTTGCGACTCCGTGCCACCCCGCTGCGAGATGTACAGGTCCGGATCGGCATGCAACACGCGGCTCTCCCCCCCGGCGTGCGCGTGATGAGCGGCAATCAGCGCGTCAATGCCGTATGGTGTGCCGGGGCGCGCCAACTGGCAGTTGTAATAATCCCACCAGAAGACGCACGGGTAGCCATCCTGAGTCAGGATGAAGGAGTAGCCGAGCATCTTGTCATTGACCACCTCATTGCCGCCCATATCGTGATTCTCGGTGAAAGTGACTGCATTGAAGGGGCGCGCGGCCGAAACCGAGCCGTGATCGGTGAGGTTGCGAAGATCGTAATTCAGCGTGTCGCAGACATCCTTGAGTTTGTAACGCAGCGGAAAGTCGAACGCGGCAATCTGGCTATCGGTCAGCGAAGCCACTCCATCCAGCCAGCCTTCGATATCGTCCGGCCCCGACCAATACTCGCCCACCACAAACGGACTAAAGTCGCGGCCATCCTTCTTTTGATACACGTACTTCGCCAGCAGGCCCACCATCCAGGTCCCGAAACCCTTCACGAAATCGAATCGGAATCCATCGAAGTCGAGATCTTCAATCACCATCCGGGCATATTCGAACATGGCCGCATAGACAAGCGGGTTGCGATGGCAGAGATGAGGCAACCCGGCGAATTTCTCGCCCTCGATCATGATGCGTTCATAGCGGCTGGGGTGGAAGGAATTCCAATCGCGGGGAAACCTGCCGCTCTTGGGGTTAAACTTCGTCCACCTCGTCTTTCCATCGAGAGGATTGACCTCTTCCGCATCCGCCCCGGAGTTATGGTTGATCACCATGTCGGCGATCGCGCCCATGCCGTTTTCATGGATGGTGGCCACCAGCTTGCGCAGCTCTTCGCCATTGCCGTAGGCCGTCTTTACCGAACCCTTTTGATCGTAGTCGCCCAGGTCGAAGTAATCGTATGGATCGTAGCCCACTGAAAACGGGCTGGCCGCCTTCGAGAAGGGAGGCAGCCAAATCGAATCGAAGCCCGCGCCTTGTTTGCCAAGTTTGGGAATCTCTCCGCGGAGATAATTCCACCACTCGCCCATCTTCTCCTCTTTAGCGGCGCAATCCCAATAAAAGCCCTGCATCATGACAGCCATCGTCGTCCTCCGGGCTCACTGCGCAACGGGTAGCCGACAGCTTTCCGCGCCCTTGTGTCAGCCGTGCAACGTAGGATGCATTCTGCGGGATGCGCGTTGGCATCGTGGCTTCCACGAA
>Ga0302279_10004375_pt1 | contig 16775 bp, 13 predicted proteins | sample III_Bog_N3_3_FD_194541 | JGI IMG/M metagenome (GOLD analysis project Ga0302279, IMG submission 194541) | Peat permafrost microbial communities from Stordalen Mire near Abisko, Sweden - III_Bog_N3_3 | ecosystem: Environmental > Terrestrial > Soil > Wetlands > Peat | place: Sweden: Abisko...
GCTCGCCCAGTGGGCGCGCATGGTGCCGTCCGCCGCCGCCAGCGCCCGTACGAAGCGCTCCTGTGCGGTGCGTGCGCGCTCGAGGGTGAGTCGGAGGTGGTCGACCTGCTCGCCGAGCTGGAGGATGCGGGCGAGCCCCGGCGGCGGCGGCGGCGGTCGGGAAGAGGGGCGCGGGGCTCTCGGGGTGCCCCCCGTCGAGACCGGTGCGTCCGGAGTGCGCGCCGGCGGCGCGAGGCCTACCGACTGCGGTGACCGCTCGGGCTCTGCGGGCGTCTCGAGCGGCGCGGAGGGGAGCTCCACCACGGTGCCCTCGGGCTCCTTGACCACGAAGATGTCGCCCCGATCGTGGAAGCGGCTGGCGCGCAGCTCCTCCGCCAGGGCGAGCGCGTCCGCGAGATCCGGCACCCCGCGGCGGAGCGCGAGGCGCGACCGACGGAAGCGGACGTAGATGCCGTAGCTCGATGGCTTCGGGTGGGTCGTCATCGTGGAGCCTCCTGCGGCGGCTTCAGGCCGGCTCGGCCGGGGCTCCGTCCCCGGCGAGCCCGCGCCGGATGCGGTCGATGTCGACGAGCAGGATGACGGCGCCGTCGATCTTGTTGTCGGTGGTGCGGTAGGGCCGGATCCGCATCGAGTACCAGCGCCCCTCGCGGTCCTGGACGTCGCGCTCGCGGATCGACACCGTGTCGATCACCTCGGCGATGAGCTGCTCCAGATCGGGGGCGTCGATGCGCGGGTTGAGGTCGCCGATGGGGCGCCCCACGTCGCCGGGGATGAGGTTGAGCACCCGCTGCGCCTGGGGGGTGAAGCGGCGGATGCGCGCGTCGGCGCTCACCATCACGATGGGGATGTTGACGCTGGCGAGGAGGTTGAGCAGATCGTTGTTGAGCCGGTTGAGCTCGGCGTTGCGGCTGCCCAGCTCCTCGTTGAGCGTGGTCAGCTCCTCGTTGGTGGACTGGAGCTCCTCCTTGGCGGTCTCCAGCTCCTCGTTGATGCTCTGCAGCTCCTCGTTGCTGGAGAGCAGCTCCTCGTTGGCGGACTGGAGCTCCTCGTTGGTCGCCTCCTGCTCCTCGATGGTGACCTGGAGGTAGTCGCGGGCGGCGCTGAGCTCGCGCTCGAGCTTGGCGACCCGGGGCTCCTCGGCGGCGCGCCGGCTGCGGGCCGGCGCCGGCGCCTCGGCCGCGACCGAATCGCCGCCCGCCGCGTGGAAGAACACCAGGAACCGGCGCTCGGGCTCGGCGCCGGACTGGAAGGGGATGACCTCCAGGGCGACGGAGCGCTCCTGGCCGTCGTCGCGGAGACGAACCGCCTCCGTGCGCACGGGGCGGTCGGTGCGGCGGGCCCGGTGCATGGCCGTGCGCAGCTCGTGCGCCAGCGCCTCGCGCGCCATCTTCAGCAGGTTGAGGCTGGCCTCGCCCGGCGCCGGCTCGAGGTAGTGCCCGGTGTGCCCGCGGAACTGCACGATCTGCAGCTCGTCGTCGACGAGCACCCCCGGGGGCGCGTAGCGGCTCAAGGCCAGGCGGTCGGCTTCCCGCTGCGCTTCCGCCACCGTCGCACCGCGGGCGGCCGGCTCGCGATCGCGCAGGAGGGGACGCCGCCCGCCGCCACCGGAGCCCGGGCGGGCGCCCCCCTCGCGGCCGAGGAGCTCGAAGCCGAGGCTCGCGGGTGCCGGGACCTTGGCGTAGATCCGGCTGGTCTTGTCGGCGACCGAGAAGATCTCCGACAGCCCGCCGATCGTCTCCGAGGTGCCCAGCACCAGGTAGCCGCCGGGCTTGAGCGCGTAGTGGAAGATGGGGATGACGCGCTTCTGCAGCACCGGCTGGAGGTAGATGAGCACGTTGCGGCAGCTCACCAGGTCGAGCCGCGAGAACGGCGGATCGCGGGTGAGGTTCTGCCGGGCGAAGACGCACATCGCCCGGATCGATTTGTGGATCTGGAAGAGCTTGCCCGACCGCGTGAAGAAGCGGCGGAGCCGCTCCGCCGACACGTCCATGGCGATGTTCTCGATGTACGCCCCGGCGCGCGCCGTCTCCAGCGCCGCCTCGCTCACGTCGGTGGCGAAGATCTGGAAGGGCACCTGCGGCTGGTCCTCGCCCATGGCCTCCAGCAGCGCGATGGCGATGGAGTAGACCTCCTCGCCGGTGGAGCAGCCTGGCACCCAGATGCGGATCGGCGAGTCCGGCCCGCGCGCCGCGAGCAGGGCGGGGAAGACGTGGCGGGCCAGCGCCTCGAACGTCTCCGGGTCGCGGAAGAAGTGGGTCACCTTGATGAGGATGTCCGCGTAGAGCGCCTCCACCTCGAGGGGGCGCTCCTTGAGCAGGCCCAGGTATTCGTGGAGCGTCGGCACCCGGTTGAGCACCATCCGCCGCGCGATCCGGCGCTTGATGGTGGTGTGCCGGTAGAGGGTGAAGTCGACCTCGTGCGCGGCCCGCAGCACGGCGAAGACGCGCCGGAGATCCTCGTCGTCAGCGGGGGCCGGCGTGGCCGGAGGCGGCTGGTAGGCGAGGTGCAGGCGCCCGGCGACGCCGCCGAGCTCGGCCCCGATCTGCTCCGGTGGGAGCATGAAGTCCACGGCGCCGGTGCCCACCGCCGCGAGGGGCATCCCGTCGAAGCGCGCCGACCGGGGATCCTGGGCGAAGGTGATGCCGCCGGCCGCCTTGACGGCCTGGATGCCGAGGGCTCCGTCGGAGCCCGTCCCCGAGAGGATCACCCCGACCGCTCGGCTGCGCTTGCCGATCGCCAGCGAGCGCAGGAAGCCGTCGATGGGCGTGGGGTGGGCGCTCCGCACCCGCAGCGCGAGGTGGAGCCGCCCCTCGGCGTAGGCGACCGTGTGGTTGGGGGGCAGCACGTAGATCCGGTCCCGCTCCAGGAGGGCCCCGTCCGTCGCCACGACCACCGGGATCGGGGTCTCCTTGGCGAGCAGATCGACGAGCAGGCTCGGCTCGTCCGGCGGAAGGTGCGGGACGACCACGAAGGCCATCCCGCTGTCGCCCGGGAGCGTGGCGAGCAAGCTGGAAAGTGCCTCCAGCCCACCGGCCGAGATCCCGATGCCCACCACGCTCAAGGGTCGGGAGGGCTCTATCCCGGGCCCCGCCGCACCCCCTGCTAACGGCGGCTTGGGCGAGGGCCTCCGGGAGGCTGCCGTGGCGCCCTCAGGCTTCTTTTTCACGAGGTGCGGGCCGCGGCCGCCCCCGAAAGCGGGTGCTCTCCGTCGAACATCGAGGGGTGCTCCTGAGCGAAGGTACGTGGTCTCCTTGGTATCAGCCCCGGTGCGCCGCGGGGAGGAATCCGCATCGGTTGGGGTCCATGACGTCGCGTCAGATCCGGAAAGCAACGGCCCCCGGGACCGTGGAGACACGGGTCCCGGAGGCCGAGACGGCTCGCACCGGCGCCTTCCCCCCGAAAGGTGCCTCCGCCGTCCACGGGTTCACCTACCACCCGGACCGACGCATCACCGCTTGGGGCCCGCCCGACAATCGCCGTCGGGCCGCTCCCTAGGCTTCCTGGCGGGAAGGCGCCGAATGATGGTACCAGCCGGCCCGGCGACTGGGGTAGAACCGCCGTCCCGTGCCCGATCCCACCCTCGCGCCGCGAACGCCGAGCGCACGCTCCGGGCGAGCGCTGCGCGGGTGGCGCATCGGCCTCCTCGGGGCGCTCGGGCTCGCCTTCGCCGCGCCCCTCGCCCTGCTCGCGTACGGGACGGCCCGGTCCCGCGCCTGTGTGGCCTCTTACACGGCGCCCCGCGGGCCCGAGCTCGCCGATTGTCGCCGCGAGATCCGCTGGTTCGTCATCCCTTCGCGCGTGCCCTGGACCGCCGTCCCCGCGCGCTACCGCGCCGAGGAGCTGACCCTGCGGGCCGCCGTCGCCGCCTACGACGACGCCGTCGTGGGCCGCCCGGATGGGGCCCGCGAGATCCGCGCCGGCGAGGAGCTCGCCCTCGCCGAGCAGGTCGTCCACCGGGGCTCGACGCGGGTCACCCTCGAGGATCTGGGCCGCCCCCTGGGCGCGCCCGATCTCGGGCGCTCGGCGATGCTCTCCGGCGATCGGCGCACGCTCCTGGCCCGCGCCGATCAGTGGGAGCACTGGTCGGTCCGCCTGCGCAGCCTGGAGGCGGCGCTGCTCGACGGCGATCCGGCGCGCGCGGCGGCGCTGGCCCGGCGCTACGCGGAGTTCGACCCCCGGGACGAAGAGCTGCGGGTCGCCGTGGCCGCCATGCTTTGTTTCGAGGGCGATCCCCGACGGGGCGCCGAGCTCCTCACCACGGTGCAGGCCGAGCGCGCCGAGAACCGCCACGAGGCCTGGTCGCGCAACTGGGGCGACGTGCGCGCGCTCCTGGTCGCCTGCGCGGGCAAGGCCCGGGTGGCCGCGCCGCCCCTCCCCGAGCACAGCGAGGCCGGCGCCGGCGACCAGGGCGAGGCGCGCGCCGTGCTGCGGCTCCGCCTCGTCGCCGAGAGCGATCCGGGCGACACCCTCGCCCTCCGCACCGCCGCGATCGACGTGATCGCCATGCTCAAGAGCGGCACGTTCACCTCCGGCGGGCGGCTGCGGGTGCTGGCGGCGCTGCTCGCCTGCGGGCACGCCGTCGACGCCAACCTGGCCGCCTTGCTGGCCACCCCGCACCTCGCCGACGGCGAGGCGCCGCTCCTCCCCGCCGCGCGCCCCCCCACGGCGATCGACTGGCTCTCCCAGCCGCGCGGCCTCCGCCCGGCGCCGTCCCGGCAGGCGCTCCGCCATGCCACCGACCGGCTCCGTCGCCTCGCCGCGGACCCCGAGCTCTCGCGGGAGGAGCGCCTCGCCCTGGAGACCGCCGCCTCTGCCGCCGCGCTCGAGGGGGCCCGCGCCTTCGCGCTCGCGGGCGACGGCGCCGGCGCCGTCGAGATGCTCGACCGTCGCGTTTCGACCGCGGGGGCGGCGGCGCGGGCGCTGGCCCGATCCACTGCCTGGTACGTCGCCGCCGAGCCGGAGCGCGCGCTCGCCGAGGTCGACACCAACCCCGGCGATCTCGGCGACGACGCCGCCGTCCGGGTGGCCTGGTGGATCCAGAAGGCCGAGCTCTTCGCTTCCACCGGCCGTCGCCACGAGGCGACCACCGCCGCCATCCTCGCCGACGACCTGGCGACCGCGCTGGGCGACAGCGGCCTCGCGGCCCGCGCGGCGTGGACCCGTCTCGCCTTCGCCCCTCTCTCCGCGTTGCGCGCCGCGCCCCCGCCTCCTCCCCCCGGCACCCGCGCCTGGCCCTGGTCCGTCGAGCGCGCCTCGGAGGAGGCCTCCGAGGAGGGTCGCCGGGTCTCCCTCGCCGGCGCCCTGGCGTTCTGGGAGACCGCCCGCCGCGCCTCGCCCGAGGAGAAGCGCGCCCTCCGCTACGCCGCCGTCGCCGATCACCGCGGCGACGCGCCCCGCGCCTTCTCGGCCTACCTCGCCCTCGGCGCCGAGCTGCTCCCCGAGGGGGACGGCGACGTCGAGGTGTGGCTCGACGCCTTCGCGGCCACCGCCTCGCGAGAGCTCACGCTGCGCGCCTACTGCTGGACGCGCGCCCAGGCGGCGCGCTTCCGCGGCGACCTCGCGGCCGGCGCGCGCTGGACCGAGCGCTACCGTGCCCTCGCTCGCCGCGCGGCCGCGCCGGACGACGCGGAGCTGGCCGCGGCGCTGGGGATCTGAGAGGAGAGAGGTCATGAAACCTGGTTTGAAGCGCGGGCTGAAGATCGCGGCCGTGGTGCTGCTCGTCCTCATCGGGGTCCCGGCGGTGGCCATCGGATCGGCGTTCGTGGGGACGTCGGACATCAAGGAGGTCGAGCTCGAGCCGGGCATCCAGATCGTCAAGGATGGGATCGTCAGCGTCGGGGTGATCGACATCGGCGGCGGCAAGGTCGCCCTCATCGACGCCGGCAACGACAAGGACGGCAAGGCCATCCTCGCCGATCTCAAGAAGAAGAACCTCGGCCCGGAGGCGGTCACCGCGGTGCTCCTCACCCACGGGCACCCCGATCACCTCAACGGCTGCCACCTCTTTCCCCACGCGGCGATCTACGCGCTCGCAGAGGACGTGGCCCTCGCCGAGGGCCGCGAGGCGGGCAAGAGCACCATGGGCAAGATCATCGGCGCCAAGCCCACCGGGCTCAAGATCACCAACCCCATCGACGACGGCGCCACGCTCGTGCTCGGCAACCGGAGCGTGCGTGTCTTCTCCATCCCCGGCCACACCGGGGGCAGCGCGGCGTACCTGGTCGACGGCGTTCTCTTCCTCGGCGACAGCGTCGGGTCGACCAAGGAGGGCACCATCCGCGCGGCGCCCCCGCTGTTCTCCGACAACCCGGCGCAGAACCGCGCCTCGATCCACGCCCTCGCGCTGCGGCTCCAGCCCATCGCCCCCCAGATCAGGGAGCTCGTCCCCGCCCACAGCGGCCCCCTCCGCGGCCTCGACCCGCTCCTCGCCTTCACGCCCTGAGCGCATGAGCCGCGCCTCCATCCCCCCTCGCGCCAGCGTCCCGCCCCGGGCCGGCCGGCGTCGCATCCTCCCCATCGCCGAGCGGCTCCACGCCGACACCGGGTACGCGGGCCGTGGCGTCACCATCGCCTTCCTCGACGCGGGCTTCTACGCCCACCCGGACCTGTGCACCCCGCGCGATCGCATCGTGGCCTACCACGACCTCTTCGCGGCGGGCGCCGCCCGCTCGGACCTGGAGCGTGGCGACGCCTCGTCCTGGCACGGCATGATGACCTCCGTCGTCGCCGCCGGGAACGGCGCGCTCTCGGGGGGGCGCTTCCGCGGCCTGGCGTGGGAGGCGGACGTGGCCCTGGTCAAGGTGGGGTCCGCGCACCGCATCGTCCACGACGACATCCGCCGCGGCATCGAGTGGGTGATCGAGAACCGCGCGCGCTACAACATCCGCGTCCTCAACATCTCCTGCGGCGGCGACTACGAGGAGTCGTACCTCACCGACGGCCTCTCCCGCGCCGCCGACGAGGCCGCGCGCTGCGGCATCGTGGTGGTCGCGGCCGCGGGCAACGCCGGGCACGACGCCGAGCACCACGTGCTCCCCCCGGCCAGCGCGCCCAGCGTCCTCGCCGTGGGCGGCCTCGACGACGGCGGCGCCGGGGAGGCGAGCCATGGCTATCACTCGTCCTACGGCCTCACCATCGACGGACTGCAGAAGCCGGAGGTGATCGCTCCCGCCATCTGGGTGGCCGCGCCGATCCTCCCGGGCACGCCCACCGCGGACCAGGCTCGCCTCCTCGCCCTCCTCGACGAGGCGCGTGACGACGAGCTCGGCGGGCTGCTCCGCCAGAACGTCGGCGTCGACCCGGACCTCGACGCCACCGCGGCGCGCGAGCCGTACCTGGTGCGCCAGGTGGTCGCCGCCAAGTGGCGCGACGCCAAGGTGATCTCCGGCCACTACAAGCACGTCGACGGCACCAGCTTCGCCGCCCCGATCGTGAGCAGCGTGGTGGCCCAGATGCTCGAGGCCAACCCCGCGCTCAAGCCCTACCAGTGCCGGCGCATCCTCATGACCACGGCGCGCGGCGTGCCCGGGACCGCGCTCGATCGGCAGGGGTGGGGCGTGGTGCAGCCGCGCGCGGCCGTCGAAGCGGCGCGGGCCGCGACCTCCGCGTCCCCGCGTTGACGGGACCCCCACCCGGCGTTACGGCCCGAGCCCATGCTTGCCTTCCCCTGCTGGCGCGCCGCGCTGCCCGCTCTCGCCCTGGGCGCCGCGGTGCTCGCGGGAGCGGGGGGCGCCGCCGCGGCCGACCCGCCGTGGCACGTGGGGGCCAGCTTCGGCTACGCGGCCCTCTTCGGGGACAGCACCTGGCACGGCTTCGGCGGCGGCGCGCAGCTGGCCTACGAGCTCAACGACACCTTCCGGCTGCTCGCCGACCTCGACGCCACCGAGCACCCGTCGCCTCGCTGGCTGGTGGTGAGCGGCGCCGTCGGCGCGGCCTACGTGCTCGACGTGCTGGAGTGGGTGCCCTGGGCCGGCGCCGAGATCGGCCCGGCCGCGCTGCTCAGCGGCGCCCCGACCTGCGGTCACGCCCAGCCGTGCGCCTCGCTCAGCCTCGACCTCGCGGTGCCGTTCGGCCTCGACTACCGGATCTCGAAGAGGTTCAACGTGGGGGTCGGCGGGCGCTTCCAGATGCTGCTGGGATCGTCGCAGTGGACGGCCCTCAGCGTCGGTGCCCGCGCGGAGTACGTCTGGGGGAAGTGAGCGCGGTCGGGGAACGCTCTCGGGCGTTCCCCAGGAAGGTCGGGGAACGCTCTCGGGCGTTCCCCGGGATGACGAATCAGTGCGTGCAGACCTGCGCCTGGTTGATGCCCGCGTCGCCCCCGTCCGGCACCCCGCCGTCGGCGTAGACCACCGACTCGCAGTCGTCGCTGGCCGGGACGAGATCGTGGCACTTGTCGTTGGGGGAGAGGCCCCAGTTGCAGTAGTCGAGGTAGACGAAGCCGGTGATCGACTGGAACGTCGGGCTGTAGGTCGGGAACGAGGGGCCGCTGTAGCAAGCGTCGATCTTGTCCACGTAGCCGACGTAGTAGAGCTTGTCGCCGACCTGGATGCCGTCCTGCAGGTACATGTGGCCGTAGGTGTCGGTGAGCGCCCCCTGGTAGGCCATGACGCTCACGTTCTGGGCCTGGACGAGCACGCTGCCATAGGCGTCCAGCCAGGTCTGGCCATTGCCGTCGGCCAGGCTGGCGAGGTCCGTGGTGCTGAGGACGTAGGGCGCGGGCACGGGCCCCGCCTTGCTGGTGCGCGTGGCGACGGTGACGCTGGCGAGCTGGAGCTGGGCCACGCTGCTGGAGCCGACGCCGGCGTCGGCGGCGCTGCACTCCGCCGAGATGTACGGGGCGGTGGTGCCGCTGATGTCGAAGACGTCGCCGGGCTGGGTGTCGTCGGGGAACGGAGAGCCGCTGGGCATCCCGGGGGCGGGGGGATAGGGCTGGATGGTCGGACAGTACGCCTTGGTCCCACCGTCGGCCACCGAAGCCGGCGTGCCGTCTCCCGCCACGAGGAGGCCGGTGTTGGGTCCCATCGTGGTGAGCCCCGGCGCCGAGACGAACAGCCCCCACAGGCACGAGCCGGACGAGCCCTTGGAGATCAGGAAGGGGATGCTCATCGCCACCACGCCCTTGACCGTGACCACCGTCTTGGGGCCCACGTGGCCCGCCGCCGTCGGGTCGGCGATCTGCTGGATGGTGACCACCTGGGCCTGGTTCTGCCCGCCGGTGCCCGCCTGGGCGGAGGTGGTGCTGGCGGCCGACGAGCCCCCGGTGCTGCTCCCCGTCGCGGTGTCGCTGCTGCGGCAGGCCGCGAGGCTGGAGCCGAGCGCGAGGGCGCCGGTGAGGGCGGTCGTGCAGACAAAGACCCGGGTGCTGTTCGTCTTCATGAGGCTCCTCGAGGGTACTGCCGAAGGAAGGCGGCCACGTCACATGGCCGTATCGCTGCCGTGACCCTCCGCGGCGGAAGGGGGCCGGAGGGCGCACGGCTACACGGGGCCGCCACGGGGGTCAAGCGAGGCAGCCTCCCCAGGTCGGGGCGCGCGTGCTAGGTTCGCGGCTCTTGCAGTGGGCCGGGCGGTCGGGGTGGTCCCGGCCTGCATCCTGCGCTCGCGTGGACCCCCGATGTCGAGGACGGGTACCCCGATCGAGACCCGCGAGCCGCGCGCCACCAGCCGCCCACCGCCGATGCCTCACGCGCCGCCGCCGGTGATCGAGACCGTCGTCGCGCCGCTGCGCGCGTTGCTCGAGATCCGCCTCGAAGGCGCCCCCACGGTGCGCCGGGTGCTGGCCGAGTCGCCGATGGTGATCGGGCGGGTGCCCGGCGTGGGGCTCCTCCTCGACCACCACACGGTCTCGCGCCGCCACGCCGAGATGGTCTGCGATCCCTTCGGCCGCTGGTGGATCCGCGACCTGGGCAGCACCAACGGGACGGTGGTCGACGGCGAGCCGATCGGCGGCGAGCGCGTGCTCTCCCCGGGCGATTTCATCAGCCTCGGGGACTACACCCTCTCGTTCTCGGTCGAGTCCGCCGGCGAGACCAAGCAGCCGGTGGACCTCGATCCCGGCGACGACGACAAGCCCACCGTCATCCGCCGCCTCCTCGACCTCGAGGCGCCGCGCATCGCCGCCGGGCACCTGCGCACCCTCCTCGAGCTCAGCAAGCACCTCACCGCCATCGCCGATCCGGGCGAGCGCCGCGACGCCCTCTGCGCCCTCATCGTCCGCGAAGACTTCCACGCCGCCGACGCCGTGGTGATCCGCGTCGAGGGCCGCCGCCGCTACCGCCCGCTGTCGAGGGTGCACCGGGTCACGCTGGGGGCTCCGGCGGGTCCTGCTGGGTACCCCCACGGCCGAGCTGCCGGCACCTCCGAGCGCCCGCTCTACATCTCGCGCCGCGTCCTCGACATGCTCCACGACTCGCGCGAGCCGGTGCTGGCCACCAACATGACCGGCCGCCTCGACCTCGGCCAGATCCCCGGCGCCGCCGAGACGAACCTCACCCGCGACCTGATGGAGCTCTGGGTCCTGGCGGTCCCGTTCCGCATCGGCAGCGACGCGATGGACGTGCTCTACGCCACCGTCCCGCGCGACTGCGCCACCGCCGAGTGGCTCAACCTCTACGCCCTCGCCGGCGAGGTCTACAAGCAGGGCGAGACGCTCTGGGCCGCCCGCCGCCACGCCCAGGAGAACGCCGCCATCGAGCGCGAGCTCGACACCGCCCGGCAGATCCAGCGCGGCCTGGTGCCCGGCCCCTACTCGTCGGCGGGCCTCGACGTCACCGTCGGCTTCGAGCCGTGCAAGTGGGTGGGGGGCGACTACGTGGACGTGGTCCCCCTCTCCGACGGCCGCGTCCTCCTCGCGGTCGCCGACGTCTGCGGCAAGGGCCTGCACGCCGCCATGGTCGGCTCCAGCCTGCACACCATGGTGCGCGCCGCCGCCGACGTGAACCCGCCGCTCCCCCGCCTGGTCGAGCGCGTCAACCGCCACCTCTGCGAGTGGCTGCCCCAGGACTCGTTCGTCACCCTGGTCGCCGCCGCCGTCGACCCCCGCACCGGCGACGTCGAGTTCGTCAACGCCGGCCACCCTCCTGGGTTCATCGTCGGCGCCGGCGGCCGCCTCACCACCCTCCAGTCCGCGGAGAACCCGGCGCTCGGCATCGCGCCCGCGGCGATGGCGTCCCAGCGCGCCCGCCTCGCCCCCGGCGACGTGCTGGTGATGTACACCGATGGCCTCTCCGAGCTCACCAACGGCGCCGCCGAGATGCTCGGCGTCGAGCGCCTCGGCGAGGAGCTCGCGGCCATCTGCATCGCCAGCGGCCGGCGCGGGGTGGCTGCCATTGGCGCCGCGCTCAACGAGCGGTTGGAGGCTTTCCGGGAGGGGGAGCTGCCGGGGGACGACCGGACCTTCCTGCTGGCGCAGAGGCGGTAGTCACGATGGGGGGGCCGAAGGCCCCCCCAAACCCCCTGGGTGCTGTGGACGAGGTACGAGCGACCACGCTCATTGGAACCGCGCGCGTCAGCGAGCGTCAGCGAGCGGACCGCTCTACCTAGTCGGCCATGAAGAGGGTGGTCGCGAAGCCGCTCTCTTCGTCGACCCACTGCTGCTCACAGCGGAGGCCGGCGCGGCGGCCCATCGCGGCCAGCCCCTCGGGGCTGTGCTTGTAGGAGCTCTCGGTCCAGATGGTCTCGCCTTCCTCGAAGGCCGCGTCGATCGCCGCCACGGGGATGCGGGCGACCTGACGCCGGCGGCTCACCAGGTGCATCTCCACCCGGGCGGCGCCGGCGTCCCAGGTGGCGCGGTGGGCGAAGGCGTCGAGATCGAAGTCGCCGCCGAGCTCGGCGTTGATGCGCTGGAGCACGTTCTTGTTGAAGGCGGCGGTGACGCCGAGCGGGTCGTCGTAGGCGAGGAGGAGCGCGGCCTCGGCGCGGATCAGGTCGGCGCCGAGGAGGAGGCCGTCGCCGGGGCCGAGCGCGGCGCGGATGGCGTCGAGGAGCGTGGCGGCGGCGGGGGGATCGAAGTTGCCGATGTTCGATCCGAGGAAGCACACCACCCGCGCCCCGCGCGAGGGGCGCTCGGCGGCGAGCGCGGCGAGCCCGGCCTCGTAGGAGGCGCGGTGGCCGACGACGCGGGCGCCGGCGAGGGAGCCGAGCGCGGCGCGGCCGAGATCCAGGGCCTTCTCGGAGATGTCGACGAGGTGGATGTCGAGCGGCGCCCCGCGGGCGAGGAGAGGTCGGGCGAGGCGGGCGAGCTTCTCGCCGCTGCCGCTGCCCAGCTCGACCAGCTCGGCGACGGCGGGGAAGGGGGCCACCATCGCGGCGCCGGAGCGCTCCAGCAGGCGGGTCTCGGCGCGGGTGATCGGGTACCAGGGGAGCTGGCAGATCGCCTCGAAGAGCTGCGAGCCGAGCGCGTCGTAGAAGTACTTGGCGGGGAGCACCTTGCGCTTCGCCCCCAGGCCGGCCCGCACGTCCGCGGCGAACGTCCGGAGCTCGCCGTCCATCAGGCCCGTCGGAATCTTCATGACCGCCTTCTACCTCCGATCGACCGCGCGCGCTCTGTCACGGACGTTGCCCACGCGCGAGGGCGCTGCTAGTCGCTCCGCGGAGCGACCATGACCGACCCCGTCCTGCCCCTGCTCTTCCGCGACGATCCGGAGTTCCTCGCCGACCTCCCCTACGATCCGGAGGTGCTCTTCTTCGACGAGCTGCTCGAGGTCGACCGCGAGAAGAGCCTGGTGCGCTGCCGCATGGCCACCGACGACGCGATGCCGCTCACCCGCTCGCAGCGGGCCCACCCTCTTCATCATCCGCGCCACGTCGCCGGCGGCGTGATGGTGCACGCCTCGGGCATGCTCGGCTTCGTCCACGCTTACCACGTGCTCGGGCTGCGCCACCGCGACGGCTGGATCGGCTACGGCACGCACATCCACCGGGTGGTCTTCCGCAAGCTGGTGACGCCGGGCATGCCCATCGAGGCCACCTGCCAGGCGACCCGGACGCGCACCGGCAAGCAGCGCTACCTCGTCCGCTACCGCTTCGAGATGCGCCACGAGGGCGCGCTCTGCTACGAGGGCGATCAGACGGCGGTGTGGATGCTCATGGACGGGACCACGTCCCCGACGATCGGCGCCGCGGACGAGGGTTGACGCCCCCGGGGTTGCGATCCCCCGCGACATCGTTTACCCCGGCCCGCATGGCGGATGTCGACGTCGGTACCATCGTTCCTTCCACGCGGGATCTTCTCCAGGCCGTCTCCACGCGCCGCCGTAACCTGGCGCTGATCGGCCTCCTCGCCGCCCCTGGTCACGACGGAGGCGAGGGCGTCGCGGCCGAGGCGGCCCGCCTCGCCGACCTCAACGTCTCGGCCTTCGCCACCGTGGAGCCCGGCCCCGTGCTCTCCCTGGCCGCCCGCGCCACCAAGACGGTGCCCGCGCTCTGCCTCCTCGCCGCCGCCGACCGCGACGCCCTCCTCGCCGCCCGCCAGCACGGCGCCGACGGCGTCGTCATCGACGCGGCGATGCCCCTCGACGCCTGGGACCGGCTCGCCAAGGTCGCCCGCACCATGCGGATGCTGCCGATCGCGCTGGCGACCGACGCCTCCAGCCTCGAGGCCGCGATCAAGGCCGGAGCCCGCGCCATCCTCCTCCGCGCCGGCACCGCCGACGCCCTCCTCGCGCTCGCCGCCGGGGCCCCGCGCGGCGTGACCCTGATCGGCCACGTCGAGGGCGGCGACGCCGACTCCATCCGCGCCCTCGCCGGCAAGGTCGACGCCGCCGTGGTCGCCCCCTCCCTCCACACGGCGCCGAGCTTCGCCGAGCTCGTCGCCGAGGTCGATCCCTGAGCCGCGAGGATGCCATGAGCTCCCCCGACCTCGAGATCGCCTCCACCGGCGCCCTCCTCCACGTCCGCGCCGACCTCGGCGCCTTCCGCGTCACCGGCGCCGACCGCCTCACCTGGCTCAACGGCCTCGTCACCCAGGAGGTCGGCAAGCTCGCCCCTGGCAGCGGCGCCTACGGGCTCGCCGTCGGCAAGACCGGCAAGGTGCTGGCGGAGCTGTGGTTCGTGGCCGGCCCGGATCACGCCCTGGTGATCACGGCCAGGGACCGGCTCGAGGGGCTCCTCGAGCATTTCGAGAAGCACCTCATCATGGAGGACGCGGAGCTGAGCGCGCCCCTCGAGCGCGCAGTGCTCTTCGTCCACGGGCCCGAGGCCGCGGCCGTCGTGGCCGAGGCGCGGGCGCTGGGCGGTGAGGGCGCGTCCATCGACTGGACCGGTCACGGAGCGGCCGTCGTCGTCGCCGCCGAGGCGGATGCCGGCCCCCTCGTCGCCGCGCTGCTCGCCGGTGGACCGGCCCGCGCGCGGGCCACCGAGGCGGGCTGGGAGGCGCTCCGCATCGGCTGGGGGCTGCCGCGCTTCGGCGTCGACTACGACGACCAGACGCTCCCCCAGGAGGCCTCCCTGGAGAAGGCCGCCGTCTCGTTCACCAAGGGCTGCTATCTCGGGCAAGAGACGGTGTTCATGGTGGAGAAGCGCGGTCACCCCAAGAAGAAGCTGGTGCGCCTCACCGTGGAGGGCAGCGAGGCGCTGCTCGCGGGGGCCGAGATCGCCCTGCCAGAGGTGGGCGCGGTGGGAGCGGTCACCAGTGCCACGCCGGCGGAGGGCGGCGGGTGGGTGGCCCTCGGCTCGGTGAAGTACAAGCATGCCGTGGCGGACACGGCGGTGGTCGCCGGGGGGCGGGCGGCGAGGGTGATCGGGGTCGTGCACGATCGATGAGGGCGGGAGTCGAGCGGGGCTCTACAACGCTCACGACCGACCGGCTTGCGCGCCCGGGAGCGCCGCCCTACTTCTCGGGGCGATGATCGCTCCGGGGCAGCGGATGCGCGTGACGGCCACCACGGCTGTCGTCCTGCACGCCCTCGCCCTGGCGTTCGCTGCCACCGAGAAGGCGCCTCCGCCAAGCGCGGACCCGGCGGCGGTGGAGCTCGATCCCATCGAGATCGTGGAGGCTCCGACTCCGCTCAGGGCGCTGCCCGTGGAGCCAGCGGTTGCCCCGGTGGCGACCACGGGCGCGCCCTCTCCCGTCGCGCGTCCGCGGGTCGCGGCGCATGCGCGAGCTCCAGGGGCTTCGTCGGGTGGCGCTGCCGCGGCCGAGGCGAGCAGCTCCGAGGAGGCCGCTCCTGGGGGGACGGGGCTCACGCTGTCCCCCGAGACGTCTGCGGCCTCGGCGCCCGCTCCCGATGCGCTGCCGCCGCCGCTCTTACCGCGCGCGGTCTCCGCCCCGTGGAGCGTGCTCGAAGGGCCGCTCGCGGCGCGGAGCGCGGGCCTCGGTCTGAGCACCTCGTCCCAGGTGACGGCGACGGTGCAGCGCGTGGCCCAGAGCGAGGCGGCGCCCGCCAACGGACACGGGATGGTGCGAATCACCGTCGAGGAGGACGGGACCGTGTCCGGCGTGACCACCACCAGCCCGAGCTGGGCGGCGCTGGCAAGGGCGCTCCGGGCGGCGCTCGCGGGCCGTCGCTTCCGGGCGCCGGGCCGGCACGGGGCGGTCCTCTCCTATGCAGTCGACGCCGTGCTCACGCGCGCGCCGGCTCTGCTGACCGGCGAGAAGAGGGCCACGGCCAGCCCCGACGGCGTCGGCTCGCAGCAGGGAGGCATGTCGGTCGACAAGGCGCCGCAGATGGCCGTCATCGACTACCAGGCGCTCCTCCCGGTCCTCCGGCACGTGGTCAAGGTTGAGCTGCTGCGGGAGGATCCGCGCTGAAAGCGTTGATCAGGAGCGAGGAGACGTCGGTAGACGCAACGCCGGCCTGCTGGCTACCTTCGCCCGTCCGTCGCCGGCGAAAGAGGGACCCTGCCTCCGCCTCGCGGTGGGAGGACGGGGGCGAGCTACCGGCGCGGCGTGCTCAAAGGCTCGCTCGGGGCGGCGCTCTCCCCGGCGGCGCGGATGCGCGCGTCGAGGATGGCCCGGGCCCTCTGGTATTGCTTGGCCACGGTGGAGAGGGGGCGGCGGAGCGCCAGGGCGGTCTCAGCATAGGTGAGCTCGTAGACGTCGACGCACACGATGAGCTCGACCTCGTCCTGTTTCATGGCCTTGAAGTGCTCGAGGAGCTTGCCCTGGCGCTCGTAGATCTCGGCCATCCCCTCGGGGTCGCGCTCCGTGGAGGCGATCTCGAGGGTCTCGACCACGATCGGTGGCCTGCGGAGGCGCTTGTGGTTGGAGACCTCGTGGCCGACGATGGTGACAATGAGGGCCTCGGGGTTCCTTATCGGCTCTCCCCGCTTCTCCCGCTTGACCACCTCGAAGCTCACGGTGGTCCAGACCTTCTGGATCAGGTCCTTCACCGACTCCGGGAGGAGGTCCCGGCGGCGGCCCAGGAACTGGCGGACGAAGGGGGCCTATCGGGTGTAGAGGGCGTTGAAGGCGGCCCATATGCCCCTGGGCCCGCCCAGGGGCGTCGGGCGCGAGGCGCGGGCGAGGGGCGCCGCGGGCGGCGCGGCGTCCGAGGGGGCGGGGGTTGCGGTCTCCGTGTCGTCGTCCAGGGGGGCCATGGCGTTCCTCCGGAGGGAAGGGCGGGAGCGCGCGCCCGCTCGCGTCGCCGTGGGTGCCGGCGGGTGGGTGACCGTTCAGGATGCGTCGGGGGCAGAGGTGGGGCCAGGGGGGAGCACGATCGCGACGTTCGGGGGCGGGGAGTGTGGGGTGAAGGTGGCGCTTTCTCGGGGAAAGGGGGGGCGAGGGTCGGGCCGCGTGGGGCGAGGGTCGGGCCTCGTGGGGTGAGGGACGGGCCGCGTGG
>Ga0302279_10004381_pt1 | contig 16760 bp, 12 predicted proteins | sample III_Bog_N3_3_FD_194541 | JGI IMG/M metagenome (GOLD analysis project Ga0302279, IMG submission 194541) | Peat permafrost microbial communities from Stordalen Mire near Abisko, Sweden - III_Bog_N3_3 | ecosystem: Environmental > Terrestrial > Soil > Wetlands > Peat | place: Sweden: Abisko...
CGGGGCACCCGCGGCGTCGGCGCCTCCCGGGTTGGCTCGCTCTCGCGATCTCCCTCGCGCTCACGGCCGCTACCCTCGGGAGCGCGGGATGCCGCAAGACCGCGCCGGCGTCCTCCGCCACACCGACGAAGGACGAGTTCGCGGCCATCATGGTCGAGGCGTTCGGGGAGCGGCACAAGATCGCCCGCTACGACGCCGCGCAGTTCGCGCTCGACTTCTCGCAGGGGGATGGGGGAAGCGCCAATGTCCTCTTCCTCCGCAACGCGTACGATGAATACTGCGCAGCCCCGGCGAGCGAGCGGCGCGCCGTCGTCCTGCACTATGCCAGGGACGCCAACGAACGGACTGTCTCGGCGGCGACGCTCGACGTCGTTCGTGCACGGCTACTGCCCATCGTTCGCGAAGGCCTCTTCTTCGAAAACGTGGCCACGACGGTCGCCCTCGAGCACGACGCCGGGTCCTGGTCGTTGCCGCATCGTGCCGTCGGGGGCGTGATGCACGAGGGCGTCGCGATCGACTCGGAAGGAAGCATCCAACCCGTCACCACCCGTGACCTGGACAAGTGGTCTGCGCGCTTCGAAGACCTTCTCCCCATCGCGATTGCCAACCTGCGCCTGCGCTCGAGCGAAGCCTTCCAGTCGCCGCAGGCAGGGGGCTACGTCTCGCCGTGGCGCGACAATTACGACGCGAGCCGGTTGCTCCTCGTCGACGTCGTCCGGCGCCTGGCCGTTCACGGCGCGCCGGTCGCCATGGTGCCGAGCCGCGACGTGCTCATCATCACGGGAGACCAGGACATCGAGGGCCTCGCGAAGGCGGCGGACCTCGCGGAGGAGACGCTCGCCAAGCCACGCGCCATGAACGCCCTCGCCCTGCGGCTTGAGGCCGACTCGTGGGTGCCGTTTCTCCCGGCGAAACCGGAAGCGCTGCGGCGGCGGTTCGCGCGCATCGCGGTGACGGCGATGAACGATCTGTACCGCCAGCAGAAGGAGCTCCTCGACCGCGCAAACACGCGGCAGGGGCAGGACATCTTCGTCGCCACGTTCACGGCGCTCGAACGCAAAGCAGACGACGAGGTCACGAGCAGCTCCGTCTGGAGCAAGGACGTCCCGACCCTCTTGCCCAGGACCGACAAGATCGGCTTCGTCGATCCGGACCTGCCCAAGGGCGAGCAGGTCCTCGGGTTCGCGAGCTGGGAGCGCGTGCAGACGGTAGTGCCCGGCCTCCTCGTCCCACAGGCGATGTCCCCCGAGCGTTACCGCGTGGAGGCCTTCCCGAGCCCCGAGCAGCTCCGCAAGCTCGGGTTGACGGCGGATCCATTCAGCCCCCGCACCAGACCGTAGGCGCCGCGAGGGCGGTCCGGCGCGCAGCCGTCACGCAGGGCGTCGGGACCGCGTGACGAGCACGAGCGTGCCCACGCACGCCGCGATGAACGATCCGAGCAGACACCCGATTTTGGCGATGGCCGAGGCCGCGCCGGGTAGTGAGGCTTGATCCGCCATCAGCAGCGCCACGGTATCGGCCACACCGCAGAGGCACGCGGCGCCGAGAAACTGGCGCAGCGAGACGCCGCCGGGAGCGACCGCGCCGCCCGACTTGATCGCGAGCCAGGACGCGAGCGAGATCCCGAGCGGCTTGCCGATCACGAGCCCGAGCACGACGCCCCCCAGGATGCGCGCCGCACCAGCGGTCGAGACGTCCACGTTCAGCGACACGCCCGTGGCCGAGAACGCAAAGAGCGGCAGCACCACGTAGGCGCTCCACGGGGCCACGGCCCTCTCGATCCGATCCGCGGGTGACAGGAGCCGCTCGCTGGCGGCCGACAGGTTGCGGCTCGCCCAGTCCCACACGGGCTCCTGATCGACCCGCAGCCCTTCGCCTCCGCCGCTGTTCTTGTCCTGCAGCTCCCGCTCGGCGTACTCGAGGGCAGCAAGGGCGGTCGCCGCCTGCGCCAGGAGCGGGGCCGCGGCAGGCGCCGGCCGGGTGGGAAGGAACGCGGCGAGCAGCACTCCGGCGAGAGCCCCGTGCACGCCGGCGTCGTGCAGCGTGACCCAGAGCGCCACCGTGACGATGGCGTACGGCCACGTCACGTAGACACGCCATCGATTGAGAGCGAAGAGGCACACGATCGCCGCCGCGCTGCCGGCGAGCCACGTCACCTCGAGCGACCGCGGAAAGAAGATCGCCAGGATGAGGACCGAGAGCACGTCGTCGACGACCGCGAGCGCAGCGACGAAGACGCGCAAGCCGGCGGGAATTCGCTCGCCCAGGAGCGCGAGGATGCCGAGCGTGAACGCCACGTCGGTCGCGGTGGGTATCGACCATCCATGCTCGAGCGGCGTGCCGTGGTTGAGCGCGGTGTAGAGGAGCGCCGGAGCGATCACGCCGCCGATCGCGGCCACGACCGGCAGCACGGCCGCACGGCGGTCGGTCAGCGTGCCGGCGGTCATCTCGCGCCGGATCTCGAGACCGACCAGCAGGAAGAAGATCGCGAGAAGACCCTCGGAGCACCATTCCCCGACGGTCATCGACAGCCATCGGGGCGAGCCGAGGACGAGCGTGGAGTCGATGATCGCGCGGTAGCCCGCGCGGAGCGGCGAGTTGGCGCAGGCGATGGCCGCCGCTGCCGCCAGCAGCAACACGAGCCCTCCCGACGCGGGTAGGCTCGCAAAGACCCGGCCCGCGTGCTTGACCCGGACGGCGACGGGACGGTTGAGCGCTTCGAGGAGCGAGTAGAAGTCCCACGCGCCGTCGTAACGCGCCCCCTCCACGAAGAACGTCGGCGTCCCCGTCACCCCGTTTGCGCGCCCCTCCGCGATGTCGTCCTCGACGCGCTTCCCGACTTCGTCCCCGCCCAGGTCGGCGGCGAACCGATCCATGTCGAGACCGAGCTCGCCGGCGAGGCCGAGGAGGACGGGCTCCGTCAGGGGAGGTTCGCGTTGAAAGAGGCGGTCGTGCATCGGCCAGAACTTGCCCTGCAGCGCCGCGGCCTCGGCGGCACGCGCCACGAGGGTGGCGCCGGGGTGCGCGCGCTCGTTGGGGAAGTGCCGGAACACGTAGACCAGGCGATCGCCGAGCGCCTCGCGAAGGCGCGCCAGCACCGGAAGGAGACGACGGCAATACGGACAGAGGAAGTCCCCGTACGAGACCACCGTGACGAGGTCTCCTTCCCGTCCGCCGCCACGGATGTGATCGCGCTCGGGGTCGACGTCCCGCTGGAGTCGGTACGCCGCGCCCTGGTCGCTCACGATCGCGCGGAGGGTGTACGGGAGGTCGTCATCTCCCTACGGCTCCGCTGTCACGACGAGCCCCACGGTCTCCCCCCGCAAGAACCCCGGGATCGCCTCGCGCACCGCGGTCGGAATCCCGTGCGGGCCCTCGAACTCGAGCCACTGCACGTCGTGGCCTCCCGCGGCGAAGAGCTGCGCGGTGGCGCGCCCCTTGGGGAGCGCGACGATCGAGTCCTGCTTGCCGTGGGTGACCAGCACGCGCATACGGGGATGGCCCGTGACCGGGGAGTGGTCCATGTGCACGCCGCCACCCGACATCACGATGACGCCGCCGAGCGCGCAGTCCGCCGGGCCCCGCAGCGCGACCTCCGCCGCCATCCAGCCGCCCTGCGAGAAGCCGCCCACGTAGATGTCTCCGCACTCTGCGCCCTTCTTGCGCGCGTAGTCGATGACCTCCCACACGCGCTGGCTCGTGTTCTCGACCTCGGCCGGGAGGCGGGTCGTGTACTCCGAGGGCACCATCGGCGGGAGCCACGCGCGGCCCGTGACGTTGACGCGGTGCGGGCCGGCGGGGACGAGGAAGGTCACGTCCGGCGAGGCCGCCGAGAGCTGCTCGGCGAGGCTCACGAGGTCATCCCCGGAGGCGCCGTACCCGTGCAGGAGCACGAGGACCTTGTTTCCGTCCGAGGGCTTCGGACCGACGCGCTTGAAGCCGAGCGCGGGGGAGAGCCACCCCCACACGAAGTAGGCCGCGGTGGCGAGGACGGCCACGAGGAGGGCCCTCGGCAGCCACTGCTGCACGAGCGATGGCGGCGGCGGGGGGGCAGGCTGCGGGCGGTAGGACGGCCGCATGTACGACGGCGGGGGCGGCGGCGGAATCACGCTCGGAGGCTTCAGAGGGGTACCTCACCCAGAAGCTGGACCCGGACGATGCGCGACGCGCGGGCCCCGATGTCCGAGATGTCGAACGCCTTCGTCGCGCCGGTCGGCATCCCTTCGCCGCAGCGGCGCGTCCATCCGGTGCCGTCGCATCCGCCCTCGGGGCCGGCCCCCGGCGTCAACGCGCCGCTCAGCGCCGTGCGCGCACCGCTCGGCATGGTGCGCTCTGCCACGATGCGGAGCCGCGTGCGCAGGCCCCGCGAGTCGCCGGCGACGTGCAGGGCCTTCGCGGACATCAGCTTCACGAGCTCCTGCGCCACGTCGTTCCACGCGGAGCTGTCGGCCGACGAGGAGACCACGTGGGCGGCGACGACCCGCCCGTTCGCGTCCGACTCGACGTCGAACGTCGCGGTCCCGACGTCGGGCGCGATCGAAGGCGAGGCTGCCTCGTGCGCGGCGGTGACGAGGGGGCTGCTGGCGCTGAGACCGAGCGAGCGGTCGTGCGCGTCGAGGCCCTCGCGCAGGATCTGGTTCAGCTTGTGGGCGGAGGAGGCGGGGGAGGGCGGCGCGTCCGCGCCTGCAGGCGGGGCGACGGCGACGGGATCGCTGCTCGAGGCGACGCTCTTCCAGTAGGTCCCCACCCCGAGGTCGACCGGGGTGCCTCGTGGAAAGGACCAGGTTCCCCCGCTCTCGGCCGGAGCGGGCGCCGGGGCATTCTCGCCCTCCCGCGAGCCCGGGGGGGACGGCAGGGGGGGAGCGACCGCGTTCGCCTCGTGGAGGGGCGCGACGCCGCGGGCAATTGCCACGGCCGCGGCGGTAGCCGTGGAAGGCTCGGGAGGAGCCTCCGGGGCCTGGACCTCGGGCACGGACGTCCTGTCTATCTCGATCTCGAGGCCCGAGACCTCGCGGGCGGCGGGCGGCACCGCCAGGTGCCGCAGTCCCACCGCCGCCCCGGCCACGAGGTGTAGGGTGAGGGAGGCCACCAGGGCCGGCGCAGTCGTCTTTCTGAACAGAGCCATGCGACCGGGGTGTCCGCCTTGTGCTTCGGCCGCACGTCCGCGGCACCCACTGCCGAGCAATGGGCGTGCCGACATTAGCTCACTTCCGTCGGGTGCCCCACCCCAACCGGCATTCCGCCTCATCTGTTTCTGGGATCCCGTATAACCTCCGGGGCGGACTGTGGCCGACCAGGCCAAATGAGAGCGAGGGGTCCATGTGGTATCTGAGTCGGGGCGGAGCGGTCGAAGGGCCTTTTTCGGAAGAGCAGCTGAGGGCGATGCAGGCCCGTGGTGAACTGGCGGGCACACAGCTCTGTGCGGTCGGCGGGACGGAGTGGAAGCCCGCCGAGACGGTCATGGGCCCCGCCCAGCCTGCGCCCCAGGCCGGTGGCTGGAACCCGAATGCCCCCCCGCAGGGTGGCCCTCCTCCCGGTTACGCTGGCGGTACGGCCGTCATGCAAGCGACGCCCTACGGCCAGCCTGGCCCGGGGCAGTATGGCGCACCCCAGGGCTCTCCGTACGGAGGTCCGCAGCAAGGAGGGCCGCCGCAATACGGCGGTCAGCCCGGCGCCTCGCCTTACGGCGCGCCGCAGCAAGGCGCCCCACCGGGCGGGCAGCCGCCCTACGGCGCGGCCGCAGGAGGACAGTCGCCCTTCGCGGCGACCCAGCTCGCCTCGCCGGACCAGGCCTACGGCCAGCCCGCCCAGCCCTCGTACGGCCAGGCCGGGCCGACGCAGGTGAGCCCACCCGGTCAGCCCCAGTACGGCCAGCCCGGGCAACCGCAGTACGGTCAGCCCGGCCAGCCGCAGTACGGTCAGCCCGGCCAGCCGCAGTTCGGTCAGCCCGGCCAGGCCCAGTTCGGTCAGCCCGGCCAGCCCCAGTTCGGTCAGCCCGGTGCGGCCCCTGGTGTCGGCGCTCCCGCTCCGGCGGTCGACCCGAACGCGCCCAAGAAGAAGGGCTCGCCGGTGGTGGCCATCGTCATCGCGCTGGTGCTGCTCCTCGTCGTCGGCGGAGGCGGTGCGCTCCTCTACGCGAAGCTCGGCAAGCCCGGCGCGCACCTCGCGTCGAGCGTCCCCAAGGACGCCACGATCTACGCCGAGATGCCGAGCCTCAAGCGCTCGCTGCTCTCCCTCGCGGGCGTGAAGATCTTCGACTCCACGAAGGTCGACGAGAAGAAGACCGCGGACGACGTGACGACCGCGATCGTCAACTCTTTCGGGCTCTCGAAGTCGGACGCGGAATCGCTCGCGCTCTCGCTCGATTCGGTCGCCGTCGTCGCCCGCGACGTGCACAAGGCGTCGGCAGGCGCAGTCCTGTTCTCCGCCAGCTCGCCCGCGCCCGTCGAGACCTTGCTGAAGGCCAAGCGCTTCACGGCGGACGGCACCTACGGCAAGGAGGGAAAGTCCTACAAGCTCGTCGCCGCGCCTGACGGCCCCGCCACGGCCACGCCCGTCGAGAAGTCGCTCCGCCAGATGTCGACGGGATCGTCGAAGCTCGTCTGGTTTCCGAGCAAGAAGCTGCTCGTCGCCGGCGACGACGCCATGATCAAATCCATCGCGGCGGTGCTCGAGGCGGGCGCTGACTCGCTCGAGAAGCGCGACGCGTACATCAAGGCGAAGAAGCAGTTCGACAGCGGCGCCGACCTCGTCTTGTTCGTCGACGAGGAGCTCATCAAGGGCAGCAAGAACGACGCCGACACGCAGAAGCTCATCGCCGCCTACTTCAAGGACGGCGGCCCGATCGACGGAGCGGTGAAGCTGTCTCCGGCGGGCGTGCTCATGAACGGGCACATGACGCTCTCCGGCACGGCGCTCCCCGCAGACAAGACGGTGTCGGGCTCCGTCAAGCTCACCTTCCCGGGCAAGCTCCCGGCCGAGACGGTCGCCTACTTCGCCGGGTCGACGAAGACGGGCATGAAGGGCGCGGACGCAAAGGCGCAGCTCGTCAAATCCCTCCAGGGGACGGACCCGACGAAGGCGGCCACCCTCACGCAGGAGATGGACGCGTTCGAGAAGTCGGCCGGCTTCACGATCGCCGACCTCTTCGACATGATCGGCGACGAGGCGGCCTTCGCGCTCCTCGTCGACAAGGACTTCAAGTACGTGAAGAGCGCGCCCCTCTCCCCGGCGACCTTCAAGGGCCTCGGCGCGGCCTTCGTGATGCAGGTCGACGACGAGGCGGTCGCGAAGAAGATCCTCGGCAAGCTGAAGGAGAAGATCAGCGATCCGAGCCTCGCCAAGATGGTCAGCGTGAAGCCCGACGGAGACGGCTTCATTGCCGCGCCGACGGCCGACGCCGCGGGCATGGTCGGGGACGGGCTCCCGTCGCTGCACGTGAAGTACGCGAAGAAGGTGCTCGCGATCGTCGTGGCGCCCGACGCGCTCATGACGCGGACCTTCTCCGCCATCGAGGACGGCAAGGGCGCGCTCAAGGACGACGGCGCCCACGAGTCCGCCATGAAGGCCCTCCGGAGCGACGCCCACGGGTACATGTGGATCGACCTCGGGCGGATCGTCTCCTTGGCCTACGCGGCGGACCCGCAGGACAAGGAGGACGCGAAGGCGTTCGGCGTACCCGTCGACGCCATCAAGCTGACGGGTCCGGACCGCATCACCGCGGCGATGGACTTCGACTACCGCGTGAAGGACGGCGAGTGGACGGCCGACATCGAGACGCTCAACCTCGCGGGCTTCTCGCTCATGGCGGGCGTCGACTCTCCGGCCCTCAGCGGCGCTGGCGGCGGCGGCGCCACCCCGGGCACGACGCCCACCGATCCGACCGCACCGGCCACCGGCGATCCCACCGCGCCGGGCACGACGCCTGCCGCGAGCGCGCTCACGTCCACCGGCGTCCAGACGTGCGACGACTACCTTGCCCGCCTCTCTTCGTGCGGCAAGAACATTCCCCAGGCCCACGACGCCTACGTGAAGGCGGCCCAGTCGTCCCACGACGCGTGGATGAAGATCCCCGCGGCGCGTCGCAAGAGCCTCGGCAAGCAGTGCACGGCGCTGATGGCGTCGCTCGACAAGAACCCGACCTGCAAGTAGCGACCGACAGGACCGCGTCCCCCTGGCGGGGCCGCGGTCCTCGTTCGGATGCAGCGCGCTCATGCCGGACATGAGCCATATGAGTTCGACGCCACGAGCTGGCGGCCACATCTTGGGTCGGTCCCCAACCGACACGGAGGAGTTCATGGCCACCACGATTCTCGTCACGGGCGCTACAGGCACGATTGGTAAGAAGGTCGTCGAGAGGCTCGCGTCCACCGCGGGCGTGACCGTACGCGCTGCGGTTCGCAGCACGGAGAAGGCGCCCGCCTTCCCGGGCGCGAACGTCGTCCCCACCATCGTCGATCACGACAGACCGGAGAGCTACGAGGCCGCCCTCTCCGGCGTCGATCGGCTCTTTCTTCTCACCCCGTTCGCGCAGGAGTCGGCCGCGTACGGCAAGCGGCTCGTCGACGTCGCGAAGGCGAAGGGGGTAAAACGCATCGTGAAGCAGTCCGCGTTCGGCGCCGAGATGGAGCCGGGCATCCAGCTTGGCCGGGAGCACCGCGAGGTGGAGAAGCACATCGAGGCGTCGGGCATCGCGTACACGTTTCTCCGCCCCAACAACTTCTTCGAGAACTTCCTCGGCTACTACCCGCCACAGAAGGACGGCAACATCTACCTCCCGTGGGGCACGTCCGCGTGCAGCTTCATCGCCGCCGGGGACATCGCGGAGGTCGCGGCCATCGCGCTGACCGCGCCGGGTCACGAGGGCAAGGCCTACACGCTGACCGGACCCGAGGCGATCACCGTGGCGCAGGCAGCGCACGCGATAGGGGAGGTGACGGGGCGGAAGATCGCCTACGTGGACGTCCCCGAGGCGGCCGCCCGCAAGAGCATGCTCGACTACGGCATGTCCACCTGGATGGTCGACGGGATGATGGAGCTGCACGCCATCGACAAGGCGGGTTACGCGGCCGTCGTCACCGACGCGTTCCCGACCGTCACGGGCCACAAGGCGACGACTTTTCTCGAGTTTGCCCGGAAGAACGCCGCCGCCTGGAAGTGACGCCGTCCTCCCTCTGACGCGGGCCTGCCACGAGAGGCTCGCGCCCGGCTGGGGTCGATCGCGGCCCTGTCGGATCGACGACACCCGCCGGGTCGGCGTAGACTCGGCCCGTGGCGACGGGCGGAAAGCAGGTACGGGGGAGGGAGCTCGTAGCCAAGGTATTGGGCGCCGCCATCGCCGAGATGGCCAGCGTCGGCCCCGAGAACCTCTCGATCGAGAATGTCGCCCTTCGAGCAGGCGTCAACAAGACGACGATCTACCGTCGCTGGCCGACGCCGATGCTCCTGGCCCGTGACGCGCTCCAGTGCGCGACGGAGAAGAACGCGCCGCCGCCCGACACGGGGAGCCTCCGGGGAGATCTCTCCGCGTTTGCGCGGGCTTTCCGTCGGGTCGCTGCTGCGCCCGGCATGCAGACCATCATCCGGCTCCGCTTCGGGGCGCCTTCCCATGGCCGCTTCGCGGCGCTGACCGGCGGGCTCGAGGAGCAGCGACAGGCGCAGTTCCGGTCGATGCTGGACCGCGCGGTGGCCCGCGGGGAGCTGCCGCAAGGAACCGACACGGGCATGCTCCACGACATCGTCGTGGGCACGCTCCTCTACCTCCTCGTCCTCGCGAACAGGCGGAGCGGCGTCGCGCGACTCGAGCACGCGATGCAGCTCATTTGCTCCGGCGCGGCATGCCAGGGTGGCGCGAAGCGCCGGCGCCCTGCGCGAGCCCCGGTCCAGACGTAGCGCCCGGAGCCTATACAAAGCAACGCCGCAGTTGCGATGTTGCAGCCCGCGCGACACGCGATTGCGGGCGTCTGCATCAGACGGGCAAGAAAGCTCATTCGATACCTCCGCGCGCGGCCGACTCGGCGTCGCGTTCGCGGGTGGGAGGCGTGCGCCCGTCGAGGGGTGGCGCACGCGAGCACGCCCCATGAATTTTGCGACGAAGCACGAAACGCAGCTGCTCGCCCTGCCGGCCGACGAGCCCGCATCGGTATGGACGGAGCGCGTCGCGCTCCTCATCGGAGTCGCCACCGTGGTGCGCCTGCTCATTGCAGCCACCATGGGCCTCACCGACACCGAGGCCTACTACGCGCAGTGGGCGCGCTTTCCCGACTGGAGCTACTACGACCACCCACCGCTCGTGGCCTGGACCACGTGGGTCGCGCAGCGCCTTACCGCGATCCCGTGGGCGGTTCGCGTCGGGCCAGCCCTCTACGCGGCGGCGTTCGGGGCGCTCGTCTACCGGCTGGGCGCGCGCCTGTTCTCTCCGCGCGCGGGCTTCCTCGCGGTCGCGGTCCTCACGGCGATGCCCGCGTTCGCGCTGATCGGCGTCCTCTTGAACCCCGAGGGCTTGCTCGCGCCGCTCTGGGCGCTCTTCCTCCTCCTGCTCGCGGACCTGGACGAGAGAGACGAGCCGTGGAGACCGCTGGCCATCGGCGCGGTCGTGGGCGTCGCGTTTCTCGCGAAGTACACGGCCATCCTTGCCATACCCGTCACGCTTCTCTACGTGGCAGGGGCGCGATCGACGCGCGTGTGGCTCCGTCGCCCGTCGTTCTACCTCGGGGGCGTGGTCGCGCTTGCGATCGCGACGCCCGTGATCGCCTGGAACCACGCGCACGACTGGCCGTCGCTGCGGCTGCACCTCGCGGAGCGCATGACGCGCCTGCCGGGCGAGGGCCTCGCCGCCGCGCTCGGAAGGGTAGCGACCGCGCAGCTGGCGCTCTTTCACCCACTGCTCCTCCCGGCGCTGGTCTTGCTGCTCGGCTACGCCGTCTGGCGCGCAGTCGCACGGCACGACGAGCGCTACCGGCTGCTCGCCACGGCGAGCCTGCCCGTGCTGGCGTTCCTCCTCTTCATGATGGTGCGGGCAGGCGACTCCGAGCCGCACTGGACGATGGTCGCGTACGTGCCGCTGGGGATCGCCGCCGGCGGCGTGCTCGATGCCGCCACGGGGCGCCTGGGTCGATTCTTCGAAGGCTACTTCCACCTCGCGGTCGTGTTGAGCCTCGCGGCGGCGGCCCTGTGCGCGATCCACCTCCGGTCGCCGCTCCTGCTCGACTCCCTGCCGTCGTACGACGCCAGCAGAGACCCGTTGAACGAGACCATCGGCTGGGCGCGCGTCCAGCGCGCGGTGGCGCAGCACGCCGCTGCCCTGGGGCCGGGCACCGTCGTCGCCGGCGCCCACAACGTGCTCTGCGGACACCTGGATGCGGCGACCGGGGACACGCCGCGGGTCTACTGCGCGAGCCCACGCCGCACCGAGTTCGACTTCGTCGGGCGCCGCACGCCGCCGCCCAACGCGCCCGTCGTCTTCGTCAACAGCGACCGATACCCCGACGATCCGGCGCTGGCCTTGCCGCTCCTCCGTTGCGTCGACGCCGAGGAGGTCCCCGTCCTTCGGGGCGATCGCGTCATGGGTCACTACCGCATCCACGAGTGCACGGCCGACAGGGTCGGTGCGCTGTGACCCCGCCGCGCTCGCTCGTCTCGCGCCTCGTCGACTGGCAGATCCGTCGGCCCCTCGTGGCGCTGGGGATAGCGCTCGCCATCACGAGCGTCTTCGCCTTCTTTGCGTCCAAGCTCACGCTCCGCACGCGCTACGACGCGCTCCTGCCCGAGGACGCGCCGAGCGTCCAGGAGCTCCACCGCGTCGAGCAACGGTCCGCCGCGTCGCAGACGCTGCTCGTCGTCCTGGAGGGTCAGGACCGCGGCGCACTTCGACGCCTGGGCGACGCGCTCGTGCCCGCGCTGCTCGAGCTCGGACCCGCGGTCATCTCGAGCGCGGAGAGCGGTCCCCACGAGGCGCGCGCGTTTCTCTCGCCGCGCCTCGGCCTCTACATGGACCAGGCGGAGCTCGAGAAGCTCGATCGCGAGACCCAGGCGAGGTGGGACTACGAGGTGGCCCGGGCGACGGGCTCGCTGCTCGACGACGACGAGCCGCCGCCCCCGTTCGCCTGGAGCGCCCTCGAGGACCGCCTGCACGGCGCCTCGCACGACAGCACCGCGGTCCGCTTTCCAGAGGGCTACTACGAGAGGCGCGATGGCACGGCGCTGGTCGTCGTCGCGCGCTCGCCGATCGCCGGCGGCGACCTGGCGCGCACGGGGCCCGCGCTCGACCGCATCCACGCGGCCGTCGAGCACGCCCACGCGGCCAGCCCGGAGCTCGCGCGCATCGCGATCACGTACGCCGGGGATCTGCCGACCGGGTTCCGGGAGTACGGCGTCGTGTCCCGGGACCTGCTCAGCGTGGGGGCCACGGGCATCGCGCTCGTGCTCGCCGCCGTGGTCCTCTACTTTCTGCGCCTTCGCGCCGTGCTCGTCATGGCGATCACGATCGCGGTGGGCCTGACGTGGACCTTCGGGCTGACCGAGGTGGTCATCGGTCACCTGAACGTCGCGACGGCCTTCCTCGTGAGCATTGTCGCCGGCAACGGGATCAACGTCGGCATCCTCTACCAGGCGCGGTACTTCGAGGAGCGCCGCCGTGGTCTCGATGGTCACGCGGCGCTGCGCGCTGCCGTGCACGCGACGTGGAAGCCCACGGCGATCGCCGCGGGTGCGGCGGCCGCGTCGTACGGGTCCTTGCTCGTCACGGACTTCCGCGCGTTCCGCGACTTCGGCTTCATCGCGGCCGCCGGGATGCTCCTCTGCTGGATCGTCAAGACGCTGATGGTTCCCCCGCTGCTCGTCCTGTTCGATCGGGGGCCCGAGCCGCGGGCGGGCGGCTGGCTGGCGCGGCATGCGATGGGCTACGGGCGCGTCTTTGCCTGGCTCGTTCCCAGGGCGCCGGCCGCGTTCCTGGCCGTGGGTCTCGTGGTCGTCCTCGCGGGCGCCGTCTCCCTCGTCCGCTTCATCCAGCGCGACCCGATGGAGTACGACCTCCGAAAGACCGAGACGGACCGGTCGCAGACCGCCGATCTCCACCACGCCTGGGACGTCGCCCGCGACGTCCTCGGGTCGAGCCAGGGAGCGCTCGTCATCGCGACCGACTCGTCGGCCGAGGCGACCGAGGTGGCGGGCGCGCTCCGCGCTCGCTGGCAGCAGGCTCCCGCGGGGAGCAAGCCGTTCGTCGCCGTTCACACGCTGGCCGACCTCGTGCCGTCCGAGCAGGAGGCGAAGCTGCCGACGCTCGTGAAGATCGGGGCACGACTGTCGCGCGCGCACGAGCGCGGCTTCGTGCGCGAGGAGGACTGGGGCCGGATGCGCGACGTCCTGCCCACGGACGACGTGCGCCCGTTCGGGACGGCCGACGTTCCTGCCGCCGTGGCGGGCCCGTTCACCGACGAGAGCGGCGTTCGAGGCGCCCTGGTCTACATCGAGTCCGACCCGAGCGCGGGCGACGACCTGCGTGGCCTCGTCCGGTTCGCGGACGCCTTCCGCGAGACACGCCTGGCCTCCGGGAAGGTCGTCCGCGGCTCCGGCAGCGCGGTCATCCTCGCAGACATGCTGCGCGCCGTGGTGCGTGACGTCCCGCGCGCCATCTCGCTCTCGTTCGCGCTCACCCTGGTCATGGTGTTCGCCGCGTTCCGCCGCGGGCGCTACCTCGCCGCCGTGCTCTTCACGCTCGCCGTCGGCTGCGGAGGCGTCGCCTGCTTCCTGGCGTTCGCGGACATCAAGCTCAACTTCCTGAACTTCGCCGCGCTGCCCATCACGTTCGGCATCGGCGTCGACTACGCGGTCAACGTCGCGCAGAGGTACGAGGCCGACAGGGACAAGAACATCCTCGAGGTCCTCCGCACGAGCGGCGGCGCCGTCGTCCTCTGCAGCCTGACGACGATGCTGGGGTACGTCGCGCTCGTGGGCTCCCACAACGCCGCCATCCGAGGGCTCGGCGCGATCGCCGCGGTCGGCGAGGCCAGCTGCCTGCTCGCCGCCGTGCTCGTGATGCCGTCGCTCTGGTTTCTCGTCGAGCGCTACGCCGTGCGAGGAGGCCTACCGAAGGCGCTCGAGCCCGTCCGGCCGCGGCGCTGATGGCGCCCTCGCCACCGGCGTCCCGGTGGGGTTTCTTCGGCCGGCAGCGAAACCGACCGGACGCTCACCCGTAGTGCGCCCGTCGAAGCAACTCCGCGCGCTCGCGTTCGAGCGTGACGGATCCGTACGCCCTTACTTCCAAGATCGAGAAGAAACAATGAACCGCACGGCTCTCGTCGCGTTACCCCTTGCGCTGGCATCTCTCCTCGGATGCAGCTCCAGCAGCCCCGCACCTGCGGGGGACACCGCACCGCCGGATGCCGCCTCGCAGACCCCGCCCCAGGGAGCAGCTGCGGTTCAAGCGTGGCTCGCCACCAAGGCCTACAAGGCCTGGCACTGCGAGAGCGAGGTGCACGCCGCTCGCAGCCCGTCTCCGCACGGGTTCAACCAGATCTGCTCGAACGACCTCATCGCCGCCAGCGCGTCGAGCACCGCTCCGTGGCCGGAGGGCGCGGCGGCGGTCAAGGAGCTCTATGCTGCCGAGACCGATACGACGCCCGTAGGCTACGCCGTCTATCTGAAGACGCAGGCCAGCAGCGCTGGCGGTGCCAACTGGTACTGGTACGAGCAGGTCCCCCTCAGCAGCCCGGTCCCGCACGACAGCACGGGCATCGTGGCCGACGGCCTCGGGACGAGCGGACCGGCGCAGACTATCTGCGTGAGCTGCCACTCGGCGGCGGGCTCGGACTCCGCGCACACGCCGTCGCCGGGCGGCCGGGACGACGTGTACACGCCCGTCGATTGATCGCGCAGCGCGCGACGGGATGTCGACTGCCGAAACGAGGCTGGGGCAGGAGCTGGTAGCGTGGAGCCATGGCGACGCGCTCCGGGGGCCCCGTTACTTCAGTCTCGCAAGCTCTTCTGTTCGCCCTGCTGGCCGCCTGCGATCCGCCGCCGGCGCCTCCCACCGCCGACGCTGCTCCGGTGGCCGCGCCTGCTCCCGCGCCCAGCGCGTCGCCAGCATCGCCGCCGACACCCGCCGCCGACTCGCCCCCACCGACCAGCGTGGCGGCCCAGCACATCCTGGTGGCCTACAAGGGGGCGAAGAACGCCCCGAAGACAGTGACCCGGTCCAAGGCCGACGCCCGCAAGCGTGCAGAGGAGGCGCTCGGGCGGGTTCGCGCGGGCGAGGACTTCACCGAGCTCGTGAAGGTCTACTCCGACGACCCCGGGGCCGCTGACCGGATGGGGAGCGTCGGGAAGTTCACGCGCGAGAAGATGGACAAGACCTTCAGCGACGCGGCATTTGCCCTGAAGGTGGACGAGGTTAGCGGGATCGTGGAGACCCCGTTCGGGTTCCACCTCATCAAGCGTAACCAGTAGCGTCAGCGGCCGGCAGAAGCCGGCCCGAGGGCAAGGATGACGGCGCTGGTGCGCGGGCCTTGTATCTGGTCCCCCGATGAGGCATGGTACGCGCCCTCGTTCGGCAGGATATCCTTTGGAGAGGTGACCGAGTGGCCGAAGGTACCCGCTTGCTAAGCGGGCGCGGGGCAAAACTCCGCCGCGGGTTCGAATCCCGCCCTCTCCGCTAGATTTTGCACTCGATGCGCAGCACGGGTGCTCGTGTTGTCGCGTGGTTGCCGTGGGGGATGAAGATGGCGCTCCGAGCGGGCCAGTCCAGCCTCGAGCGTGGCATGCGCTCGTTGCGCCGGATGCAGGAGCTCATCGATCACTCGCTGACCGTCGCGCGCGAATCGTCAGGGGTCGAGCTTCGTCCGGAACGGGTGCTCCTGCGGGAGCTGCTGGAGGAAGCCGCCTCCTTCGCGGCGTCCGCGGCCGAGGACAAGAAGATCGACATTCGGATCCGCCTGGAGCAGGAGCCCACGGTCGACCTGGACCTGCGTCTAGCCCGCTCCGCGCTCACCAACCTGGTCACCAACGCCGTCAAGTACTCCTGCGCGGGAAGCACCGTGGAGCTGCGGGGCACGAGCGCAGGAGGACGCGCCGTCATCGAGGTCGAGGATTGCTGCGGGGGGCTTCCTCCGGGGAAGGTCGAGGAAGCCTTTGCCCCATTCGTGCGGTTCCATAGCCGACAATCCGGCTTTGGCCTTGGCCTCGCCATCGCGAAGCAGGCCGCGGACGCACACGGAGGGACGATCCGTGTCCAGAACCTCCCGGGAAAGGGTTGCATCTTCGCCCTCGAATTCCCGCTCGTGAGCTCGGCAGCCGCGCCCGAGAAGTGATCGTCTCAGCGGACGAAGGCCCAGATCACGGCGCCGATGAGGACCGCGATGATGCCTACGGGGATCTTCCCGTACATGACGCCGATCCACCTCGAGTACCACCAGCCCGTGTGCTCGCCCTTGATGGCGGCCATGGTCGCATCGGGGGTTCCTCGAAATTGCTCCGGCCCTTGGTTGTTCATGAGATGCCCCTTTCCTTCGCGTTCGCTACAACCAGACCAGCCTAAGGCATTTGGCCGGCTGTGCGCGACGGTCGCGAGACACACCCGCGCGCTCGTGCTGGAAGAACGCTCCCTGGCGTCGAAGGAGCGCTCCCTGGCGTCGGAGGGACGCTCCCTGGCGTCGGAGGAGCGCGTCCTTGCGCCGAAGGGACGCTCCCTGGCGTCGAAGGAGCGCGCCCTTGCGCCGGAGGGACGCTCCCTGGCGTCGAAGGAGCGCGCCCTTGCGCCGGAGGGA
>Ga0302279_10004382_pt1 | contig 16751 bp, 17 predicted proteins | sample III_Bog_N3_3_FD_194541 | JGI IMG/M metagenome (GOLD analysis project Ga0302279, IMG submission 194541) | Peat permafrost microbial communities from Stordalen Mire near Abisko, Sweden - III_Bog_N3_3 | ecosystem: Environmental > Terrestrial > Soil > Wetlands > Peat | place: Sweden: Abisko...
ATAGGCGGTCATGGCCCGCTTGGTGCGCTCCACGAGCTGACGGGTGATCGCGGCCTGGACCGCTGCGGCCAGATCGCGGCGATCGGCCTGCTCCGTCAGCCCGGCCGCGAGCCTCGCGGCGGCGGTCTTGAGACCGGAAAAGGAAAAATCACAGCCAGCGCGCCCGAGCAGCGCCCTTGGCAGAGGGAACCGCGCTGCATCACCGCCCTGCGCCAAACGCTCCAGGGCCGGGCCGGCCGGATAAGGCAGGCCCAGCGCGCCGCCGATCTTGTCGAACGCCTCCCCGGCCGCGTCGTCGATCGTGGACCCCAGGCGCACACAGGCGCCGATGCCGCCCACCTCCAGCAGCTGGCAATGGCCGCCCGACACCAGCAGCAGCAGAAAAGGGTAGGGGATGTCGGCCGTCAGCCTGGCGGAGACCGCGTGACCCTCCAGATGGTTCACCGCGATCAGGGGCAGATCGAGAGCCAGGGCCATGGCCTTGCCGAAAGAGAGCCCCACCATCACCCCGCCAACCAGCCCGGGCCCCGCCGTGGCGGCGATACCGTCCAGATCGCGGACCGAGACCCCGGCTTCGGCCAACGCCCGCGCGACCACCCCGTCGATTGTCTCCACATGGGCGCGGGCGGCGATCTCGGGCACCACCCCGCCGTATGGCGCGTGATCGGCGATCTGGCTGAGCACCACGCTGGAGCGCACATCCGCCACGCCGTCTGGGGTCAGTCTCAGAACCGAGGCCGCGGTTTCGTCACAGCTGGTCTCTATGCCCAGAACCAGGAGGGCGGCGGACGCGGAACAGGGGGGGTGATCGGTGGTCATGCGGTTGCCGGGCGAGGCGCCTTGGGGTAGCCGTCCTGCCGTGATCAGGCAACCCATCCGCATCGGCACCCGCGCCTCCAAACTCGCCCTCGTCCAGGCCGGGCACATGCGCGACGCCATAGCCGCGGTGCTCGGCGACGATGAGGCGGCGGTGCTGGTGCACGTCACCACCTCCGGCGACCGGATCCAGGATCGGCGTCTGATGGACATCGGCGGCAAGGGACTCTTCACCAAGGAGATCGAGGAAGCCCTCCTCGACGGCCGTATCGACTGCGCCATCCACTCGCTCAAGGACATGCCGGCGGAGGGTCCGGCCGGCCTCTCCATCGCCGCGATCCCCAAACGCGAGGATCCGCGCGACGCCTTTCTGAGCGTTCGCTTCGACAGCTTTGAGGCCCTGGCCCAGGGCGCGCGGCTCGGCACCGCCAGCCTGCGACGCCAGGCTCAGGCCCTGCACCGCCGGCCGGACCTCGAGGTCTTCGCCCTGCGCGGAAATGTGGACAGCCGCCTGGCCAGGCTGGAAGCCGGCGACGCTGACGCCATCCTGCTGGCGGCCTCCGGACTGAACCGCCTGGGTCTGGGGCGCCTGCCGCGGAGCCTGCTCGATCCCGCCGAATGCCCACCGGCGCCCGGCCAGGGCGCCCTGGCGATCCAGACCCGGGACGCGGATGTGGAGGCCTCGTGGCTGACGCCGCTGCGCGACTTGGAAGCCGGCCTGACGGTGGCCGCCGAACGCGGCGCGCTCACCGCCCTGGAGGGCTCCTGTCGCACGGCCGTAGGGGCGCACGCGGTGATCGCGGCAGGCCGCCTGAGCCTGATCGTCGAGGCGCTGACGCCGGACGGCGCCCGGAGATTCCGGGACTTCGCAACCGTCGGCGTGGAGAGCGACCACGCAGAAGCGGATGCACGGGCGATGGGCCTGCGGCTGGGCCACGCTGTGCGGGAGGCTGGCGGCGCCGCCTTGGTCGCGGCGTCATGAAATTCGCCCGTTGAGAGCCATCTGGGTCACCCGCGCCCGGCCGGCCGCCCTGGCGACGGCGGAACGGTTGCGGCTCATGGGCGTGGAACCGGTCGTGGCGCCGGTCCTGGAGGTGCGGCCGATCGAGTCCCGGATCGACCTTGAGGGGATCGGCGCCCTGGCCTTCACCAGCGCCAACGCCGTGCGCGCATTCGCGGCGAGATCGCCCGAGCGCGCTCTGCGGGTCTTCGCCGTGGGCGCCGCGACGGCGGCGGAGGCCAAGGCGGAGCGGTTTCGCACGGTTCTCTCCACGGAGGGCGACGTGGAGGCCCTGGCCTCGGGCATCGCGACGCGCAAGCGGCAGCTCGACGGCGCGGTGCTGCATCCAGGCGCCGCGGAGCCGGCGGGGGATCTCGTCGGGGCGCTGGCCGCCTTCGCCATCCCGGCCCGCGCCGTGACCCTCTATGAAACCATCCCCGCGCAGCTCCCGCCCGACTTTATGCAGACCCTGACGCGCCTCGACGGGGTCCTCATCCACTCGCCCAAGTCCGCACGTCGGGTGGCCGAAATTCTCAAGGCATCGCCCGCGCCGAAGCTTGCCGCCTACTGCCTCTCGGCCCAGGTCGCCGACGCCCTCGCCGGTGCGGCGATCGGGCCCGTGCGTACGGCGGCTTTGCCCAATGAAGATGCGCTGTTAAGTCTTATTGCACCCTAAAGGCCGAAAAAGGCGTCATGACCGCCGTTCCCGACCCCGCTGAACTGGCTCCCACGCGCGATCCCGCCGCCTACAAGCGCCGGCCGATGCTCAGCGCGGGCTTTTGGGCGATGCTCGTGTTCTGCGCCCTGTGCCTGGCCGCGGCGGTGGGTGTCGTCACCCTTGGTCCGCGACTGTTTGCGCCTCATCGTCCGGAAACTGCCGCCACATCCTCACCAACGCCGCAGACCGCCGTCTATTCACCTCTGCCCGCGCCTCCGGGCGCGGCGCCGGCGCCGGCGCCTCAGGACCTTGCCGGCCTGACCGGCCGCGTCCAGCGGCTGGAGGGTGACGAAGCCAGGGCCCTGAACGCCGCCGCCGGCGCCTTGGCCGCCTCCGCCCTCAGTGACGCCGCCGCGGGGCCAAGACCCTTCGCCGCCGAACTCGCGGCCTTCGCCCGGCTGCTGCCGGAGTCACCGGACGCCCTGGCCCTGGCGCCGCTGGCCTCCCAGGGCGCCCCCACGCGGGCCGCCCTGGCTGTGGAGCTGTCGGGCATCGCAGCGCAGGTCTCGGTCGCCACCCACGCCCCAGCCAAGAACGCGGGGTTCCTGGATCAGCTGGCCTATGCCGTGTCCCGCGTTGTGAGCGTGCGGCGGGTGGACGCCCAGGCGACCGGAGCGGACGCCGTGCTGTCCCGCGCCGAGCGCCGCGCCGACGACGGCGATCTTGAGGGCGCCGTCAATCTCCTCGACACCCTCTCGTCTGCAACCGTTCGCGACGCCCTGGCGCCCTGGCGGGAGCGCGCGGTGCGGCGGATTGAAATCGACAGCCATATCGCCGGCCTGAGGGCCCAGGCGGTGGCCGACCTCGCCGCGGTCAAGGCGTCGCCGTCATGACCCGCATCGCCCTGGCCGTTTTCATCGTCAGCCTGCTTATCGTTGCGGCGATATCGGTGCAGGGCGATCCGGGTCTTGCCCATCTGACCTGGCTTGGCTGGCGCGTGGACACGACCGCGGCGGCCGCGGTCCTGATCATCGGTCTCATGGCCCTGCTCGCCACCGTCTTCTGGCGGGGCCTGATCTGGCTCCTGGAAGCGCCGTCCCGCGCCGCCCGGGTCCGAGCCGAGACCCGCCGTCGCCAGGGCGTCGAAGCGCTGACGCGCGGTTTTCTCGAAGTGGCCGCCGGCAACGGCGCGGAGGCCCGGCGACTGGCGCAGAAAGCTTCAGAGACCGCCGAGGAAACGCCTCAACTGGTTCGAATCCTGGCGGCCATGGCGGCGGAATCGGCCGGCGATGCGGTGGCGGCCCGGGCGGCCTACGGCGCCATGCTGGGCTTCCCCGAGATGCGGCTCGCCGCCCACAGGGGCCTCATGCAGACCGCCCTGGCCGAAGGAGACGACGCCGGAGCCCTCAAGCACGCCGAGGCCGCTTTTGGCCTTGCGCGCACCGCGCCCTGGGCCTGGCGAGCGCTGCTGGAGGCGCGGCTGGAGGCCGGTGACTGGAGCGGCGCCCTGGCCCTGGTGCAAAGCGCCCTGGATCGCAAGATCGTCTCCCCGCTCACCGCCGAACGCGCCCGCGCCGCCCTGCAGGCGGCCAGCGCGGCCAGCCTGGAGCCTCTCGCGCAGGCCGGCGCCGGCCAGGCGCTGGAGTTCGCCCAGGCGGCCGCGAAATCCAGACCCGATTTCACCCCCGGCGCCGTGATCGCCGCCCGACTGCTCACCGCCGAGGGGCGCGGTCAACGCGCCGCCCCCATCCTGGAGGCCGCCTGGGCGGCGCGGCCCCATCCGGCGCTGTGGCTGGCCTGGCGCGATCTTCGCACCGACGAAACGCCAAAAGAGCGCGCGGCCCGCATGGCGACTTTGGCCGCGCTCAACCCGACGCCGCGCGAAAGCCGGATCCTGAGCGTGGAGCAGGCTCTGATCGGCGGGGACATCGCCGCGGCGCGCGCGGCGGCGCAAACGCTTGAGGGCGAGCCGGTCAGCCGCCGTCTCGCCGGACTGATGGCGCGTGTGGCCAACGCCGATGGCGCGCGCGATGAGGCGCGGGCCTGGATCGCCCGAGGCGGCGCGGCGCCCGAAGAGCCGGACTGGTCCGACATCGATCAGAGCGGTCGGGCTTTCGCCTACAGCCCCGTGGACTGGGCGCGGCTCGTCTCAGCCTATGCCGAAACCGGAGAGCTGATTCACCCGCGCCACGAGCGTCACGAGCCCGGCGTCAACGACCTGCCGTCCCTGCCGGCGGCCTATGCGGACAGCGCCGCCTTCATCAGCGTGGCCGAAACCGGCGACCCGTTCCCGCCGATCGTCGACGATGACGACTTCGGAAGCGCGCTCCAGCCCGCCGCTCAGAACGAGTCCGCGGCTCGCAGCTGGCGCCCGCGCGTTCTGGGCGGACGCAAGTAGCCCGCCGGCGCGGCCTTTCGCGGCCGCTGCGCACCGCCTACATCCGGCTCAATGGCCAGCCAGTCCCTCAAGCCCGCGCCACGGGGCGCCCTCATCGACATCGGCGGCCGCAAACTGCACGCGGTGCGCGCCGGACCGGCGCACGGCGGCGGGCCTCTGGTGCTGCTGGAAGCCGGGGCCTTCGGATTTTCCGCCGACTGGGCCGTGGTGCAGGAACGCCTGGCGGAGCGGGGTCTGGCCTCCCTGGCCTATGACCGCGCGGGCCTGGGCCTTTCGGACCCCGGCCCCAAGCCCCGGGACGGGCTTGCGATCGCGCGCGATCTCGACGCCCTCCTGTCAGCGTCGGAAGAGACCGGCCGGCTCATTCTCTGCGGTCACTCCATGGCGGGCCTTCACGTACATCTCTATGCGGCGCGCAACCCAGGGCGTGTGGCGGGCCTGGTCCTGGTGGACGCCACCACGCCGGCGTCCATGGACTCCCGTTTCGTCAGCGTCTTTGTCGGACAATTCGCGGGCGCGGCGCGGCTGGCCGCCTGGGGCGCGGGGGCCGGCCTGCTTGCGCCCCTGGCCGGCACGGGTCTGGGAGATCAGATCGGTCTTGCCGGTCCGGTGGGCGCGGAAAAGCGCTGGGCCTTCGCCAATCGCGAGCACAACGCCTGGGCCTCGGAGGAAGTGAACCATTGGCCGCAGGACGCCAGGCAGGCGCGGGAGGCCGGCGCCCTGAATCCGGACCTGCCGGTCTCCGTGGTTCTCGCGGGACCAGCCGATAGCCGGAACGCTCTGAAAAATCTGCAGATGGCCCCGGCGAGGGCGTCGCGCGCCGGGCGCGTCGAGCATGCGATCGGGGCGACGCACGCAACGGTGCTGGGCGGAAAATACGCCGATGCGGTGGTGCGCGGCGTAGAGCAGGTTCGCGCGGCCTCGGCCGGCGAGAATCCCTGACGAATTTAAGCGCGGACGATCTTTTTCGGCGGCGGGAGCAGGCCTTCACGCTGAGCGCGCTTGCGGGCGAGCTTGCGGGCGCGGCGCACGGCCTCGGCCTTCTGGCGGGCGCGCTTTTCGGACGGCTTCTCATAGTGGACGTGCCGCTTCATTTCGCGGAACGAGCCTTCACGTTGCATCTTCTTCTTCAGCGCCTTGAGCGCTTGATCGACATTATTGTCGCGGACGAAAATCTGTACCACCGGTGCTCCTGTCGGTTCCCGCGCGGATCGCGAGACAGCGTTTCCGGAAGGGCCCCTCCGGAATGAGGCGCGGTCGATAGCAGAGGACTTCGCTTTTGTCCATGCGCCGCCGGGGTGTAGACAAGGCGGCATGACCGACGATCCCCTGGACGATGCCGGCTGGGCGGAGGCCGCCGAGGACCGGCTGCTGACGGCCGCCCTCACACGTGCGCCCGACCTGGGCTGGAACAGCAGACTCGTAGCCGCCGCGGCCCGTGACGCGAATTTCAGCCTGGGCGAAGCGGAGCTGCTGCTGCCCCACGGCGCGCGGGATCTCGCCGCCCTCCTGGCCCGGCGCCATGACGACCGGGCGCTGGCGGCGCTGGGCCGTTTCGATCCCCTCGGCATGAAGATTCGCGAACGGATTCGCGTCGCCGTGCTCGCTCGATGTGACGCGGCGATGGAAGACGAGGCTGCGCTGAGGCGTTGGTGCGGATTCCTGGCCCTGCCCGGCAATATGGCGCTGGGTCTGCGCCTGGTCTGGCGGAGTGCTGACATCCTGTGGCGCTGGGCGGGCGATACGGCCACGGACGAGAACCACTATTCTAAGCGCTCCCTGCTGGCGGAGATTCTGCTCTCGACGCTGGCGATACGTCTCTCGAGCGGCGCCGGGGCGGCCTCGACCCATCTGGACCGTCGCATCGCCGGGGTGATGGCCTTCGAGCTCTGGAAGGGCGGCGTCCGTCCCGGCGACATGGCGACCCGCGTCGCGGCGCGTCTCGGTCGTCTGCGTTACGGCGGAGCTTAACCCTCTGCTACCGATCCAGAGGCCGCAGGCGGTTGATATGGCCCATCTTGCGGCCCGGGCGGGCCTCGCCCTTGCCATAGAGCCAGAGCCGGGTCTCCGGCTCACGGATCAGACGATCCCAGCCGTCCACTTCGTCCCCGAGAAGATTGGTCATTTCTACGTGCGCCATGGCCGCCGTGGGCCCGAGCGGCCAGCCGGCCACGGCGCGGATGTGCTGCTCGAACTGATCCACCTCGCAGCCGTCGAGGGTCCAGTGTCCGGTGTTGTGCACGCGGGGCGCGAACTCATTGACCAGCAGCCGGCCGTCGTCGCGCTCGAAGAGCTCCAGCCCGATCACCCCCACATAATCCAGGGCGTTGAGAAGGGTCGCCGCCATGCGTTCCGCCTCCGCCATGGCCCCGGCCGGGGCCTTGGCCGGGGCGCTGGCCCGGCGGAGCACGCCGTGTTCGTGATGGCTCTCCGTAAGCGGATAGAGGGCGATCTCTCCACCGCGCCCGCGCGCGGCGATGATCGCCAGTTCGCGGCGAAAATCGGCGGGGGCCTCGGCGATGCAGGGCCGGCCGCCCAGCTCGGCCAGGGCTTCCTCCGCGCGATCCGCCCTTGTCACCCAGACCTGACCCTTGCCGTCATAGCCGCCCCTGCGCGTCTTCAGGAGCAGAGGCGCGCCCAGGTCCCGGAGCGCCCGGCGCAGGTCATCTACGGAGTCCACGGCGGCGAAGGCCACGGTGGCCAGACCGGCGGCGTTGAGGAACTGCTTTTCGTCAAGGCGGTCCTGGGCGACAGCCAGGGCGAGACCGCCTGGCGCAACGCTCGCGCCGAGGCCGGCGAGCGTGTCGATCGTCCGGGCGGGCACATTCTCGAACTCGAAGGTGACGACATCGGACGCACCGGCGAGCGCCGCCAGAGCCGCGGCGTCATCGAAGGAGGCGACCAAGGTTCGCGCGGCCACCCGGCCGGCCGGAGAGTCGGCATCAGGCGTCAGTATGGCCACATCGAAGCCCAGCCGCGCAGCGGCCATGGCGAGCATTCGGCCAAGCTGGCCGCCGCCCAGGATGCCGATGACGGACCCTGGCGGTAGCGGGAAATCGGCCATCAGGGTCGGTCCGTATCCTCGACAGCCTCGCTGACAGAGTCCGACAGGGCCGCGCGCTGGGCGGCGATACGCTCTGCAAGTTCGGGATCGGACAGGGAAAGAATTTTGGCCGCCAGGATGCCGGCGTTGCGCGCCCCCGCTTCGCCCACCGCCAGGGTGCCCACGGGCACGCCGGCGGGCATCTGGACGATGGAGAACAGTGAATCGAGCCCGTTCAGCGTCTTGGACTGGATCGGCACGCCCAGCACCGGCAGATCCGTCAGGGACGCGGTCATGCCAGGCAGATGCGCCGCCCCGCCCGCCCCGGCGATGATCACCTTGAAGCCGGCCGCCTTGGCGCCCTTTGCGAAGGCGTAAAGCCGCTCCGGCGTGCGATGGGCCGAGACGATCTTCGTCTCGAAACTAACGCCGAGCGCCTCGAGACTCTCCGCGGCGCCCTTCATGGTCGGCCAGTCGGAGCGGCTGCCCATAATGATCGCGACGGCCTTGGATTGGCTCATGAAGTGACTGGCCTAAAGCGCGTTCCGATAAGTGGAAACCGGTTATCGGATTAAAACGCGCGACTAAAGAAAGATCGAGGGTGCGGCGACGTCGCCCGGCCGCCCGTTTATAGGTGACGGCGTGGCGGGCGCAAAGTGCAGCGGCGCCAAGAGCCTTTCGCTGGTCCCATCCGGCGTCGTAGAGGAGTGCCCGCGGGGAGCGAGAGAGTCAGAGATCATGCGGCAAATTCAGCACTTCGTGGACGGCGCGGCCTTTGCGGGCGCTGGCGACCGCTTCGGCGATGTCTTCAATCCCAACACCGGCGAGGTCCAGGCACGGGTGGCTCTGGCCACGGCGGCGGATCTGGACGCCGCCGTGCAGGTGGCCGCCCGCGCCCAGGTCGGCTGGGCCGCCACAAATCCCCAGCGTCGCGCTCGGGTGATGTTCGAGTTCAAACGCCTCGTCGAAGCGCGGATGGATGAGCTGGCCGAGCTGTTGTCCGGCGAGCACGGCAAGGTCATCGCCGACAGCAAGGGCGACATCCAGCGCGGCCTGGAGGTCATCGAGTTCGCCTGCGGCATCCCGCATATCCTGAAGGGCGAATACACCGAGGGCGCGGGCCCCGGCATCGACGTCTATTCCATGCGCCAGCCCCTGGGCGTCACAGCCGGCATCACACCCTTCAACTTTCCGGCCATGATCCCGATGTGGATGTTCGGCATCTCCATTGCCGTGGGCAACAGCTTCATCCTCAAGCCCTCCGAGAAGGACCCCAGTGTCCCGGTGCGACTGGCGGAGCTCTTCATGGAGGCGGGCGGTCCGGCGGGCATTCTCAATGTGGTGCATGGCGACAAGGTCGCGGTGGACGCCATCCTGACCCACCCGCTCATCCGTGCGGTAAGCTTTGTGGGCAGCTCGGATATCGCCTCCTACGTCTACTCGACCGGGACGGCGCACGGAAAGCGTGTCCAGGCCATGGGCGGGGCCAAGAATCACGGGGTGATCCTGCCGGACGCCGATCTCGACCAGGCGGTGAAGGACCTCATCGGCGCGGCCTACGGCTCGGCCGGCGAGCGCTGCATGGCCCTGCCGGTGGTGGTGCCCGTGGGCGCGCGCACCGCCGAAGCCCTGCGCGAGAAGGTGCTGGCCGAGATAGAAACCCTCAAGGTCGGGATCTCCACCGATCCCGCCGCCCAGTACGGCCCGGTGGTCTCCGCGGCGCACAAGCAGAAGGTGGAAAACTACATCCAGATCGGGGTCGACGAGGGCGCCGAGCTGGTGGTCGACGGCCGCGGCTTCGCTCTGCAGGGCTATGAGAAGGGCTTCTTCATCGGTCCCAGCCTCTTCGACCATGTGAAGCCGGGCATGAAGACCTATAAGGAAGAGATCTTCGGCCCGGTGCTGCAGATCGTGCGCGCGGAGACCTTCGAGGAGGCCCTGGCGCTGCCCTCGGACCATCCCTACGGCAACGGCGTCGCCATCTTCACCCGCAACGGCCGCGCCGCGCGGGAGTTCGCCTCCCGGGTCAATGTGGGCATGGTGGGGATCAATGTGCCCATCCCGGTGCCCGTGGCCTACCACACCTTCGGCGGCTGGAAGCGCAGCGCCTTTGGCGACACCAACCAGCACGGCGTCGAAGGCGTGAAGTTCTACACCAAGGTCAAGACGGTGACGGCCCGCTGGCCGGAAGGCAGCCTGGAAGACAGCGCCTTCGTCATTCCGACGATGGGGTGAGGTCGGTGATCGACAGAACGTTGGCGTGGCCTTGCGCCCCCTCCGTCGGCTTCGCCGCCACCTCCCCCGTTAAGAGGGACGGGGGAGGAGAAGATCTTTCCTCCCATGCGCGTCTTCGCGCGGGGAAGGTGGATCGGCGCTCTTTCTTGCGCCGAGACGGAGGGTGCGCAAAGCCGGGAGCTCGACCTTCGCCAGGCGGCGCAAGGCCGCGCGCGCCAAGCCGGCCCCTCTGATGGACTTCACCCTCACAGACGATCAGCGCGCCATCGAGGATGCGGCGCGGGCGTTCGCGGCGGCGGAACTGGCGCCCCATTCTGCCCGCTGGGATGAGGACAAGCACTTTCCGGTGGACGTCCTGCGCGCCGCCGCCGCCCTGGGCCTGGCGGGAATCTATGTGAAGGAGGACGTCGGCGGTTCGGCCCTCATGCGGCTCGACGCCACTCTGGTCTTCGAAGCGCTCTCCTACGGCGATGTGTCCACCGCCGCCTTCCTGTCGATCCACAACATGGCATCATGGATGATCGACCGGTTCGGCGCCGAAGATCTTCGCAAAAAGTATCTGCCCCGCCTGACCACCATGGAGCTCATCGCCTCCTACTGCCTCACCGAGCCGGGCGCGGGCTCCGACGCCGCGTCCCTGACCACCACCGCCCGCCGCGAGGCCGAGACCTATGTGCTCAATGGAGCCAAGGCCTTTATTTCCGGGGCCGGAACCTCGGATCTCTACGTTGTCATGGCCCGCACCGGCGGCGCGGGCGCCGGCGGGGTTTCGACCTTCGTGGTGGAAAAGGGCATGGCCGGCCTCTCCTTCGGCGCCCAGGAGCGCAAGATGGGCTGGGCCAGTCAGCCCACGGCCATGGTGCACTTCGACAATGTGGTCGTGCCGGCCGAAAACCGCGTGGGCGACGAGGGCCAGGGCTTTCGCATCGCCATGATGGGCCTGGACGGCGGGCGGCTGAACATCGCCGCCTGTTCCCTTGGCGGGGCGAGCCTCGCCCTGGATACCGCCAAAGCTTATGCCGAAAGCCGCAAACAGTTCGGCCGATCGCTACGCGAGTTCCAGGGCCTGCAGTTCAAGCTCGCCGACATGGCCACCCAGCTGGAGGCGGCGCGCCTGATGGTCCGGCGCGGCGCCGCGGCTCTGGACGCCGGCGATCCGGCCGCCACCCGGCTTTGCGCCATGGCCAAGCGCTTCGCCACCGACGCCGGCTTCGAGGTCGCCAACCAGGCGCTGCAGATCCACGGCGGCTATGGCTATCTCAAGGACTACCCCCTGGAGCGAATCGTGCGCGATCTTCGCGTGCACCAGATCCTGGAAGGGACCAATGAGATCATGCGGGTGATCATTGCGCGGGAGATGTTCAAGCCGTGAGCGGCCCGGACGATCCCTCCGAAGTGCTGGCGCGGGTGGAGGGCAAGGTCGGCCGTCTGAGCCTCAACCGGCCCCAGGCCCTGGGCGCCCTGACCACCAACATGGTGGCGCTGATGACGCAGGCCCTGCTGGCCTGGCGCGGCGATCCCGCCATCGAGGCGATCCTCATCGACCATCACGGCGAGCGGGGCTTCTGCGCCGGCGGCGACATTCGCTTCCTTGCCGACAGCGCCGCGGCCGGCGGCGAAGGCGCGGGGAACTTCTTCTTCACCGAATATCGGCTCAACCATTTGCTCTTCGCCTATCCCAAGCCGGCGATCGCCATCATGGACGGCATCACCATGGGCGGCGGCGTTGGCATCTCGGCGCCGGCCCGCTACCGCATCGCCACCGAGCGCACGACCTTCGCCATGCCCGAGACGGGCATCGGCCTCTTCCCCGATGTGGGCGGCGGCTGGTTCCTGCCCCGGCTCCACGGCGCCACCGGCGTCTGGCTCGCCCTCACCGGCGCGCGCCTCAAGGCCGCCGATTGCGAACTTCTGGGCATCGCCACCGACGTCGTGCCCTCCGGGCGCCTGGCCGAGCTCAAGACGGCCATCTGCGCCGATCCCGCCGCCATCGAAACCATCCTCACCGAGCTGGAGAGCGATCCGGGCCCCTCCACGGTCTCCGTCCACCGCGACGAGATCGACCGGCTCTTCGCCGGCGCCACGGTGGAGGCGATCTTCGCCGCCCTGGACGCGGATGGTTCGGACTGGGCTCTGGCCCAGCTGGGGATACTGAAAACCAAATCTCCGCTCAGCATGAAGACCGCCTTGCGCCAGCTGCGTTCCGGCGGCGCCATGAGCGACTTCGCCGACAACATGGCCATGGAGATGCGCATCGCCGCCCGCATCGTCATGTCGCATGATTTCGCAGAGGGCGTCCGCGCGGTGATTGTCGAGAAGGACAACAAGCCCGTCTGGGCGCCCGCTTCGCTCGACGGCGTCACCGACGCCATGCTCGACGCCGTCTTCGCCCCCTTGCCCGCCGACCAGGAATGGTCGTCCCTGCCAGACATTTAGAAGGAGCCCCCCGTGGCTGACGCCCCCGCTTACGAGACCCTGATCGTTGAGACCGTAGAGGCAGTGACCCTGATCCGGCTTAATCGCCCGGCCGCCCTCAACGCCCTCAACGGTCAGCTCATGGATGACATGACCGCGGCCCTGAACGCCGCCGAGGCCGATCCGGCGGTCCGCTGCATCGTCATAACAGGCTCCGACCGCGCCTTCGCCGCCGGCGCCGACATCAAGGAGATGGCCTCCAAGAGCTATGCCGACGTCTTCGGAGAGGATTTCATCACCCGCAACTGGGAGCGCGCCGCCTCCTGCCGCAAGCCGGTGATCGCGGCGGTGGCCGGCTACGCCCTGGGCGGCGGCTGCGAGCTGGCCATGATGTGCGATTTCATCATCGCCGCCGACAACGCCAAATTCGGCCAGCCGGAGATCACCCTGGGTGTCTCTCCCGGCGCCGGGGGCACCCAGCGCCTCACGCGTTTCGTCGGCAAATCCAAGGCCATGGACATGGTCCTGACCGGCCGGATGATGGACGCAGCCGAAGCCGAGCGCAGCGGCCTGGTCAGCCGGGTCGTGCCCTTGGCCGACCTCCTGCCCACGGCCATGGAGGCGGCCAAAAAGATCGCGGGCCTGTCCCTCAACGCCGTGATGCTCACCAAGGAAATGGTCAACGCAGCGTACGAGACCCCTCTCTCGCAAGGCGTGAAACTGGAGCGCCGCCTCTTCCACTCCCTCTTCGCCTTCGACGACCAAAAGGAAGGCATGGCCGCGTTTATCGAGAAGCGTCCGGCGAAGTTCACGGGGCGATGAGCGCTCGACGCTAACCCTCCTTCAGCTCCCGATCGATCAGCACCGCCAGGAACAGCGCCGGGCCTCCGTGCGCCGCCCAGGCGTGGTTGGTGCCGCGCTGGATGACCACCTGGCCGGGCTTGATGCGGGTCTCGCCGCCTTCGAGGATCAGGGAGGCCTCGCCCTGCAGCAGGCAGATCACATCGATGGAATGGGTCTCGTGCATCGCCGGATGGCGGGACTGGTCGATGATGTGGTGGGCGCCCCCGAAGGCGGCGAAGCGCTCCCGCGTGCCGGCGTCCAGCTCCGCCTTCGGAACACCCTCGGGCAGGGGGTGGACCATGAACCAGCGTACCTGGACGTTGCCCGGACGCGGGCCCAGCACCGGCGTTGGCGTACCCAGATCGTCATGAACCTTCGGGTCCAGCGGCCCGGAGGCGGCGTCCTCCCAGATCTCGAAGAGGCCGCCGGTCTCCAGACTGCCGCTGATGGAGGATGGCCCCCCGTCGATGATCACCACCGACTGACCCGAGGCGTTGTCGCCCGTGATCACCCGGCGCATGGCCTCCTTCAAGGCGGACATGATCGGTTCCCTCCCTTCCTATCGTCCCTTGCGATAGTCCACATCGTCCCAGGTGATGGCCGAGAGCTCCTTCTTCCGCGGCCCCAGGTAGCCGAACAGGAACGCGGCCACCTTTCTCATCTGGATCTCTTCGGAGCCTTCGGTGATCCGGTAGCGGCGGTGGTGGCGATAGATGTGCTCGAAGGACTTGTGCCGGGAATAGCCGATCCCGCCGTGAACCTGCATCGCCCGGTCGGCCGCCTCGCAGACCAGACGGTTGCCCCAATAGTTGCACATGGAAACCTTGTCGGAGATCTGACGCTCCACTTCCTTGTGCTCCATGCCGTCCATCTCCCAGGCGGTCTTGCGGATCAGGAGGCGCAGCATCTCCGCCTGGGTGGCCAGCTCCACGAGGGGAAACTGGATGGCCTGGTTGTCCGAGAGCGGCTTACCGAAAGGCTTGCGCGCCCGGGCGTATTTGACGCTCTCGTTGATGCAATAGACTGCCGCGCCCAGCGACGAGGCCGCCTGACGGATGCGGTTCTGGTGCACGAAGCTCTGGCCCAGGCCCAGACCCCGGCCCTCCACGCCCCAGATCGCGTCGTCGGGAACCCACACCTCGGTCAGGCTGACCCTCGGGTGGTCGGTGGGCATGTTGAAGGTCCACAGATATTCCTCGACCTTCACGCCCGGCGCGTCCGCGGGAACCAGAAAGACGGTGATGCCGCCGGCGTCGCCGTCCTCGCCGCCGGTGCGGGCGAAGACCATGATGTGCGTGGCCACATGCATGCCGGTGGTCCACATCTTCTCGCCATTGATGCGCCAGCCGGCCACGCCGTCCTTGTCCTCGCGCACCGCGCGGGTCTCCATGAAGGTGGCGTCGGAACCGTGGTTGGGTTCGGTCAGGCCAAAGCCCGAGCGGATCTGCCCCTTCAGCAGGGCGTCGCCATACTTTTCATACTGGGCGTTGGTGGCGAACTCCTTGAACATCAGAATGAAGGGGTTGTTGCCGACCACGGAGTGCTCGGTCTGCAGATCGTTGTGCAGGCCAAGGCCCTTGGCGGCCAGGTGCTCGCGGATGATCGCCATATCGAGGTTCGTGCCGCCCTTGCCCCCCATCTCCTTGGGCCAGCCGTAACGCAGGTGGCCGGCGGCGTCGGCCCGACGGCGCGCTTCGACCAGCAGTTCCTCCCAGTCGTGGCGCGGCAGGCCGTTGTTGTCCCAGTCGGTGCGGGCGTGTTCGCGCCGATGGTCGAAGAATCGGATGTTGTCGTTCTCACGCTCCAGCGGCTTGATCTCAGCCTCGATGAAGGCGTCGATCTCGGCCAGATAGGCGGTCAGTTCCGGGGAAACGGCGAAATCCATGGCGATATCCTCCTTAAGGATTCTTCTCGGCGCGCTCGGCGAGGGCGGCGCGGTAGCCCCAGTAGTTCGGCTGGTCCACGGCCAGCTTGGCCAGGGTGGTTTCCCAAAGATGCTCGGCGAGCCCGGGCGTCTGCAGCCCCATCTCGCCGGCCTCGATCCGGCGGCAGAGCTCGAAGTTGAGGTCGCCCACGGCGCCGGTGCGGCCCAGCAGCGCTGTCAGCCCTTCCACCTCGGCCTTGTCCGCCGCGGGCGCCAGTTCGATCTGGCGGCGCATCATCTCCAGGGCGTTGGCGGCCACGCGGACGTTGAAGTTGATGTGCCCCGTCGTCTGGGGCGCCACCGTATCCTTGAGAAACCGGGCTACGGCGGCGAGGATTTCCTCGGGTCTGGGCTCGTCCTGCATGTCAGGCCGCCAATAGGCGCAATAGATCGACCTCGGTCTCGGAGGTCCGCCTCGCAATCACCGCCCGCTCGACATTGGGGTCGGCGGTGCGGAATGTGGTGGCCATGCCGGCGCACATCACGCCCCAGCGCAGGGAGCCATAGACCTCCCAGAAGAGGGCGTGCTCGCGGTTGACCGGGGCCCCGCCGGCCGCTTCGTAACCGGCCCAGAGGTCCTCCCGCAGGCCAAAACCGCCCACCGGCTTGTCCACCACGCCAAAGCGCCAGGAGCTGGTGCAGATCCAGCCCAGGTCCTCCATGGGGTCGGCCACATGGGCGATCTCCCAGTCCAGCACGGCGCGCACCCCTTCGGGTCCGATCATCAGATTGCCGTTGCGAAAATCCCCGTGCACCAGACGCGCCGGCGCCGGCGGGGGGCAATGGTCGTCCAGCCAGCGGAAGGCGAGCTCAAAAACGGGTCTGGGCCAGCCGCTGGCGCGATAGATCTGCCGATATTGATCCACCAGCTCGGCGGTCGTCGCCCGGCGGAGCGTGGGAAAGGCCTTCGGATCGAGCGTATGAATCCTGGCCAGGATTTCCCCGCACTGGCGAGCCAGAAAGGTTCGCGTCTCGGCCAGAGCCTCGCCCCGGGCGATCCGCCCGCCCAGGGTTTCGCCCTCGACGAAGCCCATGATGAAGCCGTGGCCCAGTCCATCGTCCGGCGTCAGCACCCAGCGAACGGGAGGCACGGGCACGCCGATGGCGCCGGCGGCCTCGATCAGCCTCGCCTCGGTCTCAAGACCCACGGCGGTGTCGGAAACCCGGTCTCCGCCGGGCGCCCGGCGCAGGATCAGCGGCGTCGCCGCCCCATCCTTGATGAGATCAAACCGCCAGATTTCCTGGGTGGCGCCGGCGGAAAGCCTGGCGACGTCCGCGACGCCCTCGGCGCCTAGGCGGTTGCGCGCGACGGCGCCGAGCTTCTCGGCAATCTCCGTCATTCCAAACCTTCGCCAGACGCAGGCACAGACGCTTCCTCCGCGATCATCGTCGCTTCGGCAAAGAGCCTAGACCAGCGAA